>ERZ795057.451-NODE-451-length-43023-cov-45.549572_pt1 | contig 43023 bp, 41 predicted proteins | sample MGYA00375141_ERZ795057 | MGnify/ENA primary metagenome ERZ795057 (study PRJEB30186, sample SAMN05720163) | activated sludge metagenome | isolation source: Anaerobic digester | place: Hong Kong | collected 2015-01-26 ...
TCCCCCAGTTCCCTTGCGGTCATGGAGGTATTCCTGGAGTCGCCGGAATCCCCGGCGGTCCTCAGACTGCGGGCAAGCCACTCCATGGCCTGATCGAAATCCCCCCTGTCCCGGTAGACAAGCCCGATCTGACGGGCCGCAAAGGCAATGGTGTAGGTTATACCCAGTTCCCGGGCCATGGCGAGCTGCCTCTCGAAGCAGTCCATCGCCTCGTCGAGATCCCCCTTCTCCTGGTGCAGAACGCCTATGTTGCCGATAACGTAGGTCATGCTCTCCCGGTCGCCCACCTTCTCGGCGATGTCCATGTACTCCCGCAGGTATCCGCGGCAGCCGTCGTAGTTGGTGCGGTTGTACTCCACCACTCCCAGGTTGTTCAGCACATTCGCCGCAACCCGCAAGTTCCCGGTGTTCGAACAGATCTCCCATGCCCTGTGGAGGCACTCCTCCGCTTCTTCCAGATGGTACCCGTAGAGGTATGCAGTGCCCAGATCGGAGGTGTTCCTGGCCAGCTCGTCCATGTCCCCCCTGGCCTCTGCGGCATCGGCGGAAAGCTTCAGGTCCTCCACCGCCTGGTCGAAGTCCCCCAGGATCATGCTGATATTGGCCCTGACGCTGAGGCACTTCATGAGACCGGTCTCGTTACCCGCAAGGGTGTAGTATTCCCAGGCCTCCTTCAGGTGGGCTTTCGCCTTATCGTTGTCGCCCCTCCTGTTCTCAAGGGCCGCGTGCTGCCTGCAGCAGTCAGCGTAACAGTCGATCAGGTCTTTCTCCCGGGAGACCGACCTGTTGCGCTGGATGATCTCCTCCGCCTCGGCCCACCTGCCCATGAGAACAAGAAGTCTGTGCATCTCGATCTCGGTCTCGATCCTCTCCTCCAGGCCGCTCAGGTGGGGGATCATCCTCTTCAGCAGGCCCACCGCCTCCTGGTTCCGGTATTCTCCCATGGCGAACCGGGAAGCCTTCCTGAGGTATTCCACCGCCTTTTCTGTGATGAGGGCCTTTTCATAGTGGTAGGCGATGTCGGCGAATCTGTCCCTGCTGTTCCCGTAGAACTCCTCCATGGATATTCCCGCCAGACGGTGAAGCTGCCGCAGCTGCGTTTTAAGCTGCATGTCATAAGCCACCTCACGAAGCATGGTGTGGTTGAAGATGTAGAGGAGTTCGCTCAGTGCTGCCCAGATGGCCTCTCTTTCCCCCTCCGCGAGAAGGGTGCGCAGCAGGTCATGATCTCCCCTGAGCATCGCCGATAGTACCTGAACATCGAACTCGCGGCCCAGGATGGAAGCGGTCTGAACCACTTCCCTGAGCTTCACCGAGAGCCTGTCTATCCTGGCCAGGATGATGGATCCGATGCTGTCCGGCACCTCGGTCTCTCCTTGCCGGAGATAGAGAAGGTCTTCCTCCCGCATGATAAAACCCGCCTCGGCAAGGTAGCTGCAAAACTGCTCTATGTAGAAGGGGTTGCCCTGGGTGCGCTCCATGATGAACCGGAACAGGTCTCCGGAGAGGTGCCCGCCCAGTCTCTCGACTGCCAGGTCCATGGCGTTCCCCTCTTCCAGGGGATCCAGCAGCATCGAATGGCAGGGGACCGTTTCATGAAGGTCCGGGGAGAGCAGGGTGCCGTCATCATTGGTCCTTGATGTTATTACCACCGCGAAGGGAAAATCCTCGACACCGCGGGTTATGGATCTCAGGGCAGTCAGGGATTCGGTGTCGATCCACTGGAAATCCTCGAGAACGAATAACGTGGGTGCCATCAGGCTCTGCGCCTTGAAGAAAGCCTTCAGGGCCAGAATGGTGTTATCGAACCTGCCCCTGGCATCCAGGCGACCGTGGAGCGAATCCCGGTCAAGATGACCCAGCATGGCGGCCAGCATCGACCGGGTCCTCCTCAGCTCCCGGAGTACAGGTTCTACACGCTCTCTGTGGGGAAGCCCTTCCAGGGCGGCTGTAAGCCTGTTCCATCCCTCCGCGAAAACGGCTTCGCCGTCAATGCTCGCCCCCGGGTCATCCTGCTGGAAGAACACCTTCAGAAGATGGGTGAATGGACCCAGGCCCTTCCTGAGTATCCCATCGGTCTGCATGGTGAAGGAAAGGTATTCCGGGAACCGGGCGGTCAGCTCCGCAAGGAGCCGGGACTTCCCCACCCCCGCTTCTCCGTGAAGGACTGTTACTCCGGCGAAGCCGCCGGTCTCCAGGGGAGCAAGGCGCTTCATAAGCTCCTCCGTTTCCCCCCGGCGGCCCACGAAGACTCCTTCGAACTCACCACTGCGCCTGACATCGGTCACATCGATAAGGTCGGCCACCTCGATGGAGCGGCTCTTGCCCTTCAGCGCAAGTCTTCCTGGAGTGCCTGTAACCATCTCCCCGGAGAATACCCTCCGCAGGTTCCCCGGGAGAAGCACCTGCCCCCATTCGGCGTTCTGCATCAGCCTTGCGGCTGTGTTCACGCAGTCGCCCAGCACCGTATAGGTGCATCGCCTGGCGCTGCCCACCACCCCGGCGAAGGCGGTGCCGTATGTGATCCCCGCCCTGATACGGTCTGTGAAAGAAGCCTTCAGATCGAGGGCCAGGCTCAGCGCCCTTCCGATGTTGTTCTCATATGAGACCGGCGCTCCGAAGACGATGAGCATATGGGGACCCTTGTCGTCACAGAACATTCCGTTGAAATAGCCACCGTATCTGTCGGTGCTGGAGAGTATAGCGGCAACCGTGCCCCAGGCGCCGTTCACCTCGCCGGGATGAAGCCCCAGGAAAAGGGATACCACATTGCGGAACTCCCCGCCCGGCCTGGCCCTGAGAACTTCCTTTGGATAGAACATCCCCGCGATGGAGGGCCTCACCCTCTCCAGGGAGAAGGGATCCTCCCCTCCCGCCGGGGTGAAGCTGATTAGGCTCCCGGCAACGGAGACACTGCCCGCCTCACTTCCCCTGGTGACAGTTGCGCATTCCTCCAGCGCCTGACCGTGGAAGAAGAAGGCCTTCCGGACATCTCCGTACACACGCCAGTGTATCTCACCCCCGGCCAGCCCCAGACGGGCCTTGATCTCCCCGCCGCCGCTGTACCTGACGAAAATCCTCTGCCTGCGGGAAAGCAAATCCCCGATCTCTTCCGCGGCGGATTGCGCCGCACTTCCCGAGTCGCCAGGGAAGACCGAGGTGACCCCGTCGCCCCCGAAGGTGGTGACGAACCCGCCCCTGGTGTATATGGCCCTGATCAGGGGCTCGTAGATCCTGTTGATCAGGATGGAGAGGTCCTCGGCACCCTGCCTGCCGCTCTCCATGAGGTACTCGGTAATGGAGGTGAAGCCGGCGATGTCCACATTCAGAGCGGCGGCTGAAAAGCTTCCGCTTCTCTGCTCCCCATCGCGGTGAACCGCACCGCTGATGAATCCCGGTATCACATTGCGCATCCATGCCCTCCGGCGGGAGTCGGTCTGCTGAGAATATGGCAGAGGGAACTAACGGTCAAACGACTGCTCCTCGTCATAGGGGAGTTCGTCCGGGGCAACACCCACATGGTCGGGATCCGGATCAGAGGGAAACCGCACCGCGGGAACCGAGTCAAGGCCCAGCACAAGGGCCCGGCACACCCTGTGCATACCGTCCATCACCCTGCCGTCGCTGGAGAGGATGATCGGGTGGGCAAGGTCCACCTCCTCCATCAGCCGGGCGTGGAGGGCAACGCTCCTGCATGTGGGCCTGTCACCCTCGAGGTCATACCAGAAAACCTCATCCAGCTCGGAGATGCTCTCCAGGGGAATCCGGTGAACCGGCAGCCCGGAGGAAAGCTCGATGAGCCGGTGAACGTCCCAGGCAAGAAGACCCCGCTCCGACTGCCTGAAGTGGTACTGCTTCCTCAACTGGAAGCCCTCAGTTCCCCCCAGTCCACCGTAAAGCTGTATCGATTGCCCGGGTCGATCCTCAGGGGCAGTTCCATCCCCGTATGGAGCAGAGCAGCCGTTCCCGCCGGAACATCGAAGGCTTCCGGGCAGGTGAGGTACCTGCCGTCCGGCTCCTCTATCTCTATCTCCAGCAGCATCCTTACAAATGAGCCGTCCCCCCGGGGTTCTCCAACATCCTCCTCAAGGGAGACCAGGAAACCCCTTGCCCTGCGCCCGTTCTTCAGAAGCCTCTGCCTGGGAACCCCTCCGTTCCAGGCCCGGGTCAGGACGAAGGGAACCCCGACAAGCAGGAAAAGGGCGGAGCATCCCAGCATTATCATCCCCGTTATGTGATCGAACCGCTCCTGGCTTATTGGAGGGATCCGGCCACCGACGGCAAGGGCGAGCCATACGGCCAGAGGCAGGAAGAAAAGCAGCGAAACCGCCGCATATCTGAACAGTCTCGCAAGGGTGGAATCGTTCATTCTCCTCCCCCCAGGAGCCGCTGGTAAAGGGCAAGGTCCCCCTCCGAGAAGCAGCAGAATACTATCTCACGGGGAAGGGCGTTCTCCCGGGCGAACCGCCGAACGGCATCCACCGCCACCTCGGCTGCGGCCTCCCCGGGGTAACCGAACACGCCGGTGCTTATGCAGGGGAAGGCAATGGATGCAAGTTCCATGGAGGCGGCCAGTGAAAGACAGCTTCGGTAGCACTTCGCCAGAAGCTCCGCCTCGCCCTGCCCTCCCCCATGCCACACGGGTCCCACGGTGTGGATCACATGCCTGGCGGGGAGGTCGTATCCCCCTGTGACCCTGGCTTCGCCTGTGGGGCAGTGCCCAATGGTCCTGCATTCCTTCACCAGACCCGGCCCGGCGGCTCGCCTGATGGCGCCGTTTACCCCGGAACCGTGCCCCAGGGAGCTGTTCGCGGCGTTCACCACCGCGTCGGTCTCGAGTCTGGTGATGTCCCCAAGTATGGCTTTGAGCATTGTTGCACATCTCCCTTCGGCATTATTATGCAGCACAAATGTATTGGAAGGAGAGGGACTCGGATGGGAAAGGCAACCTATAACGCTCATCCCGGTGAAACACCCTTCATCTCAGCGTGCATCGACGGGGAGCTGAAGACGGCCAGGGCGCTTTTCAGCCAGGGCGAAGTGGACCTGAACGCAAGGACAGACGGTGACACCACGGTGCTCGAGGAAATGATCTTCAAGGCTGCGAACAGACCGCTGAACTTCAAGATAACCAGGCTGAACGGATCCGAGGTTTCCATAGAGTCCCCTGAAGAGGTGAGAAGGATACTGGGCAGTCACCCGGACGATGAGTTCAGGCTCTGCTATGAAACAGCCCTCTTCGTTCTCGATAAAGGGGCTGACCCCGATTCCCTTAACAAGAACGGGCAGTCCGCCGTGTTCACCGCCACCGGAGAAGGCGCTGACTGGATGATAGTCCTCCTTGCGGACCATGGGGCGAACCTTGACAAGAAGGATCCATGGGGACTCACGCCACTTCACTACGCCTGCAGAATGGGATATCCGGAAACAGCCGCGCTGCTCCTTGAGCGGGGAGCATCACCCGATCCCAGGGACGAATTCGGTTTCACCCCGGCTTTCGAGGCTGCCTCGGCTAATGACCTGAAAACCCTCAAGGTGCTTGCGGGGTACGGCGCCGACTTCAGTCTGGGCCTCACGAAGCCCTTCAAGACCAACCCGGCGGGAACCACCCCCCTTCAATATGCTGAAAGCCACGGCTTCACCGAGGTGGCTGACTTCCTTCGCTCCCATGTTGTAAGGGACCCGGTGAAGGCAAGGACCTGGATCTGGGATGAGAAGGAAGAGGGATACCAGGGAGTTCAGATACTCGAAGGGAAACTCCTCTGGTTCACCCACAGGGAGAATCCCCACTCCCCGTCGGCAGGCGCAGCTTTTCAGGAGTTCGACGATTTCCTGAAAAACGGCCCAAGGGTATCCGGCGTACCTTCCGGAATAGCCGGCGAGATCGTTGACTGGATATCCCAGGACTGATCCCCCGGCGGCAGCCGGGGTCGGGGTTGGCCCAGGTTGTATATTGCAGCTCCCGTTTCTGAGGAGATCTCATGCTAAGAAGATTCCTGAGCTACTACGGACCCCACAGGTTCCTTTTCTTCATAGACATCCTGGTGGCGCTGCTGTCATCCGGGCTGGCGATACTGATACCCTCCATGGTGCGCACACTGCTGCAGGACCTGATCCCCTCCAGGAACGTTAACGCCATGATCCTCTACTTCGCACTGATGGCGGGGATTTACCTTGCGAAGATGGTCTTCGAGTTCATCCGCATGAAGTGGGGGCACATACTGGGGGTCCGCATGGAGTACGACATGCGTGAGGACATCTTCAGGCACATTCAGAAGCTCTCCTTCAACTACTTCGACAACACCAAGACCGGCCACATAATGTCACGGATCTCCAACGACCTGAACACCATCGCCGAGGTGGCCCACCACGCCCCGGAGGACCTTATCCTCTCGGTGTTCCTTATAGTGGGCTCGTTCTTCTTCATGTTCAGCTTCAATACCACCCTGGCCTTCATCGCCCTGATCCCCCTGCCGTTCATGCTCATGTGGGGTATCCGCTACGGAGGAAGGATGCGCAGGGGTTTCCGCCGGGTCCGCCAGAAGATAGCCGACATAAACAGCGCCGTTGAGAACTCGGTTCAGGGCATCCGCGAGGTCAAGTCCTACGCCAACGAGGAACTGGAGATGACCAAGTTCGGAACGGTGAACACCCACTTCCGCCTGGCGAAGGAGAAGATGTACACCGTTATGGGGGTTTTCTACTCCGGCTTCGGTTTCTTCAACGACATGTACTACCTGGTGGTCATCGCCGGAGGCGCGTGGTTGTATCTGCAGGGCAGCATAACCCCCGCCGACATTCTGGCTTTCGTTCTCTATGTGAACATCATTCTGGGCCCGATTCAGAGGCTCATGAACTTCACCGAACAGTTCCATCAGGGCGCCGCCTCCTTCGAGAGGTTCACTGAGATAATGGACATAGAACCCGATATAGCAGACGCGCCCCATGCCCGTTCCTATAGACCTGTGAAGGGTTCCGTGGAGCTTTCAGGGGTATGGTTCAGGTACTCCTCCTCACCGGACTGGATACTCAGGGACGTTTCCCTGTCGGTACCCGCCGGTGAATCGGTGGCGCTGGTGGGGGAATCGGGCGCCGGGAAGAGCACCATCGTTTCACTGGTACCCAGGTTCTACGAGCCTCAGAAGGGAACAGTCTCCATAGACGGCCACGATGTGATGGACCTTAAGCAGAGCTTCCTCCGGGAGAACATCGGCCTGGTTCAGCAGAACGTCTTCCTCTTCGACGACACCATCAGGGAGAACATCATGTACGGCAAGCCCTCCGCCACCGAGGAGGAGATGGTGCAAGCGGCCAGGGACGCCAACATCCACGACTTCATCATGTCGCTTCCCGACGGCTTCGACACATATGTGGGGGAGCGGGGGGTGAAGCTCTCAGGCGGTCAGAAGCAGAGGGTCTCAATCGCCAGGGTCTTCCTGAAGAACCCTCCCATACTCATCTTCGACGAGGCCACCTCTTCCCTGGACAACGAGTCCGAAGGCCTGATCCAGGAGGCCATGTTCCGCCTCAGCGAGGACCGCACCACCATCATCATCGCCCACAGGCTGTCCACAGTCAGCCATGTGAACAGGATCTTCGTTCTCCACGAGGGCTCAGTGGCTGAATCCGGGAACCACACGTCACTGATGGAACTGGGCGGTCACTACCACAGGCTCTACACCAGGGGCAGCATCTGATACCCTGAGGCCGTCCGCAAGTTTGTCAAGTAACTCGGCAAAGCATTGCACGCATTGTAGTTACAGCATCAAGAATTCGCTGTCCTGACAATAGTGCATTGATTTTTGTGAGATGATCACAATTATCGATCGTGTTATGTGGATACACTCACAAAAGTCAATTGACTTTTGTGCAAAAACACACTACATTGTACCCAGTAAGGAGGTAGGCCATGCACAGATATGCACTTGCGAACTTGCTGGACTGGAAGGACAGGGGAAGCAGAAAACCCTTGGTTATCAGAGGAGCCAGACAGACAGGGAAGACCTGGCTTATGAAGACGTTCGGGAAAACATGTTATGAACGCTGCGCATACATCAACTTCGACGGCAACCCCCGAATGAAGGCTCTCTTTGAGATGGACTTCGATACTGACAGACTGCTGACCGGACTGCAGGTGGAGGCCGATTGCCGAATAGAGCCTGGAAACACACTGATCCTGTTCGATGAGATTCAGCAGGTACCTGAAGCCCTCTCTTCACTGAAGTACTTCTATGAGAACGCGCCTGAACTCAACATCGTTTCTGCTGGTTCCCTGCTGGGAGTGGCGATGCACAGTGGAGCATCCTTCCCTGTGGGAAAGGTGGAGTTCCTCGACCTTCACCCGATGTCTTTCTCAGAGTTCCTTCTCGCCACGGGCAGCGAAAGGCTTGCCGGGCTTCTGCGTGAAGGCAATTTCGAGATGACCAATATCTTCTCCTCTGAATACAGGGATAAACTAAGAAGTTATTTTCTGGTCGGCGGAATGCCCGAGGCAGTACTGGAATTCCGACGGAATATGGATTACGGTGCAGCTCGTTCCGTACAGATGCAGCTTCTGACAGGATATGAACAGGATTTCTCTAAGCACTCGCCTGCAGAGGTAGTTCCCAGGATAAGGAGCGTCTGGAACAGTCTCCCCTCCCAGCTTGCCAGGGAGAACAGAAAGTTCGTCTGGGGACTTGTCAGGAACGGAGCCCGGGCAAGGGAGTACGAGTCAGCAATTCAATGGCTGCTTGACTGTGGTGTGGTAACAAGGGTAAACAGGGTTACCAGACCAGGAATTCCATTAGCGGGTTACAGGGACCTTTCCGCGTTCAAGCTGTTCGCTCTTGATGTAGGCCTTTTATCCGCCATGGGGAGGATTCAGCCCTCGGTCATTCTGGAGGGGAACCGGGTATTCATGGAGTTCAAGGGAGCCCTTACTGAGCAGTTCGTTCTTCAGCAGCTTCTTTCATTGGGTATTGAGCCTTCCTACTGGAGTGCTGCGAAGGGGAATGCTGAGATCGATTTCCTTCTCCAGATGCCTTCAGGGATCATTCCCCTCGAGGTGAAAGCGGCGGAGAACCTGCAGGCAAAAAGCCTCAGGGTATATTCACAGAAGTATTCTCCTGAAAGAAGCATTCGTTGCTCTCTGTCGAACTTCAGGGATGAAGGATGGCTCATTAACCTTCCGTTATACTGCATCGAATGCATTGGGAAGATAAGCACTCGTCAGGAGGCCGCCCCAATCAGGGAAAACGGTTGAGGTCTGGACCGAAAACACGAAAGCTGCATGACTATCGCAAGCTCTGCTGTCTCTTCCACAGCTCCATGAAAGATGTACTTGAAGCTTACAGATTCCATGTTAGTTTTCGGCATGATATGCAGAAAAGAACACATGTCATTGCAGTACCTCTGAAAGTCCTTGCCTGCCCTGAAGCCTTTTTCGAGTTCTTATCTTAGCTATGCTCAGTTTATCGGGATGGACAAGTTCACGGAACTCCTCCGAGTTAAGTCACTCCTTCACCTGTTCGATGAAACCCTCGAATTTCTCGAGTATCTCTCCCTTGAAGTTGTCATCGGAAAGACTGGTGTTCATGAAGGCTTCCGAATCTTCCTGCTTCTCAGGCGGTATCACCAGCCCTATGGGGAAGGCTTCGCAATGGAGCGACCTTCCACGGGCGACCTTCCCGATGTGCAGGAAAGCGCTTTCATAACCGAACTTGTCGTTCCTCTTCTCATAGGTGCTTCCGCAGCAGGTCGCCATGAACAGCTCTCCGATGCGTTTCGAGTGCCTGCGCACGAACTTCTGCGCTGGAAGGGCGAACTTTCCCAGGTACAGAGGCGCTATCACCACTACCTTTTCGTATTCTCCCGGGTCGTGCTTCGGTTTCCTGATCCCGGGACCGATCCCCAGCCAGGTTCCAAGCAGCATCAGTGGCTGCAGATCAAATATGGGCCTGATCTCCTCCACATCGGCTTCCAGCTCCGCCGCGGCCCTCTCGGCAAGATAGCGATTGCTTCCGGTTCGTGAATAGTGTGCAACGAGAACTTTCATGTTTGCTCCCCTTCCGTTCACAGGGGAATATGTCGAAGGAGGAGGCATGGCGGCCCCCTCCATGATTCCCGGCGGCAATAACGGCCGACGCTTCTGGATCCGTGGCTACTTCTCTCTACTGGTGTTCTCGACTATTCCCCTGAAGGACTCGAGGCGGAGCTTGATCTGCTCTGTGTCCTCCTGGGAATAGTCGGTTACGATCTTGATGCCGGGGATGCCCTTTTCCTCAAGCTTCGCGGCCAACTTCCCGGCTTCCACATTGAATCCGTGGCAGTACTGCAGCACATTGTGCACCACCCCCTGCACCCGGTACTCCTCTATGATTCCGTCGATGTTGTCGAATCTCTCGGTGTTGGGGGAGAAGCAGGCGCAGTCGATTTCGAAGTACCTGTCGGCAATGGCCTCGATCATCTCATCAACCGTCTCCAGGTCCTCTGGAACATTGTTCCTGGCGTACCTTATCCCTGTGCAGGATTCGTCCATTACCACCCTGAGACCGCTCATCTCCGCTGCGGCGTGGACCTTTGCGAAGCCCATGGGAGAAGGGGTTCCGGCCATTAACACCCTGACTCCGGGGGTTTCGTAGGCGCTGATGTTCTGCTCCTCCCGTTTCTCCAGCTCTTCTATGAGAATCTCGCCTGCGCTGATGAAGGCGTCTGTGTCCATGTTCAGGGCAACCTGGCTGATCAGGAGGCAGTCCAGACCGCTGATGGGCGGGTTCTCGTTCTTCCTGAACCTGTTTATCCTGTTCAGGATATCCCTTTTCCTGTTCTGCCTGATGATGGCTTCCCTGAGGTTCCTCTCGGTCACCTGGATACCGGAGAGCTTCTCCATCCTTTCCCTGAAGCCCTTTACCTCTGAGAGCCACAGGTCCCTGTCGACCCGGTTCTTCTTCTGGGGCACCTCCAGGGAGGTGATGTCGAAGAGATCCCAGGTCTTCTTCTTCGCATCGCATGTTGTCTCTCCAAGGACCATGTCCTTCAGTGTCTTGTAGGGGCAGGTGCCGCTGATAGCCATGCCGAAGGTGGACCTTACCAGGGGACATATGTCCCTGGGAAGCACCTTGTCCGCATAGTCAAGGGTGAATCCGCTGCCACCGCAGAGAGGGATGTTCAGGACACCTGCCGCCATCGTTATTTCATCGGGTACATAGATACAGAAAGAGCCTATGGATTTTCCGCCGGCTGCGCGGTAGTCGATTATCTCCTTCACCCGCTGGCCGTGGCTGTTATGAAGGGCCGTATCGAAGAGTTTCATGGCCTTCGGACGGTTCTTCTGCCAGAGGAAGTTCCTCCAGTGAAGCTTGTGCCCGTTCTCAAGGAATCTGTCATGAAGCTCCACGTTCATGCCCAGATCGGTCCACATGTGGTGGAGTTCCTTCGAGTCGAGTCTCTTTCCCATTATTCCCCTCCAGCCGAATGGCTGCCGGGGAACAGACCGGATCAGCCGCCTTCGGCCAAACGAGCCCCTCCGGGGCTCACCGCTGCGGTTCAGTTGCGTCTTGCAAATGCCAGTGACGGCATCGTAGCTCCTTTCGGTCTGAGCGGGGAGTATAGGATCGTTTCAAGAAAAAAGAAAGACCCCCGGATGGTGGTCTCTCAGCTCCCTGCGGAAATGCTGAGGCCCTTCAGGCAGGCTTCTGTCATATTCTGGGCCTCTTCCAGGTCACGGAGCGCTGAGACCTTGACTGGAAGGGTCTTCATCCGCTTAACGGTCCTTCCGGGAGCGGACCGGTTGGCGGCAATGAAACCCGCCAGTTCCCGCGCATCTTCCTCCTGCCCGGCTTCCAGGAGGACCATCACGGAACCGCCCATGATCTCCAGTGAAAGAGGGGTCCACCCCCTGCCGGATACGGAATGCAGTGCCAGGAGGAAATTTGCCCTGGCTCCCTCCAGGCTACCCCTCCTCAGATCGATCTCACCCATGACCCTGTGGCTCTCCGCAAGCCCCCAGCGGTTCCCCAGGCGGGTGTAGGTCTCGATGTTCTCCCGGCAGAGTTCCTCCCCCTTCCGGTATTCCCCGGCTTTCAGATGAAGTGTGCAGAACACCCCCTTGACTATCGCGGCATTGAAGTCGTCACCTATCTTCAGCTCCTCTTCCAGTGCCATTTCCAGCATTTCCCGGGCTTCATCCAGACGGTTGAGTTCGATGGCCACTATGGCAAGGTTCGTGAGTGTGGACGAGGCTCCCCTGGTGTTCCCGGATCTCTTCTCCGTTTCCAGGGACTCCCGGTAGTACCGCTGGGCAGCAGCGAAGTCCCCCTCCTCGAATGCCAGGTTCCCCAGGTTGTTAAGAACGGCGGCTACTCCCGCATCATCCCCCAGCCCTTTCCTGATGTTCAGGCTCTCGCAGTAGGCGTCTGCCGCATCCTTGTACATTCCCGCTATGTAATGAACATTGCCCAGCATGTTCAGGGAATCCCCCAGCCCCCCGGGGGAGTCGGCCTCCCTGTAGAGCTCCACCGCTTTTTTCAATTGCCTTATGCTTTCGTCCCTGGTGGAGCAGAATGAACAGAACCAGCCCAGGGCGGAGTGCATCGCCCCCCTGAACTCCGATGAGTCTCCCGGGTATGCTTCCAGACTTTCCCTGAAGAGTTTCTCCCCTGCGGTGTACATGCCCAGCAGACCCAGAAGTGCCCTGAGGGCTCCGGCTGTCTCAGTGGACACCGGATAACTTCCAGCGGCCACTGACCGTTCCCAGGCGGCGATGATCTCCCGCTTGCATGGAGTAAGACGCTTCAGGGCCTGGATGCAATCTCCCCTCTGCAGGGCCTCCGAATCATTCAGAAGAAGTCCAAGGAACCTCTCTGCATGGGATCGTACAAGGGAAGCCTTCTCTTCCTGGGAAAGGACCTCGGCGGTCTTCTCCCAGGCGAAATCCCGTACCAGCGGATGAAGCCTGAAAAGGCCGTCCTCCCTCTTCTCGAGGAGGGACTTGCCCAAAAGAATGGAAAGGTCGGTGCGGCTTGTGGAGCTCACTTCCAATGCATCGGCAAGGCTGAAGGCGGAATCGAACACCGAAAGGGAGGCAAGGACCCTCCTCTCCCCGGGAATCAGGTGGTTCCAGGAGAACCTGAAAACCTCCCTGAGGCTCCTGTGCCTTTCGGGAAGGTCGCTCAGTTCCGCGGATACCGCGAGGGGATTGTCAAGTTCCCGGAGAATGTCATCGTATGAGAGCATCCCGGTCCAGGAGGCCACCAGCACAATGGCCAGAGGATTACCCCCCAGAAGGGAGCATATGGCCTTTACTGCCTCATCATTCGGGGAAGCCTCCGTGGTTGATGCCTGGGCCCTTCCTGCCGTTTCCCTGAAGAGTATCTCTCCATCGGAGGTCCCTGAACCCGCCGAAGAGGTCATGCCTCCGACCTGGAACACATGCTCGCAGCTGAGTCCGAGCCGGATCCTGCTGGTGGCAAGCATCTTGAGGCCTGGAAGTGAAGACAGGAAGGAAGCCAGCTCGCCGGCATGCCCTGCCAGGGAATCGCATCCGTCGAGTATCAGAAGGATCCTTTTCCCTGTGAGTCGCTTCTCGAGTACCGATCTGTCGAAACCGTCGCTCTGCGGGTCCAGCCCCAGGGCTCTGCCAATCTCCCAGAGGGCTCCCTCTTCGGTGTCCACCTTCTCCATGTCAGCGTGAAAGACGCCGTCGGGGAAGGAGAAGGCCTCCATGGCTCCCGCCTGGAGCGCCAGCCTTGTCTTGCCCGTTCCTCCATGGCCGTGCAGGGAGAGGAATCGTACATCATCCCTCTCAAGGAGGCGGAATATCCTGAGAAGTTCCCCTTTCCTGCCCACGAAAGGGGTTAGAGGCCTCTTGAGGTTGTTGGGAACGCTGCCCAGGGTTTTCGGAGAGATGGAGGAGGATCGTGGAAGACCTGGGGCTTCCACGAGAAAAAGCCTTCTTGGTTTACTCAGGTCAGTAAGTCTGTGCATGCCCAGGTCCCTGAAAGAAACAGCTGGAAGCTCCTGCTCCATCGCCTCCAGAAAATCCCCCGTCACCAGTATCTGTCCGCCCGACCCGGAAGCCATGACCCGCTGAGCAAGGTTCACCGCGGGTCCGAAAAAGTCCCCTCGGCGCTCAACGGCAATACCGGTGTGTATGCCTGCTCTTGCGAGTATGCAATTCTTCGAACCCTCTCCGGCTATCCCTGCCAGATCACGAATCAGTTCCACTGCGCAGGCCAGGGCTGATGAGGCCATGGAGAAGTGGATGAAGAACCCGTCGCCGGTGTGTTTTACCACTGTCCCGCCATGGCGGTCAACAAGCTTCATGGTAAGGGAATCGTGCCTCTCCAGAAGTTCCGACATCTCCTCCCTGCAGGTATCCCAGAGGCCCGTGGAATTCTCTATATCGGTGAAAAGGAATGTGTCGCAGCCCATGGCTAGGGCGGATCTCCATGTGTTTCGGCGGCGTTGTTCCTGAAGGAACCAAGCCTGCGGCTGGAGTTCCTTATGAACAGAGGGAGGAATACCCCCCATGGGATCCACAGAAGGAAGTTGAAGGGTCTGGGAATAATGAGGAACAGTAGTATGAAAGCGGCTGAGACGGCCCAGAAAAGGATTGATGCCCTTCTTATGAACCTGCGTTCGCCGGGGCTTCCAGCGCTTCGCAGCGCGGCAGCGGTTCCGATGAGTCCGCCGGCCACACCCAGAACACCTCCAACGATCCCCCCTATCAGCCCAGGATGCATATCAGCCTCCCTGCGGTTAAGCCCTTCATTTTAGAATAGGCCCGGTCTCTTTCGGCTTCAAGGGATTTTACCCGTCATTGTCCAGCACTTCCCTTGCCCTCTCAGCCAGGTCCGACAGCCTGTAGGGTTTCCTGAGGAACCCTGAAGCTTCCTTCATCAGCTCCTCGAGATTAACGTCGAACTCCGAATGGCCGCTTGCTATGAGGACCTTCAGGGCAGGGCGTTTCTTCCTTATCTCCTCAAGGCATCTGAAGCCGCCCATCCCGGGCATGTTCAGGTCGAGGATGACCAGGTCCACCTCTTCCAGTTCTATCCGTTCCAGGGCTTCCTCGCCGGTTGAGGCGGTGAGTACATGGTAGCCGATGTGGGTGAGGTACTCCCGGGACTGGGAGGTAATATCAGGCTCATCATCCACCACCAGGACGGTCTCTCCTTTTCCCGATGGTGTGGAACCCATACCCGCGGGAGCCTCCAGTCTTACCTCAGCTCCCTCGGCAACCGGAAGCAGTATGGTAAACACGGTGCCCGACCCCTCCGCGCTTTCGCAGCGGATGCACCCGCCGAGGCTTCGCACGATACCGTAGACCGATGCCAGCCCCAGACCGGTCCCCTTACCCGGCTCCTTGGTTGTGTAGAATGGGTCGTACATGCTCTTCCTGACCTCGGGGGGAATGCCGCTTCCGGTGTCGGAGACCATAAGGACAGCGTACCTGCCTGTGAGGATGGTTCCAGTTTCACCACATTCAGTTTCGGAAATTTCAACACCCCAGGTCCTCACTTCGAGTTCACCCCCCTCGGGCATTGCGTCCACTGCGTTCCCAGCAAGGTTGAAGATCACCTGCTCTATATGAACAGGATCAGCAAGCACAGGAGGAAGGTCTCTCTCCAGATCGGTGGTTATCCTGATCATCTTCGGTATGGTCTGCCCAAGGACCTCCACCGCATTGGATACTTCCCTGTTCAAATCCACGGGAACCTTCCTGAACTCCATGTGCCTGCCGAAGGCCATCAGCTGACCAATGAGGGTGGATGCCCTCCTGCCGGCTCCGGCGATGTGCTCGAGGCTCCTTCTCTCCTCGGGGGGAAACCCATTCTTCTCAAGGAGCAGCTGTGCGTAACCCACTATGACCTGCAGTATGTTGTTGAAGTCGTGGGCAATTCCCCCGGCAAGGTTCCCCAGAGCCTCCATCTTCTCGGCGTGCTGCAGCCTGGCCGTCTGCTCCAGAAGCTCTCTCTGCGCGTTCTCGAGTGTTTTTACTTTCTGGTTGAGCCTGTGCCTCAGGTAGATCGTGATGATGGCCAGGGACAGCAGCAGAAGAGCCAGGAAAAGCCCCACAGGACGGAGTTTCCTCATCAGGGCGGCACTTATCTCACCCCGGGGGGTCATGGTTATCCATGTTCCGTACAGCTCCTCGAGACGACTTCTGGATATATCGGCCATCGCCTTCTGAATCGAGCTGTAAAGCAGGGGATACTCCCTGCTGACCCCGATGCTCCAGTCAAAGTAGTAATCGGTTACTCCGGCCACCCTGAGGTTGGAGAGGCCCTCGGCCCCGGCGTAGTAAGATGCCACCGCCAGGTTCTCCACCAGTACGTCCGCCTCCCCGAAGGCTACTGACCTCAGCGCCTGCTGTACGTTCCACATGGGTATGAGATCAAGATCCAGGCCGGTGTTCCTGAGGTACTCCTCGGTAGCGTATCCTGAAACCACAGCCACCCTGAGGCCCTCCAGATCCTGCAGAGCAAGGTCTTCCGCAATGGACGATGTGGCTATCATCACCACCGGAACGCTGGCATAGGGTACGGTGAAGTAGGAGTACTCCTCCCTCTCGTCGGTTCGGACTATGGTGGGAGCAACTGCGCAGTCACCGTCGGCGAGGGCCTGGAGATGCCTGTTCCAGTCCTGGCAGGGTATCCTTATGAACTCTATTCCCAGCCTTCTCTCCACCTCGGAGGCCACATCGGCTCCCAGACCGGTGAAGGAGCCGTCCTCTGCGGCGAACTCTATCGGCGGGAAGTCAGTGTTGTAGAAAAGGTTAAGCCTGTCGGGATTCTCGTTCAGCCATGCCCTTTCCTCCGGGGTAAGGACCGTTGGCTCGAAGGGATCTGATCCATCGGGGAAATGGAACAGCACCACCAGGGAAGCGGCCAGTAGAACAACACCCGCCAGAGCTGCGGGTCTCCAGGAGATATGCAGAACTTCCGACAGACTCAATTCAGCCCATCCTGCTCTTTCAGTAAGGCACCAGCACGGCTGCTACCCTTTTCCTTCCCCAGAGGGCTTTTGCAGGAACCATGTAGTCGGGAGCGACCTCCATGATCATGTTCAGAATGCTCTGGTCCTTCGTCCAGACACTTACCGAGACCCACATCCCCACCGATCTTGCGTAGCTACCCATTTCAACGGGATACATTGCGTTGTCCAGTGAATACATCACATCGAGCTCGGGGGCCCTTGAGAAGCTGAAGTCCTCCGGGAGGTATGGAGCGAGATCAGGAGGGACCTCTCCCCACCAGCCGTCCTGGGGATAGTGTCCGTTGTCCGCAAGATACAGCTGAGCCGCATGAACTATCACCCTGGTGTCAGCAACTATTGCCGCGGCGTTGGCTTTCAGTGTTATATCCCTGTATCTGGGAATGGCTACAGCCGCAAGGATCCCGAGGATCACCACGACCACCATCAGCTCTATCAGTGTGAATGCCCTTCTTGCGCGGTTCATCGGTTTGCCTCCCCTGTGAGGAGCCCTGGAGCGGAGCGGTGCTCGATACCTCCCTCGCTATAGGTGAAGGAGCCGTCTTCGTTCACTGTGAGGGATACGCCATCGGTGGTTTCCAAATGCTCCACGAATCCATCTGGAAAGCCCCCACGGGCTCTGACCATCTCCTCGAGGAGGATGGCGGATTCAGCGATGGACGCCGAATCAGGGAGTATCTCCGTGTAGGCAGGCTTGGCCTCCACGGCAAGCGCCAGGGCGAGCTTAACTGCTGAGGCTGCCAGGAGGAGGAAAAGGAACACCAGCAGGATCGCCTTCGTCGGGAAACTCCTTTTTGCCCTTCTTCGGTTGTTTCCGCTCTCCTCCACGAGGAGGTCCGCCTGAGCTATGTGATCCCTGGCTCCCTTTTCCATGCTTCCCCCGATCCTGAGTGCGCCGGAGTTCTGTATACCGGTTCCATCAATGAACCATAAGAAAACCGTTCAGGCTGGTACAGGCCCGTCGGTTACTCCATCCTTACGCATTCCATATCTTACATGTCTGGAGGTTGTGATGAAACAGGTATTGCAGACTTTGAGGACCATCGTCGCAAGGGCCGAACAGACCCATGCAGGGCTTTACTTCTCATTGTGGACAGACCCGGCGGTGATGGCCAATGTCGGATTCCCCGGAGGGATTCCCATTACTATGGATGAAATTGAAACCCGAATAGCCGGAGAGCCCGACTCCGACCTCGACCGTCTCCTGGTGGTGATACTCCGCAAGACCGGGGAGCCCATCGGTGAGTGCTACATGCACCCACCCGACGGGGAAGGCACCGCATCCACCGACCTGAAACTCCTTCCGGCCTTTCAGGGAATGGGCCTGGGAACCGAGGTGAAGCTGGCCCTGCTTGATTTCCTGTTCACGGGGACGGACTGCGCCAGGGTTCAGGCCACTCCCAACAGGGGCAATACCGCGTCCATAAGGATGCAGGAAAAGGCAGGAGGGGTCAGAACCGGGGAAGGGGTGAGTCGTTTCCCGGAAACCATGGCCGAATACACCTCTCCGGTACGCTATTTCACTTATATCGTTTCCAGGGAAACATGGATAAGGAACAGGCAAAAGGACCAGGTTGACCCCGGCAATAAATGGTGATTATCATACTCTCAGGGTGGGGTTTCAGATACAGGGGTCACAGTTTCGCGTTGTATTGCCTTCTGAAAGAGGTGAACGGTGGATCTTGTGCATTCCCTGAGTTCTTCTGATGAAACCGTAGCCCCCGGGAGCGACTCCCGGGCCGATCTTAACATGCGCATCATCCAGTCCCCGGTCTGGTACATAGAAGACAACTACGGCCCTGAAAAACTCCAGGCCATGGGCTTCGAGGCCGGCATACCCCTCGAGAAACTCAAGAGCTGCAAGGGCTGGATCACCCTTGAGCAGACGGAAACCGTGCTCCATTTCGTACGGGCCCTTGCAGGCAGCGACGAGAAGTTCATGGAAGCATGCGCCTACAGGATGCGGGAAGGCTATGGCCCCCTAAGGTTCCTTCTGTGGGCAACCACCCCCTCTGAAATGCTGGAGATGGGGCAGAAACACTTCTCCTCCATATCCACCTTCAGCAGCGGCGACTTCCTGCAGGTGGGCGACACCAGGTTCAGCCTCCGCTACCGTTCATCCAGGAGCGAGAGCAGGCTGATGTGCCTGTCCAGACAGGCCCAGTCCAGGGCACTGCCCACGCTCTGGGACCTTCCCCCGGCCACGATCAGGGAAACTGCGTGCATCTGCAGCGGCGACGACCGGTGCGAGTACGAACTCTCGGTCTTCGAGAAGAGCAGGCTTCTTCCTGTTGTGATCGGCAGCATCCTGGGAGCCGGAGTATCAGCGGCGGTATACTTCCTCAACCTCTGGCCGGCGCTGATGGCCACTTATCTGTGGGGCGCCACTCCATTCATCGGAGCAGCCCTTGGGTACATCTTTGAACTCAGAAGGGCCAACAGACACAACCTCAAGGTTGCCGACGACATAAACAGGGGCCTTACCAATATCGTGGTTGAGAACCAGGAGACCCAGCAGGAGATTATGAAGCTCCATGAGCGGCAGAGGGACTGGAGCAGAAGGCTCGAGGAGCAGGTGGCCCAGAGAACCAGGGCCAGTGAGGAACTGACCCGCCGCCTCCATTCCATACTGACGGAACAGGCAACTGCTCTCAAGGGTGTTACCCACGACATGAAGAACCCCCTTACCGTGGTTCTGCAGACCGCCGAGATCATCCAGGATGATGTGAAGCCGGAGAACCTCTGGATGCTTGAGGAACAGAAGCAGGCGGTGAAGAGGATAAGGTGCCTCCTCGACGACATGCTGCAGCTGGAAACCTCCGACGTGGCCACCATGCAGTTCATGCCTGAGCAGGTGGACACCGCGCCCCTTGCCGAGTCCCTCCGCAGGAGGCTCAGGGCCCTTGCGGGCGAGGGAGGCATTCGCATCAGCGTGATAACCACCAGGGAAGCCCCTCCATTGATCAGTGTTGACAGGATGGTCCTTGACAGGGTAATGGACAACCTTCTGACCAACGCGGTGAAGTACACCGACCGGGGCAGCATAGTGCTGGAGCTCGACGGAACTCCAGGCTTCCTGACCATAAAACTGTCCGATACCGGCAGGGGAATAGACCCCGACGACATGCACAGGATCTTCCAGGCTGGAGGCTCCGATCCGAACAGCAGAAGCTTTAACAGCCACGGCATAGGTCTTTCGGTGGTGGTGAGGCTGCTCGACCGCATCGGCGGCAAGCTCGAGGTGATGTCCCTCCCCGAGAGGGGCACCACCTTCTGGATCCATTTCCCCGTTGAACCTCCGGGTACATCCGAGGATGACCATTCGGACCCCACCGACAGGGTCGTAACCATAAGGATGGTCAAGTGACCCCCTCCAGCGAAGACAGCGCACTCAGCGTATTCCTGAAGTACCTCGAAGCGGAGGGTGCAAGGGTAGTATTCGGAATTCCCGGAGGCCTTCTGCATCCGTTCTTCGAGGCGGTGGCGCTGGATCCCAGGTTCAAGCTCATAGTAACCAAGCACGAGGAGGGTGCAGCTTTCATGGCCGACGGCTACGCCCGTACCAGCCACCGCCTGGCGGTGTGCGCGGGAACCGCAGGCCCCGGGGCCACCAATCTTCTCACAGGGGTGTCATGCGCCTTTGCAGATTCCGTTCCCATGCTGGTGGTAACCGGGCAGGCGGCAAGTCATGCCATCGGAAAGGGGGCCGCCCAGGAAACCGGAAGGGAGGACATGGACATAGTCTCCATGTTCCGCCCTGTAACCAAGTATTCCGCCATGGTCCAGTCCCCGGCGGCATTGCCCGGACACCTGAGACGGGCATTGCGGGCCGCGCTCACAGGCAGGCCCGGCCCGGTGCACCTGAACATACCCGTGGACTTCTGGGACAGGCCGGTGGCCGAGGACTGGTTCGCGCCGGGAACCTACAGGCCCGAGACCAGGACTTTCGACAGAACGGCGGTGCAGAAAGCTTCCAGGGCCCTTCTTAACGCCAGGCATCCCGTGCTTCTCGTGGGTTCCGGGGTGGAAATAGCAGACGCAGGCTCCAACCTTAAGAGCCTCGCGGAGCTGCTTCCAGCCAGGGTTGCCACATCCCCGAGGGCGAAGGGGGTCTTTCCGGAGAATCATCCCCTTTCCCTGGGAGTGTTCGGCTTCGCCGGGCACCGCCTGGCCAGGGAAACGGTTCTGGGAAAGGGTGTGGACGTTCTGATGACCATAGGGGCCTCGCTCAACGAGACAACCACCCTGAACTGGCACACGGACCTTACCCCCTCCACCTGCCTTATTCAGCTGGATGTCGACCCCGACAAAGTAGGCAGGAACTACCCCGTGGACATCCCGCTTGTGGGGGACGCAAGGGCAATACTTACAGAGATCGTCTATCACTCCCATCGTTTCATCAGAGAGGGAAGAGAAAGTCAATCGAACTGGTCTTCGGAGCTCTCGCTTCCATCCTGGCACGAAAGGTGCCTCGCCCCGGAACTCATTTACTCCGACGCAATACCGGTGACCCCCCAGCGCTGGCGGGCCGACCTTCAGGAAGTCCTTCCCTCGGACGCCATGGTATTCTCCGACATCGGCGGTCATATGCTCTTCAACATTCACCACCTCTGCATCCACGAAGGTCAGAAGTTCGTTCTGAACCTGGGCTTCGGATCAATGGGGCACGGCACGGCCTCCCCGATAGGAGCCGCCCTGGCAGACCCCAGAAGACCTGTTCTTTCAATAGTAGGCGACGGCTGCTTCACCATGAACGGCATGGAGCTGATCACCGCCGCAGAATATGACATTCCGGTGGTGTGGATAGTGGAGCACAACAACATGCACGGGATAACCTGGCACGGCAGCAGACAGGTGGGCAGAAAGATCCCCATGGATTCCGTGCGTTACAGGAAGAAGCTGAATATTGCGGGCATTGCCTCGGCCATGGGTCTGACCTCTTTCATTGTCGACGGTCCCGGTCAGATGCAGAGGATCCTTCCCGAGGCCCTGAAGGTGCCAGGACCATCACTGATAGAGGTCAGGGTCGATCCGGAGGTGCCGCCCCCGCTGGGGGACCGCGCTAAAAGCGTTTCCGCGGGGTTCGTTCAGAAATGACCGGCCGCAGGGGACCGGTGGAAGACCTGAAGTGGACCGATAAGCTCCAGGCTTCGGTTTCAACACCAGCCCCGATGCCCAGGATCCACGGTTATGATGTAAGGGGTGAGATGCTGGGGATATCCTCCTTCGCCGAGACCATGTTCCTCTCACTTACCGGTGAACTGCCCTCCCCGGATACCCTGATGGCTTTCGAGGCGGTTCTGGTCTTTCTTGCGCCTGTCTCCGTCGCGGAGGCCGCAGGCCACGCCTCTCTGCTGGCGGGTCTCTGCGGCTCGGGCTCGGGAGGACTCACAGGGGTCTCGGCCATTGCCCTCGCCGAAAGATCGCGAAACATGGTAAACGAATACCTGCCCCTGGCAGAAGCCGCCCTTGGGGGAAAAGACCTACCCGCATCGGAAGGGGCGGAGGAGACCAGGCTTCTTCTCAAAGCCCTCCGGGAAGCCGAGGTGAGCTACCCCGGAAAACTGGAGCAACTCCCTCCACCAGCGGCATGCATGGCGGTTCTCATGGAGTGCTGCGGCATTCGGAACCGCCGAATAATGGAAACGGTGATCACCCTGGCGGGGCTGCCCTGCACACTGGCCGAGGGCATGGCCGCGAAACCCGGCAACTTCCGAACTTACCCCATAGGACTTCCGGAGTACGAATACGATGACCGGCGAACCTGACAGGCTGACCACCAGGGTGGGTCACGCCGGGTGGAACGACCACCGCCACTTCGGCTACTCCGTATTCGGAGAACTCGCCGGAACCACAAGCACCACAGGCCTGATAGCCATGGCAGCCTCTGGGAGGAAACTGCCCGAGGAGGACTGCAGGCTGCTGGACGACATCGCCGTTATCCTCACCGTTGCCGACCCGAGGATCTACCCTCTGAAGCTTGTGCGTCTGGTGTCTTCCTACGGCGATCCCCTGGCGGGTCTTTCTGCCGCAATTGCTGCCATGCAGGGAGCCATAGTGGGGCCCCAGATCTCCATGGGCGCCGCATTCTGGCTCCTGGAGATGGAGAAAACCGTGGACCTCGAGGCTGCTGTGGCCAGGTCCTTTCAGGATCAGGGAAGGATAGCCGGGTTTGGCGTTCCCTTCAGGGAAGTAGACGAAAGGGCGGTTGCCCTGGAGAAAAGGGCCAGGGAGACCGGAAGGGATTCAGGCAAATACTGGAAGCTTCAGGAGCGTATCACCGGCATCGTAAGGGGGACCCGTGGTCTCTCATGCAATGTCGGTCTCCCCGTTGCGGCCTTGAGCCTGGACATGGGGCTCCAGCCTGAGCAACTCGCTTCCCTCTACACAGGCCTTACCATCAATGTCTTCCTTGCCAACGCCGTGGAAGGCGCCGCACAGGCCCCTTCCATCCTCAGGAACCTCCCTGACTCATCCATCGAATACATCGGCACTCCCCCAAGGTCTTACCCCAAGGCCGCCCGCAAGTATGTCAATTAAAATCTGTATCTTCCCTTAAGAAGAAGAGACAGACCTGGGCCGCTTTCATGGTGGAATACGCTTCCATCTAACGTGGTATCACCCTTCGAAGGCGAATGACCGTCTTCATCCGGGAAGGGAGATAAAGATGAAAGCAAGCAGTTTAATTGTGTTCCTCGCCCTTTTCCTGGTGGCAGGGGCTGCATCAGCATCAACCCTTGTTGACCTTGTGTGCCACGGTGAGGTTATCGAGATCGTCTCACTGGATGAGGAAAACGTAACAATGGAGCTGGTGGTCAACTTCTTCGAAGTGGACAACGAGGCTTCGGCAACGGACTATTTTGCCGACAGCTTTATGGATCATGAAGGCAACATGGAAAGGGTCATTACTCTGGAAGGCTTGAGCAAAGAGGACATGGACAGCATAGCCGAAGGTTCCCTCATGATCGTTAACTACTGGAACGCTTCCGGTATAATGGAATCGGAAGACGGCGGATGGACGGCCTTCAGTTCCACATCCTGGACATATCTTGGAGAGGTTCCCGATGGAACCGCCCCATCGATGTGCCCTGTTTCCATGCTATGACCTTCCTTCTGCATACGATCTGATGCCCCGGGCTTATGGCTCGGGGCATCTTTCTATCGCCTTTGATGGGGATTGCCAGTGATTTCCGTGGCCGCTATTATCAATAGAATTCCGTATTGCTTATTCTATTGCGGAGGTGTTCATGTATTTGTTCATACTGTCTATGCTTATGGGTTTGATATCGTCGGATATCGCCCTGGAAGCCGGGGGCGGCCTCGTGCTGCCCGGCTCACCGGAGGGTGATACCCCGGCGCTGAACCTCGATCTAAGGCTCAAGATGGGAATACACAAGAACTGGAGTGTTTTTTTCGGAGGTTCCTTCTGGAGTGTGAAAAACTTCCACCAGACGGAGCCAATGCCTGACTTCATAGAGTTCTCCACCCCCTGGGGATATGAGATCTTCGGTGAGTACGAGGACACGCACAAAGGGATCCAGCTGGGAGTGGAAAGGGAGCTTGGACCTGTAGCCCTGGGCGTTTCTGGCGGCAGCTACTCCAGAAACATAATGACTTGGGTTCCCGGAGCCGGTAAAAGGTACGGTGAGGATAACTACAATGAAACAGGATTCATCTCTTCCATCTTCCTCAGCGTTCCAACTGGGAATCATGGCGTACTCAGGGCGGGGGCTTCAACCGAGGGTTTCGAGGACTGGTTCTTCACTCTTACCGCGGGTATCTCAGTGAACCTTTCTCCCAGCGAAGGGGGTCGGCCGTGAAAGTTCTATTCCTGGTCCCTGTTGCGGCCACGGCTGCATTCTCCCTTTCGGGAAGCTTTGAATGCTCCTGGGCCCGGGTACAGTTCCTCTCCGACCAGCACCCCTGGCTATCGGACAATTTCAGTTTCTACAGGCTGAGCTCCACCCTGGATGTTTCCCCCTATCTCGGGATAGTGATAAGGACCGGCTACGGAACCGCTGAACCATCCGTCCCTCCGGAACCCGCGGAAGGCAGTTATGTATCTGATCCCCGGGGACGACTCTGGACGATGGAGGGTGGCGCCAGGGCATGGCTTCCCGGGGTTGATGCCTTCTTCCTCAGGGGAACGGCAGGCGCTGCATGCGTTTTGCTGGACTACAACGAAGGCTCTTCGGAATACAGTTTCAGACGCAGGACCGATAGCAGCTGGGATCCGCAGCTCTCCATCGGTCTGGGCACCAGGTTCGACATGGATTTCCTCCCGGTGCTCTCCTACGGAGAGTTTGCCCTTTCCTTACAGAGAACAGGCTCTTACAACATGATCTCAGGCGAAGTGGCGGTGGGTATCTGACTATGCTCCAGGTAGTTATGCTTTGCGTCTGCGCAGGTCTTCAGGGTCCTGCTCCCAGCCCTCCAGTGGAGATAATGGGGCAGGGGCTGATGAGCAGGGGCAACCTCGTTGCATTTTTCATGGATAACAACCCTGCAGCCGATCTGGATGAGGTTACCCTTCTCGCCTCACTCTATCTCGAGGAATGCACGGCTGAGGGGGTTAACTCCGATGTGGCCTTCACCCAGATGTGCCTGGAAACCGGCTTCCTCCGTTTTCAGGGGCTGGTGGAACCCTGGATGAACAATTTCTGCGGTCTGGGAGCGATAGGCGCATCCCAGCGGGGCGTTTCGTTCCAGGATGTCCGCACAGGGGTTAGGGCCCATGTACAGCACCTGAAGGCATACGGTTCCACGGAACAGTTGAACCTGGAACAGGTGGATCCCAGGTTCCATTATGTGAACCCCAGAGGTAAGGCCCCTGACCTGTGGTCCCTGGCAGGAACTTGGGCCGCCGACCCTGAGTATGGCGCGAAGCTTTACGCTCTTCTGGAAAGGCTTTACCAGTCGGCGGCGGCCCAGGAGCAGCTCTGATGGGCTTGAGAGATCTGTTCAAAAAGAGAAAAACGGGACTGGGACTGGCTCTTGGAGGAGGCGGAGTCCGGGGCATAGCCCACGTACCCATGCTCCAGGTTCTGGATGAAGAGGGGATCAGACCCGATATCATCTCAGGAACCAGCATGGGGGCGATCCTGGGTGCCCTCTATGCTTCGGGAAGGTCCGGCGAATCAATCCGGGAAGTGATAGAGAGGAATACGATCTCAGGAGAACATGGCCTTAAGGAAGTGTTCGAGAAGAAGAACGCCATCGTAAAATGGCTGAAGGCGGTTAAGGTCTCCTGGAGCGGAAAAGGAATGCTGAACGCCGACGGCTTCATCAGCGACCTCATGGAAGAGATAAGCGTCGACACATTCGAGGAACTGCAGATCCCACTGGTGGTCACAGCGACGGATTTCAACTCCGGGGAGGAAGTAATCTTCAGGAGCGGTGACCTGCTGCCTGCACTCAGAGCCAGCATGTCCATCCCCGGGGTATTCGAGCCTGTAGAATACCAGGGGAGGGTCCTCGTTGACGGAGGAATAGTGAACAACCTGCCGGTGAACCACCTGTCGGCGTGCGCTGCGGTGATAGCCATGGATGTGATACCGGAGCCCAACCCCGGCGATACCGATCCGCCGGGAATGCTTGAAGCTACCCTGGGCATGTTCGACATCCTTCTCAGGAAGATCACCCGGGACTCCCTTGAGAAGCACCCGCCATCTCTGTACTGGAATCCATGCCTGGAAGAAGTGGGCACACTGGAGTTCGACAGGACCCATGAAGTTCTGAAACACGCTCATGAGAGGATGGAAGGATTCAGGAAGAAGCTTCGGTCTGCCCTCCCCTCCTGACAGGAGTTGTCGGCATCATTCCCAGGGAGCGATCGTCATCCGGTCAGTACTACTCTGCTGCAGTCCTCAGGGTCCACCTTCACATGTAGCATGGAACCGGGTTCATAGAGCTGCCTGTTAATGTCGTGTATGGCTTTCTTCAGTGAAACGGCATAGGGAGCTTCCCCGGGAAGGGACACATCCAGTTCGATGGCATACTGGGGCACCTTGTTGATCCTCCACCCCGTTGGAGTGATCGACCTCACCCTGGCTTCCGCAGGTATGCCTCTGGTGTGAATGCGAATGGCCATTCTGCCGGCCCTGATGTGCTTGATCCCCACGATCAGGAAAACGATTCCTGTGATGCCTACCCCTATGGAAGCGCCATAAACAGGTTCGCCCTTCAGTATCCCCAGGAAGTAGGTAAGCCCTAGCGTGAGAAGCAGAAGCAGTACACCAGTTACAGCGAATATCTGCCCGAAGCATCCCCCAGGATTCTCCATTTCAGCCTCACTTGCACCCGCCGCCCTGGAGGACTGATCATCAGCCATTTTCAGGCTCCCGGGACAAACCTCCAGACCGCTGTGGGCATAGACTCCGGTTATCATCTCCAGGACATGTCTTCCCTGAGCGCCGTTCGCCTGGATATACAGGCTGAGCTGCTCAGCGGCTTCCTTCTCCCGCCCGGTCATTTCCAGGGCATTGGCTCTCTGCACGATGGCCTTGCCGTCCAGGGTGGAATCCACGGGTACTGTTTCAAGGTCTTCTCCGAGGATCTCCAGAACACCTTTCCAGTCTCTCTTCACAGTGAGTATCTCTGCTTTCGACACCCTGTAAGCGCTGTCGGACTGAAGGTCCTCGGAGCGGGGATTGCAAGGTTCAAGCCACTTCTCCCCCGCTTCCGGATCACCGGCAAGAGCTGCGTTCCTGGCAAGCATACCCCTGATCTGCTGCCTGTGCCTTGGGAGGGTAAGCACTTCCAGCGCTGATTCGTAGAGCGCCCTCTGCCTCAGGCAGTCATTCGTCTCTGAGTAGTGGTTGGAGAGGATGATGGTGAGGAAGTAGAGGAGTTCCGCGCTGCTGATATCGCTTCCAGAGGCAAGTTCTCCGCATGTGGTCCTCCACATGGAAAGTGCTTCGGTCTCCTTCCAGGGAGCGAGCCTTCCACCCGACAGCAGCTGACCTATGCCGGCAGGTATGTCAGGCTGGGTACCATCCTGCCTCCTGAGAAGCTCCATGCGTTCTTCCTCAGCAATTTCCCTGGCGGCTGCAAGGGGCTCCACATGCTCTTCCCTGCGGGGAGTGAATACATTCACAGTGTCGCAGTAACTGCAGTTCACGGATCCGCCAGTGTACCCTGTTCTAAGGGGAGCGCCGCAATTCCGACACATGAGCACCCTTGCCTGAAAATCGAAATCCTTATCCATTACCCCTCCATTACTTCATGCCAGATAACCTATTCCCGGGAAATTCTCATGTCCATTCACCGGACGAGGTCTTCATTAAGGCACCTTCATCTGTTCGGCCTGAGGTTCATTGGAACTATTCTGTAGTAGTTTAGTATGTATATTCCATGAAAGCACACGAACCCTCAGGCTGGGTTGACGCAGGGATTGTCCGATAACATTATAAGCATATACTTATATTTGGAGGGGATCATGGCAACGGTATTCGATCCAGTCCCGGCGTTCAGCGCTCTTGGCTGCAGAACCAGGCACGAGATATTCCAGCTCCTTGCCCGGGGTCCCCTCTGTGTGGGGGCCATTGCAAGGGAGCTTGAGCTTTCTCAGCCATCGGTTTCCCAGCATCTGAGGATACTCAGGGAAGCCAGCCTGGTTACAGATCAACGATGCGGATACAGGGTACACTACGAGATAAACAGCGAGACCCTTGCTGCCTGCGGAGAACATCTCGTTTCCATGGGCAGGAGCAGAAAAGAAAAATTCAACTGCGGAAAGGAAAAAGAGCCATGTGCGAAGAGAAATGCGAACACCCTGAAAAACTGAAGGGTAAGCCCGAGGACTGCTCGCCGGGACAGGTCGAGGAATGTCATGGTCCCGTGAAGAAAAACACTTGCTGCTGCGGCTGCGATTGCGAAGAGGAGAAGAAATGAAAAATCTGCTGGCCATAATGCTTACCGTACTGCTTGCCGGAACGGTTCTTGCCTCCGGTCACGGCGATGAGCCCTGCGATGACTGCACCTGCGAGGAATGCACCTGTGAAGACTGCACCTGCGATGACTGTTCCTCTGAGGAATGCACCTGCGAAGGTGAATGCTGCCAGTGCCAGGAGACCTGCGAGAACTGCACCTGTGAAGAAGACAAACCCGTCGAGGAAGAACCCGCACCTTCTCCCTGCGGAGGCTGCCCTGGCGGAGGCTGCCAGTAGCCATACCTGCCCCCGGTTCGCCGGGGGCTTTTCCGTATTGACGCTGATATTGACATGACGATGATACACGCCTATAGTCCCAAGTGAACCAATCTCTGGAAGGGAGAAAAGATGAAGATTCTAATTGTTCTTCTTAGTGTGGCTGCTTTCTGTTTTGCAGGAGAGCTTACACTTTCCGGCGGTGTAGCGGGAACCAGCACTTTCAGCGGTTCCGATGCTGAGACCATCCTCTGGTCACAGCCTCCCACTGGATACGCTATGGCGTCCCAGTACTTCGATGACATGTATCCTGAGTACGATTCAGGCGTTGCTGATGACGTGGAGTTCGCCACCGAGACAGTAGTGAACAAGATTCGCTGGTGGGGCGGCTACTGGAACGGTTCCGCCGGTGCTCCCATTGACTCTCCCGTTGAGATCTACCTCTACAACGATGACGGTACCGGCAATGCACCCACCCTTCCCCAGCACACTTCAGCCATTCAGAGCTGGATGGTTGATCCTGGAGATTACACTGAAGCTCCCGACGGCGCCAACTACGTTATGGAGTATACTTTCCCTTCATGGGTAGTTTTCGAAGCCGGTACAAAGTACTGGATCGAAATAAGGAAAGCTTTCCCGTTCGACCCACTGGGACAGTATGGCTGGATTCAGGCCGAACCCATAGCTATGTCCCCCTGTGTTCAGGGATTTGACGGGCTTGGAACTGTATGGTGGACAGCTCAGACAACAGATGCCGCTTTCGAGCTGATCTGGGATGATGCGGTTTCCCTCGACAGATCCACATGGGCCGGCATTAAGGCTGCTTTCTAGAGTAGTCTTCAGTATTGAGATAACCCGGCAGCCGACAAGCTGCCGGGTTTCTTTTACACCCTTTGTCTTCGATAACCCTACCTCCATGACCAGTCTCAAGAACGGGACACCTGTTGCATCCAGGGGAGCGGATGCTTTCTCTATATTACTCCAGCATTCGAATAGCCGCTTGGAGATACAGAATGAAACACAATTTCGATACACCGATTGACCGTTCAGGCACCAGCTGCCTTAAGTGGGACTATCTGCAGGCTTTCTTCGGAAAAGAAGATCTGAATGCCCTATGGGTAGCGGACATGGATTTCAAGACGCCTCCTGAAATCCTCGAGCCCCTTATCGAAAGGGCGAAGCACGGGGTCTTTGGCTACACTGCAAAACCGGAAGGATTCTATCAGTCCGTGATCCAGTGGTTCCTGAAGAGGTACGGGTGGAGCATAGAAAGGGATTGGATAGTTGCAACCCCTGGGGTAGTCCCAGCTCTGAACCTGGCCATTCAGACCTTCACCGAACCAGGGGAAGGCATCATCATCCAACCTCCTGTGTACTTCCCCTTTGAGGAATCCATAAGACTGAACGAAAGAAGGGTCCTGAACAACCAGCTGCTGCTCAATGAAGACCGTTATGTGATTAACTTCGAGGACCTTGAACGCCGTGCCGGGAATGCCAGCATGCTGGTTCTATGCTCTCCCCACAACCCCGTCAGCCGTGTATGGACCAGGGAAGAGCTTGAGGAGATAGGCAGGATCTGTCGGCAGAATGATCTCATGGTGTTCTCAGACGAGATACACGCCGACATAGTATTCCCGCCCCATCGACATATGCCCACCGCCGCCGTGAATGAGTTCCTCAGGGAGAACAGCATCTGTGCATATGCCACCAGCAAAACATTCAACCTTGCGGGTCTGCAGCTCTCCGTGAACATCATACCGCAAGAAGTGATCAGGAATCGGTTCAAGGAATCCCTTGCAAAGCTCCACATGAACATGTCGAACATCTTCGGGATCGTGGGAACACAGGCTGCGTACGCCAACGGAGGGGAGTGGCTGGATCAGCTTCTGGAGTACCTGTGGGGGAACTACCTCGAAGTGGCTTCCTTCCTAAGGAGCAAAATTCCGGGAATCTCGGTCCTTGAACCACAGGGCACCTTCCTTCTCTGGCTCGACTGCAGGGGACTGGGGCTGTCAGATGATGAGCTGGCTTCGCTGTTCGTGAACAGGGCAAAGCTTGCTCTGTCAGGGGGATCCATGTTCGGTCCTGGCGGAGAGGGATTCATGAGGATGAACATTGCCTGTCCCAGGAAGAACCTGATGGATGCGCTTTCAAGCCTTGAAAAAGCCCTGGACGATGACTCGCCCCTCCCAGCTGAACCTCCCTGCTGCAGCGGAGGACCCGACGACACCTGATAGAAGGGAGTAGGAGCCGGTGGCTCCCTAAGCGAAGCCGAACCTCTTCAGGTCTATCCTCCCGGAGTCGTTGAACTCGACTCCCTCAGCCTCCAGAAGGACCCTCTGAAGGAACCTGTCGTCATCTCCCTGAAAAGTGCGCCTCCTGCTTATCTCGCCCTTCGAGTTCACCACCCTGTGCCAGGGCACATCCTCTCCGTCAGGTATGGCCCTCATGGCGTACCCCACAGCTCTGGACGCCCTGGGATTGCCAGCCATGGCCGCAACCTGCCCGTAGGTCATCACCTTTCCACTGGGGATCCCCACCACGATCCGGTGAACGGTCTTGAAGAAGCCCTCCATGAGTCTCCTTTCCGCATCAGGGCGCACCCGGAATATATTAGCCCCGTCGGCAGCGTCAGGGAAGCGGGTGAGAATCCCGCGCGGCCCCGCCGCTGTAACCGGTTACGGTACGCACAGGCCATTGCGGTTCTCCGTGAGAAGGCGCGTCACCGGCAATTCCGGAAGCCAGAAGACCTTCTGCCGGCGCTTAACTTCACCTTCGCGGGAAGGGTGGGGGGATTTTCCTATCCCATTTTTTCACGCGGCCGACAAGAGGAGACGAAATGCTCTCGACGGGAATCGGCCTGCTTCTTCTGTCGCTGATATCAGGGGACGCCCTGGTGATCTGCGGCGGGGATCTGGCGCACATCGACACGGAATCCGGAACTGTAACCCCATCGGTGGGAGTCCTGCACACATACCCCAACGACATAGCCATCCACGACGGATACGCCTTCGTGGTGAACTCCGGGAGCGACTCCGGAACCCTTCAGCGCTTTGAAATGGACACATGGACGCTTGTTGAGATGGGTATGGGAACAGGATGGAACTGCTGGGCTTCGCTTCCCCTTTCCAATGGAAACCTGGCTGTGTCAGCAACACTGAACAACTCCATAGCAGTGGTTGACCCTGTGACAATGACCGTCACAGGCAGCATCGCCGGAACAGGCCCCAACCCGGAGTGGATGGCTGAAGACGAAGGAACGCTTTACGCGGCCTGCGGGGGATGGGGCACGGGGAACTCGGTAGTCGTTACGGACATCTCAGCAGGCATAACAACCGACACCCTTACCGCAGGGACCAACTGCCAGTCCGTCGTAATAGCGGATGATGGACGTCTCTTCGTTACCTGCAGCGGAACATACGGAAGCAACAACGGCAGCGTTGTGGTAATAGACCCTGCTTCAGGCTCGATCATTTCCGAGCTTGAGGTGGGCGGTTTCCCGGCATGGAGCACAGCAGCAGGAAACACCTTCTACACCGCCGATCCATGGGGCGGGGGTGTATTCTCCATTGACATGACATCCCTGGAAGTTCTCCACAGCAGCAGCAACCCCTTCTGTTCCGGCGGGAACGGCCTTGCAGCCGACGATCAGGGTAATCTCTGGGTCTCGGATACCGCCGCGGGTCAGGTTAGGGTTTACGACCAGTCGGGAACCCTGGTTCAGACCTACACGGTTACCACTCCTGGTCCCCTTGCGGTCTCAGGATCTCTTAGCGGTATCAGCTCCGAAGGCGGTTCAGTGGTTAGCATAACGAGGGTATCGCCGAATCCCGCTGCCAGCTCCATCGCAGTAACCGGAGTACCCGCTGGTGTTTCAGTAGCCGTGTTTGACATAACAGGAAGGAAAGTGGCGGAGGGTCAGGGATCCAACGGCACCGCTGAACTCAGCGTCGGCCATCTGCCACAGGGTCTTTACAATGCCGTATGTGGTAATTCTTGCGCCCGATTCACGGTGACAGCGCGATGATCCTTCTTCTGATGCTGGCGCTTGCCGCTGATCCCTGGGCCGATGGCTCTCCCTTCGTGGAGTACGGCGAAGGGGCCGGTTACGGTCAGGCGTACTACCCCGAGAACATCCTGGGCCCGCCCGATCCAGAGGCCACGACCCAGTCACCAGCAGTGGGCGAGGACGAACTGCTGACCCTGGGAAAGGACGGGATAGTGGTTCTTGAGTTTATCGACAATGCGATAATCGACGGTGAAGGGCCCGACTTCACGGTGTTCGAGAACGTGATGCAGACAGGGGCCGGGTACTTCAGGGAATGCGCTTTCGTGGAGGTGAGCCAGAATGGTGATTACTGGGTAATGTTCCCCTGGAACGCCGAAACCAAGGAAGGCCTCGCGGGAGTCTGGCCCACCACAGGGGAGGACCCAACCGATCCATCCGTCTCAGGAGGCGATCAGTTCGACCTGGCGGACCTGGGGCTCGACTGGATCAGGTTCGTGAGATTAACGGACTGCGGTGATGCGGTTTCAGACGACGGGCTTTTTGACCTTGACGCCGTGGCCGCGGTGAACTCGACCACCGGGATAGCCTCATCGGTTGCTACTCCTGCGGGGCTCACTGTTTCCTCTCCCTTCACATCCAGCTTCCAGGTGGTTACTGAGGAACAGGGAACGCTCTTCTGCTACACCGCCGACGGCCGTCTTGCAGGCGAATGGCAGCTGGAAACGGGAACTCATTCCGTTCCGTCATCCGCGCTGCCATCCGGGCTTCTGCTGTTCCGCCTCAATGAATCTTCCTGTACTGCGGTAAGGGTCTTCAACTAGACCTTCCCAGCTGCGGCCTGGGCAAATACACTCAGGCCGCAGTATCAGGTTTAACTGCTCATAAGATGGTCAGTTACAGCATTTGATTGACAAACTTGCGGGCGGCCAGCGGGTAGGGGCTCCGAAGGAACGGAAAGGAGGAAATCCCCGGCTGAAATGCGGTTCTTCAGCTCCAGGGCTATCTCCTCGCCCATTTTCCGGCTTGAAAGGCTGAAGGTCTTCGAGTGGACCCCCTGCACGGTGATCTCACCGGAATAGAGTTCCCTGTAGGAAACATGACCCAGGACTCTGCCGTTTGCCTGCGGATAGTCCGAGGCGTAGTCCACAACAGGGGCCAGGATGTCTCCGTCGGAAACCCCTGTGAAGGCGGCCATCTCCTCGTCGAGAACGGGTATCGGAACCCCGATGCCCACGCTGAGAGAGACACCGTAGCCCTTGATCCAGACGCCCCGGAGATAACGGGGGTTCATTTTCTTCAGGTCTCCCCTGACGGAGATGGTGCCGGCGCCCTCCATGGGAACTCCGTTGGGGCCCCGCATGGGCTCAGGAGAGTGCTGGGTTCCCTGGCCGGTTATCCAGCCGGTTCCCCCTCCCAGGAAAATCCTGGTCCCGGTTCCTATGGTCCTGAAGAAGGGATCGTTGATGAGGGGGCTGTACTCCCCGCTTCCGCTGTATCCGGCATTTCCGTACCCCGGCTTCAGCACGCCCAGATAGGTCTGCCTCTCCGAGTAGGAGCCGTTCACCGCCACATTGTAGTTCTGGTACGAGTTCCGGAAGTTGGTAAGCTCGGCGCTTGCCAGGGTGTGGATGTTCACCGATGTGTGCAGTTCCTTCCTGGGGTAGCAGTGGGTTCCGTGTCCGGTGGCCTCCAGGTAAACCGTTCTGCCGCTCACCAGGTCCTCTATCACATGCCCCCCTCCATAGCAGGGGGTGGTACCGGAGGCGGTGGCTCCCAGGAAAAGGTCCACGGCGGCGATGCCGCAGTAGGCGGGCACCCCGTTCAGGGCGGCCTCTTTGTAGTTGATCCTGGGGGAGGAGTGCCCGGTGTTGAGAAGTACACCGCTGGAACACATGGGCCCGAATGTCCCTGTGGTTACCACATCCACCAGTTCAGACGCCCTCTTCGCTCCCCGCTCCCTCACCAGGGAGGTCATCTCCCCTGCGGTGAGCACAACCGCGGTTCCCTGAAGTATCCTGCCGTTTATCTCTTCCACGGTCTTGGCCATGTCAGGCCTCCTTCCTCAGTCTTATCCCGCCCCATATGCCGATTGACTCCCCGCACACCGCAAGGATCCCGTGAAGCTCCCTTATGGCGGCCACCGACTCCACGACTCCCGTAAGGTCCCTGGCACCCCTTATCCTGTTGGCCAGGGCTGTGGCCGCAGCGTCTGCCTGGGCGCCGTCGGGATGAATGGCCGTTACGGAATCGGCCCTGCCCAACGAGAAAGACGGCCCCACTTTTCCGCTTGAGGTGCAGACCGAGACCCCCTGCGAAGCGTCAACGGAGAAGGGTATTCCGGAGGACAGCGGCGAAGCCTCCCCGGGATAGACCAGAAGATCCAGGGGCTCCGGGAACCTGGCCCAGACGTCGCCGCCGTTCTCTACTATCACGGTGCCTGAATGGCTGAGCAGCTCCTCCCCGACCGCCTGGGCGATGGCCCCGGCCACGGCGGCCATGGGCCCGGTGTTCCACTTTGCCCCGGCATCCTCCATCTTCCTCACCAGGGGATCGCTGGAGGAGGATCTCACCGGGGTGAGTGATCTGAGGAAGAGAGGGTTCAGGGCGATGTGGGAGCAAAGCCGCTCCCTGAGCCCCACGAGGCAGCTGAGGGCAACGCGTCGCAGGTCCTTTTCGGCGTATATCTGAAGGTCGCTCTCCCCGGCGACCACCCTGAAGGTGGCAAGACAGCCGGACTGCGTCCAGTTCCTGTAGAATCTTTCGGTATACATGTGCATGTTCTCTCCGCGCAAAGGTGATACAAGATGGTTTCAGCCTCTTGGAAGGCCCTGCGGAGGATGGGGATGGAGCCTTACAGCTCCGAATGTCCCCGACCGCCGCAGGGCCGGGGCATCATCATGCACATGAAAGTCTTATGGGGATGCGGGAGATACGCGGAGATGCGTGCGGCTTCAGAAGCGGTCTTTCGAATAAGCATCTCTCTCCTCTCTCCTGCAAAAAGAAAAAGCCCTGCATCGCAGAGCTTCCGGCAGGTGCTTTCGGGTTTCTCCCGCACATCGGCCAAAAGCCAGCCACCGTGGACCTGCGTCTCGGTTGGCGACCCCTCGGGGGGTTACTCCTGATGCTGTGAGGAAGATAAGCCGGGGCAAAAGATTCGTCAACCAGGCTGTTCCCGTTCTGCCCATGTGGTTATTTTCGTATGTCTGCGAATAACTTCTGACGAAAAAGGAATCTTGTTTTGAGAATAGCTGACCTGTACAAGTGGGAAAAGCCCGTCCTCTCCCTGGAGGTGTTCCCACCCAAGCCTGAACACAGCCTGAGTACGGTGTTCAGGACCCTGGACGGCCTAAGGGACCTGAAGCCCTCATTCGTAAGCGTGACCTACGGTTCCGCAGGCGACACCGTGGAGAGGACCGTGAAGATAGCCTCCAGGGTGAGGGACGAGTACGGCTGCGAATCCCTGGCCCATGTTACCTGCATAGGCCATACCACCGGAGAGATCGATCTCCTCCTGAACAGGCTTGAGTCCCTTGGCATATCCAATGTTCTGGCCCTTCGGGGGGATATCCCGGAAGGGGAGGAACCCCCTTCCCGCGACTTCGACCATGCAAGCCAGCTTGTGGCTCACATAAAGCGCAGAAGCGGCTTCTGCATCGGGGCTGCAGCTTATCCCGAAGGACACTTCGAGTCCTCCCGGGTAAGCGCCGATCTGAAGAGGCTCAAGGAGAAGGTGGACGCCGGCGCCGAGTTCCTTATCAGCCAGCTCTTCTTCGACAACAGGGTCTTCTATGACTTCCTGGAAAGGGCCGAGGCCCTTGGCATAACCGTGCCGGTCATCCCCGGGATAATGCCCATTCAGAACTACAGGCAGATCAAGCGTATTCTAATGATGTGCAGGGTATCCGTTCCCGCATCGCTGCTGAGCATGTTCGACCGCTACGCAGGTGACCCTGAATCCCTGGCCGCCGCAGGGGTGGAGTACGCCACCTCCCAGGTTGCCGACCTCATGGAGAACGGCGCAGGAGGAATTCACCTGTACACCATGAACAGGGTAAAGCAGATAAGACAGATCGTGGGTGACTCCGGGCTTAGGAAGCTGGAAAACGATTGAGAAGGTTCACGCCCTCCCTGCCCCTTCCCGTCCCTTCGCTTAACCAGGTCCTGGCAAGAGCCGGATGCCCGCCGGGCAGGGCCGGTGAGGACATCGAGGGGGCAGCCCTTGAAGCAATAGCCTCGGTCTCGGGCATTTCCACGGCGTGGTGCGAAGCAGTTTTCCTCCCTGTCCAGGAGAAGCCTGGCTTTCTGAAGGGGGTTTTCCCTGACCTGCCCGTTACGGTGATGGCGGCTACACTGGGAGATGGCTATGACGCCCTGCGGAAGCAGGGAGAACTCCAGGCATTCCTGGCGGACGCCGCGGCATCCGTGGAGGTGGAGGCATTCATGCGCAGGCTTCAGATGCACCTTTCCGAAACCCTGGGCATGATGCCCACGGAGAGGGTCGCCCCGGGATACGGGAACATGCCCCTTGCGATACAGAGGGAGATTATCGGTATGTTTCCCGCTTCACGAATCAGATGCACCGAGGGCTTCATGCTCTCTCCGGTGAAGAGCATGACGGGGGTGACAGGATGGATCAAGCAGCAGCACTGAGAGAGCTTCTAAAGCAGAGGATAGTCTTCCTTGACGGAGCCATGGGGACCATGCTCATGCGCCATGGAATGCCCGCCGGGGTCTCCCCGGAGATATGGGCCTCGGAGCATACCGACTCCCTCCTCTCCATCCATCGCGCCTATCTGGAAGCTGGAAGCGACATCATCCTCGCCTGCACCTTCGGAGGAACCCCTTTCCACCTGGGGGACAGATGCGCTCCCGTAAATCATCTGCTTGCGGAAACAGCACTGCGGGCCGCTGGGAGCAGTGCCATCGCCGCGGCTAGCATAGGCCCTTCCGGCAAACTGATCTACCCCGTGGGAGACGCACTCTGGGAGGATGTCTACCGTGGCTTCAGGGAACAGGCCGATGCCCTTGTGGAAGCTGGAATATCGGTGTTCTTCCTTGAGACCTTCACCGATCCCAGGCAGCTGAAGGCTGCTGTGCTGGCGGTTCGCGACGCCTGCCCGGGCGGTTTCATCAGCGCCCATCTCACCTTCGCCGACAACGGCAGGAGCGGTGCGGGAACATCCCCCACAGCGCTTGCCATGCTCTGCGAGCAGCTTCAGGTAGACGCCGTGGGGGCCAACTGCTCCACAGGCCCCGAGGGGCTCATACCCGTTGCCGGACAGCTGGCGGCGGCATCATCTAGATTCGTCACCATAGAACCCAACGCCGGGCTTCCCGATTCCAGGGGGAACTACACCATGACCCCGGAGCTGTTCGCCGGGGCGGCGGAGGACATAGCCTGGGCCGGGGCTTCGATCATCGGAGGCTGCTGCGGGACCACGCCGGAACACATAGCGGCCCTGAGAAGGACCGTGGGGATCCGTTCGCCGGAGAGTGTGGAGCACACTCCGGTGGCCGGTTTCTCATCGGTGGACAGGGTGGTCTCCCTGGGCGGGGCAATGCTCAAGGTGGGCGAATCGATCAATCCCACCGGAAGGAAGGACCTGAAGAAGGCCATCCGTTCCGGTGACCACGGGTATGTCATCGGAGTTGCCCGTCAACAGGAAACAGCCGACCTGCTGGACATCAACCTGGGCCTGGAAAGGCTGGTTCCCGATGGATTCCTCCACAGGCTGATCGCAGGGCTCTGCACAGGGGCTCCCCTTTCCATAGACCTCTCCGACCCGGAACTCATAGGCATAGCCTTCAGGGAGATGGGAGGCATAGGTCTTCTCAATTCGCTGATGTGCACCGAGGAGCATATAGCCGCCAGGGTTCCTGTACTGCTTCGCCACGGCGGTTATGCGGTTCTGCTTCCCATCGGCGAGAAAGGCCTTCCCGACCGCCCCGAGGAAAGGTTCGTGGTTCTCAGGAGGGGCCTCGAGATACTGAAGGAGCATGGCTTCCCGAAGAACCGTGTACTGGCGGACCCCATTGTGAAAGCCCTGGCAACCGGAGCTTCCCCAGTGGACACAATAGAGACCCTGAGGCTCTACAAGTCGACTGGCCTCCATACCATCGCCGGGGTGTCCAATGTATCCCACGGCCTGCCCGGCAGGGCCGGCATGAACGGCGCCTTCCTCTCCCTTCTGGCTTACCAGGGCCTCGACGCAGGGATAGTGAATGTGAACGACAGTCTCACCGGCCGGATCACAGCTGGAGCAGGTGTGCTTTCCGGAAGGGTGGATCCAGGGGACATTCCGCTGGACGAGGAAGAGATGGCCCTGGAGGAGAACCACTTCGCAAACCTTGAGAAGGCCCTTATCACCGGAAACACAGCTGGAGCCGTGAAAGCGGCGGAGACGCTGCTTCTGGAAAACACCCCGGCTGAGGAAATAGTGAAGAGCGGCCTCGCCCCGGCAATGGACAGGCTGGGTCATCTTTACGCCGTGAAGAAACTCTTCCTTCCCCACCTGATAGCTGGAGCTGAAGCGGCAAGGGCCCTGATGACCGCCCTGGAGCCGCACCTCGCAGCAGGGGCCGGCCAAAGCGCGGGGACCATCGTTCTGGCAACGGTAAGGGGAGACATACACGACATAGGGAAGAACCTGGTGGCCCTCTTCCTGAGGAACGCCGGTTTCCGGGTGGTCGACCTGGGCAAGGACATCGATTCCCGGAAGATAGTGGAAGCCGCCAGGGAGAACAGCGCCGACATGGTGGCTCTCTCCGCCCTCATGAGCACCACCGCCGCAAGGATGGAAGAGGTGGTGCGTCTGCTGCGGGAAAACGGCATGCGGATCCCGGTAATGGTTGGGGGAGCGGTGGTCACAACGGAGTTCGCTTCGGAGATAGGAGCCGTCTACGGAGGGGATGCCTATTCAGCGGTGGAAACCGCATCGAAACTGCTGAACCGTTAACACTCACGGTTTTGCACAAAAATCCACAGTTGTATTATCTGCAGGGCATAAAATAAAATGACACACTCATGTCCCGGAAAAACCGTCGCATCAGGTTTGCATTTCTTATCTTCATGCACTGCTTGTGGTTAGAGTGATATAAATACGAATTAAAGCCCCACGCATAACCCTTGCCAAAGCCGTTGATATTTTTGTGGAAAACTCTGTGGATAACCCGTAACTTCACTTTTGACACCGTATACTGGAAGGGTGATTAACCGTAAGTTAACTTTTCTGAAGAAGGGGGATCCTCAGTATCCTGTCGGCTGTATCCACAGAGGATTTACGGTGAGCTATGACTATGCAGGTCCGGTCCCGGAGCAGTTCCTTCACCGCGCTCTGAACCTTCTCCTCTCCGGTCTGGTCCAGGGCGCTGGTGGCCTCGTCCAGGATAACTATGGGCGGATTCTTGAGGAACACCCTGGCCAGAGCGATCCTCTGTATCTGCCCCCCTGAAAGAGTGCTTCCCCTCTCTCCCACCACGGTATCATAGCCCTGGGGAAGGGCCTGAATGAACCCGTGGGCATGAGCCGCCCGGGCGGCTTCCTCGATAAGCTCCATTCCGGCGTCGGGCATGCCTATCCTTATGTTGTCGGCTACTGAGCAGTGGTAGAGGAACGGGTCCTGGAAGACCACCCCTATGTTCCGCCTAAGCGACTCGAGGGTTGCCTTCCTTATGTCGGTTCCGTCGATGAGGATGCTCCCGCCGTCGGGGTCGTAGAAACGCAGCAGAAGGCTCACTATGGTAGATTTCCCCGCTCCGCTGTCGCCAGTTATCGCCACCGTTTCGCCCGGTTCCACCACCGCGCTGAACCCACGGAGCACAGGGGAACTTTCATCGTAGCCGAAGCAGACATCCCTGAACTCTATCCCGCCGCGGGGGCACTGGAGATCCGCCGCCCCTGGCAGGTCGCTCACCGCAGGTTCGGTGTCGATCACTCCGAAGACCCTCTCCGCCGCTCCCATGGCTTTCAGGGCCTGGGAAGCGATCCCGGCTATGGAGCCGACAGGGCCGAAGAGCATCCCGAAGTAGCTTATGAAGGCTATCAGGACACCAACCTGCATCTCGCCCCGGATCACCTGGTTGCCGCCCAGCCATATGACCAGGATAAGGGTACAGGATGCGAGAAGGGAACCTGCGTTGAAAACGAAGCCCTTCACCGTGAGCATGATGTTGGCCTTCATCAGGTCCGTCATCGAATCCCTGAACCTGCCGCTCTCGGTCCTTTGAAGCCCGAAGGCAGCAGCAGTTCTGAGCCCGGCAAGCTGTTCCTGAAGGGTTGCCGTGAAGTATGCCCTTCTGTCCTGCACATGGGCGCTTGCCTTCTTTATCATGGTTCCCGCAAGGGCTATCAGAACGGCGAAAAGAGGTATGGAGGGAACAGCCAGCAGTGTAAGGCCGGGGTTGATGGTGATCATCACCGCCAGCACCACGAAGAACCGCACCACCTCGCTGACAGCGCTGGAGAGGGTTGAGGAGTAGAGGCCCTGCATCACGGGAATGTCGCTTGTGAAACCCGCCATCAGCTCCCCCAGGCGCTTCCTGCCCGCATAGGCCATGGAGAGCCTGTTCAGGCTGGAATAGAGGGCCATCCGAAGGTCGATGGCGGCGCTCTGCCCCACCCAGCTGAACAGCACCGACATGGCCATGCCTACGAGACTTCCCAGAACAACCGCCCCGAAGAAGGCCAGGCACACATTCACCAGCATGGAGACATCACCCTGTATCAGGACCTTGTCTATGAGCAGGCGGCTCACCCAGGGCTGCACCAGCGACAGACCGGCGGAGAGAAAGGTGAGAAGAAGCCCCAGCCCGTGCCAGCCGAGCCAGGGCTTCAGGAACGCCAGGGTACGGAAGAGCAGCTTCCGGTCGAGCCAGAGTTTCCTCAGGTCGGAGAAAGCCGCCCTTCCAGGCAAAACGCTTCTATCCTGTTACTTGTACTGGGTGGAGAGATTGTCCAGATACGCTCCCAGCCCGCCGGCGGCAATAGCGCCAACCACGCCGAGGATCAGGGCGAGGCCTATACCTATCAGCATCCAGATGAGTATGGCCCTGCTGTAGTTCTGCAGGTTTACGTTCACGGACCCCCCGAAGGCGAAGACCAGCAGCAGTATGAAGTTTACGAAGGGGATCATCAGCGCAAGCTGAACAAGGAAGAACCCACCAGTGGAAAAGGGCGCCATTCTGTCGTCGGCCATATTGCATCCTCCTTAGGATAGGAATAGTCTGGAACTGACCCGGTACGGTTAAGGCCGGGAAAACATATACTAACTCCATCCCTGTGAAAAAAACATCAAGGGAGTGAATGTTATGAAAGAAGAAAAGCTTTCCCAGGAGCATCTGGATCAGATGCGGAACGATCTCGAGTATGCGATGAAGACATTACAGCGGAAAAACCCCGTGTTGAGCAGGGAAGACCCCGGGGAAGTGATGAGATTCGCCTCTGAGGCCGCAATGAGGGATGAGATAATGTTCCCGGAAGCCTCATGCGTGATGATAGACTGCCTGGAGAAAGCGGCCGGCTGGAGATACGTGGACCTTATGATCGATCCAGGTACCAGCGTAAGGGCGGTGGTCTCTCCTGACGGTGCTTACTGGGCGGCACCCGATCTTGTGTGGCAGGCCGCTTCCAGGAACAGCGAGAAGAATGTGCTGCTCGCTTTCTATGAAGCGCTTGTACGGGGTAACCTTCCAGAGTCCCCGCCGGGGAGCTACCTTCAGCTCAAGATCGGGTAAGGGGATTACTCCCCTGAAGCGGACTTTTCGGTATAACCGCTCCCAAAGGGAGGATGCCACATGATCTTTCTTATACTGACAACCGTATTCGGAGGGATTCCCCTGACAGTCCATGGCGATCAGGCGGTCACCGCGGATGCAGGTGGAGGTTCGCTGTTC
>ERZ795057.453-NODE-453-length-42967-cov-9.456143_pt1 | contig 42967 bp, 40 predicted proteins | sample MGYA00375141_ERZ795057 | MGnify/ENA primary metagenome ERZ795057 (study PRJEB30186, sample SAMN05720163) | activated sludge metagenome | isolation source: Anaerobic digester | place: Hong Kong | collected 2015-01-26 ...
AAAGGATAGTTTCCCCTTCTGTTTTTTGTTAATGAATCCTCAGGTGTTATTTTTGCAGCAGCACACTGCAGCATCAGAATATGAGCTTACCCGGACTGGAAAAACTTTTACTGAGAGAACAATCAAGGGCAAATACCGATATGATTACCGGCATAATCATGTCTGACCCCCGGCTATTTAATGAACTATGGGAAATCATGATGCTGAATCAGGATCCCCTGAGCCGCCGCGCCGCATGGGTGGTAGATTACTGTGCTGAATCAGAGCCGGGTTTTCTGAACGAAAGGATTGAATTACTTGCTGCAAGCGTAGTTGATTTCAGAAGCGACGGATTGAAACGACACGGGCTTAGAATGCTTTCAAGGTCTGGCTTACCGGTTGAGAACCTTGGACCTCTTACAGACGCTTGTTTCAAATGGTTGCAATCCCCCAACGAAAGTGTGGCAGTCAAAATGTACAGCATGCTTATCCTGCACAGGGTAACAGCAATTTTTCCTGAGCTGGCAAGGGAACTTTACGATATTATTGAGATTCAGTTGCATGAAGCTACACCAGGTTTTATCAATTGCGGCCGGAAGATCATGAAAAAGCTGACAAAAACAGGTTTTTAACCAGGTTATGCATTTGAGAATGCTGAAACCATTAAATGTTTATAATCCGTGCATTTATCATTGCACTGAACGAACATTTTGACGGGATTTACCTTAAATATGCATTGGAATGGTAACCCGGAATTTATTCCGGAAGGCGTTGATTCCAAAGATATAGAATTATGGACCTATTCATTATTTAATACATTGAATATCAAATATTTAAAATTGGAAATAAGGATAGGGTAGGGGAGACCTTACGCCGGGCTTCAGGCAGGGGATTTATGATTTTTCAGGCTGCTGACTGCTTCGGATGAGGGATGAAAAAAGGCAGCCTGCGCTGCCTGTCGTTTATTCATCATTTTCTGCATTCGGATCATTATCGGGAAAATTGTCTTCATTTTCCTTTTCGTTATTGATATCCTCCAGGTTGTCATCGTCGTTTACGTTTCCTTTGGTGTCAATTTTAACGGGAACTTTTACGAGATAACTGGCATCAGCAGTATCAACGGTGATTGCATAAAAGAAATCGTCACCCCGGGTTTTGACCTTAATCACATGATTGGAATAGCCCAGCGGATATTTCAGCCTGATTGCTTCCAGCACTTCGGGGGAGACATTATTATAATTTACGACCAAACGTTTCTTTTCCATATATAAAATTCAGGTTAAAAAAAAGTTTACAATAATACGCAAGTAAATAATCCGATCAGTGAATTAATTGTTAATTTTTTCTAAAATACTGATGTTCTATACATGTTCTATGTATCATGCAGAATATCAGTTATTTAAACAAGATTATTCTTTTACCAACACAAGCGCTGTCCGGTTTGTATTGTAAATTCTGAGCTCCGGAAATCCGCTCGTATGATTGATCCTGGCCGGATAAGTCAAGTCTTCGCTGATCCGGTTATGTCCGCCAAAAACGCTGCTGTCGGAATTGAGTATGATTTTGTAATTCCCTGGTTCAGGCACCTGAAATGCGTAATCAGGTATACTTGCGGTTGGATGAAAATTAAACACGAAGACCAGTTTTCCCCTTGAGAAGACGATTGTTTTGTTTGATTCATCCATTTGTAGCTGAGAACCGTATTCTTCGTCAAGTATATTATAGGTTTTGATGGTACTGATCATTGCCTGATCAAAGTTTGCAAGGAACTTATACTTCAGTTCAGGATTATGGACCAGCGACCATTGCCGTCTTGCGTAGTAATAACTCCAGTTATTGCCTTCCCTGGGAAAATCAATCCATTCCGGATGACCGAACTCATTTCCCATAAAATTCAGGTATGCCTGTCCGCCCAGTGCAATGGTAAAAAGTCTGATCATTTTATGCAGTGCAATTCCACGGTCAACAACAAGGTTGGAGTCGCTTACATGCATATGCCAGTACATTTCCTGATCCATCAGCCAGAAAGCCAGTGTTTTGTCTCCAACAAGCGCCTGGTCGTGCGATTCGGCATATGCGACGGTTTTAACTCCCGGCAGACGGTTTGTCATAACATGCCACATCTCGTGGATATTCCAGTCTTCGTCTTTTTTTTCTTTCAGCAGTCTGATCCAGAAATCGGGGATACCCATGCCGAGGCGGTAGTCGAAACCTATCCCGCCTTCTTTGATTGTGGCTGCCAATCCGGGCATTCCGGTAACATCTTCAGCAATGGTTACTGCTCCGGGATTGATCGAATGAATAAGTTTATTGGCAAGCTGCAGGTAGGTGATGGCATCCCATTCAACGCCCTCTCTGAAATATTTTTCCGGCGAGTCTATCAGCCCGTTTCCATGGTGGAAATACATCATAGAGCCAACGCCGTCAAATCTGAATCCGTCAAAATGAAATTCTTTCAGCCAGTATTTTACATTTGAAAGCAGAAACTGTATCACTTCGGTTTTGCCATAATCAAAAAGCAGGGAATCCCAGTCAGGATGAACGCCACGCGGGCCGGGATGGAAATACTGGCTATCCGTGCCGTCGAACATATTCAGGCCTTCATTCACATTTTTTACCGTGTGTGAATGTACGATATCCATAATCACTGCGATTCCCATACCGTGGGCTTTACGGATCAGATATTTCAGATCTTCAGGGGTTCCAAAGCGCGAGGTCGGTGCAAAGAAATTCGCAACATGGTAACCAAATGATCCGTAATAGGGATGCTCCTGCACAGCCATCATCTGAATGGCATTATAACCGTTTTGTTTAATCCAGGGCAGCAGCTTTTCTGCAAATTCAAGGTAAGTGCCCAGGCCTTCCTTTTCCTGAGCCATACCTACATGACATTCATAAATAAACAGTTTTTCATCTTTCGGAATCCGGAATGCATCACCCTGCCAGTCAAAATCGGAGAACCACAGCTGTCCGGAAAAATTACGCGTATCTTCATCCTGAACAACACGCTTTATATAGGCCGGAATCCTTGGAAGAAATCCGTTCAACGATTCCACCCACACTTTCACTTTGGAACCGTGAATAAAACTATCCTTATAAGTCTTAAAGTCAAGAAAAATCTCCCATATCCCGTTTTCGATGCGCTTCAGGGGATGGGAGCGGGGGTCCCAGTTGTTAAAATCGCCTGCCAGATATAACTGATGCGCGGAAGGCGCCCATTCACGGTAATACCAACCCCTGGCCTTTTTATCGTAATTAATTCCGAGAAATTTATAGGCATCAGCGAATTTCATCAGGCTATCATGCTCATATACAATGCTTTCAAGTCGTGACTGAAACCTGGAAATTCTCTGTTCCACATCGTGAACCACCGGCAAAAGCCAGGGATCTGTTTTTACTATACCGGGGAGTTTTTGTTTCATCTGAGAAAGGAATTATCAATCGTTTACGAGTATGAATCAATTCGTCGTCCCGGAAAATCTACGCCCGGTATAACTGAATCTTCACTGAAAACAGTCTAAAAACAAATCTTGTTTCAAACAGTTCAATTTGTCACAAATTACGAAGATTTAGGTTAATCCGGTCTTTTTTTTTCTAAGTATTAAACTTAAATTTTTCCGGAACAATTCGGATTGGTTTCGGTGGATAACCCTTTAACAAATGCATGAATTCATTTATGCCGGCATAAGCCTGATACAGTTGAGTATTTTACGGTTATTGTCTGAATTGTCATTCTATAAAAAGTTACATAATTTATATTATGTCAAATATGAATTTTCCGAATCTCCTCTATCCGGAAGTTTATACAAAAAAAAACTGCCCATCGGTCAGATGAGCAGTTTAGTATTAAGAGGCTAAATGAATTATTCCAATTCACTGATTTTTTCATTCACGACTTTCATCTTATCGTACATCTGAAGTCTGGTATAGATTTCTTTCAGTGATAAGAGTGTGTTTTTATCCGAAGGATCGAGCCCTGATGCTGTTTCAAGGTATGGAATTGATTTGCCCAGGATATCATCAGCCTGTTGCTTCAGTTCGTCATATTCTTTGGTGGCCGATAACGGAAGCTTGTTGGCTTCATCTATAAGCTGCGCTGCCTGATTGACGTAAAGGGCGCCCAGGTTATAATTTGCCTCAAAATAGTCAGGTTTCAGTTCTACTGCTTTGATATAGGCCTTTTCAGCCTCTTCCACATTGTTCATCAGCGCATAATTAACACCTACTGCATAATGGATTGTAGGATTCAAAGGGTCAGTTTTAACCGCTTCCTGCAGATTGGCCATGGCTTTATCATTTTCATTTGAGCTGAGGTAGATATTGGTTTCAGCAATCAGCAGATTGAAATTGTCGGGATATTTTTTACGTCCTTCACTTAGGACAGCTATGGCAGCCGTGGTATCTCCCTCTTCCAGGTTGATGGATGCAAGTGAATTGTACAGCAGCGGTTGTGGATAATTCATCTCCTTAACCTTGTTGTAATAAAGTTTTGCCTTGCCGAATTCCTTTGCATTTTCCGCAGCAAGCGCAGTATTGAACATTGCCAGGGTATCTGTATTTCCAAAGGTTTTATTCACTTCAACGGCTGATTCAAAACTTTTCATAGCTGCCAGATACTGAGGAGGATCGGCGGTAAACCTGACCACTCCTTCGTTGTATAACTGTTCGCTGATGATCAGCAGATTCTGGATGGTTTCCGTGTAATACTCCTTTTTCGTATCCAGTTCAATAGATTTTTTGTAGGATTCATAAGCTTTGTTAAGGGCATCGCTGTCCAGTGCCTTATAGGCGGGATTCTCACTCATGTGAATCTGCAGGTAAATATTGCCACGATAGAACCACGTTTTCGGGTCGTTCATCGTGCTGGGGTCAGAGATGGTCGGCTCAATGTTCTGCATCGCTTTATCGAGCTCCCCTTTCCGGAGATTGTTGAAAGCAGTTGTACGCAGTGGCTTCTGGCCAAAAACGAATGAAGCTGCAATCAGCATGAGGAAAATCAATGAGATTTTTTTCATTTTTTTGCTTTGTTTAATAGGTTTTATCCATGCAATACTCTTTGCAAAGATATCAGGTTTATTTCAACTATACAATATCCGGGCCATTCTCGTCGGCTTCATCACGCTGTTCATCATTACCGGTTTCTTCATCGTTGTCCTCTACCGGGAAGACATCAAATGAAGTTTCAGTCGCTTCGAGCGGAATCTGCTGATCTTCGGAAATTTCATCTTCTTCCTTTTCAACTTCAACTTTGGTAACAGCGGCAATGGAATCATTATCCCTGAGATTGATCAGACGAACGCCCTGTGTTGCCCTTCCCATAATTCTCAGATCAGCTACTGCCAGTCTGATAATCAGGCCTGAGCGGTTGATGATCATCAGGTCATCGTTGTCGGTGACGGAATCTATCGAAATTAGCTGGCCGGTTTTCTCGGTGATATTGATGGTTTTTACGCCCTTTCCTCCCCTGTTGGTAATTCTGTAGTCGTCTAACTTAGAGCGCTTTCCGTAACCTTTTTCACTGACAACCAGAATATCGGACAGACCATTTTCAGGGCAGATCATACCTACAACTTCATCCTGTTCGTTGGCGAGTGTAATGCCTTTTACCCCGGAGGCATTGCGGCCCATGGGGCGAACGGTATTTTCGTTAAACCGTATGGCTCGTCCTGATTTTAACGCCATCAGTACTTCATTGTTGCCATTGGTAAGCCTTGCTTCGAGCAGCTGATCGTCATCGCGGATGGTGATGGCATTGATGCCGTTCTGTCTGGGACGGGAGTATGCTTCAAGTGAGGTTTTCTTGATAATTCCTTTACGTGTACAGAGTATGATGAAGTTATTGTTGATATACTCTTCATCTTTTATGCTCTTTAGATTGATAAAGGCCCTGACTTTGTCATCAGGTTCAATGTTGATAAGGTTCTGAATTGCCCTGCCTTTCGAAGTTTTCGTGCCTTCGGGTATTTCATAAACCCTCATCCAGAACACCTTGCCTTTTTCGGTAAAAAACAGCATGTAGTTATGCATGGTAGCTACATACAGGTATTCAAGAAAGTCTTCATCCCTGATATCGGATCCTTTGGCTCCGCGGCCTCCCCTGTTTTGTCTCCGGTATTCGCTCAACGGCGTCCTTTTAATGTACCCCATGTGCGATATGGTGATGACCACATTTTCATCGGCAATTGTATCTTCTATTCTGAAGTCGCTGGCTGAATAAACTATTTCAGTGCGGGCTTCATCGCCATAACTGGCTTTGATTTCAAGTAATTCGTTTTTAATGATTTCCATCCGGAGGCCCTCGTCATCGAGCACACTCCTGTAATAGTCAATCATTTTCAGCAGTTCGTTGTATTCTTCACGGATTTTATCTCTTTCAAGGCCTGTGAGGCGCTGGAGGCGCATATCCAGAATGGCCCTGGCCTGAATTTCCGTAAGGCTGAAATTCTCAATCAATCCGTTTCTGGCTTCTTCTGGGGTTCGTGAAGACCGGATGAGCGCAATGACTTCGTCAATATGATCAAGGGCAATCAACAGGCCTTCGAGGATATGGGCCCGTTTTTCAGCTTCATTCAGTTCATATCTGGTCCGGCGGATAACCACTTCATGACGGTGCTCCACAAAATACTGAATCAATTGCTTCAGGTTCAGCAGCATCGGCCGGCCTTTGACAAGGCAGATGTTATTTACGCTGAATGATGTCTGCAACTGGGTAAACTGATATAGTTTATTCAGGACTACATTCGTGATTGCATCCCTTTTAAGCTCATAAACCACGCGCAGTCCGTTGCGATCCGATTCGTCGCGGATATCTGAAATTCCTTCAATTTTCTTGTCATTGATCAGATCGGCGGTCTTTCTGATCATTTCCGCCTTGTTAACCTGATAAGGAATTGAAGTAACGATGATACTTTCTCTTCCGTGGCTGTCGGTTTCAATTTTGCTTTCGCCCCGCATGATAATTCGTCCCCGGCCGGTTTCATAGGCGTCTTTCACGCCTTCATAACCATAAATAAAGCCACCGGTAGGAAAGTCCGGTGCTTTGATGAATTTCATAAGCTCGGGAATGGTGATCTCGTGGTTGTCGATATAAGCAATCACGCCATCCACAACTTCGCTCAGGTTATGGGGAGGCATGTTGGTGGCCATACCTACAGCAATACCGGACGCGCCGTTTACCAAAAGGTTGGGAATACGGGCCGGAAGTACGGTGGGTTCTTCAAGTGAATCGTCAAAGTTCAGTTGGAAATCAACGGTATCCTTGTTGATGTCTGACAGCATTTCCTCGGCAATTTTCCGGAGCCTTGCTTCTGTATATCGCATGGCAGCCGGGCTGTCACCGTCAATAGATCCAAAGTTACCCTGTCCGTCGACGAGGGGATAACGCAACGACCAGTCCTGCGCCATTCTAACCATAGCATCATAAACAGAGCTATCACCGTGGGGATGATACTTACCCAGCACCTCCCCTACTATTCTCGCGCTTTTTTTATACGGCCGGTTCGAAAGAACTCCCAGGTCGAGCATTCCGAATAATACCCTGCGGTGAACCGGTTTAAGTCCGTCACGGACATCGGGCAAAGCCCTTGAAACAATCACCGACATCGAATAATCGATGTAGGCTGACTTCATTTGGTTCTCAATGTTTACTTTAACAATTTTTTCTTCACCAGCTTGATTTTCCATCATTTAGCATATTCCAGATTAACGAATCAATACCCTTTGAAAAGGGATACGAAGGTACATTTTTTTTGCTTCCGAAGCACGCGGGAATTGTCAAAATTCACCTGATATTACCAACAATGATTTGTTCATAAATAAAAACGGCATTGTATTTGATCACTATATACGGAATCGGGAGTTTTTATTGATGGTTTATGTTTGATGCTGCTTGCTTTGCAAGGATTTTAGCAGTAATTTTGAAGACATGAAGGAAACTTCCTGCAATGATTTTTGTTATTCAACAGAATTGAAACCTAAGTCCTTTAGTACAAAAACCCTGAAGGATTTCTAATATGACTGATAGCAATGGAAGCTAAATTTTCACAACGGGTGAAGGATGTACTGACATATAGCCGGGAAGAATCCCTGCGTCTTGGAAATGATTATATTGGTGTTGAGCATTTGCTTCTCGGTATTATCCGTGAAGGGGAAGGCATGGCAATTCAGATTCTTAACCTTTTAGGTGTAGATACCAATGAAGTGCGCCGGATCATTGAAAAGGCCATCGGGAAAACGGCTGCCCGTGACAAATCGGCAGAGAACCTGCCACTGGTAAAACAGGCAGAAAGAGCGCTCAAACTCACTTACCTGGAGGCAAAAATGTTCAATAGTGAACTGATCGGAACGGAACATCTCTTACTGGCTATTCTTAAAGACGAGGATAACCTGGTTACCACCACACTTGGCAAATATGGTGTTGATTATGATTCTGTCAGGGATGAGCTGAAATCAATCATGAGCAATGATGAGCACAAGTCATTCGAGGAGCCCACAGCAGAATTGCCGGGCAGTTCATCAGATGATGATGCTGAGGAAGGCAGAGGATACGGAGGTGCTAAAAAAGTAGCTGACTCGAAATCTAAAACCCCTGTTCTTGACAATTTTGGCAGGGATCTGACAAAGGCAGCTGAAGAAGGCCGGCTTGATCCGATTGTAGGAAGGGAAAAAGAGCTGGAACGGATCGCCCAGATTCTCAGTCGCCGTAAGAAAAACAATCCCATTCTAATAGGTGAACCGGGGGTCGGAAAATCTGCCATTGCCGAAGGGCTTGCTCTCCGGATCATCGCCCGCAAGGTTTCGCGGGTACTTTTCAATAAACGTATTTTTACGCTTGATCTTGCTTCGTTGGTAGCAGGCACCAAATACCGGGGTCAGTTCGAAGAACGGATGAAAGCTGTGTTGAATGAACTGGAGAAAAACCGGGACATTATCCTGTTTATCGATGAAATTCATACCATCGTCGGAGCCGGAAACGCATCGGGCTCGCTCGATGCCTCTAATATGTTCAAGCCTGCCCTGGCAAGGGGTGAAATCCAGTGCATTGGCGCTACCACTCTCGATGAATACCGTCAGTATATCGAAAAGGACGGCGCTCTGGAACGGAGGTTTCAAAAGATTCTGGTTGATCCTACAACGATTGAAGAAACGGTTGAAATCCTTAACAATATTAAGGAGAAATATGAAGACCACCACCTGGTGAAGTATTCACAGGAGGCTGTTAAAGCCTGTGTTTCGCTTACCAACCGCTATCTCACCGACAGGTATCTGCCTGACAAGGCCATCGATGCGCTGGATGAAGCCGGAGCAAGGGTTCATATTACAAACATGCAGGTGCCGGTAGAAATCCTTGACCTTGAGACCCGGATCGAGGAGGTTAAATTGCTTAAAAACAAGGCCATTCACAGTCAGAAGTTTGAAGAAGCTGCCAAATTCCGCGATTCGGAGCGAAAACTGCTGATCGAACTGGAGTCAGCCAAGCGCCGGTGGGAAGAGGATTCAAAGATCCACCGGATTGAAGTGTCAGAGGACAATGTTGCCGAAGTTGTTGCAATGATGACCGGTGTACCGGTGCAGCGGATTGCACAAAATGAAAGCGACAGGCTGTTGCACATGGAAGATGATCTCGCCGGGGCAGTTATTGGTCAGAATGAAGCGATTAAAAAGGTTGTCAAGGCGATCAGGCGTAACCGCGCCGGCCTCAAGGATCCGAACAAGCCGATCGGGACTTTTATTTTTCTCGGCCCGACAGGAGTTGGTAAAACCCATCTGGCAAAAGTACTTGCCAAATACCTCTTCGATTCAGAAGATACCCTCATCAGGATCGATATGAGTGAGTATATGGAGAAATTCGCGGTATCACGTCTTGTGGGAGCGCCTCCGGGATACGTTGGCTATGAGGAAGGCGGACAACTGACTGAAAAAGTCAGAAGAAAGCCTTATTCGATCGTGCTTCTGGATGAAATTGAAAAGGCACATCCGGATATATTCCATATCCTGCTGCAGGTGCTCGACGACGGAGTGCTTACCGACAGCCTCGGACGCAGGGTTGATTTTAAAAATACCATCGTGATCATGACTTCCAATATCGGTTCTAGGCAACTGAAGGATTTCGGACAGGGCGTGGGATTTGCAACCTCTGCCAAACTAAGCGGAAGTTCAGCCTTTGCGCAGGGCGTAATTGAGAATGCGCTCAAGCGTTCGTTTGCCCCTGAATTCCTCAACCGTATTGATGACGTAATTATTTTCGATTCCCTTGAACGCGATGACATCCATAAGATCATTGATATTGAGCTTAAAAATCTCTTCAAGAGGATCGCTGATATGGGTTATGAAATGGAAGTAACCACTCCGGCCAAGGATTTCATTGTGGAGAAAGGCTGGGATGCCCAGTTCGGCGCCCGTCCGCTCAAGCGGGCCATTCAAAAGTATATTGAGGATGCCCTGGCTGAAGAAATAATTAAATCAAGACTGCATGAAGGTGACAGGATACTTATTGACTACGAAGAGAATGCTCCGGAATTGAAAATCAGCATTCTGAATCCTGAAATCGAAGCAGAACTTCCCAAAGAAGGATAACCTGTTTCAGTGGTCTTAAGACTCAGGCTGCAATTGTGATAAATCATGCTTGCAGCCTTTTTTGTTTTCTGATACATCCGAAAATGATATCCTGCACTCGCGGAGAGCAATGCGTTGATGTGTGCTTTTCCTTCCAAACAGATCAAGTGGCGTTTACGGGCATTCATCTATTCAAAAAGATACACGCAGCGGACCGCGATTTAATGAGTCATGGATCCGCTTCATCAATTCTTTGCGTCCGTGAAAACTTGTGAGAGTTGTTTCAGGTCAATGCCATCGAAATTTCCGGAACTCATCATCAGCAGGTTGGTATGATCCGTTTTCAGTGAAAACAGAAATCCGGCAAGTTCTTTGCTGTCGTTAAACACCTGAATATCATCTTTTTTAAATGCCTTACTTATATCATCAGGTGAGAGGTCTGGAAGTCGTTTGATTTGCAGGGCATGCCTGCTGTAATAAACGATGGCAATATCGGCGCGGTCCATACAGGAACCATATTCTTCAAGAAATCCGGAACTTAAACTGCTGTATGTATGCAACTCCATGCACGCGATAAGTTTGCGTTCAGGAAATTGTTCCTTAACGGCCTGAATGGTTGCTTTCAGTTTAGACGGGCTATGCGCAAAATCCTTGAACACAGCGCATGTATTGTTGTTGCCAATGCGTTCAAGTCGTTTCGAAGCGCCTGCAAATGTGCCGATTGCATTGTAAAAGACGTTGCTTTCGACGCCCATGGCTTCGCAAACCAGCCTTGCCCCTTCGAGGTTAAGCATGTTGTGATGACCAAAAATTTTCAGTGGTATTTCATCATTACCGGTATTTAAAAACGTAATTCCTTCTTTGATTGAATATTCAGGAATATGATAGGGTATAGATGTAATACCCGCATCAACTCCGGAAGCGACAGCCGCAACTGTTTTATCTTCGGCACAATAGATAAGCTTTCCCCCGGGCATGATCTGGGTTGCGAAAATCCTGAATTGTTCCACATAATTGTCAAAAGTAGGAAAGACGTTTACGTGATCCCAGGCGATTCCGCTGATAAGCGCGATATCCGGCCTGTACAGGTGAAACTTGGGCCGCCGGTCGAGGGCTGAAGTAAGGTACTCGTCGCCTTCGAAAACCATAAACGGCGCATCTTCCGAAAGCCTGACCATGACATCAAATCCTTCGAGCTGCGCCCCTACCATGAAGTCAGTATCAATACCTGCATATTTCAGCACATGCAGTATCATGGCTGTGATGGTCGTTTTTCCATGACTTCCGCCGATCACAACCCGGGTTTTATCCTTTGATTGTTCGTAAAGGTATTCAGGGTATGAGAATATCTTCAGTCCGAGCTCCCGGGCTTTCAACAACTCAGGATTGTCGGCCCTGGCATGCATACCCAGGATGATGGCATCTAATCCTGCATGAATCTTTTCAGGAAACCAGCCCGTAGCTTCAGGCAGCAATCCGGATGCTTTAAGCCTGCTGCGGGCCGGATCAAAAATTTCGTCATCACTTCCGGTTATCTGATATCCTTTTCTGTGAAGGGCAATTGCAAGATTATGCATTGCGGCGCCGCCGATGGCTATAAAGTGAACATTCATGATGCAGGGATTAACGGGCAAAAGTAATCAAATATGCCGGGGATTGCAGCCGGAAGTTGCATTTTAAAAAATGACGGATAGTGCCAAATGTATTATTTTTGCCTTTATAAATGATTTCTATGAAACTCACGCCGATAGAAGCGGATTACTGGATGATGGATGGCGGTGTGGCTTTCGGGGTTGTACCCAAGAGCCTATGGACAAAGGTTTATCCTGAAGACCGGGATAACCTGATCAGAATTACCACCCGTTGTCTGCTGATTCAGACTGGTTGCAGGAATATACTGATTGATACCGGAATGGGGGATAAACGCGGAGATAAGTATTACACATACAAATACCGTTTCGGTGAATCAGGGCTGGTTAAGCCCCTTGCAAAGGCAGGCCTCTCCCCTGCTGATATTACGGATATATTATTCACGCATCTGCACGATGACCATGTTGGCGGTGCAACCTTTGTGAATGAGGGCGGAATGGTTGAGGAATTTTTTAAAAATGCACTTTACTGGTGTTCTGCCGCGCATTGGTCATGGTCGGAAAATTCTAACAAGCGGGAATCTGCCGCGTACTTCCGCGATAATCTTGAACCGCTTGAAAAATCGGGCCGCCTCAGGCTGATAGAAGAGGAAGGGGAATGGATTGAAGGGATATGGCTGCGGATTTTCAATGGTCACACCCGCGGGCAACTGATTCCGGTAATTAACACCGGCAAAGCGAAACTTGTATTCACTGCAGATTTTATTCCGGCACTGGCCTATTTACCCATTCCATACGTTCCATCGGTTGACATTGAGCCCTTGTTAAGTATGACGGAAAAGGAAAGTTTCCTTGAAGAAGCGCTTAAGAACGATTACATCCTGTTTTTCGAGCATGATTATTTTCATGAAGCCTGCAGACTTACCGCAGGTAAAAAAGGCGTCGAAGCCGGCGAATTATTGAAGATTTCACATTTGAACAGTTAAAAATACATTCACATGACATTAAAGGAGAAAGCCGCCGTAATTAACAGCGAATTGTCCGGGAAAACGGCTGAAGAGGTGCTGAACTGGTTTCTTTCAGGACATGCCGGAAAAACTGCATTTTCAACCAGCCTCGGAGCGGAGGATCAGGTGATTACACACATGATATCAGCAACAGGGTTGCCCGCAAGTGTTTTTACCCTAGACACCGGCCGCTTGTTCCCTGAAACCTATGATCTGATCGACCTGACTTCAAAGAAATTCGGGATTAATATAGAGATTATGTTTCCGGATGCTACGGAAGTAGAAGACATGGTAAGATCGAAAGGCATTAATCTTTTTTATGACAGCATAGAAAACCGGAAGTTATGTTGTCAAATCCGGAAAATTCACCCCCTCAGGCGCGCTTTCCGTGGCCTGGATGCATGGATTTGCGGGCTAAGGAGAGAGCAATCGGTTACCAGAAAGGATATACAACTGGTGGAATGGGATGAAGCCAATGGGTTACTCAAAGTAAATCCATTGATTGACTGGACTGAAGAGATGGTTTGGGATTATATCAGAAAACACAATGTGCCCTATAATAAACTGCATGATCAGGGTTTTCCGAGTATCGGCTGTCAGCCATGCACCCGGGCTGTTATGCCGGGAGAAGATGTACGTGCAGGCAGGTGGTGGTGGGAAAACCCTGAAACCAGGGAATGTGGTCTGCACAAGCGGGACTGATACCGGTGCAGGTATTCTCCGGAGTTCCCACATAGGAAGTATATCAGTCTTTTTACTTACCTAAGTGTAATTTGTACACGGTTAACGCGCATGTAATTAACAATTTAGTAACAATTGCGATACTTTCTTGAATTGAAAAATGTTTACTTTTGCACCCGGATTTTATAATCCTCAAACCAATTGTAAAACCAAATCTTATCGAATGAGTATCAAGAAACAATTTCTGAAGAGCAAACCTGTGTGTAAGGTCAGTTTTAAATTGCAGAAGGAACAGGTTCAACATGCCAACCGTGTAAATGTAGTCGGTGACTTCAATAACTGGAATAAAGATTCAGATCAGCTTAAACAGTTGAAGGATGGTTCTTTCAGCCATACTGTTGAGCTGGAAACGGGACGTGAGTATCAGTTCCGTTATTTGGCAGATGGTTCAAGCTGGTTTAATGATGATGAAGCTGACAGGTTTGTTTCAAGCGGACACGGCGATGCGCAGAATGGTGTTTTGTCGCTCTGATAATACCTTTAGTATCTCTAAAAAGGCAGGAAACCTCAAATGGATCCTGCCTTTTTTGATTTTACGGATGTTATTCGAAACGCAACGCTTTGACAGGAACAATGTATCTGATAACCAGTGACGGAATCAGCATTAAAAGCACACAAACTGCCAGGGTTGCCAGGTTGACCAGCAAAATTTCAGGCAGGCCGATTGTTACCGGAACACTTGATACAAAATAAGACTCTTCGGGAAGCGGAATAAAGTTGGTTTTATGCTGAATAAAAATCAGTCCGAGTGCGGCTGTATTGCCCCATAGCAGCCCATATCCCGCAATATAACCGGTTGCGTAAATAAAGATTTTTCTGATACTTCCGGTTTCGGCGCCCAGGGCTTTCAATAAACCAATATCCCTGGTATGTTCCAGAATCAGGATCAACAGGGTGGAAATCACGGTAATACCGGAAACCAGCGCCATCAATATCAGAATAATGAAGACATTTATATCCTGAATTTCAATCCAGTCAAAAATCTGCGGATAGAGTTGCTTTATGGTCTGGGTATTCAGCTTAAAGCTGACCGTATTGTATATCTGGTCCGAAATTTTTCCGATATCGGAGAAATGGTTAAGCCTGACTTCCACTCCGGAAACCATTGCGCTGTCCCATTGATTGAGCCGCTGAATGTGTCTGCTGTCTCCAAAAACGTACATTTCATCAAACTCTCCCAGTCCTGTGTCGTAAATACCGCTGATTCTGAATTTACGTCCTCTCGCCGCATTGTCAATGATGAAATACATACGCAGATCATCGCCAGGTGAAAAGCCGAGTAAGCGGGCGATTCCGGAAGAGATCAGCAGATCCTCTGAAGGTGTATCCCTGCTTAGGTCAGGCAGATGCCCTGAAACAAGCTTCTCGCTGAAAAAAGACCAGTTATAGGAAGTATCCACGCCTTTGAGTACAACCCCGTGTATTTCCTCTTCTGTTTTGATAATGCCGGCTTTGAGGCAGAAAGGGTAAACGCCGGCTACCCCGGGAATATTTGAAATTTCATCCACTGATACATCCTGAAGGTGAATGGGGGAAGGTTCGAATGAGTTATTTGAATCGAAAGCCGTTACCTGAATATGTGCTCCAAAGCCGGCTACCTTATCCCTTACCTGCTTCTGAAATCCCTGCAGGATGGCAACAGATATCAACATCACGGCAAGTCCGAGCGAAATGCCTGCAATGGACACTCTGATGATCGGTCTTGAGAAAGAATCGCCCTTTTTCGACCTGATCCGCCGGCTTATAAAATATTCGAAATTCAAGACGTTGAAGTTTATGGCAAAGTTAAAGGTTTAGCATTAACTTTGTATGATGTTCACCATAGCTTTTGCTTAATCCTCATATCATGCGAAAAGTATTTCCGGGCCTTCTGGCATTTCTGGTTTCATTTTCTGTATTCGGGCAACCTGATCTTACAAGACTTACCGAAAGAAGTTCCATAAATAATCCGGTAATACCCGGCGCCTTGCGTACTGAGGTTTATTTCCCCATGCTGAGTTCCATGAAAGTCGGTGTTGTTGCCAATCAAACATCGATGATAGGAAAAGTGCACCTTGTAGATACCCTGCTATCAGCCGGAATACAGGTTGTCAGGGTATTTACCCCTGAGCACGGCTTCAGGGGCAATGCTGAAGCGGGCGCAGCAGTCGGTAATGATTGGGACAGCAGAAGCGGACTTCCTTTGATTTCACTTTACGGCGATCATAAAAAACCAGGGAAAACCGATCTGGAAGGAATAGATATCATAGTATTTGATCTGCAGGATGTAGGAGCGCGTTTTTACACCTACATTTCAACAATGACCTATATAATGGAAGCCTGCGCCGAAAACAATATCCCGCTGATTATACTCGACCGGCCGAATCCGAATGGTTTTTATGTGGATGGACCCGTGCTTAAACCTGAATACAGCTCATTTGTGGGTCTTCATCCGGTTCCGGTTGTTCATGGCATGACCATGTCGGAATACGCCAGGATGGTAAACGGTGAAAAGTGGCTGAAAGACGGTATTGTGTGTCCTTTGCAATGGGTATCCTGTGAAGGATATACCCATAAATCCAGGTACCGGCTTCCGGTAAAGCCCTCTCCCAATCTTCCTGACATGGCCTCTGTCTATCTTTATCCCTCACTTTGCTTTTTCGAAGGTACGGTGGTCAGTGTCGGGCGGGGCACCAAATCTCCGTTTACCATCATTGGTCATCCGGATTTCAAAGCCGGAAGCTACACTTTTAAACCGGTTCAGATAAGGGGAGTCAGTGAAAATCCCCCTCATAAGGGGATTGAATGCTATGGATACAATCTCAGGAACCGGGCAAATGAAATATACGAAGCGGGCGGGCTCAGGCTCGGTTGGCTGATTGAGATGTACGGGGCACTCGGAAGTACACCGGCATTTTTTAACAATTTCTTTGATAAACTTGCCGGATCCGACGAGTTGCGGAGACAGATACAGGCCGGAACGGGCGAAGAGGAAATCAGGGAAAGCTGGGCCAGTGACCTGGAGAAGTTTAAAATAATCAGAAAAAAATATTTGCTTTATCCGGATTTTGAGTGATCTGTCGCCTTGCCATTAATTACATAGCCGGAATCCTGATCTGGCATATCAGAAATTCTTTGCACTGATTAATCAAAAAGACCTGACAACTTCCTTTTTCAGGGTTTGACAGGTCTTTGAATGATGATTCACGCGTTTCGCGCACTAAAAGTAATCCGAATTTTCCGCAATTATTTTCTGCCGGGATAAACCTTCAGGGCTTCTTCAAGACACTTAACTGCGTTGGAAAGGTCTTCCTTTTTGAGTACATAGGCAATTCTGGCTTCATTTTTTCCTAAACCCGGGGTGGCATAAAAGCCCGTTGCTGGCGCCAACATAACCGTTTGCTTTTCATACTCAAATTCTTCGAGCAGCCATTGACAGAACTTATCGGCATCGTCTACCGGCAGGCTGATTACCGAGTAGAAAGCGCCTTTGGGCATCGGGGCAAAAACGCCGGGAATCTGATTAAGTTTTTCAATCACCAGGTTACGCCTCGAAATATATTCATCATACACTTCTTTGAAATATGCCGGCGGGGTATCGAGTGAGGCCTCCCCTATCACCTGGCCGAGTGAAGGCGGGCTTAACCTGGCCTGTGCAAATTTGAGGGCTGTGGCAATGAGTTTTTTATTCTTCGATATCAGGGCGCCGATGCGTACTCCGCATTCACTGTATCGTTTCGAAACGGAATCCATCAACACGGCGTGTTCTTCCAATCCTTCAAGATTCATCACGGAAAAATGCTGATTTCCATCGTAGCAGAATTCACGATAGACTTCATCGGCAAAGAGATACAGGTCATGTTTCAGCACCAGGTCTCTCAGTTGATGCAATTCCTCTTTGCTATAAAGGTAGCCGGTAGGATTATTCGGATTGCAGACCATGATTGCCCGGGTACGGGAGGTAATGGATTTCTCGAACTCGCTGACCGGAGGCAGGGCAAAACCATTGTGAATATCTGAAGTGATAGGAACCACTTTAATGCCGGCCGCAAGTGCGAAAGCGTTATAGTTTGTATAAAAAGGCTCGGGAATAATCACTTCATCTCCCGGGTTCAGACAAACCTTAAAAGCAAAGGAGATGGCTTCGGAACCTCCGGTTGTGATGATAATGTCATTGTGGTCAACGTTGATGCCAATGTTCTGGTAATAGCCTGATAACTTACGGCGATAACTCTCGTTACCGGCTGAATGGCTGTATTCAATGACTTTCTGATCGAAATTGCGAAGTGCTTCAAGCGCTACATCAGGTGTTTGAATATCGGGCTGGCCAATATTGAGGTGGTACACCTTTACGCCTCTTTTTTTTGCAGCCTCAGCAAAAGGAACCAGTTTACGGATTGGTGATGCGGGCATCTGGCAGCCGCGTTCTGAAATTTCAGGCATGATTTTATCGTTTTAAATTACTTATGATCTGAATCAAAATCCGGAACAAAGGTATAAGCAAAATTCAGAGTTCCAAAAAAACGCATGAGTATTATTTAAAGGCGATATCCGGATATTATAAACAAAAATGGCCGGGTTTCCCGGCCATTCAGCGATATTTTTGAGATCATTTACTTGGCAACCGGTGCGGCACCCGAAGTCATTGCTTTTTCGGGAACTGCGCTTTCCTCGGTCTTTTTGACGATGCTACCTGAAATTCTCAGTACAACCGGTGAGTTTTTCGCATTTGAAAGCACAGTAACAGACTTGTTGATAGGCCCCATGCGATTGGTGTCATATTTTACCTTGATGGTCTCTTTTTTACCCGGGAGAATGGGTTCTCTCGGCCAACTGGGTACGGTGCAGCCACAGGATGACCTGACGCTTGAAAGAATCAGGGGCTCCTTGCCGGTATTGGTGAATTCAAATTCACAGTTTCCGTCCCCGCCAACAAATAATGTTCCGTAATCATGAACGGTTTTGTTGAAGGTAATTTCCGCAGCATTCGGATTAACTGCCGGAGTTTCCTGTTTTGCATCCTGAGCATTCAATGTAAGGCAGGCTGCAAAAAAGACTGCCATAATTGTTATTGACCTTTTCATTGCTGAAATTTTAGTTTATGTTGAATGATGAAGTCCTGTTTCAAAGGACAAAATTAGTTATAATAATTCAGGGTAGTCAAGAAAATTGAACTTTTTTTAATTATCAAAGATTATGCCAATGGAAAAGAGGGCGGTTTTTTCTTTCCCGGGCCGGAAAATTGTGTTTTCTTTACTGCGTTAATCTCTTATATCATGAAAAGTCATTTTATTCTGGCTATTATTTTGCTGTTTGCAGCGACAATCGTTTCGTGCAGAAGCAGCAAAACATCAAAATCAGTGAACCCGGAAGATAAGCCACAAATGGTGGCATCACCACAGGTAATTATTTACAAAACCAGGGGCGATTACTTCCTCCATGTTCCCGTAACCCTTTCGGAAGACAGAAAGTCCCTCGCAGCCTATCCGGCGCCTCAGGATGTATTCTATAAAGGTGATCTGGCTTACCCTGTCCGGCTCGAAAATGGTTATCTGCTCGACAGGCGGGGCATAAGCCCCTCAAGTGCATTTATCAAGCTGACCTATTACGAATACAGCAGGCTGGAGAATACTCCGCGGGCGGAAGAAATTATGAAAATGATCCTGGATGATGACCCGTTCACCATAATGTACCAATGCGGCCCCAAACACAGTTACAGGGATATTGAAAATGAGCTTAATGACATTATCCGTAAAGGGGAAGAAGTGAATTTCGAAAAACTGAAATAAGTACCCGGATGTTCTTTTAATGTTATCAGCAAACAGGCTCCCGGTTCCGTGCATTTCAAATACACTAAGCAACTGATGGGGCGTCTGGGCTCAATAACATTGATAAACCCGGATAACCTTCTTAGAATCAATCGTTCAGCTCTGCCGGCTTTCTTTTGATTAATCCGGGATAAAACTGTAGAGACAAGATAAACGCAGCGTCAGGCTTATTCATAAATCACTGAATATGTGGACTAAGCATCCGGAAGGAATTAAATTTTCATTAAATTGAACCACCTGTACCTGCCCGTAGGCGTGAGGCAATCGATTAAATGCCTAATTTTGCGCCTTCTGACGACAGGGAGTAAATTGATGATTTCAATACGATTGATGTCAATCTTTGGTAAATATTTGCCTCTGCTGCAGCAAACTTTTTTATCAGTCACATGTTCTTCTGCTGCATTTGGTGATTTACCAAAACCCATTATTCACAAAACCAGTTTAAATTGAATAAGAACAATAAATCATTAACGGAACTTGATGGTAAGACGCTCTATTACAGTTTCCTTGCCGGAGCTCAAAAGATTTTTGAGAACCAGGTTCTGATTAACAAGATAAATGTTTTTCCGGTGGCTGACGCGGATACCGGAACCAATCTGGCCTCCACCATGCGGTCGATTGTTGATAGTCCCATACCTACCTCCGATCTTAAAATGACTGCTGCGGCCCTGGCCGATGCAGCGCTAACAGGCGCCAGAGGTAATTCAGGGATTATTTTTGCCCAGTTTATTTACGGGTTCAGCAATGAAATTCAGAAGTATGAGTCGGTGAGTGTGGAAACATTCGCTGAAGTGGTCAAAAAGGCTGTAGCCTATGCCTATGAAGCGATAGCGAACCCCATAGAGGGCACGATGATTACCGTGATAAGGGAATGGGCTGAGTTTATTTACATCCTCAAAGATTCCATTAAGGATTTTATTGAACTGCTTGCCCAGGCCTATCTCAAGGCGCTCGAATCATTGCAGGCCACTACGGGCCAGCTTGCCGTACTGAAGAAATCAAATGTGGTGGATGCCGGTGCAAAAGGATTTGTAGTTTTCCTGCAGGGTATGGTTGAATTCGTTAAAGCCGGCGAACTCAGGAAATTACTTTCGGGACGTGAAACGGTGGTGATCGCTGATTCGGAAGTTGTTTCGCATGATGTGATTACCTATCGTTATTGTACCGAAGCCATGCTCGTTACCGACGATAAGAAAAAGCCCGATCTTCAGCTGGTGCGGAAGGGGATTGCCCATATGGGCGACTCCATGGTTGTGGCCGGCTCTGCCAGGAAGATGAGGGTACATATTCACACCGACCATCCGGCCAAGGTAATGAAGGTGCTTTCCAGATATGGATCCATCTCCTTCCAGAAGGTCGATGATATGGTTATGCAGCATGAGATATCCACAAATCCGAAATTTCCGGTGGCCATCGTTACCGATTCCACCTGTGATATACCCCAGGAACTTGTTGAAAAATACCAGTTACAGGTTGTTCCGCTGAGCGTGCATTTCGGGGAGAATTATTTTCTCGACAGGCTGACGATCCTGCCGGCCCAGTTTTACTCCATGATCGATAAGGCCCCCGCTTACCCTTCGACAGCACAGCCCGCTTACAAGGATTTCTTCAACCGTTATTCATACCTGGCCAGCCATTATGATTCAATCATCGGCATTCATATCAGTGCATCCATGAGCGGAACCTGGAGCAACAGCTCCAAAGCTTCTCATGCAGTGGCCGAACACAGCGGGAAAAAGATCAGTGTCCTCAATTCGAAGCGTCTCTCCAGTGGATTGGGACTTATAGTGCTCAGGGCGGCCAGGGCGCTTGAAAACGGGGCCACCCATGAGGAGATTTCTTCTGCAATAGATACCTGGTCAAATAATACCAAAATCATGGTTTCTTCGAAAACCATTAAATATATGGTAAAAAGTGGCAGGGTAAGCTATGGAAAAGGATTGATCGGCTCATTGCTGAACCTGAAACCGATAGTTACCGTAAACAATGAGGGCCGGACTGAGGCATTCGGTAAGCCTTTTACTGAGAAGGGAAGCATGGAACTGGTGATCGCAAAGATCAGGAGTATGGCTGCTGGCCGGAAAATATGGGGCTATGCCATTTCACATGCCCGCAACCTCAGCACCGCCAACTGGTATGCTGACAAAATGCGGGAAATCTGCGGACTTGAACCTGAATTTATCAACGATGCATCTCCGGTACTCGGCGTTAATGTTGGTCCCGGTGTAGTCGCCCTTTCGGTGATGTTTGAGAATTAGAGCTTTCAGCTTCAACAGGCAATAAAACCTAAGCCGGACTTTTCATATAAGCCCGGCTGTTTTTTTAACAATTCGCTTACTGGTGAAATCCCGGTGCCAGTATTTCGGCTATCCTGAATTGCTCATAGGTGTCCTGCCTGTAAGGATAATCCCAGCAGCCTAACCGGTGGCGCACTTTACCCCCGAATCCCGTTTTAAACCGGTAAAGCCCGTACATCGGGTTAGCCGGATCGGGGTTGCTGCTGATACCAAACAGGTCATATTCGGTACAGCCCTTCTGTTGTGCATATTGTATCGCATTCCATTGCAGAAGATAAGGAGCCATCATTTCGCGGTGATATGAGGCGGATGCCCCGTAAAGATAGGTTGCCCTGTTTTGGCTTAATGCCAGAAACATACCGGCCAGAGGAGTTCCGTTATTCTCGGCCAGCAGCAGTTTTATTACGGCGGGAGAAATGGTATCCCTGGCATCAGTTAAAAGCACCTGCTGAAAATAGTCCTTCTCTTCACCTGCAATGCGGTTTCTTTTAACGGTCTGGTTGTAAAGATAATACCACTTGTCCAGATCCTGTTCGCCCGAAAACCGGACTTTGATTTTCTTCCGCTGCGACAGGCGGATATTGTACCTGGTTTTGGGTTTCATTCTGCCGAGTATCTGTGCCGGAGACTTCTCTAAAGGCAGTATCACTGTGTTTGAAGGCAGAATGTTGGTAGGTGACTTCCTGAGATTCCAGTTTCTGGTGCCGAAGTTCATACGCATCTCCTGAACAGGGATATCAGGCAACTCCAGCCATGGCTGTTCATTGCCCGGCACTTCTGCCCATGGGGAAGGCCAGTTGAGGTCAAAACGGATGGCAAAGCATGCTTCAGGCAGATATTCACGGAGCGCCTCCGACAGTTCTTCGAGCCAGGCACCCTGCCGCTCCTGCTCAGGGACAATCTCCGGACCATAAGGGGCATAGGCGATCACCCCACCTGATTGTAACTCTCTCAGAAGAATAAGAATATCTCCCTTATGAATCCAATAGCCCGGCCGGTCCTGATCGGACTCGAAAATATCAAATGGCGCCGGATGCCAGCCCGTACTGTTTTTAAACTTAGCCCAGAATGCCGTTTGCTGAAGTATACGCGAGGGTATGATCGCTCCGGTGTCTTTGGGGATGACTTTCAGTAAATTCATGATTATGGCCCTTATCAGGAATCTTCCCGATTGAAAAGAAACCTGCCTGACTATCAGGCAAGTAGTATATTTATTAAGAAAAATTATATTTTGTAGCCCTGAACCTTACAGGCGTCTGAAGATGCGCACATTTGGGCAGCAACAGGGAATGCTTCCGGTCGAGTCCGGAATCAGGAAACAGAAAAGCAATCAGGCTTTCCCGGAATTTTCGGACGTATACATCTGAAAATCATCGCAGATTGATTTATGACAGCAAAGGTAGGGGTATTAAATATATTGACAAATAAAACTTAAAGCAAAAGGAGACAGGAATGACGAATCTGCTTTCTCAGACAGACCGGTTACGATCCGGTAACTGAGGTTGAATTAAAGATGAAAGGTCCGAAAATATTTACCTGGAGTCCGTCATGACTGGATTAACATAAAAAGAACACAACATTTTTATGAGGATTGAATTACCGGAAACATCACATCCGTTGCAGGATATTTAATTAATCAGACCCGATTAATACTTCAGCGGCGATCCGTTATAATCCAAAGGTTTCAGTAATACAACCGGATCACCGGAAATGTGCTGAAATATCAGTATATTTGAGTTATAAAATCAGAAACTATGTTTAATTATCTTGGTGATGCGGCCCTGGTGGTTTTTATTTATATGAGTCTGGTATTTGTGCTGGCTTTGGTTTTGCGCGACAATTCCATCGTAGATATCTTCTGGGGGCCAGGCTTCATTGTGCTGACCATATTCAGCATAGTCAGGAATGACTCCCCCGGTGTTTTGCAGATTGTGGTTGCCATTATGGTATTGATCTGGGGGCTGAGATTATCGGTGCACATATTTAAACGGAACCTTGGGCGTGGCGAAGATTTCAGATACGCGAACTGGCGCCGGACATGGAAGTTTTTTACACTCCGCAGTTATCTGCAGGTTTTTATGCTTCAGGGCTTTTTTATGCTTGTTATCTCCTGGCCCGTGTTACATGTGCTGAACAACCCCTCCCCTGCTGTGCCCGGATTTATTCACGCTTCGGGGCTTTTGGTTTTCCTTGCCGGCTTTCTTTTCGAAGCCATCGGAGACTATCAGCTGGCTGTTTTCAGAAAAAATCCGGATAATGCCGGGAAACTCATCACAACAGGACTCTGGAAGCTCACGCGCCATCCGAATTACTTCGGGGAAGCCTTGCTTTGGTGGGGATTCTGGTTGCTGGCCCTGCCCCTGATCGACGGTATTTATACAGTGGTCAGCCCTTTGGTTATCACCTGGTTGTTGCGCTATGTGTCGGGAGTGCCCATGCTGGAAAAGAAATATGAAGGCCGGCCCGATTGGGAAGCATACAAAGCTAAAACGCCTGTTTTCATTCCGTTTTTGCGTTGATTTCGTCAATTTAATCAGTTTATTTCCCGGCTTGCTCACAGGTGCCTTTCCTGGGAAATAATTTCTGTTTCCTTCTTTCCGTTTTTCCCTATCCCCCGCTTTTTATACCTTCGCAGCAGATTTATTCCGAACTGTATTCCTGTTAACGACAATAACAAATTCATTTTTAATATGATCAACCAGCAACTTATCAATCCACGCAGCATCGTAGTAATCGGTGGCTCAAACGACACAACCAAGCCGGGCGGAAAAGTTCTTAAAAACCTGTTGGAACACCATTTTTCAGGAGATGTTTATGTCACCAACCCGAAAGAAGATGAAATTCAGGGAATCAGGTGTTATAGAAATCCCGGCGATCTGCCCGATTGCGATCTGGCAATCCTTGCCATTGCCGCCAGATTCTGCCCCGAAACAGTTGAGTTGCTGGCCAGAAAGAAAAATACCCGCGCGTTTATCATTCTTTCGGCCGGTTTCCATGAGGAAAGCGAAGCGGGCGCCTTGCTGGAGCAACAAATTGTTGATACCATCAACAGTGTGAACGGTTGCCTGATAGGACCCAACTGTATTGGCGTGATGAATCATCATCATACATCTGTATTTACAACGCCAATACCAAAACTTGATCCAAAAGGTATAGATTTTATCTCGGGTTCGGGCGCTACCGCCGTTTTTATTATGGAGTCGGCCATGCCAAAGGGGCTTTCATTTTCCAGTGTATATTCAGTAGGAAACAGCGCGCAGATGGGCGTGGAGGAAGTACTTCAGTATCTTGACGAAAGTTTCGATCCGGAAACCAGCAGCAAGGTAAAACTGTTGTATGTTGAAAGCATCAATAAACCTGACCTGCTGTTGAAGCATGCCTCCTCCCTGATCCGGAAGGGATGCCGCATTGCCGCCATCAAATCGGGCAGTTCTTCGGCAGGAAGTCGTGCAGCCTCTTCCCATACCGGTGCCCTGGCAAGCAGCGATTCAGCTGTTGACGCGCTTTTCAGAAAAGCCGGCATCGTCAGGGTTTACGGCCGTGAAGAGCTGGCAGCCGTCGCCTCAGTATTTATGCATAAACCGCTCACCGGCAAGAATATTGCCATAATTACCCATGCAGGCGGCCCGGCGGTAATGCTCACCGACGCCCTTTCGAACAACGGCCTGGAGGTACCCCACATCGACAGCCCGGAGCTGCTGGCTAAACTTCTTCCCGGTTCATCCGTAGCCAATCCCATCGACTTTCTGGCTACCGGTACTGCCGGAAATCTTGGGGATATCATCGATTTCTGTGATAATAAATTTGACAATATTGACGCTATGGCCGTCATCTTCGGCAGTCCGGGACTTACTGAAGTGTATGATGTATATAAACTTCTGGATGAAAAGATGAAAACCTGCCGGAAACCCATTTATCCGGTTTTGCCTTCAGTGATCAATGTGAAAAACGAGATAGAATATTTTCTTTCGTTGGGCAGGATAAACTTCCCTGATGAAGTGGTTTTCGGTAACGCTTTGGCGAAAGTTTACAATACGCCTGCTCCCGCGGCTCCTGCCGAACATCCGGCTGTTAACAACGCTGTCATCCGCAGGGTGGTCGATGAAGCCGAATCCGGGTACCTGTCTCCTGACAAGGTACAGCAATTGCTGGATGCCGCCGGTATTCCCAGGGCAGGCGAAGCGGTTGTTACAAGCCGTGAGGAAGCCGTTGATGCGGCAGGGACGCTCGGCTATCCCGTGGTTATGAAGGTAGTAGGGCCCGTTCATAAATCGGATGTGGGTGGCGTTGTCCTGGATGTTATGGACGCTGAAACCGTTGGACGTGAGTTTGACCGTATGATCAATATCAAGGACACCACTGCAATACTGCTTCAACCAATGTTAAGCGGAACCCAGATTTTTGCAGGTGCAAAGTGCGAACCCAAATTCGGCCACATGATCCTGTGCGGACTCGGAGGAATCTTTATCGAGGTGCTGAAGGATGTGCAATCCTCACTGTCACCCGTTTCGGCAGCCGAAGCATCAGAAATGATCAAAAGTCTGAAATCCTACAAAATCATTCAGGGCGTTCGCGGACAGGAAGGGGTAAATGAAACTGCTTTTGCCGATGCGATTGTGCGTCTGTCGGCATTGTGCGAAGCCGCCCCCGAGATTGCTGAGATGGATATTAACCCGCTGCTGGGTAATGCCAAAGGTGTGGTAGCCGTAGATGCAAGGATCAGAATAGAAAAATAGAAAGGAAACGAAAGAGTAACATATCAGAATAGCAAAGCCCCGCAAAACGGGGCTTTCTCATTATGTTACTCTCGAATTCTTAAGAATCAGCAAGTGATTCCCTGTAAACTCCTGACGGCTGTCCAGTCAGAATACCGGCTTTTACTGTCCGGCCGGGGTTTTGAGTTTATCTCCGGTTTCTTCGATCACCTGTTGCTTCCAGTTGTCCGGATATCCGGGAAAAGATGGAGACAGCGGATATCCCCACGGATTGCGCAGCAGTTCACCGTCCTTTTCCTTTTTAACGTTGCCATCGAGGTATTTCACCAGAAGGAATTCGCCAAGCTTCCGCCATCTGCTAACTGTAGATTCAGCTGTTTCAGCGGAGTATGCGGTAAGAACTTCCCTGCCTTTTTCAGGATCTGATTTGTAAAGCGCGAGTGCTTTTTTGTCAATCGCAGGAATTTCTCCGGCGAAACGGGTTTCAAGTTCCTGCTGAAGTTTTTTAAGGTCAGGCATTACCCGGTTATAAAAAAGGTAAGCAAAATGGGCAACCCGGTTAAAAACCCAGAAAGCAGCTGTTTCGGAATAGGTAAGCATATCTCCGTTGCCCTCCGCCACGCAATGCGGCACTTTTTGAATCCCGCAATAAAAAGGCATGTAGACAGTCGATCCGGCATCATCAACCCCGAACCAGAAAATGCCCCCGATATGATCAGGCAGCCAGTTGCGCATCTGGGCAATAAAAGAGAAGCCTGTCTGCTGCGTTACAGTTACCCGCTCGTTAAAATACTCCTCTCCTTCATATTTCCAGGTCAATGGCCGCCAGCGGTATGGCAGACCGAAGTTTCCGGCCCCTATATCCCGCGACATATCGAGTTCCGTTCCCTGAAGGTAATCGCGCTTGAAGTTCATCAGGTCCTGCACACTCAGTTTGCGGTCAGGCTTAATGTAAAGGGGCATCCTTTCCTTTTCGATGGCTCCGGCGGCATAATCAAAGTACTTCTGCATACCGCTGTTCACATGGTTGAACATGGCCCAAACCCTTAATTCACAGAATCGTGCTGCACCAAAGTTCAGCGGGGCGTAAACATCGCTGAAACTGAATTCATCATCTTTGCCGGTAAAATAGCCCTTTTGGCGGGCAAAGGAGATGACATCATGACTGTAAATAACTTCAATATCAGGTTGATTCAGCAGCTTAAAATTCTTGCTGCTGATAGAAGTCCTGCCGTTATCCAAAGGGAATTGGGTGATCCGGGCATGATTGGCATGGGCCGAAATATACCCGTCGGGTATGCGCACGGCAACCCAGACAGCACCCTTGTCGGCATTCACCGTCTTTTTCGTTTTTTTATTCAGCTCCAAACGGGTACCCTTGCCGATGATCTCCATGATCCATACTTCGTTAGGGTCACCGATGGAGAATGATTCGCCGGTGCTGGCATACCCGAATTGCTCAACCAGATCTGCAATTACCTTTATGGCTTCGCGGGCGGTTCCGGCTCGTTGCAACGCCAGAAACATCAGGCTGCCGTAATCAACAATACCGGTGGAGTCCTGCAGTTCAGGACGGCCATCAAAAGTGGTTTCGCCCATCGCTACCTGGTGCTCATTCATAAAGCCAATCACCTGGTAAGTGTGCGGCACCTGTGGTATTTCGCCCAGAGGCCTGGCGGTTCCGCGATCGTAGAGGGTAACCATACTGCCTTCGGGCCAGTCAGCAGCCGGACGCCAGTAAAGTTCTCCATAGCGGATGTGGGAGTCGGCCGCATAGCTGACCATCGTACTTCCATCGGCGGATGCACCTTTGGTTACCAGGTAATTCGTACACGAAACGGCCGGAAAAATTGACAGGAACAAAATTGGCAGTATGAGTGCAAATCGCTTTTTCATAAGCTGAAGTTTTTATTTAGGTGCTATTTTTAATTAATTATTATTCAACTTTTTATTGATTAGAATATTTGCTGATCTCTTGCTCAATCAGCGGCAATAACCCTGGCGTGAAAAAGCATGAGATATGCAAAAGGTCGCCTTCCGAAGCTGTTACCTGAGTTACACAGAGTTTAACAATTTTCAGGCCTCTGCCGTCTTCATATACTTCAAGTTCCGCTTCATCTCCCCTGAGGTTAGCCAATTCATGATAACGAACCATTTCAAAACCCTGGGTTCGCAGAAACTCATCCGAAACATTGTAATAGCCATGAGCCAGTCCTGCAGTTTCGGTATCAAACAACTGTTGTTGCTCACTGGTAAGTGTTTTCATGAGATTAATTTAATTGCGCCGGCTAAAATACAATCTTTGACTGTATTATCGGGTGAAGATGCCCCGACAGGTAAATTTACAGGCAATTGAAAAGATGGGATACCGGCTGACCCAAAAGTTGTCCGGCAGGATGAATGGCAAATAAAGTATTGGTGTTCAATTATTTAAAACCTAATTAGCAGTAATTGAATTATAAACACATCAATTATCGGGGTTATCATAAAAACTTCAGAGTCTTCTTTGATAGAATTATCTTATCATTGCAAGTTGATTTAATTATCTGTATCTTACTAAATATCAGCGCAATGATTATAAGTGAAAGTGCCAATCTCCACCGTCTGGTCATTCATAAAACCGGAAACAAAGGAAAGGAAGAAGGAATAAAATTCTCAAAATCACCCGTTCAGCTCAATGAGACAATCAGGGATCTGCTTATCAGGTATTTTCTGTCCCCTTTTAAGCAGCAGGAGTATTTCAATTTCTATCATGATGCGGATCTGAGCCTCAATGAAGTCTTCCATTTTTCGGCAGCCATTTTCGATGATCCAGGCAGTTTTTACCTGAACTCGGTGAATCTGGCCAACCATTTATATGAGTGTTCGTCTCATCCGAAAGTTAAACCGGGGGAGCTCTATATATCATATTTTCAGAATCTTGAACTCGACGGGCAAGCGCTTGACGCCATCGGAATATTCAAGTCCGAATCGAAAGAAACCTTTCTGAAAGTATACCCTGATGGCGACAATTTTACCATTGAACATGAGGATGGTATAAATATCAACAAGCTGGATAAAGGTTGCCTGATCTTTAACAGCGAACGTGAAAACGGTTTTGTGGTGGCATCCGTCGACAACCTGAGCAAGGGCAACGACGCCCTCTACTGGATGGATGATTTCCTGAAAGTCAGGCAGCGGAATGATCAGTTTTTTCAGACCAGCCAAACGCTGGCCCTTTGCAGGAATTTTGTAACTGAAAAGTTACCTGAAACTTTTGAAATTGACCGGCCGGGACAGGCGGAGCTGCTGAATAAATCCATGAAGTTCTTCAGGGAGAATGACAATTTTGTAATGGAAGAATTTGTGAGTGAGGTATTTGAGCAGCCAGAGGTGATTCAGACATTCAATGAATACCGGCGTGATTTCGAAGTGGAAAGGGACATGAGAATCAATGACGATTTTGATATTTCCGGGCAGGCGGTCCGCAAACAGGCCAGGGTTTACAAAAGCGTCATCAAACTGGATAAGAACTTCCATATCTACATCCACGGGAACCGCAACAACATTGAAAAAGGATATGATGAAGAACGCGGAATGGATTACTACAGGCTGTTTTTTAAGGAAGAGTCTTAGATAAACCGGCCCCTGCGGGGATTTCTGTGCTAAATTTTCACAGCATGCCAATTTCCCTACCTTTGCCGGAAATTTGTCACCATCAATCAACATGAAGCGCAACGACCTGCTGTTTATTTCGGCCCTGATCCTGTTTTTCCTGCCGTTTTTTGTTTTTCCGGCTGTTTATGATGCTTACAACAGCTTCAATTCAGCCCACGGTATGATCATGAGTTTCGTGAAGTTCGCCATCCTGGCTACGCTTGGCGAAGTAATCGGTTTGCGGATCAAAACCGGCAAATATAATTCGCCCGGTTTTGGCATTCTGCCGCGTGCCATAGTGTGGGGCTTTCTGGGGTTAACCATCAAGCTGGCTTTTGTAATTTTCAGTTCGGGAACAATTTCATTCCTTAGCTATATGGGCTTTGAAAAAGCCGGTGCAGTAATGCAGGAGGGATTTTCCGTATCAAAACTGTTTGTTGCTTTCTGCATCAGTGTATTTATGAACACGTTTTATGCCCCGGTCATGATGACCCTGCATAAGATTACGGACACCCACATCCTGAACACCGGAGGGACATTGAGTGGCTTATTTACACCCATTGATTTCAGGGGAATTATTACAAACCTGAACTGGGATGTGCAGTGGAACTTCGTGTTCAAAAAGACCATTCCTTTTTTCTGGTATCCCGCACATACAATCACGTTTCTTTTACCAGTTGATTATCAGGTACTTTTCGCGGCCATTCTCGGCATTGCGCTGGGCACTATCCTGGCCATGGCCTCGCTAAAAGGACGCTAAGCCGGTTTGAAGCTGAATATTTTTTAATGTAATTCCCGGAATATTTTTTTCATGAATCGCCTTGCCATGTTGAGGCAAATCTATAACTTGCCACCCGGTTCAGCCCTGCTGTTTTGAATACACTAAGTCATATCTGCAGTTTAAAATATTGACATGCAATGATTTGTAAATCAGGTCTTGCGGTGATCAAAACCGGATTGCATCAGTCTCCCTTTGGATTAAAAACCAAAAACAAAATATTACTATGAAAGAGATTTTCAGACATGACACTCCGGTCAATTATGAAGTGGTGTCGCGAAAAGTGAAGGAAATGGGGCTGGCAAGTGTCGGCAAGGCAAGCATCAGGGAAATCAAGCGGTTGGTTGATAACATCGAAAGGGAAACCGGCGACCGGTTTGTAAGGATGGAGATGGGTATTCCGGGAATGGCTCCTTCGGAAATAGGAACCAATGCAGAGATTGAGGCTTTGCGTAAGGGAGTGGCCGCAATTTATCCTGACATTGACGGTACACCTGAACTGAAGAATGAAATTTCAAAGTTTGTAAAGAATTTTCTGGACATAGAGGTAAAACCTGAGGCCTGTATCCCCACCGTGGGTTCAATGCAGGGAAGTTTTGCGGCATTTCTCACGCTGTCGCGTATGTCACCGGAACGCGACACCACCCTTTTTATTGATCCGGGATTCCCGGTACATAAGCAGCAGCACAGGGTGTTGGGCCAGAAATTTGAAAGTTTTGATGTATATGATTTCCGTGGCGACAAATTGCGTGACAAACTGGAATCGTATTTTTCGAAAGGTAACATCCATTCGGTGTTGTATTCGAACCCCAATAATCCATCGTGGATATGCTTTACCGATGAAGAACTTAAGACCATCGGTGAGCTGGCCAATCAGTATAATGTTGTGATTTGTGAGGATCTGGCTTACTTCGGGATGGATTTCCGCAAGGACTATTCCAGACCTGGCGTAGCCCCTTATCAACCTACCGTGGCAAAATATACCAATAATTATATACTGTTTATTTCCAGTTCAAAAGTATTCAGTTATGCCGGTCAGCGTATCGGGATGATGGTCATTTCCAATGATCTGTTTGGACGGAAGGTTGAGGGATTGAAGAAATATTATAATGTTGACATCTTCGGCAGGGCGATGGTTTTCGGGACTGTATATGCATTGAGTTCCGGAACAGCCCACTCGGCGCAATATGCCCTGGCGGCCATGCTGAAAGCTGCCAACGACGGTAGTTTTAACTTTATTGACGAGGTAAAGATTTATGGCGAGAAGGCTCATGCCATGAAAAAGATGTTTACCGACAACGGGTTCCATATCGTTTATGATACCGATGTGGACAAGCCGATCGCCGACGGGTTTTACTTTACCATTGCTTATCCCGGATATTCGGGTGAACAACTGATTGAAGAACTGATCTATTACGGCATCAGTGCCATTTCACTGGCCATCACCGGCAGCGAGCATCTCGAAGGGTTAAGGGCCTGTGTTTCATTGGTTCATCCAGATCAGTTTCCGGCGCTCGAAGCACGCCTTAAAAAGTTTCACGAGCACAATTCCTGAAAAAACTCCCGCCTGGCATTTTAAATCAGAATGCTCTGAGCAGGTTGTTTAAAAGGATTATAAATTGCGCCTTTTTAGTTATTTTGCAAACGTTTGCGGAGTCCGGATTGGATAAAAATCTATAATTTCGCTGCATCATAACGATCAAAACCAAACTCATATAGACCATGGCAAAAGTAAAAGGTGACATTGTAATCGACATTGAGAAATGCAAAGGATGCGGAGTATGTATTCCTGCTTGTCCCAATGATGTGATTGCATTGTCGAAAAATGTGAACGGCAAGGGTTATAACTATGCCGAAACTGTAAATGAAGAGTGCATCGGATGTGCCAATTGCGCCATTGTATGCCCTGACGGGGTGATTACGGTTTACAGGAAGAAAATTGAGTAAGAATTTTAATTTTTAAGATTTATGAAAGAACTCAGATTAATGAAAGGCAATGAAGCCTTTGCCGAAGCGGCCATCCGCGCTGGTGCTGATGGATACTTTGGTTACCCGATAACCCCCCAGTCGGAGGTGATGGAATACCTGATGGCCGAAAAGCCACACGAGCGCACCGGAATGGTGGTTCTTCAGGCAGAGAGTGAAGTGGCTGCCATCAATATGGTATATGGCGGTGCAGCCTGCGGCAAGCGGGTGCTTACCTCCTCATCAAGCCCCGGAATCAGCCTGAAGCAGGAAGGAATTTCTTACATTGCCGGAGCCGAACTGCCCTGCGTGATTCTTAACGTTGTACGCGGAGGCCCCGGACTGGGAACCATTCAGCCTTCGCAATCTGACTATTTCCAGTCAACAAAAGGCGGCGGACATGGCGATTACCGCATGATCGTTCTGGCGCCTTCCTCCGTACAGGAGATGGCTGACTTTGCACGCCTTGGTTTCGACCTGGCCTTTAAATACCGCAATCCTGTGCTGGTATTATCCGATGGCGCTATCGGGCAGATGATGGAGAAAGTGGAACTGGATGAGCAGCGTCCGCGTTTTACCGAAGAAGAGATAATAAAAAACACACCCTGGGCAACCACCGGAAAAACCAAAGACAGGGAACGCAATATCATTACTTCACTGGATCTTGACTCGGCAAAGCAGGAACTGCACAACCATGCACTCCAAGCTAAATATAAACTGATGCAGGAACAGGAGACACGTTTCGAAATGATCAGTTGTGAGGATGCTGACTACCTTATCGTAGCCTATGGTACCAGTGCCCGCATCAGCCAGAAGGCTGTTGACCTGCTCAGGGCCGAAGGCATCAGGGTAGGCCTGCTGCGTCCGATCACCCTTTTCCCCTTCCCGACTGAAATCATTTCAAAACTGGCAGATCAGGTAAAAGGAATCCTGACTGTTGAAATGAGCGCCGGACAGATGATTGAGGATGTAAAGCTTGCAGTCGGCTGCAGGGTAAAAGTTGAGCATTTCGGCAGAATGGGCGGTATCATCCCCTCTCCCACCGAAGTGGTTGAAGCAATGAAAACAAAAATAATCGGAGGATAATGCTATGGCTGAAATAACCAAAGAAGATATCCGGAAACCGGAAAATCTGATATATAAGAAAACCGATCTGCTCACCGACAAACCGCTGAGTTATTGTCCGGGATGCGGGCATGGAACTGCTCACCGCATTGTGATGGAAGTGCTGGAAGAAATGGACATACAGGATAAAACCATCGGAATTGCTCCGGTAGGTTGTTCTGTGCTTGCCTATGAGTTTATGAACATCGATATGCAGCAGGCCGCTCATGGTCGTGCTCCGGCCCTGGCCACCGCGGTGAAGAGGCTGAATCCCGATAAATTTGTTTTCACCTACCAGGGCGACGGTGACCTGGCTGCCATTGGCACTGCCGAAACCATCCATGCCTGCAATCGTGGTGAAAATATTGTTATCATTTTTATCAATAACGGAATCTATGGGATGACCGGGGGCCAGATGGCACCTACCACCCTGCCCGGGATGAAGTCATCCACATCGCCTTACGGCAGGGATGTGCATATGATGGGGAATCCCTTGAAAATGACCGAATTGGTGGCCCAACTCCCAGGTACTATTTATGTTACCCGTCAGGCAGTGCATACCCCGGCGAATGTGAGAAAAACCAAAAAGGCGATCCGGAAGGCTTTCGAAAATCAGAAACTGAATAAAGGCCTCTCATTCGTTGAGATTGTATCGAACTGCAACTCGGGCTGGAAAATGAATCCGGTTCAGGCCAACGAATGGATGGTGGAAAACATGTTCCCCTTCTATCCACTGGGCGATATCAAGGTGAATGACTAACTGAAATGCCGGTAATTTCCGGCAATTACAGACAGAAGCAGCCATTCCGGTTTTAAAAAATTAAAAAGCAAAAGCAATGACAGAAGAAATCATTATAGCAGGATTCGGAGGACAGGGCGTTCTCTCCATGGGTAAGATTCTTGCATACTCGGGCGTAATGGGTAATAAGGAGGTCAGCTGGATGCCTTCCTATGGCCCGGAAATGCGCGGGGGAACAGCCAATGTTACCGTCATCATCAGCGATGAACGTATCAGTTCACCCATTATTAATCAATTTGATACCGCGATTATTCTTAATCAGCAGTCAATGGACAAATTTGAGAAATCCGTGAAGCCCGGAGGCCTGCTGATTTATGACCCGAACGGAATCACGCACCATCCTCAGCGTCAGGATATCAATATCTACCAGATAGAGGCAGCCGATGAGGCAGCCAGCATGGGCCTGACAAAAGTGTTTAATATGGTGGTACTCGGAGGTTTCCTGAAACTGAAACCTATTATTCAGTCGGAGTTTATCCGCAAAGGGCTTGAGAAATCCCTCCCCAAGCGTCACCACGGATTGATTCCCGAAAACGAGAAAGCCATCGAGAAAGGCAAAGAAATCATCAAATCAGTACATCAGCTGAATTAGATTTCCTTTTCACACACACACCAACCATCCGGACCTGCTGCAAAACAGCAGGTCTGTTTTTTTCAGAATAACCGGTATGTGTTCTATTCGCTTAATTTTGTCAAATGAATACCAAAGAACTGAAGTCCCTGCTTGATGTAAAGGCTGAATATTACAACAGGACCGATTTTATCCATGCTGACCCCATCAGGATTCCTCATGCATTTACTGACAGAGCGGATATTGAGATCGCAGGGTTTCTTGTGGCTACCATAGCCTGGGGGCAGCGGGTTTCGATTGTTAAAAACGGTTTCAGACTGATGGAACTGATGGATAATGCGCCTTACGATTTTGTAATGAATGCCGGACCTGCTGATTTAAAGCGAATTTCTGCATTTGTTCACCGGACGTTTAATGCCGATGACTGCCTGTTCTTTATCGCTTCACTCAAAAATATTTACCGTTTGCACGGCGGGCTCGAGCAGGCCTTTGCCGCAGGCCTCAGATCAGGAGATCAGAATGTTTATAACAGCCTTTTGCGCTTCAGGGAACTTTTTCTTGAAACCCCTCACCTGCCGCGCTCCGAGAAACACCTGGCCAATCCCGCATCGGGCAGCACGGCCAAAAGGCTGAATATGTTTCTGCGTTGGATGGTAAGACATGATGCCAAAGGCGTTGATTTTGGGCTCTGGAAAGTGATTTCCCCCGCTCAGCTCAGCTGCCCGCTTGACCTGCATGTTGGAAATGTCGCCCGCAGGCTGGGAATATTGAAACGGGCACAAAATGACTGGAAAGCGGTAGAGGAAATTGATAAGGTGTTCCGTAGTTTCGATCCGGTTGATCCGGTTAAATATGATTTTGCACTCTTCGGGATGGGAATATCTGAAAAAATCTAGACGCCCGGGCGTGAACTATTACCCCTTTGTAAAATCCTGCCACTCCACTCTGTATTTGCCAATAATGAATGTTTCTGTTATGCTGTTCAGAAAGTACCTGAAATAAAAAACCTGCCCGTACGGAATCAGATACGGGCAGGTCAGTTAAAATATGGATTTCCGACTTCGTCCGGAATAAAATCAGGGCTGTTTATTTAAGCACATGATATAAGGCATGGATCACGCCCGGAATCCAGAAGAACAGCGTCAGAATGAGGTTTACAATAAACGGGGTCCCAGCATCGTCATATTTCAGAAATACAGCCAGAGGAGGAAGAATAAAACAAAGGATGACAAGCAGCAAAGTCTCGGTATCAGCTGCTGGTGAGGCAGGAGCTTCCATGGATGCAGCCGGGGCAACCGACTCAGTAACAGTCTGGCTCTTTTTGCCGGCAAAAGCAGCATCTGCAGCTGTTACAAATCCTAACATAAAAATTACCAGCAGCATAGTAATGGTCATTCCCGGTTTAAAGATTTTCATAATTTTACAAGATTAAGTTTAACATAGAATTTCCGCGTTAAAGATAATGAATAAAAACAGCAGGATCATTTTTTCCCTGGCTATATTGCTGAATTTATGTTGTCATGCATTTGCCCAGCAAATGACCCTGACCGGCGCCATTGTGCTTGACAGGACAGAAGTAATGAGTTACTCAGTTATCTATCAGCTAAGCAGCAATAACACCCTGACAGGCTACTCGGTAAGTGATCGCAATGGCAGTGAAGAAACAAAAGCCAGAATTTCAGGTACATATAATCCCAAAACCAAAGTCCTGGAATTTGAAGAACATTTCATTGAATCCACAAAATCAAAAACCCCGGCTGAAGAATTCTGTCTGATGAAAGTGACCGGAACCTTTGAAAATAAGACGGGGCAATCCGTTTATACCGGCAAGTTCACCTCAAAAAGTGCCGACCCTTTGGTAATTTGTGCATCAGGAACCATTTTGATGATGACGGAAGAAAAAATCGGACAGTTATCGGCAAAAGTGGAGAAAGCATTGGAAAAACTCCCTCTTCCCGATTCCATCCGGAAAAATGATGTTGATACTGCCGCCTGGGTGCGCAATGTGGTTGAAATCACGCCAGGCTCGGTCAGGACCCTGAAGCTGCATGCAGATCAGATACAGCTTGATCTGGTGGATGACCGTTTTCAGGACGGAGATAAGATAACCATTCTTAAAAACGATGAGAGAATAATAAGCGGACTGGAGATAACGAATAAGGTCAGATCGTTCAGATTCAACATTGGAAAGGAAGAAAATGAAGTCACATATACATTTATAGCTGAAGATGAAGGATCCATTGCACTGACGACGTTGAAGGCCTTTTTCAGATGCGGTCACGAGCATACACTGATTATGGCCGGCATGAACAAAGGCCAATCGGTAAAGATTGTTTACAGGAGATAAGCATATCCAATACTTCAAAAAAGCACCTGTTGAACCAACTTTTGAAAGCATTTCCGTTTTTGAAATAAGCTACTTTTGTTTTATGAAAATTGAAATCAGTAAACCGGAAGAACTTAACGCGTTCGTGGCATCATCGCCTGCCCTGCTTTTATATTTTTTCAATGACAGCTGCGCGCCCTGTGTGGCCTTGCGGCCCAAGGTGGAGCAGTTGATTGCCGGGGAGTTCCCGAAGATGAAACATGCCTACATCAATGCAGCTTCGCATCCTATGATGGCGGCATCAAACAATGTGTTTGCAAGTCCGACGATCATAGCTTTTTTTGACGGAAAAGAGACTTTCAGGGTCAGCAAGTACATCTCTCTGGATGAGCTTGCCGGCCGGATAGAGCGTTACTACAGCCTGATTTTTGATTAGCTTCAGGTCCGGGTCCGCTCTACCGCAAGGCCGGTGATGTCAGTTAATAGGCCCTGTCGCGCCTGTATGACCATATCATGATCAGGATGGCAATAAATAGTGAAGCCGCTCCCAGGCTGAAGGTAAAAACAAAGCCAAATAATTCATAAAACAGGACTCCAAGTAAAGGTGCGAAAACGGCGCGGGTGGCCGTAAGGAACAAGTGTACCGACTGATATTCTCCCGCCTCGTGTGGTTTACAGAAATAGGCTGAGCCAATGTTCCAGAGTAATGACATGGTAGCGGCAAAAACTGCATGAAACAGCACAAAAGGAATCATGCTGTAGAATAATTTAAAATTACCCAGTTGTATGTGTTGAGGAAGATAAGCCGTAAGCACCAGGCTCAGCAGGTAAAGCATAATTGATGTAAATGTGACGGCGGCGAATTTCCGGGGATCAATTTTTCCCAACGTTCTGCCGAAAAAAGGAATCAGAAACAAGGCAATGATATTGTAACTGTTTTTATAGGTTGCCACACTGAAGTAGTTCAATCCCAGCTGTCTTTCAAAGAAGAGGGTCATCACGGTAACCGTGCTCATAAAAGCAAACCCATAAAAGAGAAACCCCAGTTCAAAGTGCCTGAAAGGGACATTTTCCTTCATGATGCGGCGCATACCCAGGGCCGAAGTTTTTACATTCTGCCAGAAACTGTTTCCCGCCGGTTCAGTTTTCTCTCCGACATACTGAATTTTAGATAAAAGGTAGGTGGAAACAACCCCTGCCACTGCTGCCAGGGCAAATACATAAGTGTATGAATTCTTGTCATAATCAAGCAGCATGCCGTAGGCAAAGGCGGTGACCAGCATCAGTACCTTGCCATAAACGGTGGCCAGACTGTAGAGTTTTCCGAAGTGCTCATGACGGTAATTATTTTTGAGAAACAGGTTAATGGTCGGAAAAATCACCGGATTGCCCAGGTAATAGATAAGAAAAAGTCCCAGAAAGACATAGTGATACAGGGGATTAGCCTCTATGACACCTGTACTGCGTGGAAAGAAAAGCAGAATGGCAAGGGGGGCGCGTGTAAGCAGGCCGGTAATCCTGATCAGCTTAGGCTTGTCGTTCATCCTTTTCAGCCATTCTGAAATGAATATCAGAAAAATAAAGACCAGTACTGAGAACTGAAACAGAAAACTAAGCTGATAGGATGACCCATGGAGGCTTTTCAGAAATACAAATTCGTTGAGGGTAAGCACTCCGGCAACAAAATTATCGAGGAGGGTATAACCCAGATGAAGCCTGAATGTCTGTTTCTCACCAGCCTGCAGGTTGTTCAACCCATGTCTCCGGGTCAGATAATTTATGATCAGCTTCATGGGTGCAAAGGTAAGGAGTGCAATTTAAATTATTGTCTAAAGAAATGCTGTACATCCTGAACAAAACATAAAATCCGGCGTTCATTAGAAAAAACAATATAATATGAAAAACCTGCTTTTAATTATCTCCTTGTTTTTACTGACCGGACTTACTGCCATGGCACAGAAAAATTTTCACAGTTTCAAAACCACAACCATCGATGGTAAGGAATTTGACCTATCAACCCTGAAGGGAAAAAAGGTACTGGTGGTCAACACGGCCTCCAAATGCGGTCTTACCCCTCAGTATAAAGACCTTGAGACTTTGTATAAACAATACAGCGACCGTAATTTTGTGATCATTGGTTTCCCTGCCAATAACTTTATGGGACAGGAACCCGGAACAAATGAAGAAATCGCGGAGTTCTGCGAACTTAACTATGGCGTCACCTTTCCGATGATGTCAAAGATATCTGTAAAAGGCAAGGACATCGACCCCATTTACAGCTGGCTGACCCGGAAATCGGAAAACGGAATGCTGGATGCTGAGATTTCATGGAATTTTCAGAAATTTATGATCGATGAGAACGGAAATCTTGTTGACTATCTGAGCCCGAGAGAAAGTCCGCTATCTGAGAAAATTGTGAACTGGATTGAAAATAAATAAGCTTCTGTCTTACAATTTACAGCCACCGTTAACAACTGGTGGCTTTTTTTATTTTTATCTTTACGAATGCCGAAGATTCTTATTAAAGCCGGTTAACCAAATTATTCTTTGTCAAATTTCATTCATGTTTGTCCACGGTTCGGGAATCGTGAAATAAAGGAATTTAATTATGGAAACACTAAGAGGAAGTCTTACCGAAAAAAACCTTGCCCGGGCATTTCTGTCAGAATCAGCTAATATCAGGAAGTGTGAGATCTTTTCGAAACAGGCCAAGCGTGAAGGTTTTGAACAGATTGCAGCCATTTTTCTTGAAGTGGCTGAACAGAAACGTTCCCATACAAAAACCATGTATAAGTTTCTGGAGGGGAGCAGCCTGGATATAATGATACCTTTCACTAACAAGGGCATCGGACCAACGCTTGAATGCCTCAGGGAAGCGGCTTTATCAGAACTGGAAGAATCGCAAAACGTGTTTGAAGAGTATGAACGTATCGCCTGGGAAGAAGGTTTTAAGCAAATTGCCACTAAATTTAAACTTTTCAGAAGAATCAAGCAGTTCTATTCCGAAAGGTTTTATACCCTGGCTGACAACATTGCAGAAGACAAGGTTTTCAAACGCGAAAAAAAAGTGAAATGGATATGCCGGAAATGCGGATTGATATACGAAAGCGAGCGGGCTTTGAAAAATTGCCCCGGCTGTGAGCACCCGCAGGCATATTTTGAAATACTTTCTGAGAATTATTAAACTCTCAACGCGGCTTTTATTTCAGATATACACCTTGATATTGAAAGAGGGACAAAAAAAAAGCCCCCTGTCCGGAGGCTTGAACTGAAGAAAAAAAGTATTACACAACAGCCTTCAGGTTAATCTTCAGCGACATTTCATCATGGATGAAATTATCCTTAAGGTTATCAAAGAGTTTTCTTGATCCGTACTGAACGTTCCATTCTGTGCGGTCAATAATAAATGCGGGTGTAACAGCAGTTACGCTATCATCACTTACATTGATCATTGCCGGGAAAGTAACGCTTTTGGTTACATCTTTCATTGTCAGGTTTCCGGTAATGTTGTGGCTGGCTTCAGGATTTCCACTGAGAGCAGAAACTGAAGTAATTTCGAATACAGCTGTGGGATAAGTCTCTACTTCAAAGAAATCAGCTGATTTCAAATGGCCCAGCAGTTTGGCATTCATTTCCTGATCAGTGAGGTCAAGCACTACAATAGAATTCAGGTCAATGGTAAATTTACCACCAACGACTTCACCATCCTTCAGCATCAGTTCGCCGTTCGAAATATTTACCGTACCATTGTGCTGGCCGGTAGGTTTGGTACCTATCCATTCCACACCGGATGCACTCTGATCAACTGCAAGGGTTACATCACCGCTTTTTACCGTTACTTCCTGCGCTTCGCCCGTTGCGGCTTTCTCGCCCTGAGGGCCGCCGCATGAAACAATAATTGCGGAAACAAATACAAGTCCAAGGATTTTACCAATTTTTGTCATTTTTCTCTGTTTTTAGTTTAAATTAATATTGTGAGGCATTCAGCAGCCATGCGGGATTATTAACACGATTGTTTAACTATTGTTCAAAAAAATAGAACAGTGGGAGGAGCCATTGAGTGTAAATTAACATTTTTCGGCTAAGATTAACAAAAATTAACTGAGGATGCCCCCGATGCAAGGTAATTTTGCAAAGATTTATTGTTCATGGCCAGGTTCAAGCATCTTTTGGTTTTTTTACTGCTTCTGCATAATACAGGGACGCTTGAGGCTCAATCATATATTTTGCTCAAGGGTTCGGTTTTGAACGTTAAAGGCGAGGCACTGGTGGGTGCCCACGCCAGGAGCATGCAAAGGAATTACGGCACCTTTACCGACTTTCGCGGGGCATTTTCTCTGGTCCTTGCACGGAACGACACCTTAAAAGTTACCATGGTCGGTTATAAGGCATTTCTTTTCAGAATACCGTCGAACCTCAGCGGGCTGAACTACAGCCTGAAAATCACCCTATTTGAAGATACCCTGATGATTGCCGGAGCCGAAATCAGACCCTACCCCCTGACATATCCCGAATTCAGACAGGCGTTTATCGCTATGAAAACACCGGAAGAGAACGCGATTAAGAAGCTGAATTTACCTGCTGAGCCATTCCGGCGAAAATATGAAAATCCGGAAGGCGGTTTGTTGCTGCCAGGCCCATTCTCCTTACTTTACGACAATTTTTCAAAAGAGGCAAAACAGCGGCGGAAGATGGCTGAAATCCTTAAGCGAGACGCGCTCAGAAGCGATTTTCTGAACATTATATCCTCGTCTGTACTCAGCCATAGATTCGGGATCAGCACCGATGCTGAAATCGATGAACTGATAAGAAATTGCGGAATCAGCAGAGAACTGCTTGATAATATTCCGCATTACACGCTGATTTTAATGGTGGAGAATTGTGTTGCAGGAATGAATAAGCATGACTAGATACAGCTCAGGCAATACGGCTTCCATCGCTTTAAAATATTTTCTGCAAACGATTTCGCTGAACCAATAATCCCGATCTTTGTTATGAACACCAGAACTGCATAAAAAAGATTTATGCCAATAAAGCCGAATGTTATGAAATCTGCCAGCCTGAAAGAAAAAAATGCACTGAACAAGGATTATATCAAT
>ERZ795057.466-NODE-466-length-42232-cov-7.867037_pt1 | contig 42232 bp, 41 predicted proteins | sample MGYA00375141_ERZ795057 | MGnify/ENA primary metagenome ERZ795057 (study PRJEB30186, sample SAMN05720163) | activated sludge metagenome | isolation source: Anaerobic digester | place: Hong Kong | collected 2015-01-26 ...
ATCAGCCTCTTCCGGGGTGCTTTTGATGTAGTATATTACATCCTCCCCCTTTTCGAATGAGATTACATTGAATCCCATTCGGGAAAGTTTTTTCTGTATTGTGAATCTGATTATCTCCTCATCATCAACAACGAGTACTGTGGGTAATTTGTTTTCTGCCACTATTTGTCCCTGCTTGATATTTTATGAACCCTATTCTTTCTCTTTCCCGTTACCCAGGATGAGATGTCCCATACGATCTCTTTTAGTTTCAAGATAAAAGCGGTTTTCCTCTCTGGGCGGTATTTCAACAGGAATCCTTCCTGTTACCTCCAGGCCGTATCCCTCTATACCTATAATCTTTTTGGGATTATTCGTTATAAGCTTTATCCTGGTGCATCCGAGGTCTACAAGGATCTGTGCCCCGATGCCGTAATTACGCAGATCTGAAGGGAATCCCAGTGATATATTGGCCTCAACAGTGTCAAGGCCTTTGTCCTGCAGATGGTATGCCTTGATTTTATTTCCGAGACCTATTCCCCGCCCCTCCTGCCTGAGATAGAGAATTATCCCTACGCCGTTTTTGTCAATATATTCCATGGCTTTATGGAGCTGTGAGCCGCAATCGCACCTTCTTGAACTGAAAACATCACCGGTGAGGCACTCTGAATGGACCCTTACGGGGACTTCAGTTTCACCTTCTATGTTCCCTTTTACCAGTGCGATATGTGTTTTGTCCTCAACGTCGGATTCATAGGCGTATATTTTGAAATCACCGAAATCTGTGGGCATCTCCGCTTCAGAGACCCTTCTTACGAGACGCTCTTTATGCTGCCTGTATTTTATCAGATCGGAGATAGTGGCTATTTTCAGTCCATGCTCCTTGGCGAATTTGTCAAGCTGAGGTCTTCGGGCCATAGTCCCGTCATCATTAAGGATTTCACAGATAACTCCTGCCGGTTTAAGTCCCGCAAGCCGCGGCAGGTCAACCGCTCCCTCTGTATGTCCGGCTCTTACAAGAACACCTCCCTTTCTTGCAGCAAGAGGAAATATATGTCCCGGCTTTCTCAGGTCTTCCGGTGCGGTATTGTCATCAATGAGCACCTGGACAGTTTTTGCCCTGTCAGGGGCGGATATACCGGTTGTTGTTCCTTCAACCGCATCAACCGATACAGTGAAGGCCGTTCCGTATTTATCTGTATTTTCCTGCACCATGAGCTCCAGGCCTATTTTTGCCGCTCTCTGCTGAGTCATGGGCGCGCATATAAGACCTCTGCCATATCTGGCCATGAAATTTATTACTTCAGGAGTGCAGTGTTCAGCAGCGATAACGAGATCCCCTTCGTTCTCCCTGTCTTCGTTATCTACAAGGATGATCATTTTACCGTTTCGGATGTCTTCGATTACTTCAGGTATTGTGCTTGTTTTCATGGTTTTACTCCAGTACCCTTATGCTTTAACAGGAACATCTGTGTCTGCATAATTCGAATATTTTAAATAAACAGTTCTTCCGGGCCTGTCATCCTGGATGGATAAATGAAATTAGGGGTATGGCACAGCAGCACATGTCGCCACCTGTTCATTCTCTTCCATCCGGACTTTAACCGTCGGCTCCGGAATTTCACCGGATCTGCTGACCCTGCCTGTAAAGCAGGCGCTCGCGGGCTTCCCTGTGAGGGGTATACCGCCGGTGGGGAATTTCACCCCGCCCTGAGAACTTTTACCATACATAATGAAGCTTTAGTTATGTCAATACTTCTTTTTCTTTTTGTTGGAGGGGAATGCGGGCGCATGATCTTATTCAGAGGTAATAGCGCATTTTTTTACCTGAAATAAGTCAGGGGATAAATACTGAATATAATTGCATATTTTCATTGAAGTAACAGAAATAATTGTTATAATATATGAAATAAGTATTTTTCTGTACCTGTTTAAGCAGAAACAGAAAATGTTTGTTCCGGCAGTAAAAAATGATTATTGAGCAGATACTTGTGGGGCATATGGCGGTTTTCTGTTATCTTGTCGGTGATGAGAAGAGCGGCGAAGCTGTGCTTATTGATCCCGCAGCGGACTTTGAAAGAATTATGTCTTATATAGATAAATACAATTTCACCATAAAAAAGATTATTAATACCCACGGGCATTTCGATCATATCGGAGGAAACAGGTATTTTATAAAAAAAACAGGGTCTCAGCTGCTTATACATGAGAAGGATTATTTTTTTCTGAACAAAAATGTAAGCAGGTTCCTTGATTTTATACGGGGCGGCAGGGCTGTGGAGTATGAAGTAAGGTTTCTTAATGATGGAGATGAAATAAGGGTGGGGGCTATAACTTTGAAAGTAATACATACCCCCGGGCATTCACCCGGCAGCATATGCCTTTATGCTGAAGGGAATCTGTTTACAGGTGACACTCTCTTTACCGAGGGTATGGGTAGAACCGACTGTAAGGGGGGCTCTCAGGAGACGATTCTTGATTCCATAAAAAACAGGATACTGACTCTCCCTGATGAGACTATAATATGGCCCGGGCATCATTACGGCAGGTTCCCCGTGTCTACAGTAAAGGAGCAGAAGAGGTATTATCTCTGATTTAAATTTATTTTTCTTCAGTAACTGCTGCAGAAGATGTTACCGAACATCTCCTGTTTCCCGTGATTTCAAGAAGCCTTGAAAAACTGGTGGGCACACCTGATGCATCATTGCCCGCTGAAGGGTAGACTGTCCCGTATTCAGCCAGACTTTCATCAATAAATATATCTATGCCTGTTACTCCGAAGGGGCTGACCCCTCCCGGTCTGAAGCCGGTTATCTCAAAGACCTCATCAGCTGTGGCCATCCTTGCTTTTACACCTATAAGTTTTTTTAACTGTGATGTCGATATCTTCCGGTCTCCGGCGCAGAGGATCATCCTGTAAATTTCATCTTTCCCCTTCATCAGTATGGACTTCGCAATCTGCCCGGTAGCAACTCCGAGTTTTTGGGCCGCCAGTTCAGATGTGGGGGTGCTTCCCTCTTCAAATTCAATTGCTTCAAGCCCGTGTTCCTGTAGTGCTGTTTTCACTTTATCCGGGATCATTTTATTTCTCCTGTTTTTTCTCTATGACAACAAAGGCAGCGGCGTAATCCGTGTCATGGGTGATTGAGAGATGAATTTTACTGCTTTTTAATGCCGAGCTTAACAGATCACCGGAAAAGTATGGCTTCCCTTTCTCATCATTAAAAACGGATATTTTTGTGAGAGTGAACTGCTCTGTAGTTGCCTTGGCAAGAGCCTCCTTTGCCGCGAATCTTCCTGCAATGTACTCTTCGGGCCTGATTTTCGGTATCCTGGTTTTCTCTTCCGGGGAGAGTACCCTGTCAATAAAACGTTCTCCGTGCTCTTCCAGCAGCCTTGATATTCTTCCGAGATTTACGATGTCAATTCCTGTTCCGGTTATCATTGGGCCTGTTCCAGTTCGTTTAATATATCTATAATTTCTTCTCTGCCGGTGGCTTTTACTATCAGGCTCCTTGCCCTGGCAGCATTTTTTATACCGTGGATATAACGGACAATATGCTTCCTCATCATGTGTATACCACGGTTGCCGTATTCGTCAAGCATGAGATCAAGGTGAAGTTTAATGGTTTCAATAATTTCATGCATTTCCGGTTTTCTGCCACTGAAGATCCAGGGATTCCCTATGGCCCCTCTCCCTATCATCACAGCAGGGCACCCGGAAAATTCCATCATTTCAAGGGCCTTTTCATATGAGTCGATGTCACCGTTGCCAATGACCGGAATTGACGACTTTTCCCGGATCTCCCTTATTATATTCCAGTCGGCATGCCCGGTATACTGCTGCACACGGGTCCTTCCGTGAACAATGATAAATGAGATACCTGAATCTTCCAGGGCTTTTACCACATCCATGTAATTAAGGCTTGATTCATCCCATCCTGTGCGGATTTTTGCTGAAACCGGAATTTTTGTTTTTTTTACAACAGCCTCCGCGATCCTGGCCACAAGCGCGGGTTCGCGCAGCAGCGCGGCGCCGTTTCCTGAGCCGACAACCTTTCTCGCCGGGCAGCCCATGTTTATATCTATTAAATCCGGTTCAAGTGATTCAGCAACTGCTGCGGCTTCGGCAAGAGTTTCCGGCTTTCTCCCGAAAATCTGTATGGCAAAGGGGCGCTCCATATCCGTAAATTTAAGGAGGTCCATAGTCTTTTTGTTTTTTCTTACAATACCTTCAGCGCTTATAAGCTCGGTCATGGTGAGCGCGCAGCCGTGGCTTACACAGATCCGCCTGAAAGGAGAGTCCGTGAATCCCGCAATGGGGGCGAGAACCAGGGGACTTTGAAGTTTTATTTTACCTATTTCTATCATGTCAATTCCGGGATATTAATCTGCAATCATGATTACTCTTTGTGTCAAGCATCTTTGAGGTCTGGTGGGTATAAAGGGTTGTTGGAATTAAAATTCAGTAATACGGTGTATTTTCGTTCCACGCCCTCCCTGTAATATGCCGTAATACCTCAGGAATATTTATCAAAATATTCTTAATGGATAGGTATTATGAAGTAAAGGACAACCTTTATGGAGGGTGCAAATTACGATGCCGATAAAAAAGCATATTTTTCTGTTTTTTCTTCTTTGTATGGCGCAGAATGTGTTTTCCTCATCACCGGAATATGAAAAATACCCGGCTTCCCTTAAAAAATGGATGAATGACAGGATTGTTCATGATAATATTATGATGAATTACAGTGCTCTCAGCCCGCTTTAAGGGACCTGGGAGATTGAGGTAGAGAAAGGGAACGTGCTTTTTTTCACATTTAACAGGGTTTGTGAAAAACGATATTCAAAATTTGCAGAGAAATTTACAATGGAAGCGTTATATCAGACTGCAGGGTATTCAGTAGAACGGGATGAAAAATCCCCCATGATTATAACTGCTGAATATGATTTTAAAACAGGTTATATTGAAAATATAAGTTGAATGAATAACGCGGCTTACAGGGGAGAAGTATGAGGCGGGCCGGTTACAATATACAGGTTATCTGGCCCGGATCTTTTTTATAATTTCAGGCGCAATGTTATGCTATTAAGATATATTACAGCATTAATTATTATTCTGGCATCAGGGAGTATCGGTATCAATGCCATGCCTCCTCATCCTGACCTGGAGAAAAAGCTGATACTGAATGGACGGATTTCGGAGTTTGTAACCAGAGCCTCTGCAATGCAGTCAAAAAGCGGGATGAATATAAACAGGGCCTCACCCCTTTCGTCTGGAACAATGAAGATACCTGTTGTTCTGGTGCAGTATTCCGGGACAACTTTCGATGCTGCAAGTACAACGGCCTTTTATCATGATCTTCTTAATGGCACCACATCGTCAGATCTTTCTGTAAGAAGATATTACAGCGACATGTCAGACAGTACCCTGATAATGGAATTTGACATTTACGGTCCATATACGGTTTCTGAAAATCCTGCATATTACGGCAGTAATGTTTCCGGAAGCGATGCGCATCCCGGGCAGCTGGTGAATGAGGCTGTCAGTGCTCTTATAGCAGACCAGGGGGCGGTGGATTTCAGCATCTACGATAATGATAATAACGGCACAGTGGATGCTGTCGTAGTAATACATTACGGCCAGGGGGAGGAGGTTACCGGGACATCTGAGCAGATATGGTCCCATCAGTGGGACCTTGCCAGTGCGAATTATTATAGTGACGGAGACGGCCCGGTTATAACAGATGGTGTTGCGTTTAATGTTTATACAATGCAGCCGGAATATATGTTCAGCGCCGGTGATTCAACTGTGGGAGTTTTCTGCCATGAACTGGGACATGTACTGGGACTGCCGGATCTGTATGACACTTCCGGCGTCACGAACGGAGTGGGGAACTGGAGTGTTATGGGGACAGGTTCATGGGGCGGAACTCCGACCGGCTCAATGCCTTCACCTCTTCTTGCCTGGGAACGTTACAGGATCGGAGGAGCAGGATGGGTTTCTCTGTCAGAGCCGGGTCCTTATGGTGTGATTGATAGGGATGATTCACCCGGTCTTCTTCAGGTTGTTATTTTATTTATTTCGATTTTCCTTGTCATGGCATCATTTTTGAGAACATCTCCTGCAGTTAAAACTGTCAGTGTGCTGTTGTCAGCTGTAACGCTTGTTGCAGCAGTATCCTGCGGTGACGATTCCACTTCCACCCGTATTAACGGGACTCTGGATGATATAGAGGCAAGTCATCATGCTTACAGAATAAGCCTCAACGATCCGCAGAGTGAACAGTATCTTTTTCTTGAAGGGAAAAAAACCTCAGCTGCGGGATGGTATGTCCCGGGTACAGGAATCCTGATTACCCACGTGCATGAAGGTATTATCAGTACCTATATAAATACAAACGCGGTTAACAATGGCGTATCACGGGTGCACGGGATTGATGTAATAGAGGCTTCAACATCTGTTGAGCCTGGAGAATTATGGACAAATCCGGCTTATAAAGGTTCCGCTGCTGATCTCTTCTGCGCTGAGAATAACGATCGATTAACTGCAGCAACAGTTCCGGGAAGCAGTTATTACACGGGATCAGATATATCAACAAAAACAGGGGATTCAGGTGTGACAATTAAGAATATAAGCAGCAATGCAGCTTTTCCTGTAACCTTTGACGTGTCTGTTGATTAATGTCAGGCGGCTGCTGTTTTCATATAAGAATAAAAAAAAAGACCCCTTTAAAAGGTGTCTTTTTTTTATTTTAACCCCGGCAATGTCCTGCTCTCCCACACAGCTACCCGTGCAGTACCATCGGCGATGAAAGGCTTAACTTCTGTGTTCGGAATGGGAACAGGTGTAGCCCTTTCTCTATAACCACCGGGAAAATGTTTCATTTCCGTTGACTGGACATATTTAGGGCATATGTGTTTTTCAGTCAATAGAATTAATTTTTATTTTAAAAAAATTTTTAAAAAATTATTTTTTATAAAGATGTAGAGAACCGGCATGCCCGCTCTCTACATCGCTATTTGCGGCAGTTACTTCGCGTCAATCCATTTCATCATTTTACGGAGTTTGGCACCAACTTTCTCTACCTGGTGGTCCTTCTCCTCTTTTTTGACCTTGTTAAAGAAAGGACGTCCGGTTTCGTTCTCTGCAATCCAGTTCTTTGCAAATTTACCGTTTTGAATATCTTTGAGAATTTTTTCCATCTCTTTCTTTGTCTTGTCAGTGATGATTCTCGGGCCGCTTACATAGTCGCCATATTCGGCAGTATCAGAAACTGAATATCTCATATAGTTGATTCCGCCCTGGTAGAAAAGGTCAACAATCAGTTTCAGTTCATGAAGACATTCAAAATATGCTATTTCAGGCTGGTATCCGGCATTAACAAGTGTCTCAAAACCCGCTTTTACAAGGTGTGATACGCCGCCACAGAGTACTGCCTGCTCGCCGAAAAGGTCAGTTTCTGTCTCTTCCTTGAATGTTGTTTCAATAACGCCGCCTCTTGTTCCGCCAATACCGTCAGCGTATGCCAGGGCGTATTTTTTCGCTTTTTTTGATGCGTCGTTATGTATAGCTATAAGGCAGGGAACTCCTCCTCCCTTAACATACTCACTTCTTACCAGGTGCCCCGGCCCCTTCGGAGCTATCATTATTACGTCAACATCCGCAGGCGGAACTATTCTTTTATAATGGATGTTAAATCCGTGTGAGAAAACGAGAATTTTCCCTTTGGTCATGAAAGGAGCTATATCTTTCAGGTAGATTTTTTCCTGAATATGATCAGGTGCGAGTATCTGGATCACGTCAGCTTTCTCAGCTGCTTCTTTTGCTGTCATGGGTTTAAAATTATGTGAAACCGCAAGTTTGTAGTTGGCTGATCCTTTAACTTCAGCAACAATAACATTAAGACCGCTGTCTCTGAGGTTTTGTGCCTGTGAATGTCCCTGGCTTCCGTATCCTATAACTGCTATTGTTTTATCTTTAAGGATGCTGATGTCAGCGTCTTTTTCGTAATACATTTTGGCCATAGTTCTTCTCCTATATAATTCAATTATTCTTTGCTTTTTATTAAGGCTGTCAATCTTTATCTTTCAGAATTGACACGAGTCCTGTACGCATCGATTCTTTTATCCCGTAGGGTGTGGTCAGTTCCACAAACCTGTCGATTTTATCAGAATCACCTTTTACTGCGAATGTGATGCTTTTCAGCGCCACATCTGTTACTTCTGCCTGGAAGAGTTCCGCAAGCTGCAGAACCTCTCCCCTTTTTGCAGGAGGGCAGCTTACCTTGACCAGGGCAAGTTCTCTCTGTATTGATGCCTGCTGGGAATGATCTGACACTTTAATTACATCAACAAGCTTGTTCAGCTGTTTTTTGACCTGTTCAAGTACCCTGTCATCACCTTTTACCACAATTGTCATTACTGAGATATCTTCATGCTCAGTCTTGCTTACAGAAAGGGAGTCTATATTGTATCCCCTGGCGGAAAATAGCCCCGCAACTCTTGCTAATACCCCGAATTTGTTTTCAACTTTAACTGATATTACATGCTGGCTCATATTTTTTACCTACGCTAGTTCTCTCATTATTGTATCCTTGATTGTCTTCCCCGCAGGAACCATGGGATACACGTTTTCCTCCTGTGAGACAATGAAATCAATGATTATCGGTTTATCAGTGATTTTTAGCGCTTTTTTAATCGCCGGAACCACTTCCTCTTTTTTAGTAACCTGGATCCCTACGCAGCCGTATGCCTCGGCGAGTTTCACGAAGTCAGGCGCGAAGTTGATGCAGGTGTGAGAGTATCTTTTTTCCCAGAAGAGCTGCTGCCACTGTCTTACCATCCCGAGAAATCCGTTGTTCAGGATTGCTACAATTACGGGGAGTTTGTGCTGGGCTGCAACAATGAGTTCCTGGATATTCATCTGAATTGAACCGTCACCTGCAATGTCGATTACGCGTCTGTCCGGCCGTGCAAGCTGTGCTCCGATAGCCGCAGGGAGACCAAAGCCCATTGTCCCGAGACCGCCGGAAGATATGAATGTTCGCGGTTCAGTGTATTTATAGAACTGTGCAGCCCACATCTGGTTCTGGCCCACTTCAGTGGTGATTACCGCCTTTCCTTTGGTCTCTTTATATATCTGCTCAATAACGTATTGAGGTTTGATCTCTGTCTCGCTTTCGTCATACTGAAGCGGATTGTCTTTTTTTGTTTCCTTTACTTCTTTGACCCATTCAGTAATGTTCGGCGCTTTTATTGTTTTTATCATTTCCCTGAGGACATTTTTACAGTCACCAACAATAGGGACATCAACAAGGACATTTTTGCTTACAGATGCCGGGTCTATGTCAATGTGTATGACCTTCGCATGAGGAATGAATTCACTGATTTTTCCTGTTACCCTGTCATCGAACCTGGCTCCTATTGCTATCAGGAGGTCGGAGTGGTGTACTGCATAGTTGGCGAAATATGTACCATGCATGCCGAGCATTTCCAGTGACAGCGCATCCGTTTCCGGGAACGCACCCATTCCGAGGAGTGTTGTTGTAACAGGAATTCCTGTTTTCTTTACGAATTCCCTTAATTCTTCGTGAGCATCAGATATAATAACTCCCCCGCCGGAATAGATTACAGGCCTTTTGGATGATTCAATAAGTTTGCATGCCTTCATTATCTGCCCGGAATGGCCTTCATAAGTCGGTTTGTATCCCCTGAGGTTAACTTCATTCGGGTAGTCAAATTTGTGTGTCCCGTTGGATATATCAACAGGTATGTCTATGACTACCGGACCCGGCCTTCCTGTTGTGGCTATGTAGAAAGCCTCTTTTATAATCCTGGCCAGATCTTTAATATCCTGCACCAGGTAATTATGTTTTGATATCGGCCTGGTAATTCCTGTAACATCAACCTCCTGAAACGCGTCGTTTCCGATCAGGTTTGTTGATACCTGCCCTGTCAGAACAACAAGAGGTACTGAGTCAAGATGAGCTGTGGCTATACCTGTAATAAGATTAGTCGCACCCGGGCCGCTTGTAGCAAGTACCACACCAGGTTTTCCGGAAGCTCTGGCGTATCCATCTGCCGCGTGAATTGCGCCCTGTTCATGTCTGCTCAGCACGAATTTCATGGGAGCGTGATAAAGCTCATGGAAAATGGGTATTACAACGCCTCCGGGATATCCGAACATATACTCAACATTTTCCTTGATAAGTGATTCAACAATTATCTGGGAACCTTTTAGTTTCAAATTATTCTCCTGCCTTTACGGTAGTTTATAAGTAAATAAAGTATAGATGTCTGAAAATTCTGATTTTCCTCTTATTTGTAAAGTATGAATGGAAGAATCTGCCAATAAGAAAGAGAAAATGAATTTAAACCGATTCTACAGAATAGTTAGACATTATAGCTTAAAAAATTCTGCTATTCAATGACTTTATATTTGTCAATTTTTTTTCTTTCTTTATTATAAAAGCTTGATCTGAATAGGCTTTTTTTTAACTATATATATAAAAATAATAGAATATTAGATAAAACTGTCTTTTATTTTATTCAATATAGGTATTTTTTGAATTGTAAGACCTGAATGCTTGTTCGTTCAATGATAAATCCGGGGTGATTAAGAACAGATGAAAAATGATTTAATCGAAAGGGTTTTTAAGAGAATTGTTGCCCATAACCTTCGTCTGGATCTTGACGCTATCCCGCATTCAGATGCATTCCAGAATGAAATTATCTCATTATACGGGATTACAAAAAATGAACTGGACGTTTTTTTAAGCATACTTAAAGAATCCCATAAAATTCTTATAATGGAAATTGCAAGAGAGGATGAAAAAAAGAACCTGGAAAAGATTTCCGGTTATGTTGATGCTGATCTGCATACAATTCAGAAACTGAAAGAAGTTTTTTATAATGCGCTGATTGTTGAATATGAAAAGGACTACAAAAAAAAGAAAACAGCGGGGCAGATAATCAAGGAATTAATACCCCGCCTTTTATATATTAATCATACTCCCCTCGGCAGACTGATGAATAAAGCTATAATGCTTGATGAATTTGAAAGGCACGTCGAAAAGAATTACAGGGAGTTTACGGAAGAATGGAAAAATGAGAACTACAGGCTGCAGATCTCAATTAATGAAGACATAATCCGGAATATCAGGAATGGGAAAAAAGAGGTTCAGGAAAATAATGAAACCGTAAAACCTGAAAAGGCAAAGAATCAAAGAGCAGTTGATTCTCCTCTGCATAAGGAATTCCAGAAACAGAACGATTCCATCTCTAAGATGCTTCAGATTTATGGAACAGATTTTTTCTTCAGGGTTAACCTGAGGAAATGTAACTTCTCAATAATTGAGCAGGCTATAGATTCAGGCGTTATTACCAGGAAGCATGACCTTGTTACACTGAAGGATATGCTTAAACAGATGAAATCCAATTTAGGAATTGACTCGGAACTTGATAATTATTATGAAGATATAATGAGTCTTGACAGGAAGTTAAGCCGTTGTATGAGTTTTCTGAAAAAATAAAGAATACTGAGAAAGAGCTATAAGGTTCGTTTATACTTTGTTTTATTTATATTGCCTCAATGGTGATTAAAAAATATTAATCCGGTGACTTTTATGAATAGAAAAATATTTGTGATAATTCTTTTATTTTTAATTCCCGTAACTCTTAATGCGAGGGAGTTTCTTAATACTGTTCTTCATCTTAATTTTGGCGGTATGTATTCCTTCGTTACTACCGGTGATATTATAGACAGTGAGGAGAGTGAGATTAATGATACATTTACTGATCCAAACGAGACTTCTCACTATGAAACTGCATACAGCCTGACACTTGACATCGTTCCAATGGATCCCATAATTCTGGGAATGGAATCTCATGCGGTCAAGTTCGGATTGCGGACTGCATATAAGCTGCATTATCTTCAGCAGAGGGTAAAATCAGGGGATGAATATACCGGGCAGGTAATGGATTACAGGGCCTGGATGGTAGGGCCAGTAATCCATTACGCGCCTTTTATAGGATCCTCAGATCTTGATTATGAATATACCGCAACAGGGGGATTTACCTTTTACGCTTTATACGGGAGGCTTAGCGGGGATCTCACCGCTTACCCGGGAATACGGGATTACGGTGATTCTACATCGAACAGCAATACTGCGATTGACGGATATAAGATCGATGCAGGAATCGGGGCTGAAATAGCCCTCTGTGCCCTTAATTTTGGAATGAATGTATATTATTCCTATACGAAAATACGTATGAAAGACAGGATCTATGATGACATGGGAAGAAACGGGGAATTAAAAGAGGGATGCCTGGAATTTTATGTGGGCATCCCCATTGAAACATTTATTGAACCATTGATCCCGAGGTTCTGATTATTTTTTTCCGCAGTTGTTATTCCTTTTAATATAATCATCCAGAGGAACGTTTTTTGAATAACACTCATCATTAATGTATGAAATAACAGAGAGAAATGTCTCCTTTTCGGTGTATCCCGGCAGGACTGTCAAAGGTTTCTGTTTTTTATCCCAGAACATTGTAGTGGGGAAGCCTGAAGCTCCGATCTGGCCCATGAATTGCGAAGGTGTAAAATTTTTACCCATAACCAGGATTGTTTCTTTATCTATTTCCGGATTAATCCTTATGCTGATATACCTGTCATTCATAAATGATGAAACATCGGGGTCGCTGAAAATCTGCACGTCCATTTTTTTACAGTAAACGCACCAGTCTGTGTAGAAATACATAATAATACTTTTACCCTCTTTTTTAGCCTTTTCCATACCCTCCTGTATGCCATACCATTTTACAGAAGCCTTGCCTGAAATGTTTTCTCCGGAATTCCCACTATTGGAACAGGAGAAGGCAATAAAAATAAGATTAAGGATCAGTGCTTTTATTATTCGGCTTTTCATTATCAGACTCCGGGTGCTGAAAATTTTTTATACCTGAACGTATGATATAATTATTAAAAATTTTCAATTATATGCTGATTTTCAGGATGAGAATTTAATATTAAACTTTTACAGATGCTATCAGTATATAGCAAAATAATAAAAAGATGTTACAAAAATCAGGACAGGGTAACATGAGTTTTAACAACTCGAAAGTGATATTACCTTGCCGTGAATGTGGAGAAAATAATATATTTTCTGAAATAGACTACTATTGATATTTTAAATAATCAAGAAAATAAAATATACCCTTTGAAATATTTTATATCTTGACTCTCTTTATTGCCGGATTATTTTTTAACTTCTTTACCTGCGGTATTATTGAGCATGAAGGGATTTTTAAAAATTCCGGCGCAGTATATTCGTTTTATCAGTCGTTTGTTCGGTGAAAATCAATTATAATAAATTCAGATAATGCTTATGTTTTTGTAAAATGATAAAATGTTCAATCCCGGTCTCTTCGGGAAGAAAAAATAGAACAGGAGTTAAAAATGCCAGTTAACAGAGACGAATTGAAGCTGATCGCAAGAACAGTTAGAACACTATCAATGGACATTGTCCAGAAAGCGAATTCAGGGCATCCCGGGATGCCCATGGGTTGTGCTGATATAGCTGCGGTATTATGGGGCAAGGTGATGAATTTTAACAGTTCCGATCCTGCATGGGTTAACAGGGACAGGTTTATTCTCTCTGCGGGGCACGGTTCTGTCCTCCTCTATTCAATGCTGCATCTAACAGGGTACGATGTGACCCTGGATGATCTTAAACAGTTCAGGCAGATGGGGAGTATAACACCCGGGCACCCTGAATACCGGCATACCCCCGGTGTTGAAACGACAACAGGACCTCTGGGGCAGGGTTTTGCGAATGGAGTCGGAATGGGTATCGCAGAAAAACTTTTAGCTGAAGAGTTTAATAGTGCAGGGAGCGGGATTATTGACCATTACATCTATGTTATAGCCGGTGACGGCTGTATTATGGAAGGGATCAGCTCCGAAGCCGCGTCCCTGGCCGGCCATATGAAACTGGGAAACCTTATTTATATTTATGATTCAAACAGTATTACAATTGAGGGCTCAACTGATCTTGCCTTTACCGAGGATGTGAGGAAAAGGTTCGAGTCTTACGGATGGGATGTGTCAGAGATTGACGGACATGATTATGATGAAATAGAGAAATCCCTGCTCGACGCGCAGAAAGTAAAGGATAAACCATCGCTTATAATAGCCCGTACTTCTATTGCAAAAGGGAGCGCAACAATGGAGGGGAGTGAATCATCTCATGGTGCTCCGCTGGGTGATGTTGAAATAAAAGCATCAAAAGAGAAGCTGGGCTGCAGCGGCGATTCCCTTTTTGAGGTTCCTGAGGAGGTTTATGAAATATTCCGCAGGGTAAATGAAGAGAAACTGAATGTTTTTAATACCTGGAAAGAGAGATTCGACAAAGCCATGAATTCAGGCCTGGAAAGTAAGTGGAATAAGTTTTTTGCAGCTCCTGATGCGGAAAAGCTTAGAAATGTCATGCCTTTATTTAAGGCTGGCGATAAAATAGCTACCCGGAATGCAGGCGGTAAGATGCTTGAGGTGCTTTACGGGGAACTTCCGAATTTTCTCGGAGGTTCTGCGGACCTTTCCCCCAGTAACAAAACACACGTCAAGAATGTCTCTGAAAGCTCTCATGGAAAAGTCGGAAGAATTATTCATTACGGAGTCAGGGAGAACGCAATGGGCTCCATTCAGAATGGTATCGCCTATTATGGGGGATTTATAAATTTTTCTGCAACGTTTCTTGTTTTCATGGATTACATGAGGCCTGCCGTAAGAATGGCAGCTCTGGCTGGATTGCAGTCTATATATGTATACACTCATGATTCAGTTTTTGTCGGTGAGGATGGGCCGACCCATCAGCCAGTTGAACACCTTGCCGTATCAAGAGCGATTCCGAACCTTAACGTAATAAGGCCCTGTGATGCCGAGGAGACAAGGGAGGCATGGATTGCCGCTGTAACCCGTAAAAACGGCCCGACAATGCTTGCTCTTTCAAGACAGAACCTTACCGTTCTTGACAGGGATGAAACATCTGACGCAAGAAACCTGCATAAAGGGGCGTATGTTGTATATGGGAAGGGGGCCCCTGAACTGATAATTCTTGCAAGCGGATCTGAAGTGGGAATTTCTGTTGATGCTGCTAAAATTATTGAGAGTGAAAATGGAAAACCTGTCACTGTTGTTTCTTTTCCCAGCTGGGAGCTCTTTGACGAACAGAGTGAAGACTACAGAAAGAGTATACTTCCCGTTAATGTAAAAAAAGCTGTTGTCGAAGCAGGCATCAGAATGGGATGGGAAAAATATGCAGGGGAGGATGCTCTTTTTATTACAGTGGATGAATTCGGCCGTTCCGCCCCTGCAGATGATATTGCGGATTACTTCGGATTCACGCCTGAAAAAATTGCTGAAAGAGTAAGGAAATATTTAGCATAAATGATTCAGCACGGATAGGATTGTAATAGTTTATTTTAAGGAAGGCAATCCTATTCCGTGTCTTTGCTTCGGTTAAATCTCAAAATGCGGACATCATCGGTCTTTTATTGTTGGACTGTCTATATATTTGAATAGGGTTCCTCTTCTATCTCTGAGCACGTTTTAATAATTTAAAAACGGGCTTCCATGATTTTCATTTGTATATTTTTACTCCATTCTTTTCTATTATTTTGCAAAAAATTTTAAATATCCTGTCTTTTTTTATTATCTTAATAATCAGTATAGTTTTTCCGAACAGAAAGAATATTAAATCGTCAGCCACAGTCAATTAGAGGAGAATTTTATGGGTGAAGGTGGACTTACAGAGGTTTTTTTAAATGAAAGCAAGGAAATTATAGGCAACCTTGAATCTGATATCGTGACCCTGGAGGAGCGAAATGATGATCAGGAGATCATAAACAGGATTTTCAGATATTTTCATACACTGAAAGGGAGTTCAGGAATAGCCGGTTTCACTGTTATATATGAATTTACTCATAATCTTGAGAGCCTTTTTGATAAAGTCAGATCCGGGGAAATGAAAGTAAACAGGAATATCATAGATATATTGCTTGATAGCATAGATTATATCAAGGAGGAACTTTTCGGTAATGCTGATCCTGATCATTCCGGAAAAATACGGGCAGAACTGACAGAGTCGATTAATTCTTTTCTCGGGAAAAATGAAGAAAAAGAAGAAACTGAAGACTTTATGGATGCCGTTGGCGCTTATAAGGGAGTTGGAAGCAATGAACGTTTTTTCAGAATCAGGGCCGCGTTCAGGGAGGATATATTCAGCAACGGAATAGATCCGCTTATGGTTATTGAGGATCTGTCAGGCCTCGGGGATTTTACATATCTTGCAGTAGACGAAAAAAGGATACCTGATTTCAATAGGCTGGATCCCGAAAAATGCTACATGGCATGGGATATAATACTTAAAACACAATTTGATGAGATGAAAATTCGGGATGTCTTTCTGTTCGTTTATGATGATAACGAGATAGATATTGAAAACGTTACAGATAAATATTCATCTGCAAAAGGAAATTTATTTCTGGAAGAGAAGAAGCTCGGTGAGATACTTGTCGAGAAGGGTATAATAAATGACAACGAACTGGAGGATCTGGTCAGGCTTCAGAATGATAAAAATTATAAACTGGGGGATATAATTGTTCAGAAGGGGCTTGCATCATCCAAACAGGTCGATGATGCGCTGAATGAGCAGGACAGATTAAAAAAGAAGATAGAAATAAGCACAGTACGTGTCGACTCAACAAAGCTCGATAACCTTATGAACCTGCTCGGAGAGATCGTTATCGGGCAGGCCTCTCTGCACCGTATTGCTGATGAAATAGAGGAGGAAAAGGCTTTCATCCTGAAGAATTCACTCTATGGCCTTGACCGGGTCACCAGAGAGTTTCAGGAACAGATAATGTCAATCAGGATGGTACCTATAGGCCCCACTTTCGAACAGTTCAAAAGATTTGTTCGTGATGCTGCCCACAGTATGGGAAAGGAGATTAAACTCCGGGTTGAAGGGGGGGATACTGAACTGGACAAAACTGTTATTGAAAAGATAGGTGACCCCCTCAAGCATATGATTAGAAACGCCCTGGACCACGGAATTGAGACTGCTGATGAACGGAAAAAAGCAGGTAAACCGCCGTATGGTACGGTAACATTAAAAGCTTATCACCAGGAAGGTAATGTTTATATCGATATTATAGATGACGGCCGCGGGGTCAATCTTGAAAAGATTAAAAAGAAAGCAGTAACATTGGGCCTGTTGTCTCCGGAGGAGGAGATTACAAAGGAAAAACTGATTTCAATTATATTCAGCCCGGGCTTCTCCACAACAGAACAGACAAGCGATCTGTCAGGCCGGGGTGTGGGTATGGATGTTGTGAAAACAAATATTGAGGAGCTGAGAGGTTCTGTTGAAATCAGGACAAAAGATAAGGAAGGGACTCTTATCAGGATAAAGCTGCCTCTTACACTTGCCATTATTGAAGGTATGCTCGTACGTATCGGGAGATCAATCCTTATTATCCCTCTCTTATCTGTTATTGAAACAATACAGGTAAAAAAGGAAGATTACAAGACAGTAGAAGGTAAGGGGGAAGTTATTCTGGTCCGTGGAGAATATTTGTCTCTTGTGAGGCTTAATGAACTGTTCGGGATGGAAGCGAATTTTACAAATCCCTGGGAGGCTCTAATCGTGATTGTGGAATCCGGCGGTGAAAGGATCGGTATTATGATAGATGATCTTATAGGACAGCAACAAATAGTGATCAAAAGCCTTGATAACTATATATCAACCAGCAGATCTATATCGGGGGCAACAATTCTTGGCGACGGGAAAGTGGCTCTTATTCTGGATATACACGGAATGGCTGAAGAGATTAAAAATAAGTGAAGGAGCATTGATGAAAGTCGAAAATGAAATTAATGTTAAGAATATAAGGGAATTTTACCTGTCATTAAAAAATGAGCTGGAAAAAAGTGACGAAATTATAATTGATTTCAGCGATACAGTCCGTATAGATTCGTCGGCAGCTCAGGTTTTATTGTCTGCGATGAAGAGGGCGGCTGAACTTGACAAACAGATTAAAATGGAAGGAGTATCGCCTGAACTGCAGGTGTTATTAACTCTGGCGGGCCTTTCGCAATTATGAAATAATCTTATCCGGGGAGGATTAAATGAATAAGTACATTGTGGTAATTGATGATTCACCTACCATCAGAGTAAGTGTAGAGATGGCTCTAAAACAGCTCGGGCTGCCTGTGAAACAGGCCGAAAACGGTCGGGACGCCCTTGACAAGATTAGCCAGATAAAGGATGAAGGTAGCGAAATTGCCATGTGCATAAGTGATATAAATATGCCGGTAATGAACGGGCTGGAGTTTATTTCGGAATTCAGGAAAATGGATAAGTTTACTCCAGTGGTTGTACTTACTACCGAGGCTGAGAAGGATGTTATACAGAAGGGGAAGGAGGCAGGTGCCTCCGGATGGATCATAAAACCTTTTCAGGCAGAAGATCTCCTAAATGTAGTTAAAAGGTTTGTTAAATAGCAATGAATGAAAATAAAAAGACAAAGCAGGATGATGCTGATAATCTGAAGGCTGAAGATGAAAAGCAGTATGTTACTTTCCTTGTGGGGGATGAATCATACGGTGTTTCGGTGATGAAAGTCCAGTCGATTAATGAGATGACTGAAATTACATATGTGCCCCAGGCACGTTCATTCATAAGGGGGGTGATCAACCTGCGTGGTTCTGTAATCCCTGTTATAGATATGAGAAAAAAGTTTTCACTTCCTCCGAAGGATGCTGATTCATTCACGGTAATACTCATTGTTGAGGTTCAGGAAAGACTCATCGGAATGATTGCTGATTCGGTTTCTGATGTTGTAAATATACCTGCTTCTGATATTCATGATCAGATTAATTATTCTGCAAGGGTGGATACAAAATCGATAGAGGGAATAGGGAGGATCGGTGATAATCTGATAGTACTGCTTGATGTGGACACCTTCCTTTCCGGAGAATCCCTTTTTGAAGGGTAGAATTTTTTATGCTTAGAAGTCAGCAGAATAGAACCGGAAAACCTTTATATCTGATTTATCCCGGGGAACATTTTGCTTCAAATGAGAATTGTTATATCGGGACTATAGTGGGCTCCTGCCTTGCTGTTACTGTTTTTGATTATTTTAAACGTGTCGGAGGTCTGATAAATTTTGTGGTACCGGGGACTGTTGGTACTGAAGGAATAGTACATGATGATATTTCGAGGATCGGCGTGTTGAACATGGAACTCCTGATGGCCGACATGGTAAAACTCGGCTGTGACAGGCACCACATGAGGGTTAAAATTTTTGGTGCCGGCTATACCGACAATTCAACCCTGGGGAAGATATCTCTTCCTGAAAATAATATCAGATTTGTAAAAGATTATTTTGAATTTGAAAAAATACCTGTTGAGAAGAGTGATCTTGGCGGAAATTTCAGGCGGAAACTTTATTTCTCACCTGCGGATGGGGCAGTATACAGGCAGATATTAAAAAATAATGAAGAATTCTCTGAGTTCATAAGCCTTGAAAAAGAATATGTTGAAAATGAATTCAGGAATAGAAATAGAGTCGGAAAGATAGTATTGTTTGATTAGGTAATAAAATGATAAAGAATTTTATTCTTGAAGACAGGGAATTTAATAAACTCAGGGACATAGTCTATGAAGAAGCGGGGATAAAGCTGGGTGACGTGAAAAAAATACTCATGCAATCCCGCCTTACTAAAAGACTTCGTGAGCTCAGACTTGATTCCTTTCTGGATTATTATAACTATCTTGTTGAAAATTATAACGAAGAAAAAGTTAATTTTATAAATCTTATAACGACCAACAAAACAGATTTTTTCAGGGAAAATGATCACTTTGAGTTTATCAAAGAAAGGTTGCTCCCCGAGTACGAGAAACGGGGTATGAAGGAGATAAGGATATGGAGCGCAGGGTGCTCAACCGGGGAAGAACCCTACACTATCGCCATGGTTACTACTGAATATTTCAAGACGAAGCAGTCGCCGGAGATACTGATCCTGGCAACCGATATTGATACACAGGTTCTGCAGAAGGCGAAAAACGGAATATACCCTCAGGAACACGTTTCAACAGTTGAGCCTGATTATATTAAAAGGTATTTTAGTAAAGGAACAGGTCCTGACCAGGGGGCGTACATTGTTAATGATACGTTAAAGAAGTCTGTTTATTTCAGGCGGCTTAACCTGTTGCAGGAACAGTACCCGATGAAAAAGCAGTTTGATATTATATTCTGCAGAAATGTAATAATATATTTTGACAGGGACACACAGAAAAGACTTTTCAATAAATTTTATAATTATCTTAAGGATGACGGATACCTTTTAATAGGCCACTCTGAAAATATTACAAGTATAACTGATAAATTTATTCTTGCGGGGAGAACAATATATAAAAAGGTGGTATGAGTTTAAGTGTATATCAGAATGAGACACAAACTCGGGAAGAACCTGACAATAATTTATCCCGGGGAATATTATGTTACTGACAGGGATGAACTTGTCGGAACATTGCTCGGCTCCTGCGTAGCCGTGTGTCTGCACGATAATGTTAAGAAGATAGGAGCAATGAACCATTTTATGCTACCGGGAAAGATTAATGAGAGGGAGATCCCGGAAGATGACTATACAAGGTACGGGCTGGCATCAATGATTAAAATTATCTGGGAGATGCTTGAAAAAGGAGCGGAAAGAAAAAACCTTACAGCCAAAATTTTCGGGGGCGGGAATATCCTCAGTTCTTTAAGTTCACCTGAAAGGCCGAGCATGATATCCTCAGATAACGTCAGAATGGCGAAACTTATGCTGGAAATGGAAGATATACCTATAATTGGTATGGATGTAGGTGCTGATTTTACAAGGAAAATTATTTTTGATGTAAACACAGGGAGAATTTATCTCAGAAAGATTAAGGGTAAAGAGATAACTAAACTCGTAATCGAAAGAGATGAAAAATTAGCAGCTGGTAGAGAGTGAAAGTATGGTGCAGAATAAAGTGAAAGTGCTTATTATTGATGATTCAGCATTAATGAGAAAGTTTCTTACTGATACATTAAATCAGTCTTCAGGTATAGAAGTCCTCGGGACTGCTATTGATGCCGCTATTGCCGCAAAAAAAATAAATACCCTTAAACCTGATGTAATAACCCTGGATATTGAGATGCCCGGGATGGACGGCCTTACGTTTCTTCAGAAATTGATGATAGCGAATCCCATCCCGGCTATAATGGTGAGCTCCCTGACTGAAAAGGGCTCAAAGGCCGCCATCCGGGCCCTTGAGATTGGAGCCTTTGATGTTATTGCAAAGCCGCAGTTTGACGTTGCACAGAGTTCTGCGGAATTCTCCAGGGAACTAATAGAAAAGGTTATAGCTGCCGGCCATTCAAAGGGGAGGATTAAAAAAAAGCCTGCCCCGTCGATTATGGTGGAACAGAAATTCAGTGCTGATGTCATTCTCTCAAAGTCAGATTTTGTTAATAAGAATAAACCGACTGAGAAGGTCATAGCCATAGGTGCTTCCACGGGGGGGACTGAGGTTGTTGACCAGATCCTTGCTAACCTGCCCAATGGTTGCCCGGGGATTGTGATAACACAGCATATGCCTGAAAAATTTACAGAGGCATTCGCAAACAGGGTTAACGGAAAGTCCAGGCTGCTTGTGAAGGAGGCAAAGAACGGCGACAGGCTGCTTACTGACATGGCACTCATTGCTCCCGGCGGGAAACATATGCTTTTAAAATCTGACAGGAACGGCTACTGGATTGAGATTAATGAGGGCCCGCCCGTGAACAGGCACAGGCCTTCAGTTGACGTGCTTTTCAGATCGGTAAGCAAATTTGCGGGGGATTCCGCGGTGGGGATAATCTGCACAGGCATGGGGAATGACGGTGCGGCAGGCCTCCTTGAAATGAAGCAGGCAGGAGCCTTTACTGTCGCGCAGAATGAGGAGTCATGTGTTGTGTTTGGTATGCCGAAGGAGGCGATAAAACTGGGCGCAGCAGATATGATTACAGATATTGAGGGGATTGTTAATTATATAAAAAAGATGTACAGGTGATATGGACACAACGTGTCTAAAAACCCGGGAAATAAAAAAGAAAAACTTATCAGTTTTTCTTTTTTATTTATGTGTTGTTTATTTAAAAAATCTGAAAATATTAGTATTTATAGGCTACTAATGAATTAGTGGCACTGATAGTGAAATTGTGACCTGAACCATCATCGACTGTTATCGATTCCTGAAAAGTAATTGTATATATCGGGACAGAATTGGCATCTGTTCCGTCTACAATTGTTATATTCAGATTATCACTTGTATTCGTATATGTATATGTCCCGTCATTGATGCTGACTGAAAAAGTGGTAGTATCAAGAGATGCTGGTATTGAACTTCCATTCCAGTAGATTTTTAAAGCAAAGTCGGGATATGCTGTGTCTTTTCCTGCCGCAAAGCCGACATATTTTGTGTCGCTCAGTTCTCCCCGGTATATAACGGCCCCACATTGCTTTCCTGAACACGAAAATCCACCCACATCGTAGCTTTTTAGTGCTACAGTTTTCTCATTGTCAAGATTCAGATTAACATATCCTTTATCACTGTCCGATCCTGAATCTTCGCTGCATGATATAATGGTCGTAATTGCCAGTAGGCTAAGTAGTAATAAAATTTTTCTCATCCTGTTCCCCGGAAAAGTTGTAATGTCAGTTCAGCAATATTAAAAAAAGCTCTCTGCGTGTAAAGAATTTAATTACTCAGAGGCGTTAATCCCGGATTAAAATTTATTGTCATTAATATCTATCACCCGGATTTGCAATAAATAATATAGTTGCCGACATTATTATTCTGAATTTGTACTAAAAAATAAATAGATGTTGCAATAAAATACGGATTTTATGAATTTTTATTTTATATCTGAAGGGGGAACTATGAAAGGGGAAGTTGAGATAAAAGTCAGGGGATATCATCTCGATATATATGCACATGTGAATAACGCGCGCTATGTAGAGTTTCTTGAAGAAGGAAGATGGGCCCTTTTTGATGATTCAGATATAGGGAAGGAGATGATATCAAGAGGGTTCGCTTTCACTGTTGTTAATATAAATGTAAGCTATCTCAGTGAGGCGCGTGCCAATGATGTTCTTGTTATAGTTACAGAGGAGAAAAAGGTCGGGAACAAAAGTATTACCCTTTCGCAGAAAATTTTCAGAAAAGCTGATATGAAACAGGTCGTTGATGCAGAGGTAACCTTTGTTCTGTTTAACATGAAAACCGGAAAGGCAGTTGTTATTGATGATGAGATAAAAAGTATTCTATGCACTGCCAGAACATTATGAAACAGGTCTATGCCCTTTTCATGAAAAAAGTTTTTCTTGACTCCATTAAACTTTTATGTTTTAATTGGCTTAAATTCTCTAATATAGATATGAGGTATACCTTTGAAAAGAATAGCGGCAATAATAATCTTTTTATTTATAGCTACAACCAATTCGTTCGCGGTTTTTTTTATTGATGGTTTTGGAGCAAATGTGGATGCGGGTGATATGGAAAATCAGCGCGGTTATGGTGTGGGCCTCGGATTTGACCTCAATCCGGATATTAATTTTTTATTCAGAACAGCTCTTACATCCGTTACAGAAAATCTTAATGATGAGGACGAGACAGAGTATGAACATTTTACTGCTCTTGCAGGTCTGGAATATACTCCCCGTATACGGTTCCTTTCTAATTATAGAATAAGCTGGAAGACTTCAATTCTTGCCGGGGTATCCAATTCAGATGTGGAAATTGATAAAATGTACGGTGAGTCGGAATCTGAAATGGGAATAGCCTGTTCTTTCTGGACAGGTCTGCAATTCGCTTTGACCAGGTATATTTCTCCATTTGTCGATTTTGGTTATCACTCGTCTTTTTATTCAGATAAGTTTAAAGATGCTTCAATTAGAGGTTACCAGGCAGCTATTGGCATAAGGTTCTATATTACCGGCGGTGGGGACTATACTGGTGATTATCAGTAATAATTTTGAAACTTCTGCTGTTTTTATTTGGTCATTATCGAGCTCAGGTTGATACCTGAGCTTTTCTGTTGAATGGATTGACATTTATTTTAAAATTGGTAAATTATATATAGCAATAAATACAGGTCTTAAAGATGAAGTCAGGTTTAAACATTAATTTAAAACAATCACAGAAACTTGTGATGACACAGTCTCTGAGGCAATCAATTGAGATGCTTCAGATGTCGACAATAGAGCTTGCCGAACTTATTACTCAGGAATTTCTGGAAAATCCTATGCTGGAGGATGTGGCGTCACCACGTTCTGAAGATTATCTTGAAGACATGGTCAACAGGAACCTGAGCGGGGAACAACCGGATAGTAAATCTTCCCCCGAAGGTGATGTCCCTGAAAACAGTTATGATGCTGATATCACAAAAAATCATGAAGAGGATGATAAGAACAGGCATTTTCTTGAAAATGCTGTGACTGCAAAAGAGAGTCTTAAGGATCACCTGTTGTGGCAGGCCAGAATGACGGCTGCAGATAAGGATGAATTGGATCTTTATCAGGAGGTTATAACTCTTCTTGATGATAATGGATTTGTAAAATACGGGGACCTGGCAAATATTGCCCATGATAAACTTGAAAAGATAGTAAATAATATTTATATTTTTGACCCGGTAGGATGCGCCGCACACGGTGTAAGGGAAAGCCTGATAATCCAGGCAAAATATTTTTTCCCCGATGATATTATTCTTCAGAGCATGATTTCAGATCATTTCAGTGATATTGAAAAGCTTGATTACGGTAATATATCAAAGTCTCTGGAACTCCCCCTGAATACAGTTATTGAAAAAAGTAAACTTCTGCATAATCTTAATCCGTTCCCGGGAAGATCCTTTTCCGGGAGTGATATTAAATATGTGATTCCTGACATAGACGTGAAACTTCTTGATGGGGAGATTATTATAACTTTAAATGATGACTGGTTGCCGAATATCAGGTTGAGCAATTACTATATGAATCTGATTAATAATAAAAGTTTAGGTAAAGAACAGCATGATTATATAAGCAACAAACTTCAATCAGCGAAAGCACTTATTAAAAATATAGAGGGGAGGCGTGAAACAATAATAAAAGTAGTAAGTTCTGTAATGAAGCACCAGAGGGAATTTCTTGAAAAAGGTCCGGGAAATCTGAAATATCTGACACACCATGATGTAGCAAGCGAAGTGGAGGTGCATGAGTCAACTGTAAGCCGGGTGTGCAGTAACAAGTATATTCAGACTTCATGGGGGACTTTTGAATTCAAGTATTTCTTTGTTTCCAGGCTCAAAAATCCCGGTGAGGATATTGATGAGGATCAGTCCTCCGACAGGGTTAAGGGGCTAATTCAGACTGCGATAGCAGGGGAGGATCCTGAGAAACCTTATAGTGATGAAGAACTTGTAATTTTATTAAAGGAAAAGGGGGTAACAGTCGCAAGAAGAACAGTAGCGAAATACAGGGATGCGCTTAATATCCCGTCCTCAAGTAAAAGAAAAAAAATTAATATGATTAAATCATAGGAGTGCTTATGAAGATTAAGATTACAGGAAGACATATTGACGTATCAGAAAGTCTGAAGGATTATGCTGAAAAGAAGATTTCCAAAATTGAAAAACATTTTCAGCAGCTTATTGATATTCACCTTATCCTGTATAAAGAGAAGCTTGATCGCATAGCGGAACTCATAATCAGCGGTGATTCTGTACAGTTCCACGCACGAGAGAAAGCTGCTGATCTATATTCAGCTCTTGACCTGCTTGTTGATAAAATGGAAAGCCAGATTGCTAGATTCAAGGAGAAGATTCAGTCCAGAAAAGGATTCGGGATTGAAATGGGTATTACCATGGATTTCACAAGCGAAAAGGGAATTGAAGCTGTTCTTAATCAGGTAAGCAATAAACCGATTGATAAGATTGAAGCCTTTCTTCAGATGCAAGTTGATAAGAAGGATTATATACTCTTTAAAAAGGGGGTAACCGAGGTAAAATCAGATATAGATTACGGCAACAGAAATTACGCGGTTATCTATAAGTCTGATGGTAAATTCAAGATGGCAGAAATTCCCTTTGACAGTATAAAAGAGAATGAATTTAATCCTGAAAAGTTTGTTGAATATGAACTTGAGGTTATAGATGGCTCCCCGTCTAATCCCAGGATTTCTTTCAACAAAAACAGCAGTTGTTCTGTGAAAAACCTGACATTTGATGAAGCCTTTGAGTCTTTTGAGAAGTCAGGAGCCAGCTATATGCCTTTTTTTAACAGCGAAACAAGGTATTTCAACATTATATGCCGTGACGGTAAAAAGTTTGAAATACTTGTTCCCTCGTATTGATTATAACAGCCGGGGAAATTACTCCCCGGCGTTTCCTATCTCTGTTTTTTTAAAAAGTTCAATATTTTTTAGTGGAAAGAAATAACCTCTTAATAATAATTTCCTAAAATTCATATTTTATTAGTGTTTTGGACTCTATAAAATAGTTTTTTAAAAAACTGGAACTGTAATCAACTGATGAGAAAACTAACGGTAAGACATTTTATTGATGGTGAGGGGAGAATAGATCTTCAGCTGCGGCTCATTGCCGGGGAAGGCGGGCTTGATAAAGAGATTAAGTACGGCGAGATAAACAGGCCGGGGCTGGCCCTTGCAGGATTTTTCGATCACTTCGCATATGACAGAATACAGATATTCGGTCAGGGTGAAACAGCTTTTATGAATCAGCTCTCTTATGACCAGAAGATTAAAACCTATAACGATTTCTTCAGCTTTGATCTTTTATGCTGTATTTTTACCCATGAATATGTTCCTGATAAAATGTTTCTTGAACTGGCGGAAAAGAAAAATGTTCCGATTTTTCTCTCAAAGAGGGCAACTACACGTTTTATAACTCTGTTTGTCCATGTCATAGATGAGATATTTGCCGAACAGATTACCCTACATGCCACACTTGTTGATGTTTTCGGAGTGGGTGTTCTTCTTACAGGAAAAAGTGGAGTCGGTAAAAGTGAAACAGCGCTTGAGCTGATTGAGAGAGGACACCGGCTTGTGGCAGATGACATGGTAATTGTGAAGAAGATAGATGAATCTCTTCTCATGGGGACCGGTTCGGAAATCCTTAAGCATCATATAGAGATAAGGGGAATCGGGATAGTTAATGTAAGGGAAATTTTCGGTATTAGATCAGTTCGAAACAGAAAGAGAATTGAAATGGTAATTCTCCTCGAGGAATGGGAGCCTGAAAAAGAGTATGACCGTCTTGGCCTTGATGAGAATAAATATAATATAATGGAAATTGAGGTTCCATATATTACGGTTCCTGTAAGGCCGGGAAGAAATATACCGGTAATAATTGAAACAGCTGCATTAAACCAGAGACTTAAAAAAATAGGAATTAATTCAGCCAGGGAACTTGATGAAAAAATAAAAAAATGGATTTTAACTGAGGGACAAAAATAATGATAGAGAAGGATGTTATTGTTAACAGCGATGCGGGGATACATGCGCGACCTGCAATGATGATAGTAAGGGAGGCCATGAAATATCCATGTGAGGTTATGCTGATTAAGGATAGCATAGAGGCTGATGCCAAATCAATAATGTCTGTTCTGGGGCTTGCGATAATTTCGGGAACCAAACTGACAATCAGGGCAAATGGAGAAGGGGAGTCCGAACTGGTGGATTTTCTCGTAGAGTTGATTGAAAAAGACTTCAGGGCTTAAAATTAGAATGCCGGGGGCTGATTTTGCCTGCAGGTAGAATGATTAAAAACAGAAGTGCTTCTCTGCAGGATATACTTTTCCTGCTTGGGATAATTCTGCTTACGACAGTACTTATTATAGCTTTTTACCCGGGGCGGCTTGAAGCCGGACTGGTGGACGAGAATTTTTTTATAACAACTATAATGACTATCCCGGTAATAGCAGGGATATATTTTATAGTAATATCATTCAGACGTACGCTTAATATTGAATCCAAGGATATAAGGGAGAGTATAAAGAAAAAGATGACTCTCTCTTTTGTATTTATAGCAGTTCTTTCCGCGATGCCTGTAGTGATAGTTTCAAGCAATTATTTCAACAAAAACCTTTCAAAAATGTACAGCGATACTACCATGAGGGCTCTGGATAAATCCGTAAATATTGCCCATAACATGTATATAAATATGGGCAATAATATAAAAGCGGAGCTGGACTCACTTCGTCATTTTTTCATGAATGGAACTGTTTATCCCACTGATGTATGGATTGAGAGAATGATTCGTGCCAGTGAAAAAAGGGGGAATAAACTCGTTTTTTATATGCCGGAACTGGAGGAGCATAGAGTCAGGGAAAGCCATGTTGAAGGTTTTAAGATAAATACAGGTAAAGTGATCAGTTTTTATGCTAAAATTCCGGTTAATGGAGTAAGGGTCGACAGGATAGTTATAGATGATATTGATGTGATTAGCGGGGCTTTCTGGTTCAGGAATATGCTTGTTCTTTTATGCAAACCCGTACCACTTGAAACAAAATCGGATGATACGCTTTTTATGCAGGCCAGGAGCGATTACAGCGAGATAAAAGCCCTGAGTGAATATTTTGAGAGCGGGGGAGGTTCATTTCTTATGCTGCTTTCAATTATAATAATAGGTGTAGCGTATATGATCAGTCTTTATATTTCGGGGAACATTACGCGCCCTGTTATGGACCTTTCGAAAGCGGCAAGACAGATAGCAATGGGCAATAACAGTCTTGCGGTCAGGAAGAGGAGTGATGACGAGCTTGGGGCACTGGTCGAAACATTTAACATGATGGCCCGTCAGCTGGAGGAAAATCAGAAATTCATGTTTCAGAAACAGAAGCTTGAAGCATGGAATGAAATGGCAAGGAAACTCGTGCATGAGATAAAAAATCCGTTAACACCTATAAGGCTTTCAGCAGAGAGGATGAGAAAACTTGTTATTGACGGTAATCCTATGAAGGATGATGCAGTATTGAAAGGAAGTGAAACAATAATAAGTGAGGTAAATGCCCTGTTAAAACTCGTGGGTGATTTTAACAATTTTGCCCGCCTTCCGGGGAAAAAGGCCGAGCCTTCCAATATGAAGAATATTATTTCCGATACAATCGCCCTTTTCCAGGTATACGATAAAGTCCGGTTTGAGATTCATTTTGATGATAATATTCCTGAGATTAATATAGACAGGGCTTTAATAAGGCAGGCTCTTAATAACCTTATAAGTAATGCAATCCATGCTATGAACGAGGAGGGGGTAATAAAGGTCGTCTGCCGGATTGATGATGAAGGATATAATATTACAGTCAGGATTACTGATAACGGTCCCGGTATCAGGGCTGAACATCTCGAGAGGGTCTTTGATCCCGGTTTTACTATAGGGAAAAACGGGACAGGTCTTGGCCTCGCTATAGTTGAGAAAATTGTACTGGAACATGATGGTAAAATTTACTGTAAATCGGAAGAGGGGAAAGGGGCTGAATTTATTATAAAGCTTCCTGTAAATAAAGGAGATTTTAATGGCGCGAATACTGCTGGTTGATGATGAAGAGAATATAATAAATACCATGGGACCGATTCTTCAGGATGAGGGACATGTAGTTTTTTCAGGCATTACCGGGGAAGAGGGGACGGAATTTCTGAAAAAGAATGAAGTTGACCTCGTGATACTTGATGTATGGCTTCCTGATATGGATGGTATTGAGCTTCTTGAAAGGATAAAAAAGCTTTATCCTGAAACAGCCGTGATAATGATAAGCGGACATGGTTCAATCGATATCGCAGTAAAGTCGACAAGGGTCGGCGCTTTTGATTTTCTTGAAAAACCCCCCTCTCTTGACAGGCTTGTTACCTCAGTAAACAACGCGCTGGAACATGTACGTCTGAAAAAGGAAAACCTGAAACTAAAGAAGATGTCATTTATTGATGACGAAATGATCGGGGAATCCGCTCAGATAAATGAAATACGTGATATTATAAAGAGATCCGCAAAAACAAACGCCCGGGTGCTTATAACCGGGGAGAGCGGAACCGGTAAGGAACTGGTTGCGAAGGCTATTTACCAGCTGTCAAACAGGTCGGAAAAACCTTTTATAAAAATGAACTGCGCAGCTATCCCGGATGATCTTATTGAAAGTGAGTTATTCGGTCATGAAAAAGGTTCCTTTACCGGAGCGGTTGGAAAAAGAATTGGAAAATTCGAACTGGCAGATGGAGGGACCCTCTTTCTTGATGAAGTCTGTGATATGAGCCTATCCGCTCAGGCGAAAGTTCTGCGAGTACTGCAGGAACAGCAGTTTGAAAGAGTGGGCGGTAATCAGACTATTACAGTTGATGTCAGGGTTATTGCTGCAACGAATATTGACATCAGGGAGGCTATAGAGCAGGGCAGATTCAGGGAGGATCTTTATTACCGACTAAATGTGATTCCCGTTCATGTACCCCGCCTTACAGAGAGGAAGGAGGATCTGGATGTCCTTATTAATTATTTTATGGACAGATTTTCCAGTGAACACGGCACAGGCGAAAAGAACCTCAGTGGCGAAGCGATGAATTTTCTGAAACGTTATCCCTGGCCGGGGAACGTTCGTGAATTGAAGAATATAATTGAACGGGTTGTTATAATGGTAAGCTCTGAAGAGATAAAAGAGAGCGATCTTCAGAAATACCTGATGCCGGAAGTGCGGGATATCCCTGTGACATTGTCCTTTAACGGGCTTTCACTTAAAGACGCAAGGGATGCCTTTGAAAAGGAGTATATAATTAATGCCCTTAAATTCAACAGCGGTAATGTATCGGAAACTGCAAGACAGCTTGATATTGAAAGAACTAATCTGCACAGAAAAATCCGGCAGTTTAATATAAATGCAGAAAGATTATAACATAAAAAAAGCCCTGGCCTTCCTGCTGAAGGAGTACGGAAGTGATTCTTTTCTCTTCAGAAACGTTGATGAGTTGGAGTTTCTTAAAAGCTGGCTGAAAAATAAAAATCCTGCTCCCTCGCTTAATGAGGCCGGATCCGTAACTACACCGGAAATGCTTATAAAACAGTGCAGCAGATGTGGCGAGATCGTTGAGAGAAAGGTCGGTTACGGAACAGGCATCAATGGTGTTATGGTGGTACTGAACGCACCCCGCATGGCTAACAGAGTTGAACTTCGTATTCACAGGGCTGAATCTGCTGATCTGCTTAGAAAAATGATGAATGCAATAGGGATTGAACTTCATGAATGTTATGTTACCAATCTTATAAAATGCGAAAGCAGTGATCCCTTCGTAAAACCGAGTGATATGCTCAGGAATTGTCTTGATGTTCTTAAAGCTGAGATAGATATGCTGAATCCTGATATTGTTATAGTGATGGGTGAAATAATCCCGATTCAGAGTATTGTGAAATCTGTCAGGGGTATATCATGGTATAATACGGAACATACAATATCTCTGATAAAAAATCCAGGCCTTAAGCGTCCCGCATGGGAGACCCTGAAAATAGTTAAAAAGAAATTTCAGGAAATCCATAATGGCTGATGGCATAAACTCGGGCCTGTATGCGGAGATCGCCGTAAATACACCCGTAAACAGAACGTTTACTTACGGCATACCGCGGGGCATGTGTATTAAGCCTGGTGTCAGGGTAACCGTGAATTTTAACGGAAGGGTAATGACAGGATATGTCATCTCTACCCATGACAGGGAGCCTGAAGGTTTCGAAGTCAAGGATATCGTCAGTATAATTGATGAAGACCCTGTCTTCGACCACAGACTGATCGAGCTTGCTTCTTATATTTCAGATTCATATATATCTTCAATAGGGGAAACTCTAAGCAAGGCCCTTCCTTCAGGGGTGAGCAGAAAAGTAAGGTCATCCGGGAGGCCTCTGAAAGTCCCGATGCCCGGTCCAATTTCCCTTACCGCGGAACAGGAAAAGGTCTTTTCAGACATCAACTCTTCCGGAGTCAGCGCTCACCTTATATTCGGAATAACAGGGAGCGGTAAGACCGAGATTTATATAAAAGCCGCTCTTGACACAATAGCTCAAGGGAGATCTGTTATTTACCTGGTCCCGGAAATTACACTTTCATCACAGATTTTTGACAGGTTGCAGAGAGTGTTCGGAGATGAGCTTGTACTTTATCACAGCGGCCTTACCCCGAACAGACGTTTTGAAAGCTGGATGAAATTTCAAAGCGGTGAAGCAAAGATTGCTGTCGGCACCCGTTCTTCGGTCTTTCTTCAGGCGCCTGATCTCGGGCTCATGATTATTGATGAAGAGCAGGACTCGTCCTATAAAGAGCAGAGCTCCCCGAGGTATAATGCGAAACGTGTAGCATACTACAGATCGGTAAAGGAAAAAGCAACTCTTGTTCTGGGCTCTGCCACTCCGTCAATAGAAACAATGCATTCCGCTGAAAGCGGTAAAATAAAACTCCATAAACTTGAAGAAAGGTACGGAGGGGCTTCTGTGCCTGAAATTGAGGTGGTGAAGGTAAAAGGAAGAGGGGACGAAATTTCCCCCAGACTGAAGCTCTTTACAAATCGTGCTGTTAAAAAGGGGAACCAGGCTGTCTATCTCCTTAACAGACGCGGTTTCGCCCCTTTCGTGTTATGTGAGGAATGCGGCACTGCTGTTGAGTGTCCTCACTGCAGCATAGGGATGAATTATCACAGGAACAGGGGCCTTCTCTGCCATTACTGCGGGTATATGTCTGATGTGCCGGAAACGTGCGGAAAATGCGGGTCGGGCGCTATAGTCAAGCTCGGTTCAGGTACACAGAAGATCGAGGATATTATACAGGGTGAGTTCCCCGGTTACAGGATATTCAGGCTTGACCAGGATACGGCAAGAAAAAAAGATACTGCGGCTGAACTGATTGAAAAAATGGAAAAGCGTGAGATAGATATACTGCTGGGCACACAGATGGTTTCAAAGGGATTCGATTTTCACGGGGTAACAGTGGCGGGGATAATAATGGCGGATATAGGCCTGAATATGCCCGATTTCCGATCAACCGAGAGGGTATTCTCTCTTCTTTTACAGCTCGCCGGGAGGTCCGGGAGAGGGGAGGAGAATGGGAAAGTCATTATACAGACTTTAAATGAGAACAATCCGATTTACGATTATCTGAAAAAGCAGGATTATACAGGGTTTTACAGGTCTGAGCTTGATATACGGAGAATGCTTGATTATCCTCCCTTCTCAAGGCTGGCGCGTATAGTATTCCGTGGCAGAAATGAAGAAGAAGTCTCAAAAACTGCAGATCGGGTCGGTGAAGAGATTGAAAGATTACTATTTTCTGAAAAACCGGAAGTCATGAAACTGGGCCCTGCCCAGGCCCCCTTTGTTAAAATCGGAGGCAACTACAGGTATCATATAATTCTTAAAGGGCGCAGGCTGTCTGAACTGCAGAAACTTTTAAATGAGATCATGGCAAATTACAGGTCAAAATCAGTTTATGCGGAGATCGATATTGATCCTGTAGATATGCTCTGATTATTATTTGCTTAACTCGGTCGTTATTATGGCGTCGATGAATTCTTTCGGCGGCACTCCGACAATTTTTCTACCCGCGATATATACTGTCGGTGTTGCTTCAATTTTAATTTTTTCCGCGAATTCAATGTCGCTCTTAATCTGTTCTCCCGCCTTATCGCTTTTCAGGGATTCATTGAAAATATCCCTGGCATTATTATCCTTTTTGCCTGATTCGATTAAGGCCTGCTCAAGCGCTTCATTTATATTTTTTGAATTAAATCCGTCCTTATGCTTTGAATGCTGTGTGAAATGTATGTAGAAATATTCACTGAAAATACCCGCTCGGTAAGCGGCATACATTGAACCTGAGGCCAGGCATGACCCGGGATAGACGGTGTCAAACATATAGCTGTTGCATGATGAATCAAGAGGATAGTGGTAGTAGATGATCTCTATCCTGTTTTTATACTTTGCAAGAATATATTTTTCCAGCAGGTAGAATTTATAACATGCGGAACATAAAAAATCGGTGAAGGCATAAATTTTTAACTTTGCCTCCGGATTGCCTATTTTCATGCCGCTTTCAGGGAAACTCAGTGCCTCAGGTTTCTGGCTGTAGAACCCTTTAACAAGTTTATCAATCTGTTTCTGCGGAGGTTTGTCTCCTGAAGTCTTTACCTTGAGAATATTTGAACCTGAAAATATTGAAAAAGCAAGGAAAAATACGAATACAATAAAGAGTGAAAGTACTGCTTTACGGTCAGGAGTTTCAGGCCTGATAAAGCCTTTTATTATTTCAAAGAGTTTCCCTATGTCTGATATTTTTTTAAGGTAGAGAAAAAGAAAAAGAAGTATGAGTATGTTCAGAATATAGGTGGATACACAGAGAGTGCACATCTCCCCGATCTTAATCATGAGTATGCCAAGTACGATGTCCGCAATATTTGCAGCTGCAACTATGGGGAATGTAATTCCCATGAAAATGTGATAGTAATAATCTTCAGCATAGTCAGCTATCAGTATGAGAAAAGTGATCAGTGTAAAATAGAAAATCCCGAAGGCCGCAAGGGGTATTCCCAGTATTGAAGCATAAGGGGACTGTCCAACTGCTATACACGGATTGTTGAAACCGCTTCCGCATGAGATAAAACCCAGGTCAAGATCCGGATAAAAATGCTGGTAAAGCAGTATCCCTGAAATTATCGCTCCGGCAAAGGAAAGAAGCAGTATGATGTTAAAGTACTTTCTCACTTTTTTTTTCCTCGGTCTTAAGATCTATTATCTGTCCGCACAGCCTCAGAGAATAGCAGCCGTCAGACTTTTCCTCAAGTCTTTCAAGAATATAAAATGACGGTGAGCGCATAAACCTGGCAGGCATCCTTCCGTGCCTGACCCTGCAGTACAGGGCGTTGTTGTTCCCGTAGTATATGGTGTAAATATCAAGTTCCTCTGTCTCTCCGTCAGAAGTATTGATAAATATGCGTTCAAAAGATCCGAATCCATCAAAACGCACGCCTGTGACAAATATCGGTGTATCTTCAACTCTTATAGGGTAGGTAAAATCAGAATAATGTATCACGTACTGTCCGTCAGTTGTTATGTCCACGGATTTGCTGAAGAATGCTGTTATTTTTTCGTTCAGGAAGGGCTCCCCGTTATGGAACCATCTCCCCTCCTTATCGAGAAATATGTCATCAATTTCACCGGATAGTATCATTTCTTTTATGTAATCCGGTATCTCAGGGTAAGTATTATCCATTTTTTCTCCTTGTGAGTAAAAGCCTAAACCCTCAAAAAGGGATCGGTCAGCTTGCTGTGTTCTTCAATTGCAAACCGGTCTGTCATTCCTGCTATAAAGTCTGTCACTGTACGGATAACTCCGTTTTTTTCAACTTCCTCCCGGTGTCTGTCCGGTAGTGTGTCGGGATGTTCCGTGTATATATGAAAAAGTTCACTGATAACTCTCTGGGATTTGAGGGACATTCTTGTTACCTTGTAGTGATGGTAGAGCTTTTCCCTCAGGAATGTTTTCAATTCGTTGTTGATCCCGGTAATTTCCGGGGAAAAGGAGGCAAGCCTTGACCCGCAGCTTTTAACGTCATTATATGATCCAATCGACAGTTGTTCCAGTTTACTGATTGTTGTATTTATCAGGTCAGTTACCAGTATATTGATGATTGTCCTTATTATCTCTCTTGCGCTGCTTTTCCTTGAATCTGGCAGCGGACGTCCGTAAATTTCAGCAGCATGTTCCCATATGGCCAGCCTGCTTACTTCGTTAAAATTGAGGAGGCCTGATGTGATGCCGTCATCAAGATCATGATTGTTGTAGGCTATTTCATCAGCAAGGTCTATAATCTGCGCTTCAAGAGACGGCTGCTCTTCAGGCTTGAATCCGTCTTTTTCCGGCCTGTCATAGGGGCCTGAATGTTTAATGATGCCCTCCCTTGTCTCCCATGTAAGGTTCAGACCTTCAAAGTCGCGGTATCTCTTCTCAAGCACCTCTACCACGCGGAGGCTCTGCCTGTTATGTTCAAACCCGCCGTAGTCTTTCAGGAGCCTGTTGAGTTCCCTTTCACCTACATGACCGAAGGGGGTATGCCCCAGGTCGTGAGCAAGTGCGATGCTCTCGGCAAGATCCTCGTTTAAGAGGAGAGCCCTTGATATCGCGCGAGAAATCTGGGCAACTTCCATTGTATGCGTAAGCCTTGTGCGGTAGTGGTCCCCTTCATGGTTTATGAATACCTGGGTTTTATATTCGAGTCTTCTGAAAGCCCTGCAGTGGATAATCCTTTCCCTGTCCCTCTGGTATTCAGTCCTGTATACATGACCCGGTTCCGGGTGTTCCCTTCCCCTGGTTTCAGATGAACGCGCAGCGTAGGGGGCGAGGTTCCGGTCTTCAATATTCTGGAGGTATTCGCGGTCGGCCAGTTTCATTGCATCCTGTCTATTTCGGCCTCGTAAGCCTGTGTTGCTGTTTTCCTGTTTATTCTGATCTCCTCGTTGGATGGGTCCTCCTCCACCCCCTTCGCGAAGGCCTGGATCGCCTTTTTATACTGTTTAATCTGGTAATAGCTTTTCCCGATATTGTTGTATGCTTCAGCTGTCATCCGGCTGTCCCTTGAAGCCTTTATGGACTGGTAGAAAGCCTCGATGGCTTTTTCGTACCTCTCCTGCCTGGAATAGATTATTCCAAGAGCGAGGAGCGCATCAGCATCATCCTGTTTTAAAAGGAGCGCTTTCTGAATATATTTTATAGATGAGTCAAGTGTTCTGTCATCAGGGCTGTCAGCTGAAGTTATTACAGCCAGATTGATCATCGATTTCCTCGCCATCTCGGTGTTTTCATCCGTTTCAACAACTTTGCCGTAGGCCTTTTTCGCGTCGCCGTAATTTTTCTGCCTGTGGTAAATAGTGCCGAGTTTAAACAGGGCCTCCTGGTTTGACGGCCATTTATATATTATATCCTGGTATTCCTTTTCCGCAAGATCCGCATAGCCGCGTTCATTATAGTAGTCAGCAAGTGCCAGGCGAATCTTTATGTTGTCAGGATTGATCTGGGCCCCTTTCTTCCATGAATTGACGGCCAGCGCGGCCTGATCGGAATGTTTGTACGCGATTCCAAGGTTATAGTATGTAAGGTCATCATTGTCCCGCACAGCAAGGGCTGATTCGTATGCTTTAACCGCCTCATCATATCTCTGGGAGTCATCAAGAATGTTTCCCATGTTCAGGTAGGCTATACGGGCATTCTCTGTGGCTGGCTGGATACGGGTTACTTTTTTATAAGCTTCGTAGGCGCGTTCAAGATCTCCCTTTGAATAGTGGATTTCACCAATTCTTGAGAGAACCTTTACGTCCCTCCCTTTTGTTTCCAGTACCTTTTCGTATGAACGAAGGCTCCGGTCATACTCCTTCATGGAGAAGTATGACTCGCCTATCTGTTCAAGAATACCGGTATTGTCCTGGCTGAGCCGTTCGGCCTCTTCGAATTCCTTCAGCGCTTCTCTGCTTTTGTTCTGGCGAAGGTACGCGACGCCGAGGTTATACCTGGCTGCGCCGTCCTGTGGCCTCATGTCAGAAGCCTGTTTCAGGTATTTTTCGGCAAGGTCAAACATGTTGCTCTCAAGGTATTCAGCGCCGAGCCGTGAATACGACCTGTAAGCGACCTCGCCCAGACGGTCCTGCTCGCCGGCCTTTTTGAGGTATTCCAGGGCCTGGAACCTTTCCCCTTTTTTAAAGAGGGCGAGTGCCGTGTTATATAGAAGTGACGGGTCGTCAGGTGACATCCTCAGGGCCTTCTGATAATACCTCAGGGCATCATCGTAATGTGTAAGCTCATAGTTGATGTTTCCCATTAGAATGAGAGGATTTATGTCCTGCGGAGAAAGTTCTGAACTTTTCTCCGCGTTTTTAATCGCGTTGTCATACTGTTTCAGGTTGCGGTATGTTCTGGCCATATTCATATAGATTTCAGGGTTGTTCCTGTCGTACCCCTCCGCCCTGCTGAAGTAATTAAGTGCCGAGGAATAGTCACCCTTCCTGTCGGCAATGAGCCCCAGGTAAGTAAGAGCGATTGCTTTGTCCCTGTCATTGGTGTCTGATTCAACAACATCGGTAAATTCGGTAATGGCGTTCGGAATATATCCGCTTTTATAGCTTTCAATCGCCTTTCTGAGCAGCGGGTTTTCAGTCTGATTCATAATCCCCGTGGGAGAACCCTGGATCAGATCCCCGTTCCCGTTGATAATCTTTCCATCTGAGGTAAAGGGCCCCGGTTTTTTAAAGACAAAAGTAACAAGAATTATTACTGTGGCCAGCACGACAACAGCAAGGAGCGCTATGCCGATAATGTATTTATACTTTGTCGGAACCCCCTGTTCATCGATAATTTCAATACCGCTGATCCTGTTGTGGGCTATGTCGTTTTCAATGTCAGTAAGTCCCTGTTTCTTTTTTCCTATCATGATGGAGTTTTACTTCTCCTTCAGTTCATTCTTTTTTACCGCGTCAAGTATTCCATTTATAAATTGTCCGGAGTTTTCGCCTCCGAAAGTTTTTCCCAGTTCAATACTTTCATTAATTGTTACAACCGTGGGTATGTCTTCAATGAAAAGCATTTCGTATATCGCCAGCCTGAGTATAGATTTGTCTATCGCAGTCAGCCTTTCAGGCCTCCAGTTTTTTGAATAGGAACTGATAAGGGAGTCGAGCTTTTCAATGTTGCCGACAACTCCTTTGATCAAAGTAACTGCAAATTCCCTGATCTCTTCAGGAATTTCATCGTCAAGCCATTCGAATTGTACAATAGTCTCAACATCCGCCTTGCCGACTTCATGCATGTATAAGCCCTGGAGAGCATGCTCTCTCGCTTTTCTTCGGTGTCCCATCAGTCTAACTGTTTGAATATATTAGCCATCTCTATGGCAGACATTGCCGCGTCAAAGCCTTTGTTTCCTGACTTGGTGCCGGCCCTTTCTATTGCCTGTTCAATGCTGTCAGTTGTAAGAACACCGAAAATGACAGGAATGTCAGCACTCATGCCGACCTGGGCGACCCCTTTTGATACTTCGGAGGAAACATATTCAAAATGGGGTGTTGAACCCTTGATTACAGCACCGAGGCAGATTACAGCGTCGAATTTTTTTGTCTGAACAAGTTTCTTTGCCATGGAAGGAACTTCAAAAGCTCCCGGAACCCATGCCACAGTGACATTTTCTTCATCGCCGTTATTTCTCTTTATGCAGTCAACAGCTCCTCCAAGGAGTTTGCTTGTAATAAACTCGTTAAACCTCGAAACAATAATTCCGAATTTAAGTCCGGATGCATCAAGTTTCCCTTCAATTGTCTTCATTTATTTGTCCTTAAGTACTAAATTTTGCTATTTCGGAATGCACACTAAATCATTATGAATTAATTGCCAAAATGCCTTACAGTCAAGCCTTTTTTAAAGGGCAGCGCACGGGCCATAAGAGCAGGATTTCGGGAATTTTATACCGGCATGAGTAACGGGAAAGCCCCGCGCAAAACGCCACGGGGCTTATATAACTTAAATGTTTCAGAATATGTTATTTTCCGCCTGTCATCATCTTCTGAACCATTTCGAGGACACCTCTGATCTCAGGGCTTGTGAGAAGCTCGGCAAGCATGTCCTGCCAGTTTTCATTGTCCAGCCTGTATCTCATCTGTGAAGCTATGGGGTACCTCAGGCAGTACTTGAGGTTGGAAAAAGCGTGAAGAGGCTGGTCCCACCAGTAACATATTTTTTTCTTAGCAGCGTTAATGAGTTCAGCTTCAGGTACAATTTCATCAAGCAGTCCCATCTCTTTTATCTTTTCAAAGCTGTGTCTTTCGCCGTTGTACATTATATCACGAACCATACGCTCACTGTTGCAGCCTGAGCGGACAAGTTCCATCTCTGCGATTGTAAGGGACATTCCGATTTTTGTTTCAGTCATACCCATTTTTGCTTTCGGGTTGTCTGTGGCTATTCTGTAGTCGCATCCCATGGAAACAATAAAACCTCCTGCAGTACAGTGTCCGTTAATCGCAGCTATAACAGGTTTGGGGCATGTGAAGATTTCGTAGAGCATCTCCTCTTCAACATTGAAGAATTCCAGAACATCTTCCTTATTTTTAAAACCGAGGAATGTGGGAAGGTCAAAACCTGAACAGAAAAATCTTCCCTCTCCCGTAAAGATTAAACCCTTTAATGAATCGTCCTCTCTGACTTTTTTAACAGCGTCCCTGATCTGCACAAGAGTTTCAAATTTCATCGAATAGGTAGGTGCGTTTGCGAACTGGGCAATGACAATATTGTCTTCAATAGTCTGTTTAATCATAAAATAGCTCCTTTTTTGAACTGGCGGTATTGTTTTTTTACCATTAAGTAATGGTGTTCCTTCGGTTGACGGGGTTTCCCGGAAAGGGCCCGTCAGAGTATATTTTTTTCCGCAACTTCCGGCCCGGAATTCAGACTGCCGTATGGCGGTTGCTTTAATTCCCTATTGAGATGCAGTTAATTTATTATACAAGAAAAAAATCGATTATGCAGGCAATAATTAATAAAGAACAGGGTGCGGGCGCACTCTGCTCTTATAATGCGGCAGATATTATTGTTTTTATGAACATAATTTTAAAATGTATATTTTTGCTATAGAACCGCAGAGCCGGGCTCTCGGCTTAAACACTTCTCTTCCGCATCAGGGCGATGCACTGAGCGTCAGTCGAAGTGTAACGCCTCCATCCCTTGCGCGGAAAGTACCGGCATAACGGAGGCTCATATAAGCTTTTCAATGCATTTTTTCATCTCATCAAAAGTATAAGGTTTCGGGAGCATGCCGCTGAAACCGGTTTCACTTAAATTCCCCTCTGCAAGATCGTGTGAATAGCCGGTTGAAAGAATAATGACTGCTGAAGGATCAGTTTCTTTAAGAAGCCGGGCAGCCTCTGCACCTCCCATTCCGCCGGCTATTGTGAGATCCATTATCACCAGCCTGTAGGGCTCCCTTTCTTCCATGGATTTTTTATATTCCTCTATGGCATCCTCACCGCAGGTAACGCATGAGGCGTTAAAGCCGAGTTCGTTAAGCATCTTCATTCCTGTGGCAAGAACCATATCATCGTCATCCATGATAAGCACCCTGCCGGAATGCTTTATATGCGGGCGTGCAGCAAGTGAATTATCGGCCTCGATTTTTTCTGTCGCAGGAAGGTATATCGTGAAAACCGCTCCTCCTCCATAAATCGAATTTACCTTTATGTGTCCCCCGTGGTTTTTTACAATTGCAAATGTTGTGGCCAGCCCCAGGCCTGTACCTGTTTTTTTTGTGGTATAGTACGGGTCGAAAATATTTTTCAGGTCTTTTTCTCTTATTCCGGGCCCTGTGTCGCGTATTTCAATTTTTACGTATTTCCCCGGTTTGAGGATTGAAAAGGGGCCTGTAACTGAAATGTTTATGCATGAAACAGCGAGTCTGCCGGAGCCTCCCATGGCCTGTTTGGCGTTAATGGCGATATTCTGAATAACCTGAGAGATTTGAGATTCATCGGCATTTACGTTAAGAATGCCGCTTTCGAATCTGAAAACAGTCTCAATGCCTGACCCGGCCATTATGAAATTTATATTTTCTGAAATAAGCTTTTCCAGAGAGACAGAGCCCCTTATCAGCGCCCCGCCGCGTGAAAAATCGAGCAGCTGTCTTGATAGCCCTCGGGCCCTCCTGGCTGCTTTTTCTATACTTTTAAGGAGTTCCTGGTTGTCCCCCTTTTCCTCGGCGTTATATATGGCAAGAGATGTGTTGCCGAGAATTCCGGTGAGCAGGTTGTTGAAATCGTGCGCTATGCCGCCGGCGATAATCTCCATGAATTCATTTTTCTTAAGTTTTTCAATGGCCTGGTTCTGGTCAATGAAGTTCCTGATTACTGCCAGCATTGCTATAATGGAAAAGGCCGTGAGCCCGAAAGTCACAAAAGATATTACCCTGAATTCGTGCGGCATTGAATGTTCTTCAATGATATCCATAACAAGGTCAGCTATTCCTGAGAGTATACCGATTGAGATGCCGGTTATCATGGCTGTCACGAACCGCCGGTTGGATGATACTCTAAATTCATAGAAGAGAAGAGCCAGGCTGTATAAAGAAACAAACATCAG
>ERZ795057.470-NODE-470-length-42053-cov-7.253941_pt1 | contig 42053 bp, 42 predicted proteins | sample MGYA00375141_ERZ795057 | MGnify/ENA primary metagenome ERZ795057 (study PRJEB30186, sample SAMN05720163) | activated sludge metagenome | isolation source: Anaerobic digester | place: Hong Kong | collected 2015-01-26 ...
CTGTCACCGGGTCTTTGACGATCTTTTTCTCTGACGGAAACCTGGTCCCGATCTGTGCGCTGACCGAGACAGAAATGCAGATCAGAGATGCTGCCTGAAGGATTTGGTATAGTCTCATTGTGAAGGGTTTAAGGGTTTAAAGGTTGAAGGGTTAAAGGCTTGAAAGTTATCATAATCATAATAACATTATGCCAGTTTTTTATACTTTATCCTTACCGGAGTGGTATCAGCAACTCTTTTCTTATAATTTTCCTCATATTCGGAATAGTTGCCTTCGAACCACACTACCTTCGAATTGCCTTCAAAAGCAAGCATGTGTGTGGTCACACGGTCGAGGAACCAACGGTCGTGAGATATGATCACAGCACAGCCGGCAAAATTTTCAAGGCCCTCTTCAAGGGCACGAAGGGTGTTCACATCGATATCGTTTGTAGGTTCATCAAGCAGAAGGACGTTGGCGCCCGACTTAAGTGTAAGGGCAAGATGAAGCCTGTTCCTTTCACCTCCCGACAGCATTCCGCATTTCTTTTCCTGGTCGGCACCCGAGAAGTTGAATCGTGCCACGTATGCCCTGGCATTAACCAGACGGTTACCTACCATGATATCCTGCTGACCTCCTGATATCACCTGAAACACTGTCAGTTCGGGATCAATTTCCGAATGTGCCTGGTCAACATATCCTATCGAAACGGTTTCGCCTGTCTCGAAGCTGCCTGCTGTTGCCACTTCCTGTTTCATGATCATCCGGAAAAGTGTCGTTTTGCCGGCGCCGTTGGGTCCGATGACTCCCACTATTCCGTTGGGAGGAAGGTTGAAATCAAGGTTTTCAAACAGGAGTTTGTCGCCATAGGATTTTGCCACGCTCCTGGCCCGGATCACTTTATCCCCCAGCCTTGGTCCGTTGGGAATGAATATCTCAAGTTTTTCCTCCTTCTGCTTTACATCCTGGTTAAGAAGGCTCTCGTAGGCACCAAGCCGTGCTTTCGATTTTGCGTGACGGGCTTTGGGAGACATTCTCACCCATTCGAGTTCCCTCTCAAGGATTTTTCTTCTTCTTACATTACCTTTTTCCTCTATTTCAAGGCGCTTTGCTTTCTGCTCAAGCCAGGAAGAATAATTTCCCTTCCATGGTATGCCTTCCCCTCGGTCGAGTTCCAGTATCCATCCGGCCACATTATCGAGGAAATACCTGTCGTGAGTTACGCATATCACCGTTCCGCTGTATTGTTTCAGGGTTGTCTCAAGCCATTGTACCGATTCGGCATCGAGGTGGTTTGTGGGCTCATCCAGCAGAAGCACATCGGGCTGACGCAGCAGGAGGCGGCAGAGAGCCACGCGCCTTCTTTCACCGCCTGACAGGATGTTCACTTTTTCGTCATTTCCCGGACAGCGGAGAGCATCCATTGCTCTTTCGATTTTATGTTCCAGGTTCCATCCGTCGAAATAGTCAATCTTTTCCTGCAGCCCTGACTGCCGGTCCATAAGTTGCTGCATTTTAACGGGGTTTTCATAAACTACCGGCTCACCAAAACTTATATTTATCTGTTCATACTCCTTCAGGATATTAACGATTTCACTTACTCCCTCCTCGACAATTTCCCTTACTGACCTGGAATCATCGAGCAAAGGATCCTGAGGCAGGTAACCTACGGTGTAGCCGGGAAGAAAAGTCACTTCACCCTGATATTCCTTTTCAATGCCGGCAATTATCTTCATCAGGGTTGATTTCCCTGAGCCGTTAAGACCTATAATCCCGATCTTGGCTCCTAGGAAAAAGGAGAGAGATATGTCTTTAAGAACCTGCCTGTGAGGAGGATAAGTCTTCCCCACCCGGTACATTGAGAATATGATCTTATTATCGTCAGCCATAATAGTTGATTTCCGATAAAATTAGAAATTATGACTGAATTGCTTTTATCCTGTATTGAATTATTTGATCACTAAAAACAAAGGAGACGCGGTGATCCACGTCTCCAATCCAACAAAAATCAAATTGTAAAAATCTGCCTAAGTCTGTCTCCGTTCAAACAGTCTGATCGTATCATCCTGCAGAAGCACCCATAGTGAGTATACTCCTTTGAGGGTCCCGATAGGAATGTTAAGGCATCCCAGGGCAGCAACGACAATAATGAGGTACCTTGCCCAGGCCTGGAAACTCAAAAGTCCGATACCGCCAACCAGCCCCAGCGTTGAAAGGAAGCCTATAAGCATGGGGAGGCTTATCGAAAGAAATTTGAGCACCATGTCGGGGACATCCTCTCCTTCAACAAATCCATGAGCGAACCTTAATGCAAAGAAGACGGCAAGCGCCCCGAGCAGACCGATAAGTCCGAAGCCAATATGGATGGCACCCACCACCGTCACATGCTTTTTCATCTTGTTCCCTTGTTCGACAATTACTTGTTCCATGACGTTTAATTTTTATTCCCTGTTAATTTTCATTTCTGTACTAAGGACTGACAATTTAAGAAATTGATGCACATTTTGACAGAAAAGAAAAAATTATTGCAACCATTTATATTTAAATATGCTCTATAAAACCGGGAGTTTCATAATTTTGTTCAGAAAAATATGCCTTTTATGAAAAGAAAGATCCTTCTGGCAGTTATTTTTTTCGCAACTGCTGTTTTCTTAAACTCATGTGAAATACTTAATGACTGCAAAACATGCAGACAGGTCACATATGTGAACGGAGCATATGATCACGCAACTGAACCTGCGGAATATTGCGGAGCTGCTCTTCTGACCATTCAGACCACCCCGGATACCATCGACGGAGAAATCAGGATAAAATGGGAGTGTAACTGAGAGACATGCCCCGGAATTACTTTGTAAGCATATATCATAGTACCGAAAAAATAAATGGACATGAAAAGAAAGATTGCTGCCGGAGTTTTGTTTCTTTTGATAACAGCCGGTTTCTCAGCCTGTGAAGCGATCAGCGATTGTGAGATTTGCCGGATCGTGGTCCGTGATTCTGGTGGAAATATTCTCGATTCGGGGCTGGAAGCTGAATACTGCGGGGCTGCCCTTCTGGCATACAAAGCTTCAAATCCGACTATAACCGATCCTTTTACCGGAAACGTGACCTCACTGGAATGTAACTAATATCTGACACCTATCAGGGTGACATCATCAACCTGGGGTGAATCGCCCCGCCAGGTTTCAAAGATGTCGTTAAGTCTTTTTGCCTGCTCGAGCATCTGAATACCCGACATTTCAACCAGTTTCTCTTTTAGCTGATGCGACAGGAACTTCTTTTGTGCCGGACCACCGAACTGATCTGCAAAACCATCAGAAAAGATATAGAAAGTATCATCTTTCACCAGCTTAATACGGTGCAGGGTGAAAGGAAGCATCCTGTAATGTATTGAAGCAGGCATCTTGTCGGCTCTGTAATGTATAAGTTCATTGCCTCTTACCAGGTAAAGCGGACTATTGGCTCCCGACCACAAAAGCATACCTTCATCAAAGTCTACAACGCACACCGAAATATCCATTCCGTCCTTTACAGAATCCTGTTCTTCAGCCTGCCGCAATGATCTGATAACGCCCTGTCTGAGGTTTTCTATTATCTGGTCGGGCATGATGATATTCCTTGTATTGACGATCTCATTAAGCAGAGTTACCCCCAGCATGCTCATAAATGCCCCCGGCACTCCATGTCCTGTACAGTCAGCAACAATAATTATCTGTTTGTTCTGCAGCCGGCTTACCCAGTAGAAGTCACCACTTACAATAGCAAGGGGTTTATAAATAACGAAATGTTCAAGCCGGTCGCTGAAAAGCTCAAGAGATGGGATAAGTGCTGTCTGTATACGCCTGGCATACATAATACTGTCGGTGATATGCTTTTTCTGATAAGCTATCTGGTCGCGCTGTGCCGCTGCAAGGTCACGCTGCCTTTCGATCTCATCCTTTTGCATGGATATTGTCCGGTTCTTATCCTCAAGTCGGATATTTGCATCCTTTTTGATCATATATCCACGGTAGATGTAATATCCAAGTACACTGACCATCACCAGGGCCAGAACCACGAACCAGAGAATCAGTTTTTGCTTTTCAAGAGTGGCAAGCTGTATCCTTATCTTTTCTTCCTGAATGCTTATCTGCTCAAGCTGCAGGTCGATGAGCGCAATCTGTGACCTGATATCTTCTTTCTGCTTCATGAGGGTGTCCTTCTGTCCCTGTACCTCCCGCTGCTGAAGTTGAATTGTCTGCCTGTGATCTGCGATTTCATCCTGCTGACGGCTTATCCATTCCATCTGGGTATTAAGGATATCCTGACCTTCTTTAAGAATCTCTTCCTTCAGGGCAATTTCTCTGTCGAGGCTGTCGAGGAGTGAACGCTGCCTGAGGATCTCAGCTTTTTGCACCTCAATTTCCTCCTGTTGTCTTTTTACCGTTTCTTTCTGGATCTTAAGGTCAGCGTCTGCCTCATTAAACAACTCCTGCCAGTCTTCCCTGGTCTTAACTGCGCTGAAAAGGAAAGTCTGAGGAACCGACATTCCTTCTTTCCTTATGTATTCTTCATTTATTTCATAACGTGGCACCCCGTTAATCACAATGAAATTGATCATCGATTCGCGGAATTCATAACCTTCTGTGACAAGAAGAGTCTTCCTCCCAGAAATAGCTTCCCCTATCTCCTTCAGATCAAAACCGGCCGATCTGTTTACATATAATACCTGTGTATGAGTAAGGCTTTCAATACGTTTATACCCACTTACCTGAACCGGTTTACCCTGGATTACAGATCTTGTTTTTGCGAGATTACCAAGTTCATATAATAACTCATAATCACCCAGCATCATCCCAATCTTAAATTGTGATGAGTCGGCAAAATCTTCACCGAAATCAACATATTTTGAAACCAAATCAAAGATGTAAAGAGCTCTGGATGAATTGTTAAAACCTCCCTGCCCGAATGTGCAGGATAAAACCATTATCAGACTTAATGTGACGATTGTCCTGCGAAAAATTTTAAAGCCCATAACGATCAGAAAAATATTCCCTTTACGAAATTGCAGTTTTTTAATTTAGAATGCAAATATTCGTATCTTTACAATTCAGCGGAAGTTGTTGATAAAATGTTAACAACTGCACTGCTGACCACTGCATCGCCCGGATACTTATTGTATTTTTATAATACAGACAGCAAGCTGATCATGTCATTTAATATCAACGACTTACATTTGGAGGGCAAGAGAATAATCATTGTGGAGGACGATGTTCCGTCGATCAGGTATTATGAAACCCTGCTGAATAATTCGGGTGCCGATGTAAAAATTTTCAGAACCGGTAAGGATTTTGTCGATTATCTAGGCAGGGAAGATGAAAAAATAGACCTTGTCTTCATGGACTTTCTGATACCTCTCGTGAACGGGATCGAATGCCTGAGGATAATGCGAAGGACCCGTAAAAATGTTCCGCTCATAATGCTGACGGCCTATTCATCGGAACAAAGCAAAACCGAGGCTTACCTGGCCGGAGCCAATGAATACATCCTTAAACCTGTATATCCTGAAAAGATATATCTCCTGCTTGAGAAGTATCTGAAGCACGAGATCAGCAGGTCCTTTATCAGTTGAGGCTTTGTCTTGCAGCCGGATTCACGAATTCTACATAACGGGTATAAAAATCCTGTAGCCTGTTGCTGATCTCAAGTCCAAGTTCCGTTTCTCCGTAATTGATACATTTTTCTCCTGCCTGCCTCGTGTATTCAAATGCTGTGCCTATAGCATATTCTGCCGAGTTGACTATGTGCGGTTTCTGCTTCAGATAATAATCAAGCTGGGAATAATAATAGTCACACATATCACGTGTCATCTGAACCGCTTTTTCTTTGTCACCGGCAGCAAAATACGCGTCGATCACGCTGTTCACATAAGGATCATAGGGAACCTGCTGAAGAGGCAGGAGTTCCATGCAACGGTTAAGAACCTCAAGGGCCTTTTCATTCTTGCCTTCCGTGACGAGCGCCCTGGCAAGCTTTGCATAGTTAAGTCTTGCCCGTACAACCATCAGCGTCCGTTTATGATGGTGATCTATGTTGACTGTTTCATCATTGGCCCCGCCCCAGACAAATTTATTCATCAGGTTGTCGTACAGAATATCAGTATCGATCCTGCCATATTCGAGCCAGCTTTTATTTTCAGACATGATTGGCACCAGTCTGTAGGCCAGTCCCTCAAGCTGAAGGTATTCTTCCAGTCCGAGAGCATCGTCATGATACCCGGTAACAAAATAAAGCGGTCTCTCCCATTCGTTATGGGCAAGTATATCGAGCACCAGAAGCTGGCTTTTGAGGATGGAATTGCCTTTCAGTGTAATGTCGATATAGGGAACTATTCTGGCCGAATCTTCAGGTTTTACCGTACCTGATGCAAGCACTTTTGCAGCATCAACAGGTATACGTATCTTCCTGGCCGGTATTATGTCAAGCAGTTCATTCGGGGAGACCTGGACTTTTGTTGCTTTGTTATCACTTTTTACCCACTCGATAACGGTTTTGATATCTACGATTTCTTTTGTTTTTTCCACAATGAATACCTGGTTGTTGATACCGTCGTAGTATTTTTTTATCGGCAGTGAGATGGGAAGGGCTTCCGACTCGTAGACTTTCCTTTTCATCTGTTCGATGTACCAGTCGGTGTTCATAAGCATGAGGTTACAAACCCTTACGTCGGTCCTTTTTCCTTCAACTTCCTGGGCATACCACAGGGGAAAGGTGTCGTTATCACCGTTTGTGAAAAGTATTGAGCCGGGAGAACAGGACTCGAGGTAATTAAATGCGATGTCGCGTGCCAGATAACGCCCCGACCTGTCATGATCATCCCAGTTCTCGGATCCCATCAGCACAGGCACAACCATACATACAAGGGCGGCAACCGGTGAAGCTATTTTTCCGCCTATCGATTTTGCTATCAGTTCATAGATAAACAGCACACCCAGGCCTATCCATACGGAGAAGAAGTAGAATGAACCCACATAGGCATAATCGCGTTCCCTGGGCTGATTCGGGTACTGGTTAAGATAGAAGACAATGGCTATCCCCGTCATGACGAAGAGGAGCATTATTATCCACCAGTTCTTGTTATCCCTGAAAAGATGGAAAAAGAGCCCGGCCATTCCAAGAAGGAAGGGGAGCAGGTAATAACGGTTCCGGGAGGTGTCATTCTTCTGGTCATCAGGTATATCAGCGGTACCCACCCTTGGTTCATCGAGGAACTTTATCCCGGAAATCCAGTTCCCGTTTACGGCACCTCCAGTCCCCTGGGTGTCATTCTGTTTCCCCGCAAAATTCCACATAAAATATCTGAAATACATGTAACCGTACTGGTAGCTGAACATGAACTTCAGGTTTTCGCCGAAAGTTGGTTTCTTAATTATTGTCTTCTTGCCCGACTGTCCTGTTACCGTAATGGGTATTCCGTCTGATCCACCCCATTGCCTGTAGACTGCAGCATGGTCTTCCTGTTCACTCCACATTCTCGGGAAAAGTGTAATGAATCTTTCGTCGTATTCCCTCTCAAGGTTACGGTGCGTGATAACATACTTACCGTTTTCCAGGACATATACCGGTTTACCGTCTTTATAATCAGTTACCGGGGCATTGTACCAGGCACCCCGTAAAAGAGGCCTCTCTCCATACTGTTCCCGGTTCAGATAATAGAGCAGGTTGAAGGGATCTGAAGGATTGTTCTCATTAAGAGGCGGATTTGCCGATGAACGTATGACAATAATGGCTGTTGAGGAGTAGCCTATAAGAATTACCATAATGGCAGTAAGGGTGGTGTTAAGCATGACCCTGCTCCTTGTTGCCATGAGCCATATCACAGCTGTCACGGCTACAAGGATCAAAAGATTGATCACAGCCGAACCTGAAACCACCCAGATACCGGTAAAGAAAAGGACCACGGCCGAAACAACAGCAAGCTGTGTCGTTTTTTCCTGTTTCACCGACATTCTGATGGCAACAATGAACAATGCTATCAGGATGATCATATGAAAAATCATGCCTGAATTCGCCGGAAGATTAAGAGAATTAACAAAAAAGAGGTCGAATCTGGATGAAATTTTCACTATTCCGGGCATAATACCCCACATAAGAAGGGCCAGCATAACAAATGATCCTGCCAGAGAATATACCAGACCTTTCCATGTGAACTCAAATTTTCGGAAATAGTATACCAGAACGATTGCCGGAAGGGCCAGAAGGTTCAGAAGATGAACCCCAATTGAAAGTCCCATCAGGTAGGCAATCAGTATTATCCATTTGTCGGCATGAGCTTCATCGGCAACATCTTCCCACTTCAGGATGGCCCAGAAAACCGCAGCAGTGAACAGTGAGGAAGTTGCATATACTTCGCCTTCGACAGCCGAGAACCAGAAAGAGTCGGAAAATGTAAAAGCCAGTGCTCCAACAACTCCGGCTGACATTATTGTTATTATTCCGGAAATGGTTAAATCGTTTTCATCCTTCGCAATAATTTTGCGTGCAAGATGCGTTATAGTCCAGAAAAGGAATAATATTGTAAAGGCACTTACAATGGCAGAAAATGAATTGACCATTGCGGCGACCTTCGAAACATCGCTGCCGGCGAAAAGAGTGAAAAACCTGGCAAGGATCATAAACACCTGGCTTCCCGGAGGATGTCCTATTTCCAGCTTATATGCAGAAGCGATAAATTCACCGCAATCCCACAAACTTGTGGTGGGCTCAATAGTCATCAGATACGTAAAAGCGGCGATGGCGAAAACAATCCATCCCGTTATGTTGTTTATAAGCCTGAATCGTTTCATTTAAAGTAACACTTTGTATGAATTTAAACCGTTTACAACCAGGTGACGAAAGTACTGAATTTTTTTCTTACTATTGCCAACCGGCATCTGTTGGTCAGTAGCTTCCTTTATTTACTACCTTTGAAAACGATTTGATCCGATGAATTTCAAAGCTGCCCTCATAATGATTTTGCTTCTGCCGTTCACCATTACGGTAAGTGGGCAGTATTATGACACCGGTCAGGATCCGGCCAGTCTTAAATGGCTTCAGATCAAGACTGAAAGGTTCAGGGTCATCTATCCCCGGCAATACGGTGACCAGGGTGTCGAATTTGCAAAATCACTCGACAGGGCATACTCTGATCTTAATCTTCTCTTCCCGCAGAAAAAATACAGGATCCCCGTAATCATTCACAATTATACCACCCAATCAAACGGTTACGTGGCATGGGCTCCCAGGAGAATGGAGATCTATCCCACCCCTGAACAAAATTCAATCCCTCTCGACCCTTTCCGGCAACTCGCACTGCACGAACTGACACATGTTTACCAGATGGAATCCCTTAACAGCGGATTTTCAAAAGCAATATCATATATTGCCGGACAACAGTTCCCGGGAGCTATGGCAGCATTATTGCCTCTATGGTATATGGAAGGTGAGGCGGTAATGGCAGAATCGGTCCTTTCGGAGTCGGGAAGGGGAAGGGCAGCTTCATTTCAGAAAGAACTCAGGGCTATTTCTGTTGAAAAAGGCCAAATGTACAAATATGACAGGATCGTCAACGGATCTTTCAGGAATTATGTGCCCGATCATTACCAGTCCGGATATCAGATAGTTTCGTGGATATATTCAAAATATGATCCCCGAACATGGAACAAGGCACTGAAATTAACTGCCAATGCACCCTACCTTATCAATCCTGTAGGACTAAGCCTCAGACACAATACCGGGCTGAACAAGCGTAAACTGTTCATTGAGGCTTTCGATACACTGGGATCAGTCTGGAAAGCTGAAAATGAAAGAAAGGAAATCAGGGATTATGAAGAACTGAATCCTCCCAGGGGAAAAAAATTTGCAAGCTATCACAGCCCTGTGAAAACAGGCGATAACAGGTACGCTGCGATTAAAACCACTTTGTACAATCCTCCGGAATTCGTTATTATCGACAGCAAGACGAAGACGGAGGAAAAGGTACATGTTCCGGGCTACATGTATCCATACAGGATATCGGCCGGGAACATGCAACTGGCCTGGGTTGAACTTCAGACTGACCCGCGCTGGGATAACAGGAATTACTCTGTCATCAGGCTCATGAACCTCAGAGACAGAACGGTAAAGCAGATCTCCTGGAAAACCAGATACATGTCGGCTGCCATATCCCCCGACGGCAGGGTTATTGCAGCCACCGAAAACACTCCCGACAACCGCAACAATCTGGTCCTGATCAATTCACTTACAGGGAAGATCATTAAAAGCCTTCCGGTACCTGATAACCGGTATCTTCAGAAACCTTACTGGTCGGCAGACGGCAATACAATAACCTTTATTTCCCTCAACTCAAAGGGAGAAGGAATCGTATCGTTCAATAATTCCTCACAAAAATGGAGCATCTCTTTCCCGGAGAGCCCTGAAGATTACCAGTCGGCTGTATACAGGAACGATTCGCTCTTTTATGTATCATCACACTGCGGAACTGAGAATCTATATGTTCTTACGCCCGGAAAAGAGAACTTAAAGATCACAAACTCCGGATTCGGGGCTACCGATATCCTTTTGGAGGGAGGAAAAGTAATTTTCAGTGATTATTCCTATTCGGGAAATAACATCTGCCATACAAATATCCGTGAGGGAAAGCCTGTCAGCCATGAATATGACCCGGCATTTTTCCTGTCTGATGTGGTCAGGCTCCCCAGGAAAACAGTAAGTGATGAACCTGAGATCAAATATACGCCTGAAAGATACAGAAAGGGCCTCAATCTTTTCGGATTTCACAGCTGGATGCCTGTTTATGCCGACCTCGACCAGGTCAGGGCTGATCCGCTTACAGCTGTCAAACCGGGATTAACACTTTTCAGCCAGAACCAGCTCAGTACTCTTATCACTTCGGTTGGCTATGAATATACCGACAGGCTGCATAAAATACATTCCCGGGTAACATGGCAGGGGTGGTACCCGGTCTTTGAGACAAGACTCGACTGGGGTGATAATCCACTGATCTCAAAGCCTAATGCCTCAACCGGAGATCCTTCAGTAATAAAGCCGGGGCTCTCCCTGACCGGGTCGCTGTACGTACCGTTAAAATTCAGGTCAGGAAAATTTAATCTTTTCATACGGCCGTCATTACTGGTAAGTTATGAAAACAACTACATCTATTCCACTGAGAGTGCCGGCTATGACTATGGACAAACCCAGATCGCAGGCCGTTTTTATTTCTCAAATTCCTATCCTATGGCCATGCGTGATATTCACCCCCGGCTGGCACAGGTTGTCGATTTGTTTTATTCCAGCTTCCCTTTCGACAATGAAAACTTCGGATCTTCATTCACCCTCAGGACAATGTTTTATTTCCCCGGGATCATGAGGAACAATGTTATAAGAATAAGATATGAAAATGAATTTCAGACGGTTATTAAGTTCCTCAACTTTAACCTTATAAATTTCCCGCGTGGCTACACTAACATTATCTCGGAAGATCTGACATATTTTTCAGCCGATTACATAGCTCCACTTTTTTATCCCGACCTTAATATCGGAAGTCTTATATATGTAAAAAGATTCCGTGGAGGTGTCTTTTACGATTACGGCAAGGGAACCAATAATTACTATCTTGAAATGGGCGATAACGGTCTGGAGGTGACCTCCGTGCGGGAATTTTCCGAAACCTTCAGCTCCTATGGTGCGGAACTTCTGTCTGATTTCCATGTTCTCAGGCTTCCTTACATGGTTTCGGCCGGAGCCAGGGCATCCTGGATAAAAGGAGAGACAAAGCCCCTGGTAGAGGCAATTATCAGCATTGATATTTACGGGATGAGCATTGGAAGAAAGCCGCACCTCTGATCACAGAAGTGCCCTTGCATTTTGCTTAATCAGATCCCAGGCTTTTTCGACATGTGAAAGAGTTACATTGGTCTGACCCGTAACCATTCTCAGGGTATATTTCCCGTTAAGCACTGTATGTGAAAGATAGATTTTCCCGGAGTCATTGAGCCTGTGGTTCAGTGTTTCATTCAGTTCATTAAGCTGTTGCCCGTTGCAGCCTTCGGGTACGAACCTGAAGCAAACCACGTTAATGATCACCGGGGCCAGGATCTCGAAATCTTCTTCATTGGTGATAAGGTCCTTAAGACGCATTGCGAACGCAATATGCTGTCTTATCTTTTCCTGAAGTCCTTCCACGCCATAGGATCGTATCACGCTCCACAGTTTCAGGGCCCTGAACCTTCTTCCCAGCGGAATTCCCCAGTCGCGGTAATCATTTACCCGCCCCCTGGTCCTTGTTTTGAGGTACTCAGGCAGGATTTCAAATGTTCTGATCAGACTGTCTGCATCCCTGATGAAAAATGCGGTGCAGTCGAAATTTGTGAACATCCATTTGTGAGGGTTGAACAGAAAGCTGTCGATATATTCACTGCCATCGAGCATCCACCTGAATTCGGGTAAAATAAGAGCCGTACCGGCCATCGCGGCATCGACATGGAGCCAGATATGGTTTTTTCTGCAAATCTCTCCAATCGGTCTCAAAGGGTCGAATGCGGTGGTCCCTGTTGTCCCAAGAGTGGCAATCACGCAACAGGGCAGATAACCTTTATCCTTATCTTCCTCAACTGCCTTTTTCAGTGCTTCAGGATCCATCGAAAAATCTTCCTTTACCGGTATCCTGACAAGGTTTTTTCTCCCTATACCACTGATCCTCACTCCCTTTTCTATCGAGGAGTGACCCTGTTCCGAGCAATAAACCCTGAGGGGGCGATCTGTGTTGAGGCCTTCGTTGTTGGCAGTGAAGGCTGTGGTTTTCTCTCTTGCTGTAAGTATCGCGGCAAGTGTGGCTGTTGATGCACTGTCCTGTATTACACCCTCGAAGGTATCGGGCAGACCTGTCATCGATCTGAGCCAGTTCATCATTTTCTCTTCCAGTTCGGCTGCTGCGGGTGATGTTTCCCAGTTCATGCACTGGGCTCCGAGAGTCGCCGTGATCATTTCTGCAAGAATCGAAGGCGGACTGGTATTCGCGGGGAAATATGCATAGAAATCGGGGCTCTGCCAGTGAGTTATCCCCGGCATGATTATTTCTTCAAGGTCTTTCATAAATGAGCTGAAAGATTCGCTTTTAAGGGGCGGGGCATCGGGCAGCCTGTTAAATATTTCCCCCGGCCGTGATTGTGATTTAACCGGATACTGACCCACATTCTCCATATAGGAGGCCATCCATTCGACAAGCTCATGGGCATTTTTCCGGAATTCATCTGGAGTCATGACATGTTTCTTATCGCACCGATTCGGCAAGAAGGATGATCCTGTTATATTTCACCTCTATCACCCCGCCGTTTATTTCAAACTCTGTCTGGTTACCCTGGTCGTCGACCAGGATCACCATCCCGTTATCGAGTGTTGAGATTATCGGTGCGTGGTCCTTGAGTACCTGGAAAGATCCTTTTTTACCAGGAACTCTTACCGACACTATTTCACCTTCATAGACCTTTCTGTCGGGGGTGATGATCTCTATTTTCATCCCTGTGTGGTTTTATTTTGACTGGGCCAGGATCTTTTCTCCTTTTGCAATGGCATCTTCAATCGTTCCCACAAGCATGAAGGCAGCCTCAGGGTACTGGTCAACTTCACCGTCCATTATCATATTGAAACCCTTGATAGTGTCCTCAATAGAAACCAGGGCTCCCTTAATTCCGGTAAATTGCTCTGCCACGTGAAAGGGCTGTGACAGAAATCGCTGAACGCGTCTTGCCCTGTGAACCACCAGCTTATCTTCCTCCGACAGTTCATCCATTCCGAGAATTGCTATGATATCCTGCAGTTCATTGTATCTCTGGAGCAGTTCCTTGACCCTCTGGGCACAGTTATAATGATCGGGGCCCACGATATCGGGGGTAAGAATTCTCGACGTGGAATCGAGCGGATCGACAGCAGGATAGATACCCAGTTCCGATATCTTACGGCTTAGCACCGTTGTTGCGTCGAGGTGTGCAAAGGTTGTTGCCGGAGCCGGATCGGTAAGGTCGTCGGCCGGCACATAAACAGCCTGCACAGAGGTTATCGAGCCATGGCGTGTTGATGTGATCCTCTCCTGCATGATACCCATTTCGGTTGCGAGGGTGGGCTGGTATCCTACTGCGGAAGGCATCCTTCCGAGAAGAGCCGATACTTCGGATCCTGCCTGTGTAAAACGGAAGACATTGTCCATGAAGAACAGGATATCCCTTCCTCCGCTTTTGCCATCTCCGTCGCGAAAGTGCTCAGCAACGGAAAGCCCCGACAGAGCCACTCTTGCCCTTGCACCGGGAGGTTCATTCATCTGTCCGAAAACCAGTGCCAGCTTGGATTCCTTCAGTGCTTCCATGTCGACTTTTGAAAGATCCCAGCCTCCGGACTCCATACTTTCGAGGAATTCCTTTCCGTAGGAAATTACTCCTGCTTCAAGCATTTCACGCAGAAGGTCGTTACCTTCTCTGGTACGTTCACCCACACCGGCAAAAACAGAAAGACCTGAATAGGCTTTTGCAATATTGTTGATCAACTCAAGGATGACGACGGTCTTTCCCACTCCTGCCCCACCGAAGAGGCCAATTTTACCACCTTTAGAGTAAGGTTCAATGAGGTCGATTACCTTGATACCGGTGTATAGTACTTCCTTTTCGGTTGAAAGGTCATCGTATTTGGGGGGATTCCTGTGTATGGGATATCCTTCTTTTTTGTCGAGAGGGCCTATGCCGTCGATAGCCTCACCCGTAACATTCATGAGGCGACCTTTAATCTGTTCGCCGATAGGCATGGTAATGGGAGCTCCGGTTGCCACCACGTCCATCCCTCTTCTGAGTCCGTCGGTCGAGTCCATGGCAATTGCACGAACGGTGTTCTCTCCTATATGCTGCTGGCATTCAACGACAAGAACTGTTCCGTCATCCCTTTTGATTTCAAGGGCATCATAAATGTCAGGCATCCCGGCCCGCTGACTTTCAAAGGTAACATCAACCACAGGTCCGATGATCTGGCTTATTTTACCGATATTTTGCGACATGTCTGAAATATTTTGTACAGTGGTTACAAATGTAACAAATTTTAAAAATGATACTCTCTTCTTTTTCAATTAATGACACCTTCTTTTTAAATCAACAGACAAAAAAATGACAGTTTTCCTGATTGTCGTTATGATCCAATAATTTATCTTTATATTTCAAAACCAAATGATAAAATTAAAACTCAAACTTATGAAAAGACTCATCATCAGCCTTCTATTTATTTTATTGTCTTTATCTGCAGTAAATGCACAGTTTACAAAGATCGGAGGCGGTATTGCGTATGGAACGGGGTACTGGTTTCATGAAGTGGAATTTGAAAATAACAGGAGTGGCCATATCGCCGGTTTTCTTGAAGGAATTTATGAAATAACTGTTCCTATACACGTGGCGGCAAGCATCACGGGGTTTTACCCGAATGTAACCAAAGATGTAATGTACAAGACGACAGTATCTTCAGTTATGTTCGACATCAACGGTCACTATGTTTTCAATTCACTCGACAGGGTTGAGGTTTACGCTTTAACCGGACTGGATTTCCTGTTGACCTGGAAGAAAGATAAATACCTTGAAGAGACCGGTGAGGTTTTCAAGGAAACCGATAATGCCTTCGGGTTAAACCTCGGCGCAGGCACTTATATTAAGATATCGGATCAGTTCGATGTATTTGCCGAGGCAAAATATATTTTAAGCAAATATGGCCAGTTCATGATCAATGCAGGTGTTTTCATCAACATCGACTGGCTTAAGAAACATGAATAGAAGAAGGTGGTTTATTATTGTTTTCGACCGATAAGGGAGATGGCAAGGTTTGTCATCTCTTTTTTTCTTGTCTCATCTATATTTACTTTCGAAAGGTATCCGAAAGCTTTGTTGATATAGTCGTATGCGAGTATTTCCGTGTTATCCCTGATATTAAGCTGGTCGAATATTTCAATGGTTTTGCTAATCTTTTCTGAAGGGTCAATCTCTTTATCGGTGAGTAGCGACTGAAGAATTTTAATCTGTGCCTTTGATCCTGTTTCCATTGCCCTTACCAGGGGGAATGATTTCTTGTTGCTGACAATATCGTTTCCCGATTTCTTACCGAAAACCTTCACATCGCCCCAAACGTCAAGGAGATCGTCCTGTATCTGAAAGGCGAGTCCGAGATTTTTACCGAATTCATATAGTAAATCCGAGTCCTTGTCGTCGGCAGCACCTATTATTGCGCCTATTTTCATAGCGGCAGATATCAGAACTGCCGTTTTCAGTTCGATCATCCTCATATATTCTTCCTGCCTGACAAAAGCTGTCTTTTCGAAATCCATATCGAGCTGCTGGCCTACGCAAACTTCGATTGCTGTCTTGTTGAAGACCCTGAGAACCTTCAGCAGGTGCTGAGGAGGTGTATGAAGAAGGAATTCATTAGCGACAAATGCCATTACATCTCCTGACAGAATGGCCTGATTGGTGTTCCACTTACGGTGTACAGTAGGAAGGCTTCTGCGAAGGTCGGCCTGATCCATTATATCGTCGTGGACGAGCGTAAAATTGTGAAAAACCTCAATTCCGGAGGCAGGTATCACTGCCGGGTCTATTTTGTCGGTAAAGAGGTTACAGGCCATAAGTGCGAGTACCGGGCGAAGTCTTTTACCTCCCTGGGAAAGAATGTATTTAATGGGGTCGATCAGTCTTTCGGCTTCACAATTATATGAATAGTTAGCCAGAGCCTTGTCGACTAATTCTTTCAGATGTGCCTGATTATACATGGTATCTATAACGATAAGTGAACAGAAAATGACTTTTAACCCTTCAGAGCTTCCGCTCCGCTGACAACCTCAAGTATCTGGTTGGTAATTGCAGCCTGCCTGGCCTTATTGTACTGAAGGGTCAGGTCGCGGATCATTTCAGTAGCATTATCGGTAGCTTTGTGCATGGCGGTCATTCTTGCGCCGTGCTCAGCCACAAAGGAATTAAGTACCGCTTTATAAAATTGTATCTTGAGGGATTTGGGTATCAGTTCTTTGATTATCATTTCACCCGAAGGTTCATAAATATAATCTGCCGGAGCAGACCCGGTCTTACCTGAAGGTTCTGTGGCGAGAGGCAGGAACAATTCACTGGTAAGATCCTGCATTGCAGCATTCCTGAACCTGTTATAAATAATTTCGACCCTGTCAAATTCGCCTGTAAGGAAACTGTTCATGACCTCCTCTGCAAGAACCGAAGCATTATCAAATGTAAGATCGTTGAAGAGTTCATTCCGGGGCGGAAGCAGGTTAAGCTTCTGCTTTCTGAGGTAGTCGTAGCCTTTTTTACCGATTGCCATAAAAAAGAGATTACCTTTTCTGAACTGATCTTCATATTTTTCCGACACAAGCCTTCTGGCTTCTTTAATGACATTCGAGTTAAATGCTCCGCAGAGCCCTCTGTTTGATGTCACCACAATGAGAAGGATCTTTTCGCCGGATTCGGACCGGGCATAGACATTTTCAATCTCGGCTTCGGCAAGACTGGAAGTAAGGCCTGTAAGTATTTCGCTGAGCTTGCTGGCATAAGGCCGGAGCCTGAGGATCTTGTCCTGGGCCTTCCGGAGTTTGGCAGCTGAAACCATTTTCATGGCTGAAGTGATCTGCCTGGTCGACTTTACAGAACTTATCCTGATCCTTATTGCCTTTAAATTTGCCATCTGCCGTTTTCGTTTATCGCTGTTTCATCACATTGCTATTGAGGCTTGAATTTTGAAGCAATCTCAAGAGCAACTTTTTCAAGAGTTGACGTGATCTTATCGTTAAGAACACCGTCACGCAGGTTGTCGAGTATGTCGCGGTGTTTAAGATCGAGGTATTCAATATATTCTTTTTCGAACTCTTTAACCCTGGTCACCGGAACATCTTTCAGCAAACCCATTGTCCCGCAGAAAATGATGGCTATCTGTCTTTCAACAGGTATAGGTGCATACTGTCCCTGTTTGAGTATTTCCACATTCTTTGATCCTTTATTGAGAATTGCCAGTGTTGTGGCGTCGAGGTCGGACCCGAATTTTGAGAAAGCTTCCAGCTCACGGTACTGTGCCTGGTCGACTTTAAGTGTCCCGGCAATTTTCTTCATCGATTTGATCTGTGCGTTACCTCCCACCCTCGACACTGAGATACCAACGTTGATTGCGGGTCTGACACCTGCATTGAAGAGGTTCGATTCGAGAAAGATCTGGCCGTCGGTGATGGAGATCACATTTGTAGGGATGTAGGCAGAAACGTCACCGGCCTGTGTTTCGATTATGGGAAGTGCAGTAAGAGAACCGCCTCCTTTGACCATTGGACGAATTGATTCCGGCAGGTCGTTCATCTGAGCTGCCACCTCGTCGGATTCGATGATCTTGGCTGCTCTTTCAAGAAGCCGCGAATGGAGGTAAAAAACATCTCCGGGGTAGGCTTCGCGTCCGGGGGGACGACGGAGGAGAAGGGAGACTTCGCGGTAAGACACAGCCTGTTTAGACAGGTCATCGTAAATAATAAGTGCATCACGGCCGGTATCCCTGAAGAATTCGCCTATTGCAGCTCCGGCAAAGGGTGCATAAAATTGTGATGCTGCAGGGTCGGAAGCTGTGGCAAGAACTATAACAGTATATTCGAAGGCACCATGTTCTTCGAGTGTCCGGGCTATGTTTGCAACTGTTGATCCTTTCTGTCCCACAGCCACATAAATACAATATACCGGTTTACCCTTTTCGAAATTACTTCTCTGGTTTATTATGGTATCAATGGCAATAGCTGTTTTTCCTGTCTGCCTGTCGCCGATGATCAGCTCTCTCTGTCCTCTTCCTATTGGGATCATGGCATCGATAGCCTTTATACCTGTCTGCAGTGGCTGCTTAACGGGCTGACGGAAGATCACGCCGGGTGCTTTTCTTTCGAAAGGCATGTCATATCTTTTACCCTCAATCGGACCTTTACCGTCGAGAGGCTGACCGGTAGGAGAGATAACTCTTCCCAGAAGTCCTTCACCAACGCCTATAGAGGCTATTTTACCTGTACGTTTAACTATGTCTCCCTCGTTGATCTCTTCTGTAGGACCAAGCAACACTGCTCCAATATTGTCTTCTTCAAGGTTAAGAACAATAGCCTCAATTCCATTTTCAAATTCAATAAGTTCGTTCGACTGTGCATTGGAAAGACCGTAAATACGGGCGATACCGTCTCCTACCGAGAGGACGGTACCCACTTCCTCAAGTTCGACACCTGTCTGTATTCCCTCCAGTTGCTGGCGTAGGATGTGAGAGACTTCTGCTGGTTTGATGCTTGCCATATTCTTTTCGTTAATACTTGTTTGGTTTGTAAAATCAGGTTGTCAGGGCACTTCCCTTCAGTTCCTTTTCAATCGTCCTGAGTTTTTTCCTGACACTGGCGTCAATGTAGCTGTCTTCAACTTTCAGGATAAAACCTCCGATAATATTTTTGTCGATTTCTTCCTTCAGTTCAACTTTTGTTTTAAATATGTTTTCAATAAGATCCCTGATCCGTGATCTGATGTTGTCGTTGATCTCCACTGCTGTGGTCAGTACCGATTCTGTAATTCCCCTGTATGTTTTTGTTTCCCTTATGAATTCACGGGCTATTGCCGGTATGAATTTCTCTCTGCCATTACCGACGACAATGTCGATAAGGGAAAGAGTCAGGTCATGTGCTTTATCACGGAGTACCGAGCGGAGGGCCTGTTTCTTTTTGGAAGGGACAATAACGGGATTATCAATCAGTTCCTTAACTTCAGGGATCCTGCAGATCTCTGAAATATATTTCATGTCGTCGAAAATTCTTTCCAGCTCTTTTTTCTCAACAGCCAAACCAAAGAGCGCTCTTGCATATCTGACTGATATTTTGCTGTCGTTCATTACTTTGGTCTGACTCAGTTTTTGTTAAGGTTGATTTCTTTGAGGTACTGACTTATGAGCTCTTCCTGTTCCTTTGTCCTGCTCAGCTTTTCACCGATTATCCTGGATGCTATTTCTATCGACAGGGAAGTCACCTGCTGCTGAATTTCCGACATTGCCTTGGCTTTTTCCCTTTCTATTCCCGCCTTTGCCTTTTCGACTATCTTTTCAGCTTCTTCGGAAGCTCTTCCCTTGGCGTCAGCAATAAGTTTCTCCCTCACTTCGCGGGCCTCTTTCAGCATAATTTCCCTTTCATCACGGGCTCGTTTAATTATCAGTTCATTGTCGCCCTGGAGCTTTTTCATTTCTTCCCTGGCCCGGGCAGCTGACTCAAGTGAGCCTTTTATCATTTCCTCTCTTGCCTTTACTGCAGACAGGATCGGCTTCCATCCGAATTTGGCCAGGACTAAAAAGAAGATCCCGAAAATAAGAACAGCCCATATAACAATTCCTATTCCCGGAGAAGTAAGACTGTTTGCTAGGTATATCATAGTTAACTGTTTAAAGACTTAGATGTTACAGATGAATGCCTGCAACCAACCGTTGCAGGCTTCATCTTTTTTCTTAACCAATTACAGAAGAGCCACAACAATTGCAAAAAGGGTAGCTCCTTCGATAAGAGCTGCCGCGATGATCATGGCAAGCTGGATCTTTGAATAAGCTTCGGGCTGGCGTGCTATTGCCTCCATTGCCGAATCGCCTATCCTGCCGATTCCGATGCCTGCGCCAATCACTGCAAGACCTGCGCCTATTGCCGCTAATGAGATTGGTTCCATTACCTGAGGTTCCATAATAAAATATTTAAGTTATTAATGATGTTCTTCTGCCGTCGCCATTCCGATGAACAGCGCTGAAAGAAGAGTAAAAATATAAGCCTGGAGGAATGCAACGAACAGCTCGATACAATCCATGAAGACCACAAATAATATTGACACGGGTGATACCCAGACCGAATCAAATATGAATATCAGACAGATAAGACTTAACACGATGATATGACCTGCAGTGATGTTCGCAAAAAGACGGATCATCAGAGCAAAGGGTTTCGAAATAAGTCCGATAATCTCGACCGGGATCATTATCGGCAGAAGCCAGGTGGGTACACCCGGTGCAGCAAAGACATGTTTCCAATGGTTTTTATTTCCGCTGAACTGTGTTATGAGAAAGGTAAACAGTGCAAGCACGAAGGTAACTCCTATATTACCGGTCACATTGGCCCCAAAAGGAGGAGGAAAGGGTATCAAACCCATAATGTTGTTGAGGAGAATAAAAAAGAAAACTGAAAGCAGGTATGGCATGTACTTTTCATACTTGTGTTCTCCGATGTTGGGCAATGCAATGTCATCGCGTATAAAAAGAACGACAGGTTCCAGAAAGCTCTGAATGCCTCTTGGGTGACTTATTCCGCTTTTCTTATATGACCGTGCCAGGGCAAGAAAGATCCAGAGGCCGATGATAGCAGCAAACAGCATTCCCACCACGGTCTTTGTGATAGAAAAGTCGAGCGGCCGGTTTTCAGTGTCGGCCACACCCTCGGCGTTAACATTCAGTATCTTACCCTTAAAATCGCCTTCTTCCTCGAGCCTGTATCCTTTGTAGACATGGCCATGGGCCAGTTTCTTAGAAGAGAAGATATCAAAGCCTTTTTCACTGCTGTAGAGTATAACAGGAAGATAGATGGCTATATTTTTCTCATTTGCCCCTTCTCCGATAGTCAGGATATGCCATTCGTGCGAATCAAGAACATGGTCAATAATGAAGGAGCTTGCATCAAATTTTTTATCTCCGCCACCATGTTCAGTTCCCTGTGCCTCATTATTCGTTCCCAGCCCAAAGGCTGAAACTGATATTGCACAAATTAAAAACGTTAAAACCAGCTCTCTGACTATCTTTGTTTTCAAAACGCGGATGAGTTATAATATATTGTTTTTCAGTGTTTTCACCATTACCAAAACAGAAAACAGAGTGAAGGCTAAATATAAAACAAAAAACAATATCACTGAAGACATGCCTGTTTTTTTAGCGACAAAAAACCAGAGCAATGCGAGGACAAGTTCCAGAAGGAACTTAAGGACCACAGCCACAAGGCTGTGCATTGTCTGAGATGAAGGATCTTTCATCTGCCCCCTGAAAAAAAGGACCATTGCAACCAGGGTAATGACCATAAAACCTGATGACAGAAGGGCCACTCCGGCAAAATTGATTTCACCACCGGTGAAGGGGAAAAAAAAGAAAGCGGAAACCAGGACCAGCAGTTCCAGGAGTAGCAGAAGTTGTATGGTTTTATTAAGAAATTTCAAATTTTTATTTCTTTATAAGATCCCTGATCGTGATCCAGATGGCGGCAAAAACACCAAGCAGGGAAAGCACGATTGTAAAAACCGGAGTTTCCCATCCGGTAAGCTTATCCAGCTTAATACCTCCGAAAGTGGCAAGAAGAATTATCCCGGCCATCTGAAAGGCGATCCCGGAATATTTTGCAAATGACTGGAGACCCTTATCTGGAATTTTGTTCTGGTCCTTTTTGTTTTCCTGCTCCTCCATCATTATCGTTTTCGCTCATTTTGCAGTTTCCCGAGAATATTGCACCGGGTTCAATCGACAATTTTGATGTGACAATATCACCAAATATTTTTGAAGAAGCTTTGAGAATAAGTAACTGGGTAACTATAAGTTTTCCTTCCACTGTGCCGGAAACTTCCGAGTTTTTGCATGTCACCTCTCCGTTTATTCTGCCGGAAGGGCCTATTACGATTTTTCCCTTGGTGTTAAGATTGCCGGTAAGGGTACCATCTATGCGTATGTCACCTGTTGATTTGACATCTCCCGTGATCTCGGTACCGGTATTTATAAGATTTATTGCCGGCGTTTCTGTTTCATTGTATTTTGCCATAGTGGTTGGAATTATAGAGTTATGATCTTATAAACGCACAAATATAGAAACAATTTTATATCAGCTTAAGGGAGTTTATCCCGCAACTTTATTTTTTCTCTGTCTCAGAGGCCTGAATCAATGGATCATATGCCCACTTCAGATATATCGATCCCCATGTAAAACCACCGCCGAAAGCAGCCAGTATAATTATATCTCCCTTCCTGAGCCTGGACTCATATTCCCAGAGTACGAGCGGGATGGTGGCAGCAGTGGTGTTTCCGTAATTCTCTATGTTAATCATTATTTTTTCATTGGGGATCCCCATTCGCCTTCCTGTGGCTTCAATAATCCGGAGATTGGCCTGATGGGGAACAAGCCATGAAATATCCTCAGACCGGAGGTTATTCTTCTGCATTATTTCCACTGCCACGTCGGCCATGTTAACGACAGCAAACTTGAAAACACTCTGGCCTTCCTGATATATGAAATGTTCTTTTGCTTCAACGGTTTCATGAGAAGCCGGCTTAACAGAGCCGCCTGCTTTCATGTGCAGATATTTCCTCCCCGAACCGTCGGTGCGCAAAATATGATCTATAATACCTATATCCTCGCTGGTGGGTTCCAGAAGCACTGCTGCAGCGGCATCGCCGAAGAGGGTGCATGTGGTACGATCGGTATAATCGGTTATTGATGACATTTTATCGGCGCCGACGACGATGACTTTCCTGTATCTTCCTGTTTCGATATAGGATGTAGCTGTCTGAAGTGCAAAGATAAAGCCTGAGCAGGCTGCCCCAAGGTCAAAGCTGAAAGCATTTTTTATGCCGGCTTTGTCGGAAATGATGTTTGCCGTTGCCGGAAATAACATGTCGGGTGTTATTGTTGCACAGATAAGCAGGTCGATATCGAGCGGATCGGTATGTGTCTTTTCAAGTAATCCGCGCACAGCCATTTCTCCCATATCTGAAGTTCCAAGACCTTCGCCTTTAAGGATCCTCCGCTCCCTGATCCCGACACGCTGCATTATCCATTCGTCGGAGGTATCTACCATCCTTGAAAGCTCATGGTTGTCAAGCCTGTATTCCGGGACCCAGGCATGAATCCCTGTAATGGCTGCCCGTATTTTTTCCATAGTTTAAATTGCCTCCCTGATCTTCTCAGCAAGATTGCCGTGAACGACAGCGAATGTCTGGAGGATCATATTCATAATTGCTTTACGCTTTGAGACGCCATGTCCGATAACGACATTGGCATTTATCCCGACGACAGGTGTGCCCCCGATATTTTCGAAGTCGAGACGGTCGAAAAACGAATCTTTAAGATTTCTTTCCTTGTAGATGTGATGAAAAGCTTCTGTCTGCTTAAGCATCACATTTCCGACAAAACCATCGCATACGATCACGTCGGCAACGGCTTCCCTGAACAGGCTGTTTGCTTCAATGTTGCCTACGAAATTTATTGCGGGATGGTCTTTAAGAAGGTCATAGGCAGCTTTTACCGCCGGAGTTCCCTTTGATTCTTCCTCCCCGATATTAAGCAGCCGTACCTTCGGATTCTGTATCTCCAGTACATATTTGGCAAATACTGATCCAAGCAGTCCATACTGCATCAGTACATCGGGTTTGCTGTCGGGATTAAGGCCGACATCCAGGATCACTGAATTATTGCCGTCAACCGAAGGAAGTATCGTTGCAAGGGCAGGACGGAAAACTCCGGGGATGACACCAACGGTGTAGCTTGCCCCTACAAGCATGGCTCCGGTATTTCCTGCACTGCAGAATCCATCGATCTCCTTGTCCTTAAGCATCCTGAATCCGATGGCAATGCTGGAATCGGGTTTCTGAGAATAGGCTTTGGCTGGAACGTCGGCCATTCCAATCACCTGTGTGGTAGCTGTAATCCTGAATCCTGACGGATCGATGTTCAGCTCCCTGAGCCTGCGGGTGATAATATTAATATCGCCGATCAAAACCAGTTCATCAGCAGCAGATAAATGTTGCAGGGAATCAACGGCGCCTTCAATAACTGCATCAGGCGCAAAATCACCACCCATTACATCAACGCCAACCTTCATGGTTTTCAGTTTTAGTTACTCAACGTCAGGCAGTTGCATTCTTCTCTACAGCAAGCTTGCCCCTGTAATGACCGCACTCAGGACATACCCTGTGATACTGAACAGAAGAACCGCAGTTGGAACAAACGGCAGTTGTGGGAGCAGTTGCCTTGTAATGCGTCCTGCGCTTGTCTCTTCTTGTTTTTGAGTGTTTACGTTTGGGATTTGGCATTTCTTAATATGTTAATTATTGTTCATCAGCAATGTTTTCAAATCATCCCACCGGTGATCATGTCCTTCCTCCCGGTTCACACTGTGCTCCTTCAGTTTTTTCAGCATTTCCGGGTCACAGGTGCTGTTGCCCTCACCGTCGTCGGGGTGCATCCTTTTTATAGGAAGAGCCAGCAGGATATATTCATATAAATACTGAGACATGTCGAGGTCGTTTTCATCGCCGGGTACGGTAATAATATCCGGATCGCTGTCGTCGTAGACCTTACCAGACCTTATAAGGAGCCTGTTTTCACAGCTCAGGGGCTGACTGTATATGCCCAGACACCTGTCGCATGATATGTTTACCGTTCCGTCAATGGTAATAATCATGTCGATATGTGATGATGTTTTATCAGCTTCAACGGTAACGGCAAGATTACCTTCTTTCACTTCCGACTCCTCAAACTGTTTGAAAAAGTCAGCATCAACCTCAAATTCAAACCTGTGCCTTCCTTCCTTCAACCCGCTTATCGGTACGGTATAAACTCCCGACATCTCATCAAAATTTGGTTTGCAAAAATATGAAAGCTTCTTCAATTAAAAAAATTATCAACAAAAAAGTAACATTTCGCCCGAAAAATGGGTGTCTGCCGGCAAAAAAACGCTGTTCGCCGATTTTTGTTTCCTGAAACCCGGGGCAGAACATATTTTTGAATCAAATTTAATCTCATCAAATCATGGCACACGCTGACAAAGTTTTTAAAAGGCACAGGGAGCATCATCCACAGGTAGGCTTTGGTCTCTTTCTGGTACTGCTGGGTGTGTCCCTGCTGGTGGCAACAAATGATCTGCTGGGACTGGGAGAAGTGAGAGATTATTTCACCTGGGAATCAGCAATGATCTTTGTAGGACTTCTTCTGATATTGAATCTTAATTTTATCGGAGGGACACTACTTGTAGCCGGAGGTCTATGGTTCTGGTTCGACGAAATCTACGGTCAGATGCCGGAACTGCTCAAAACAGTATACTGGCCGGGAATAATAATGCTGACCGGACTGATATTTATTATTTCTTCATTTGTGAAGAAAGGAAAGCAATCTGACAACAAGCAAACTAATTAAAATTACGCTCATGGAAACAATTAATGATTACAAGGACGAAACCCGCAGGCACAAGATGATGAATAATACCAGCAGCAGGGTGCTTATAGGGGTTGTGCTGGTTCTCACGGGGCTTGCCCTGGTGATAAAGAATACCGGGATATTTCCCCATTTCATTGATCAGATCGTTTTCAGCTGGCCTATGCTGCTCATCGTGATAGGTCTTGTAATGACGCTCGGATCGACTGAAAAAACAGGCGGCATAATCGTGATGGCAGTCGGAGGCTTCTTCATGATCCCCCTGATATTCAGGGAGACATTCCACATGTACAATATGTTCTGGCCTTCAATATTTATCATTGTAGGTATAATATTCATCGTGACCAAACGCAGGGGATGGAATTCGGTAAGCCGGACCGGTAAAGACGGGGATGATGTGATTGACTATGTAAATGTCTTCAGCGGCGATGACCGCCAGGTGGTATCCCAGAATTTCCAGGGAGGGAAGGTCACAGCTGTATTCGGCGGTATAGATCTCGACCTTACAAAAGCCCGTCTTGCCCCCGGCAAAAATGTTCTGGAGATGGCTTGTGTCTTCGGCGGTGCAACGATAATTGTACCCGATAACTGGTTCGTTACTATAGAAGTAACTCCCGTTCTTGGAGGATTCAGCGACTCAAGGAAGCTGGTTCCGGGAGTGACCGTAGACTCATCGAGTCAGCTGATAATAAGAGGTGCTGTCGTTTTCGGAGGCGGTGAAATAAAAAGTTATTAAAATCCAAAGATGAAGCATCCCATACTTACAAACAGGGTAAGGCTTACGATCTGGTGGCTGGTCTGGCTCTTTATCGCGCTGGGCCAGGCACTGTCGTTTTACTATGCCTACGGAAGCTTCATTAACGTAAGCATCCCCGACATATTATTGTCGATGCTGATATACTCAGGACTGGCACTTTCGCTATGGTATCCTTTCAGTTATTTTAACAGGGAAGAAACAAGGATCTGGTCTCGTATTGTCAACCTTATTATTACCGGCGGTGTAACGGTTACGGCCTGGGTGCTCCTGACAAGACTAATCCTGAACCAGGTGCTTCAGGGTCAGACAAACTTAAATGACTACTGGGATGCCACCTTCCCGTACAGGGTGGGGACAGGAATATTTATCTACCTGATAACTATCCTGTCGTATTTCCTTTTCACCAGCCTGACCAACCTGGCTGAAAAAAAATCGAGAGAAGCCAGACTGGAAAGTATTGTAAGGGAAACAGAGCTTAAGATGCTCAGGTCACAGATAAATCCTCATTTCCTGTTCAACAGCCTCAACTCTGTGAGTTCACTCACCATCACTGATCCTGAGAAGGCCAGGGAAATGGTTATTAAACTATCTGATTTCATGAGATATGCCCTTTCCCGGAAAGACGAACAGCCTGTTTCACTTAAAAGCGAATTCGACAACCTCAGGTTATACCTCGATATAGAAAAAGTGCGCTTCGGAGACCGCCTTGTTACAATTGAAGAGATCAATCCGGAATGCCTGAACGTCCATGTACCGGTAATGCTTCTTCAACCACTTTATGAAAATGCCATAAAACACGGCGTCTATGAGAGCACAGGCCAGGTAAGGGTATGCACAAAGGCATCCATTGTGCAGGGCTCACTTAAAATAGAAATATGTAACGACTTCGATAAAGAAGGCAGGAAGGCAGCCGGAGGAACAGGAACAGGACTTGCAAACGTAAAAAGAAGACTCGAACTCACTTATGGAAATAACTCTTCTATGATCACCGGCATTGAGAACGGGATCTATACGGTTACTATGTATATTCCTGCTGAGAACAGAAAAATATAGTATTTTTATCTCAGAATCCTGAATTTCAGAATGCAGCAAAGGCAAAAATGGCAGGAAGCCAGCCTTTAAAAGCAATGAAAAGGGTAATAACTGACTTTATGGATAAGATAAGAACCTTGATAATTGAAGATGAGACTCCTGCCAGGGAGATACTTAAACATTATCTCAGGGATTATCCTGAATTAGATATCATTGCTGAATGTGCAGATGGCTTTTCAGGATTGAAGACAATCACCGAAATGAAACCCGACCTGGTGTTTCTCGACATCCAGATGCCCCGTCTGACAGGCTTTGAAATGATAGAAGTAATGACTGAAAAGCCAGTAATAATTTTCACCACAGCCTACGACCAGTTCGCGATAAAGGCTTTCGAAATGAATGCAATAGATTACCTGCTTAAGCCTTATCCGAAAGAAAGGCTCAGAGGAGCAATATTAAAGGCTAAAGACAAACTTGGAAGAATGGCTGCCGTGGATCAGGATTCACTGCCCGGTCTATTCGGTAAGCTGCCCCCGCAGGACGAACCCATCAACCGGATCGTGGTAAGAAAGGGTAATTCGATCAGTATTATTACTGTTGACCAGCTGAGGTATCTCGAAGCTGAGGATGATTATGTGATGGTGCATCACAGCGCAGGCAAGGCCCTGAAGCAACAGCCGATGAAATACTTCGAGGAAAACCTTCCTGCTTCCGATTTCGTCAGGATACACAGGTCGTATATCGTCAAAGTAACTGAGATAAAGCGTATTGAACCTTATGGTAAAGACAGTCATGTAGCAGTTCTGCATGCAGGTGAAAAGTTGCCTGTCTCACGGTCGGGATACAAACATCTCAGGGAAGAGCTGAAGTTCTGATTCCGGGTGGATCCCGTAATCCTGCACAATTACAATCGTGTGGCAGAGAGGCGCAGACCCCGTCCATTTTTTCTTCATTATCACTTAAGCCGGCTGCATCTTCTGTACCTCGCAAAAGGCCTGAACTTTTTAAAACGGAATAAAGGAACAGGATCATAACCATGTGTACCTCCCGGGCGGCAACGCAGAATTCTGTCAGATCCAAGCAGGAATCCTGCAACAGGTCCGTGCATTCTCAGCGCATCAAGCATGTACTGAGAACAAGTGGGAACATGCCTGCAGGAAGGCCGGAGGAAAGGAGATATCGAATAACGGTATATCCATACCGGCACCGATAACAAAAACACGGTTATCTTTGTTATAGTCTTCAGCATGGTGCAAAGATAACCAAAAGGATGTGACGGAATCGGGATAACTTTATGCTGTTCCTGCCTGACAAAATGACAATTATTTGAATTGGAATCCTTTTTGCTGATTGCAGCTTAATGATAAATGTGAAACTAAAAATACAATGATATGGCAAATGCAGGAATGTGGATAATATTCATAGTTGTGATGCTACTGAGCTGGGTTGTAAGTGCTACATTGAAATCCAAATTCAAAAAATATTCAAAAATTCCGGTCGATAACGGAATGTCGGGTCGCGATGTGGCAGTGCGAATGCTGCGCGACAATGGAATATATGATGTTCAGGTTGAAAGTGTTCCGGGTTTTCTGACCGACCATTATAATCCCGAGAAAAAGACTATAAACCTGAGTCCCGAAGTATATAACGGAAGGAGTATTTCAGCCGCTGCAGTGGCGGCACACGAAACCGGACATGCCATACAGCATGCCACAGCCTATGCATGGCTAGGTTTCAGGTCAAAGATGGTACCTGTGGTAAGCTTTTCATCGAAGTGGGTTCAGTGGGTTCTTCTTGCCGGAATTCTGCTGGTAAATACTTTCCCGGCCCTTCTGCTGGCAGGGATAGTATTGTTCGCCCTGACAACTATCTTCAGCTTCATCACCCTGCCGGTTGAATTCAACGCATCACAGCGTGCCCTGGCCTGGCTTTCAACTGCGGGCATTACATCGTACCAGAACCACGACAAAGCCCAGGATGCTCTGAAATGGGCAGCTACAACCTATGTGGTGGCTGCAATAGGATCACTGGCAACACTTCTCTATTACGTGATGATTTTTGCAGGCGCTAGGGATGAGTAGTGAGTTGGGAGTGGGAGACTAGCGGCCTTCAACCTCAAGCCAGCAGGTAAATTTGTGAATAGACCTTACGATCAGCCAGATGCCGGCTGCACCAATAAGAAGCCACATCCAGATCTCCGTAAGAAAGATCTTCTTCCACAGGATATAATTGCGGAAAAGATCCAGTACGGAAAAGATCACGAAGATATTGATGAAACTGTTGTATTCTCTTTTTAAAACATTACGTACCGAGAAACCCAGTGAAGGTTTGATATACTTAACCCTGAAGGGAATAAAAGCTTTTACCTTTTCAGACCATTTGTCGTAAGCTTCACCGAATTTCCTTCGCAGGAACTGTTCTTCGGCGAACATTATGCGCTCATAATAAAGCCAGTACACAAGGCAAAAAACAACAGTGAACCATACTGACTTAAGAAAGAGCACCGGACCCAGCCACATAAGAAAATTCCCCACATACAGAGGATGTCTGACTATGGAATAGATACCTGTCGTATTAAGTTCTTCGGCTACCTGACCGGCAGCAGTGTTCCTTCCTGAAGTACCCCCCGGAGCATATCCCACGGTAAATATCCTCAATAATTCTCCTGATAAACATACACCAAGAAATATCATTTCATCACGCAGATCGAAAATCAGTGACTGACGGTTTCCCAGAAACATCATCAGCAGTCCGCCCCCGACAAAAAAAAGAGGAAGCCAGCTTCTTCTTCTGAAAAGCCAGTTTCCGCTGTTCTCAAATTCATGAACAAGTGTCATAAAGTATTTTCTGCTTCAAAAGTAAATAAAATGTATTTTAACCTTATCATGTCAGCAGATAAATGATTAATGATTGCTTCCCGCCGATGTCCTGAATAAGATATCCCGGCAGGAATCTGTAATATTTGTGATAGAAATCAGAAGCTCAGCTTAACTCTCAGATATACAAGTGTGAGCCTTGTATCAACTTTAGAAAGATTTCCGCGGAAATGCTGCATTATAAATGAAAAATCAAGGTTTTCGGCAAGGGAATAATCGAGCGAGGGGCCTGCAAACCATCCTTTAAGGTCCGGAAACCACATAGCCGAAGCACCGATATTCAGCAAAGGCGTTGCTGACCATGTGTACTGTCCAAAGGCTGTGAATTTCGAAAAAGCCAGGTCACGTGCCGTGAGATCACCCGAGTACAAACCCATAAAATTACCTATTCTGAGCGGATCGTTACAATACATAAGCTGAACCTGCGCCACCGAGTTATCCTCAAAGACCCTGTCAAAACCGGCGGTAAGTAATATGGTACCGGTAGTATCGGCGAATGAGCGTGCAGGATGGAACCATGTAGCCTCGCCCCTGAATGAAAGGCTGCCCAGGGCTCCTGACCAGCCTGCGCCAGCAACGATGTCGGAGCTGTTTGACCATCCGGCCAGGAACTGAAAGTCATAGCCCCAGATATTGAATCGCCCCAGGCCTGCTGCCGTTACATCTTTTTCGCTGTCGACTTTTACTGCCAGCTCAACGGCAGAAGAATATGAAGGATAGTATTGAAGTCTTATGGCATCGCTACCAGGCCTTTCAACATAATCAACGTCGAAGAAGGAGTAAGTATTGAATATATCGTTGGGATTCCAGACGAATGTCTGTCCCCAGTTTATTCTTTGTCGTCCTATCCTTGCCTGGAATTTCTCAGAACTGAAATCGATCCACAATCTGTCAACTGTTGTATTGAGAAAGAAGGAATTTTCGCTAACCAGGTTCCACGACATGTCCACCAGGCCATTATCGGCGGCTGTCATTTCAGGATATGCAGGCCCCATGGATCTGACCATGTCGCCGGTAAAGAGACGGTTACGGATTTCTGTTGAAAAAGTAATGTGCTTCCCCAGGAAAGCTTTGAAATTAAGCCTGTTGTGGATCAGATTCTCAAAAATTACTTCTTTCGACAGGGTGTCGAACATCGCACTCTGCATATTTGTTATGTAGCCGTTCAGTTCGAAAGGCTTCTGTTTTTCCTGGGCGGGAACAGGCAGTAAAAACAACAGAACAGCCGCCAGTGTAAGTATAAGCCTGCATATCATGGCAAGGTGAGTTTCAGATTACTTCTTTATCTCATCCGACACCACCCTGCCGTCCTCAAGGGTAATAACGCGCCGTGCTTTCTGCACTACCCTGGGGTCGTGAGTGGAAAAGATAAATGTTATCTTTTCATCTTTGTTCAGCTGCTCCATAATGTCGAGAAGTACATAGGCTGATTTGGTGTCGAGATTTGCAGTTGGCTCGTCGGCAAGCACAAATTTAGGTTTTGAGGCAAGAGCCCTTGCTACGGCTATTCTCTGTTGCTGGCCTCCAGAAAGCCTGGAGGGACGGTTGTTGGCCCTGTCGGCCAGACCGACGGCTTTGAGCAATTCAAACGTCCTCTCCTCCCTGTCTTTGGCAGCTACTTTCTGAAGTGACATAATGAATTCCACATTCTCTCCGGCTGTCAGTACCGGGATAAGGTTATATGACTGAAAAACAAAGCCTATATTCCTCATCCTGAAGTCAGTAAGAGCAGAGGGCTTTAATGTGGAAAGATCTGTTCCGTCAACAAGGATCTGTCCTGAAGTGGGATTGTCGAGACCTCCCAGAAGGTTTAGCAGGGTTGTTTTTCCCGATCCGGAAGGACCCACAATGGTTGCAAATTCACCTTCCTCAAAATCGAGAGTCACATCATTCACCGCGTGAACTTTTATCTGGGTGGAATTGTATATTTTGCAAAGATTTCTGATTTCAATGACTTTCATGGTTTCTGGTGTTTTTGGTTATTCATTTCTTATGGCTTCAACCGGATTTAATTTCAGGGCTTTTCGTGCAGGATATACAGAGGAAATTATTCCCGTAAGGACAATAAGAATAGTTGTGGAGATGAAGAACTGAAGGTCGATGGTGGGGTAAAGGTGAGCTGAGTAACCTATGGCCTCCATGCCTTCGGAATATTTCATCAGGTTTATGCCTGTTTTGCCGGTAATGGCAATTACGACCTCGCTTACGGCCATACCGGCAAAGCCTCCGGTTATCGAAAGAAATACCGATTCAAGCATTATCATAATAAATACCCTGCGCCGGTTCATTCCTACAGCCATGAGCATCCCCAGCTCCCTGGTCCGTTCGAGTACCGACATCATCATGGTGTTAACGATACCGAAAGCCAGGGCGGCAAGAATAATGATCATGAATACTGCGTAGATCTGACCTATAAAATCGGCGATCATCGCAAGGTCAGGCTGGATTTCCTTCCAGTTCATGACTTCATAGTCAGGCAGCTTCTGTCGTATCTCTTTTGACAGATCATCCGTCAGGTCGTCATTTTCAAGCCGGGCAACTACCCTGTGAAAAGTACCTTCACTCATTCCTGTAAGCCGGCGCAGTTCATTTACAGGAACGAAAAGACTTGTCGATTCAAACATGTCATTGTTGGTCCTGAATATCCCGCTTATCCTGAAGGCGGCACCCGTCTGGTTGTTCTCTGTATCCAGAAAAGACAAAATGAGTCTTGATCCCTGCCTGTAGTTCCAGGCAGCATCGAGTATCTTCCACCGGTATTTTTCATTTTCCTGAACTTCGAGCAGGCTTTCAAAGGCTTTTGTAAATTTTTTCTCTGAGGTAAACCGTTCTCCCATAAGTGGTCCGAGCTTTCCACACACAGTCCCCGGAACACCTTCCCCCTCAAGCCTGCTGAATGATTCATCGGTAAGAATGTACCTGATGATATTAAGTTCTTTAGCGAGTTTTTCTCCAATATATGCAGTATTGTATTTTGTATTTTCCTCAAAGTAACTCCCTGTTCCCGGGATCAGCTTCGTGGAAAGGGTAAACATCTGTTTTTCCTTATCCGTGTCGATACCAGTGATTTCAACTCCCGTGCTCTTTGTGGCTGTCGAGGCTATTCCTCTTACTATGACCCTGCCTGTTACACCGGTAACTCCGGGGGTTGATTTAAGGACAGATTCAACATCAGGATAATCTGTAATTACATTCTGTATATCATGGCTTTTTCTGAATGCCTTATTATTCACCTGTATGTGTGACAGTTCTTCATTTACGGCAGCATCGATCCGTTGCAGTATTGAACTGTTGATCGCTGCCATTGAGAAAACCCCGGCAAAGACACCTACAGTCACTGCTGCTACTACGGTGAAGCTTCTTGTCCGGTTTCTCCAGACATTTTTCCAGGCTATTGCTGTGATCATCTTCTTTAATTTAAGCTCTTATTGCATTTACAGGATCGAGCCGGAAAATTTTCCGGGTACTGTATGCCATCGCTACCAGGAGTATCAGCACAATAACAACTACCTGCCAGAAATAATAAGTGTCGGGCAGCAGCATCGGCATAACCGGCTCAAAACCATAATCTTCGTACATACGGGCAAATTCACCCGTGAATGTCAGAGGGTGGACATTGCCAATAATCACTATCGGAACTGAAGCTATGATACCGGCAATCATTCCGAGAAATCCAACCAGCAGGATCTCGATCGAAACGATGCGGGCAAGTTTTATCTTCTGCATTCCGATAGAAAGCAGCATGCCGAATTCTCTTCTTCTTTCAGCCAGCATCATCAATACTGTGCCAAACACCCCAAATGCAATTACCAGGTAAAGAATTCCGACCATGATCATACCGCTTTTATTATCTGCTTCCATCTGGTTCAGGAGAAGAGAATTCATTTCTTCCCATGTTTTGACAGTAAGCGGATCTGCCACAAGATTCCTTAACCGGTTTCCTGTTTCCAGTATATCTTCATCATCGTTGCTGTTCAGGCTAATAACTGCTGAAGTCGACATGGACGGGGCTGCATACAGTACTCTTGATGCCTCAAGAGGCAGATAAACGATAACATTATCGATGTCGGGGGCAGGAAGCCTTACTATACCTTTTACCGTATATTTTCCTGCAGCAGAAGTTCCGTGGTATCCCTGTCCTACCAGTACAATTGTATCACCCACACCAGCCTGCAGATAATCAGCAAGTCCCTTCCCGATCACAATTTTGTCAGTTTCATTTCCATTAAGAAAGGCATTGCGAACCGATGCATGCTTTCTAAATGCAGCAAACACCAATGCAGTGTCTTCAGTTTTAATGTTCAGATCCTGGATCAGCCTGCTGTCGCTTGACCAGGCTTCCTCCCGGAAGAGATCAAGAAGCTTTTTTAAAGGTTCAGGAAGAGCCTCCTGCTTCAGCTTTTCTACTGCTTCAGGGCTTAGTTTAAATTTAACAAGCTTGTTGCTGATCTTCATTATCTTATCTTCACCTTCAGGAACGATCCCCATCACCATGACTCCCTGGGTATGGCTGCCGGCTGCTGCCAGGGCGAATGATTCCATACGTGGGATAACATCATTTACATTTGGATCTTTTTTTATTTTACTGATAAGGGAAGGATCTATTTCAAAGCTGTTATCAATGGTCGGATCATCAAAATAATCAGTATGCTGAAGCTGAAGATATCCGCTGTATGATTCTATTACGTTTTTAAACATCCTGTCATATGATCCAAGCTGAAAAGAACGCATCAGAAGTGCAAAAAAGAGAGCAAAAAAGACCGAGGCGGCAGTGATCATGGTCCTTCGCCTGTTGCGCCAGAGGTTCCGCCATGCCAGTTGATAGTCTTTCATTGAAGAAGATTTGGGTTTAAGGTTTATGGTTTAAAGTTTATAATTTATAGTTTACAGTTTAAAGGGGTTCAGGGTCATCATGGGGTAGTTCCTGGACCCGGAACGCTGAACTTGTTATCTTATGGTTTTCATATTCTGCTGTGAAAAGAAGCTGTCGTTTATATCGATATTGAATTTCATATCCACAATATTAATGACAGTTTTATACCCCTCATTTTCAGCCGGTATAAGTTCGATAACCGTTGGCAGTAACCGTCCGTCAACAGTTTTTATTTCGCTGCCTTTTTCGGTGCGTACCAGGTAATTATCTTCGTCATACAATTCCGCTTTGACGACGATAAAATCATTCATGTCGACCCACCACAACTGGGAGCCCCACAGTACATCGGCATCTTCCCTGGCAGTCAGTCTGACTTTCCAGCATTTCCTGCCGGCAATTTCTTCTTCGCCTTCCATGGCATGGAGATAATCATCCACCACCGAGGATTCCCTGAGTATATCATCATTTGTGTAATCACTTCCCATCCATCCCTGCGACATCATTGAGGGCGGAAGTTTTATCAGCCTGCTGATGGCCGGATTCCAGCTCCACATTTCATTTCCGCGTTTAAGAAAGGTTTGTCCTTTTTCCCTGGCCGGGGCGGTAATAAGGGTAAGCGCATAATCATCTTCCTTCGACCACGACCTGAATTCAATGCTTCTCTGCCATGAAGGCCTGATAATGGTCATAACCATTTCGCTGTAGCCTGACATCTCGCCTCTGAATTTATCATCTGCCTTTCTGATGATCTCCGTCGGAGAAAGTTCCTGGGCCGATATGGGCGGAAGAAATCCAGCGCATATTATTAAGAGAGATGCCTTTAACGATAATTCCATAATTATTTCATTTATAATAGTTTATGATTGCATCTATTGTTCTGGAATGTTTTTCATCGTCGTTAGTATCATTAAAAATTATTGACAAACCATAGCCCTCAATTGTATAAAGGAACATTTTCATGTCCGTTTCGGGGTCGTAGCCGGATGGCATGCGCTCCTTTTTCCTGATAAAAAAATCTCTCAGTACAGAAAGCATCCTCTTAATGAAGAAGGCAGATGAATTTTTATCAGTAATGGTTACAGAATCTGCAATATGTGTCATTATGAAACTTTCCCTCACGTCCTTCTGTAACAGGAACTGATAGAAGAGTCTCCAGAAAGAAATTTTTTCACGGATTATCTGGAATACCATCTGAACAAAGTGTACGAATTCATCTTCACTAAGATATCCGTCACGGTTGGGGTCAAAACAGGATAATATTTCTGCTTCCGACCGGCCAAGGATTTCAGACAATAATTCTTCCTTGCTCTTAAAATAATTATACATTAATCCTTTTGAGATACCTGCCTGTTTTGAGATCTGACTTATTGTTGTATTATGGTAACCATTAACAGCAAACAGTTGCAGGGCAACATCCATTATAAGGTTTCTTTTCTCATCTCTTATAACCTCATACTGCTGTGGTGTCCTTGGTGACATATTATTGATTGTACGGTCAGTCAAAGATAGGAATTATTTTTTAAAATCCAAAAATTTTTTCATTTTTTTCTCAGGGCAGGCTTAAAATATTACAAATCCGGAGCCTGATCAAAAGAAGCGAAGGATCTCTAAGTGTGAAAAAACCGGGGTCAAATATAACGGTCAGCCGTTAACAGGATGAAATAATTAAATTCGGGCATCCGTTTTATAAAAAAAGATTTTCTATCTTTATCAGTTGTACTTAAAAATCTCATGCAATGGCAAGTCTCAGGCTTTTACTCGGGTTAATTCCCTCCACCCTGAAAATTGAACAGGCTGAAAAGGCATTGACAGCCGAATTTGAAAATCTCAATGCTTTCACCGGTTCCGAAACACTGAAAAAATTCACAGAACTGAAAGAGCTGGTTACTTCTTCCGATTTCATCACAAAGAAGAAAGAGATAGAATCGTTGAAGTACAAGGGATCAGAAGATTATGCAAAGGAAAAAGAGTTTCTTTCCCTGAGCAAAGCCAAGGATATAGTGATGTATTTCCGTACAATAGCAGGATCGGCGCTCAAAAAGTTCAGGGAACTTGACGGCTCATCAAAGATAGCTTCATACGAAGACCTTGAAAAGCTGGTCACTTCTCTTGAGTTCCGGGAAAAAGCAAAGACAAAAGAATTTAAAGGATCCGAGGATGAAAAGAAGCTTCTGGACTATAAGCGTCTTAAATCCGGTTCTGAAATAAAGGAGTATTATGCTTTTAAAAAATCGAAGGAGTATTCCAACTTCCTCAATATTGATGGTTCGGCAAGGCTGGGGCGCTATAACGAACTGAAGGATTATGTGGCATCAAAGGAGTTCCTTGAGAACAAAGCATATCTCCTCGACAAAAAGCGATTTGAAAAAACAGAAATGTATAAAAGCCTTCAGGAATACGGGAAACTTTCCAAAAACGAGGATATCATCTGGTATTTCAAGGTTAAAGATTCAGATAAATTCGACCTGATAAAAACAAGGGAGCTTACCTTTAGTGATGAATTTGAAGGGACCAGTCTCGACACTTCAAAATGGATTACCAATTACTACTGGGGCGATAAGCTTCTCAAGGATAACTACACTGCCGGAAATGACCTTCAGGCATTCACGGCCGGAGAGAACCTGGAGATCCGCAACTCGCTTCTGAAGATCATTACAAAACCACAGAAAAAGCAGGGAAAGGCATGGACAACCGGTGGCTTTGTTGTGAAGGATTTTAATTTTACCTCGGGTATAGTAAATACCGGAGCTGCTTTCCGTCAGAAATACGGAATATTCAGTGCCAAGGTGAAACTGGGCAATCCTGCTGCCAAAACTGCTTTCTGGATGCTTTCCGATAAAGTAACACCTCATATTGATGTATGCCGGACCGAAAACGGCAAGGTGGTATCTGACTTCTTTGCAACTCCCGAAAAAAGGACAAAGGCTTCTATCGGAGGAAAGTATGCCAGCGATTTCTACATATACACTCTTGAATGGACAGCCGACAGCCTTGTATGGAAAATCAACGACACGGAGATCATGAAGCAGATTTCCGACGTTCCTCAGGAACCTATGTACATCCTCTTCTCCGGCGGTCTTGATAAACCCGTCAACAGCATGACTACCATGGAGATAGACTGGGTCAGGGTGTACCAGCCGAAGAAACAATAGTAATTTGCCGCGGAGCGGCGTAATTAATTGTAATTTGCCCCCTTCACCCTTCGCTAAAGCTTCGGTTGACGAAGACGGGCGTAATTTGGCGCTTCGCGCCGTAATTCGCACTGCGGGAGTATTTCATTGTAATCTACCCTTCGGGAGTAATTTACGGCGAAGCCAAATTACGTCCCGACTTTGTGCACCATAGCTTTGGCAAAGGTGTAAGGGCTAATTACGTCCGACGAAGGAGGACAAATTACGCCCGACGAAGGAGGACAGATTACATTTTGGAGGAGAATGCTATACTAATTCACTTTTTTTGTAACATTTCCTCTAAGTATACGTCTTTATACCGTAAACCGGTTTATGACAGTAAAGGAATACAATAAAGCAGTTGATGAGTATGCCGATGCACTATACCGCTTCATCCGCGCCGACCTGCGCGATGACGCCAGGGCTGACGACATAGTGCAGGACAGCTATGAAAAACTGTGGCGTCATGTAACGGAAATTGAATTCCCGGTCGTCAAATCCTGGCTCTTCTCAACAGCATACCATGCTATGATTGACATCATCCGTAAAGAAAAAAGAATGTCAGTAGTCGACGAAATCAACGATGCCGGCATGCTGTCAGACTCACAGTATTCCGACCTGAATGAGATCCTTCATGCTGCCCTGGCCCGACTGCCCGAAAACCTCAGGACAGCTGTGCTGCTTCGTGATTACGAGGGATACAGCTACAGGGAGATAGGAGAGATAACAGGACTGGGTGAAGCCGCCGTGAAAATAAATATTTACAGGGGCAGAATGGCCCTTAAAAACTATATCGGGAAAATTGAAACGGTAATCTGACAATGGAGCTGAACAGAGATAATTTTGATATATGGCTTACACGCTGGCTCAGTGGCTCTCTCAACGAGGATCAGGCTGATAAATTTATGGCCTTTCTCCTTGATAATCCCGACATCATGCAGCCTGACGACCTTTCCTATGCCAGGTTAAGTCCTGAAACACACCCATACCCGCACAAGGACAGGCTCAGGAAGAACCCCCTGCAACTGAATACTGAACAGATTGAATACCTGTCTGCTGCATTTCATGAAAACGACCTTTCTCCCGAGGCAATTCATGAACTGGAACTGAACATTGATAATAATGCACATTACAGAAAAATCTTCGAGCTTACAGGCAAGGCCAGACTTGTCGCGCCCGACATCCACTACCCTGATAAGAAATCTCTTAAGAGAGTTGGTCCAACAGGAAAAATATTCCGCCTGGCAACGGAAATAATCAGCATCGCAGCGGTAATTCTTATAGTCCTTATGTTCCGGCTAATGGCTCCCGGCTCAATGTCGGATCAGGGCAACACCCACACCTCAGAAATCCTGCCGGAACATGAGAACATGCCTGAATATACCATCTACAGGATGGATCCCATCGCCATTGCCGAACCAGTACAAGCAACTTCAATGCCTGCCAGCCGAAAGACCGTTGCCGAAATAATAAGTCCGCCTGTCAGTGAACCATCCGATTTAATCCTGGCCCAGACTGATGTCGCTCAGTTGAATGATCTTACCGTGCCGGCAGAAGCAGCATTTTTGCCTGCAGTAACTATCACAAAAATTGATATCAGCCTCTTTTCCGGTAATCTCGAATTCAATACAAGGCCGGCATGGCTTATTGCCTCTTCGACGGACTACCGGCCGGAGTATTTTTATGACGACAGGGGAAGGGTGAGAAGATTTTTTGCTTCAACATTCAGGGAAAAGATACTTAAGGAAGAAGGAGAGCCCTGGAAGCCTCTGCAGCCTTACGAAATTGCAAGGGCAGGTGTCGACGGCCTGAACCGTCTTCTTGACTGGAATATGGAGCTTAAGGAAACAAAGAGCTCACAGGGTGAAACAAAATCAGTCTATTTCAGTTCAATGCTCCTTACATTCAATGCTCCGGTGAAAAAAACCGGTGAATGACTGTAACTTTAATGCTGCCATGAACGTCAGGGCATAAGAAACAGTAAAATCAACAGACATGAAAAAGATTGGAATTCTGACATTGCTGGCGGCATTCATTCTCCAGGGCTTCAGCCAGGAGGTGACTGCCACAAACAGGACTGAGAAACAGGTAATCGACACCACTGAAGTGAGCAAAGTAGCCATAGGAGATGACCTTCTGGTTATTGAAAAGAATGAAGACCTGACAAGGATTAAAGTGCGGGACAGAGGCATGGCTATCCTTGAATCACTTGAAGGTTTAGGACCAAAGGTTAAATTTGAAAATTACAGTGAAGAAAGAGATGAAGAAACCTTCAGGAGGGATGAAGATGAACACAAAGAGCCGGCAGCAAAAAAGAGAAGCCGGTTCAGAGGACACTGGGCCGGTATAGAAGCCGGACTTAATAACTACACTCTGTCGGATTACAGCCTGACACTGCCCGATGAGATCAACTACATGACACTTCACTCAGGTAAATCCAGAAACCTTAACCTGAATTTCGGACAGCTCAGCATTGGACTGGGAAGACATATAGGTTTCGTAACAGGCTTCGGACTCAGCTGGAACAATTACAGGTTCGACGGGAACAATAATATTCAAAAGGATGTGAATAACATAACAACAATACTGGACCCCGGAGAACCTCTTAAAAAATCGAAATTCAGCACTTTCTTTTTTAAGGTGCCTCTTCTGCTTGAGTTCCAGATACCTACTGACCGCCAGAGGCTGAACATTTCTGCCGGACCTGTGGGAGCAATAAAGCTGGGCTCATACTCATCAATGGTTTTCGAGGACAAGGAAAAGGTAAAGTCCGATGACGATTTCAACCTTAACATGCTTCGTTACGGGGCTACGGCACGTATCGGATATGAGAACATAACCGTCTATGGAACATATTACCTCACCCCTCTTTTCAAGGAAGGAAAAGGTCCGGGTGGCGTTGATCTCTTCCCCTTTGAAATTGGCATTGCATTTACCATCGACGATTAAAATTCCCTTTTAGTTTTTTATAACACGGGGCTTTCTCATAAGCCCCTTTTTTTTCGTCCACCCCACTGATGGAAATTTATTAAATTATTGATAATCTACAAGTCCCCTTCAGGGGATTTAGGGGTAATGTAAAGGAGACGAGGGTGTCTCAAAAGGGCACCTTCTTTTTTT
>ERZ795057.476-NODE-476-length-41683-cov-32.621889_pt1 | contig 41683 bp, 34 predicted proteins | sample MGYA00375141_ERZ795057 | MGnify/ENA primary metagenome ERZ795057 (study PRJEB30186, sample SAMN05720163) | activated sludge metagenome | isolation source: Anaerobic digester | place: Hong Kong | collected 2015-01-26 ...
GCGATCCTGGACCTTTCACTTCGGGAATGAAATATTCATTTCTAATTAAAATTAAGCATGCCGCCTGTAAATGAACACAAAGCCGATGGCGATTGTCAACAGAAACAGCACGAGCATTCCGAATTCATTCAGAGTAGGGATAGTTGCAGGTTCATCGCCTACGGTCAGGGATGCCGTCGCCGGTCCGCTGTTTCCCGAGGAAGAGGTCAGATCGCCTGTGGTGTTAGTTTGGATGCCTGCAGTAGAGCTGGTTACGTCCACCTGAATCGTGCAGGAGGCCCCGGCCGGCACCGAACCGCCGGAATAGGTGATGGTCGATGATCCGTCCGTGGCTGTCAGGCTCCCGCCGGTGCAGGCGGCTGAGGCATTGGGTGGGGTGGCCACGACCACACCGTCAGGGAGGTTGTCCGTGAAGGCGAGGCCTGTGGCTGCCAGAGCACTGGCCGTGTTGTCGATGGTAAAGGTCAGGGTGCTGGTCCCGCCGCTGAGGATCGTCTCAGGGGAAAAGTTCTTGGAGAATATCGGCGGGGGCTCCGTCCATCGAGCGTACAAAGTAACATTGCTACTTCCCATGGCGAAGGTGTCGCCCCCGCTGTAGGAGGTGCCGCTGCCGTTGGCCGCCGTATTCCAGCCGGTGAAGCTGTACCCGGTTTTCACCAGGGAACCGGTGTTCCCCAGGACCGTTACCGTGTCGGTGATGTTGTACGTGTTTCCGTCCGTTGGCACAGAGCCTCCGGTATTGGTATTGCCGTCGTAAGTGACCGTGTAGTCGATGGCCATCCACTGGGCGTACAGAGTGACGTTGGAACTGCCCATGGCAAAGGTATCGCCCCCGCTGTAATCAGTGCCGCTGCCGTCGGCCGCCGTATTCCAGCCGTCAAACGTATACCCGGTCTTCATCAGGGTACCGGTATTTCCCAGGACCGTGACCGTGTCGGTGATATGGTATGTGTTTCCGTCCGCTGGCACAGTGCCGCCGGTAGCCCCATTGCTGTCGTAGGTGACGGTGTAGGGAACGGGCGTCCATTCGGCATAGAGGGTCAGGGGCCCATTTTCCGTATAGGTCGCCCCTTCATCATAATGGGTACCGCTGCCGTCAGTGGCCGTATTCCATCCGTTGAAGGTATAACCGATCCTGGCCAGGCTGTCTGTGTTGGTAGCCAGGGTGAGGGCCACATTATAGATTTTCGTCTGATTTGCCGGAGCGGTCCCGCTGTCAGCTCCGTTGGCGTCGTATGTGACGGGGTAGGCGGGCGGAAGTTCCACGGTCAGATCGGCCGACGCGTGTCCGCTGTTTCCCGAGGAAGAGGTCAGATCGCTCGTGATGTTTTGGTGGATGCCCACGGCGTTGCTGGTTACGTCCACCTGAATCGTGCAGGAGGCCCCCGCAGCCACCGAACCGCCGGAATAGGTAATGATCGATGATCCAGCCGTGGCTGTCAGGCTCCCGCCGGTGCAGATGGTCGAGGCGTTTGGGGGGTCGGCCACGACTACGCCGGCGGGCAGAGTGTCCGTGAAGGCGAGGGCCGTGGCGGCCAGAGAACTGGCCGTGTTGTCGATGGTAAAGGTCAGGGTGCTGGTCCCGCCATTGGCGATGATGTTGGGCGCAAAGACCTTGTAAAAGGCGGGCGGGGGTTCCACGTTCAGGGAGGCCGTCGCCGGGTCCGTCACCGGGATCCCTACCAAGAACAACGAGCTTGTCGTGTTGGGGTAGCTTCCGGGGCTCGCTCCCGCCGGAACCTGGAGCGTCACGGAGAAGGTGCACGAGCCGCCGGCCGGGAGGGTCCCGCCGGTCATGGTGAGGAAGCTGGTTCCGCTGATGCTGGAACCGGCACCGCAAAAACCATCGGCGGGCAGGCTGATGGCCGTGAGGCCTGAAAGCACGGCGGCGAGATCATCTGTGAAAGACAGGTTGGTCACGGTCTCTGTCGAACTCACATTTTCAATGGTGAAGGAGAGGGTAGTCGTCCCGCCCGGGACGGTCGACCCGTCAAAGGACTTGGAGAACTTCAGAACTGTAATCGTGAGGCCATCGCTCGCCGGGTTCCCCGTCACCTGCGTCACTCCCACGGTTCCCGTCAACGGGCCCGTCGTGTTGGAGTAAGTGCCGGGGCTCGCTCCCATCGGCACCTGAAGCGTCATGCTGAAGGTACAAGACGAGGTTGGTCCAAGGGTCCCGCCGGTCAGGGTGAGGGTACTGGTGCCGGCGAGCTGAGAACCGGCTCCGCAGAGGTCGTTCATGGGAAGACCGGTGGCCACGAGGCCCGAAAGCGCGGCGTCCAGGTCATCCGTGAAGGTGATATCCGTGGCCTCGGCAGCATCCGTGTTCTGGATCGTGAATTCCAGGGTGACCGTGTCGCCGGGATGAACCGGGTCGTCGGTGAAGCTCTTGGTCAACTCCAGCGGCCAGGCAGAGACCGCCATCATAGTTATCAGCAAAAGAATCGACAAGCAAACCACATTCGCTTTAATGACCGTTCTCATTTTCCCCCTCTTTATCCCGGGTTGTCACGTTGTTTTTCGAAAATCACCGCAAATCCATAGAAAAAATGTCAGAATCATAGGGAGAGATGTGCCAAAAAAGTAAGGCTTAATTTAAAAGCCTCATAGCGGAAATCACCAGCAAGATCAAATTTCAAACCCCCCTGGGAAAGGCAAGATATATTAAAGGCTAACTGTTTTTGCAGTCAGCCTTTTTTTAGAGCGGTTTCCTGAGAGCGTTAGCCCTCTTCGGGCAAAAGGGCATTTTCTCATAAAAACCCTGAAAATCAGTCTATCTTAATGAATGTCTTTCCCTGTGCCTTGCACACGGGGCATTTCTCAGGGGGTTCATTCTCACAGGTAAAACCGCACACAGGACATACATAATAATCTCCATCTTCCTGGCTATCGATATTATCCATGGCCTTTTTGTAAAGTGATGCATGTATCTCTTCAACTGCATTGGCATATTCAAAGCTGCGCTGGGCAGCTTTATTGCCTTCTTCTTTTGCAGCTTCAATCATGGGAGGATACATGGTCTTGAATTCATGAATTTCTCCTGACATAGCCTCCTGAAGATTTTCCGCTGTTGTCTTTATCCCTTTTAAAGCCCTGAGATGTGCATGGGCATGCACAGTCTCTGCCGCTGCCGCAGCCCTGAAAAGCCTTGCAACCTGTGCTTTACCCTCTTTGTCCGCCTGATCTGCAAATGCCAGATACTTCCGGTTTGCCTGGGACTCGCCTGAAAAAGCCTCCCAGAGGTTCTTTTCTGTCTTTGTCATTGTATGCCTCCTGAAAAATTGTTAATTCGGATTGGGCAATATGCCCCTGCATAGTAAATAGACATATTAACTTAGGGATTCTAAGCAAGGATAAAACATCTTACAATATTTCATTCAAGTAATAAACTTTCTATCTGAAAAAATGTTATGCCTAATAATCCATATTATGATTTGACCTCTCCATGTTTTTTTCATATACTTCCCTGAAATATTTAAGACATTCTACCATATATTTCCCTTTATAAAAAATAAAATTCAATATTTTACAATAAACAGTTCAAACCAGGTGAATTGTGAGTTAATATTTTAATAATTTAAAGTTTTGCAGCAGCTCATTATTCAAGTATTGGAAAAAAAATGAAAGATGATCCAAAAAAGAAAATGCTGAATTTCAGATTTATAATATTTTTAATTCTCTCAATTGGCTACCTTTTAGTGTACTTTCACAGGCTCTCGCTCTCGGTTGTAGCCGATGACCTTGTCAGGGATTTTAATACATCGGCCAGCATGATGGGTCTTCTGGGTTCGGTATATTTTTACATCTATGCACTGATGCAATTTCCTGCCGGATTGATGTCGGATTCTCTTGGTCCGCGCAAATGTGTAACTTCTTTTCTGCTGATAGCATCGGCTGGAAGTATCATCTTCGGTTTTGCGCCCAATATTACTGTAGCATTTGCAGGAAGAATACTGGTTGGTTTAGGCGTATCAATGGTCTTTATTCCCACGATGAAAATACTTGCACAGTGGTTCCGGGCTCGCGAGTTTGCCCTGATGGCGGGCATCCTTAATGCAATGGGCGGCATGGGGGTTCTATCGGGCACCTGGCTGCTGGCCCTGATGGCTGCATGGATCGGCTGGAGGGCATCCTTTGTGGTTATAGGAGTCAGCACATTAGTTTTGGTTGTTGCAGTATGGTTTATCGTAAGTGACAAGCCTGAGGACAAAGGATGGCCCTCAATTGACGAAATTGACAACAGGGGAGATATTCCTGTTTCTCCTCCCGAAAGTATACCTCTATTAAAAGGGGCAAAAATAGTAGTATCAGAAAAGTTCTTCTGGCCGATTGCAATATGGTTCTTTTTTGACTGCGGAATATTTTTTGGATTCGGCGGTCTGTGGGGAGGGCCATACCTGATGCACGTATATAATATGACAAAAGCCGAGGCAGGAGCCATTTTGAGCATGATTGCATGGGGCATGATAATCGGCAGCCCCCTTCTGGGTCTTGTCTCAGACAAAGTCTTAAAAAGCAGAAAAAAGGTCTTTATAATCACCTCAACGATTTTAACTCTTGAGATGATATTTCTTTATATCTTTCCTTCAGGTTTACCCAGGGCAGTACTTTATATCTTGTTTTTTATTTTTGCCTTATGTTCCTCATCCATTGTTGTTGTTGGATTTACTGCCGCAAAGGAATTATTCCCTGTACAGATTGCAGGGACATCGGTCGGTACTGTTAATCTTTTTCCCTTTCTGGGAGGTGCTGTTTTTATGCCCATTCTGGGACGAATTCTCGATGCATACCCAAAGAGCCCAACGGGGGCATTCCCTCAAGAGGCATACTCCATTATCATACTCATATTAATGGGAGCCTCACTGGTGTCGTTGATCTGTACCTTTGTAATGAAAGAGACATACCCGAAAGATGATGGAAATCAGCCTGTTGATTAAAATGAAAGTATCGGCGAGCTTTTTATCTGTGAAAATATTTAAACCATAATATTGAATAGAGGAAAGAAATGAAATATGGAGCGACCAATCTTCCTTCTCTTCCAATCCTGGACGAAATAAGGAATTTTGCGGAAATGGGTTTTGACTATCTTGAACTGGGATTAGATGCCCCAATCGGGCACTATTCGGTAATTCGTGAGACGAAAACGGAGATTCTAAATGCACTGGAAAACCACTCAATGGGACTTGTGTGCCACCTTCCCACCTTCGTCTTCTCAGCGGATATGACCGAAAGCATAAGGAGGGCTTCTATTGAGGAAACAGTCAACTCAATTCAAGTATGCGCGGAACTTGGGGCATTAAAAGCAGTTCTTCACCCGGCAATGACCAATTGGCTTGGATTTCTTTTCATGGAAAAGGTAAAAGAATATGCAAATGAGGCCCTGGAAATAATTGTTGAACAGGCTGCAAAAATTAATGTGTGTCTGTGCATTGAAAATATGTTTCCCAAATACGGATACTTTTTTGAACCGGATGAGTTTCTGGATGTTTTAGAGCGCTTCCCGTCGCTAAAAGTTACCCTTGACGTGAGTCATGCGAATATTGGCGATCAGAAAAAAAACAGGATATCTCGGTTTATCAGGATTTTAGGCGATCATATAAGTCATGTCCATGTAAGTGACAACAAGGGCAGAGAAGATGATCATCTACCCATTGGAGCTGGTAAGATTAATTTCAGGGAAGTAATAAAGGCTTTAGAAATAATTGACTATAAAGAAACAGTGACATTTGAAGTTTTTACTGATGACAGGACATATGCCGGAGAGAGTCTTAAACGTTTTAAGGAAATGATAAATCATACCTGATTCACTGATATTGGAACAGGATAAAAGAGTACTGAAATAAATGCTGTTTTATGATGGTATTGATAGATATTTGAGAATCTGCGATATCAATAACGTATATGGAAAAATATAAAAAAATCGCTGTTCTGGATGACCAGTTTGAGGCTCAACTTCTGGAATCGATTTTGAAGGAACGGGGAATCCCTCATCTTTTAAGATCTTATTATGACACGGCTTTCGATGGGCTATTTCAGACTCAGAAAGGGTGGGGATATATCAGTGCTCCTCCGGAGTTTTCAAAAGATATAGAGGAAATTCTTACCGAATTGAGAAAAGACAAAAGGCTGGAACAAAATTACCCTGAATGAAAACCCTGGATTCAGCATCGAGGTGAAACATATGTTCCTGCCCACCACACCTGAAGAGTTACAAGTCCTTGGATGGGATTCCCTGGACATAATTCTTGTTACCGGTGATACCTATATTGATTCTTCATACATCGGCGCCGCAGTTATCGGCAAGGTACTGCTTAATGCCGGTTATAAAGTAGGGATTATCGCACAGCCGGATACTTCAAGCGATAAGGACATCTCCAGGCTCGGTGCTCCGGTAATGTTCTGGGGGGTTACCGCCGGATGCATGGATTCCATGGTATCCAACTATACAGCTTCCAAAAAAAGACGCAATCGTGATGATCTGACACCGGGAGGTAAAAATACCAGACGACCCGATCTGGCAGTTATTGTATATACAAATTTGATCCGGCGCTATTTCAAAGATACCCCGCCGATTGTCATCGGGGGTATTGAAGCCAGCCTGAGACGCATCTCCCACTATGATTTCTGGTCGGACAAAATCAGGCGTTCAATCCTTTTTGACGCCAGGGCCGATGTCCTGGTCTATGGTATGGGTGAAAAGACAATTCTTGAACTGGCGGAAAAGATCCTCTACAGGCAGGATTTAAGCGATATACGGGGTATCTGTTACATTTCAAAAGACCCGGTAAAGGAATATATTGAACTCCCTTCACACACCGAAACGGCAATGGATAAAGCCAGATTCCTTGAAATGTCGAGGGTTTTTTTTCGAAATACAGACCCCTTCAACTCAAATGGTCTCTGCCAGAAGCAGGATACACGTTACCTCATTCATAACCCTCCTCAATTTCCGCTTGGAACCGATGAACTGGATAGTATTTATGAGTTAGATTATGAGCGCGATGTCCATCCCTATTATAAAAAAGATGGACCTGTTCGCGGCCTTGAAACCATCAGGTATTCCATTACCACCCACAGGGGATGCTACGGGGAGTGCAGTTTCTGTGCAATCTCAATACACCAGGGCAGGGCAGTGGTTGACCGCAGTGAATCATCCATTATCAGAGAGGCGGAAGTAATTTCCGGCCATAGAGACTTCAAAGGTATTATCAATGATGTGGGAGGACCGACCGCAAATATGTACGGAATCGAGTGCCCACTGAAATTCAAACGCGGATCATGCACGGACAGACACTGCTTAACCCCTTTCATATGTGATAAACTGCCGGTAAGTCATAATCGCCAGATAAAGCTTCTGCGCCGCTTGAGAAAAGTTAAGAAGGTTAAAAAGGTTTTTATCGGATCCGGTATCCGGCATGACCTTGTTTTGAAGGATAAGGCCTTTGGGATCAAATATCTTGAGGAAATTGTGCGATATCACATCTCCGGACAGCTTAAAACAGCGCCGGAACATTCGGAGGAACATGTCCTTCGCTTGATGGCAAAACCATATTCAAATGCCCTGGAAGAATTTAAAATGCATTTTGACCGCTTGACATCTGTCCTCAAAAAGAAACAGTATCTGACCTGTTATTTCATAGCAGCCCACCCTGGCTGCACTCTGAGCGATATGTACAACCTCAGAAAATTCATAAACAGGGTATTAAAATTCAACCCTGAACAGGTTCAAATTTTTACGCCTGTGCCGTCAACCTGCGCGACCCTGATGTATTATATGGAAACAGACCCCGAGACCGGAAGAGCGATCTTTGTGGAAAAAAATAAATACGAGAAAGAAAAGCAGAAAAACATACTTTTCAGGCCGCTCAGTCGGAAACCACAAAAAAATACAAGCAGGCAAAATACTTAGTAGATACCCACCCAAATCCTGCTCATAAATCATATTTAAGGACTGAAATCATTTCTTCCCCTGTTCTCAGGGCCATAAGCTATTCAAACCAAGTCTGCTGCCTTTAAAGTGAATCAGGTAGATTTCAAATCATTGATTCAAGTGCAGTATATTCCAGCCCAAAAGCCTCTGCCACAGCCTTATAAGTAATCTTGCCTTTATAAATATTGACGCCCTTTGAAAGGGCCTCATTTTTTCGAACTGCATCAGGAAATCCATCCGTTGCAAGCTCCATAAGAAAAGGAAGGACTGCATTAGAAAGTGCATAGGTGCTCGTTCGGGGAACAGCACCCGGCATGTTTGTTACTCCATAGTGGCAAACTCCATCTACAAGGTATATCGGGTCCGAATGGGTTGAGGGACGGATTGTCTCAACGCATCCTCCCTGATCTACGGCCACGTCTACAACTATGCTGCCCGGTTTCATCTGGCTGATCATCTCGCGTGTTACCAGTCGGGGAGCTTTAGCGCCTTTAACCAGAACCGCACCTATAAACAAATCAGCTCTTTTCACGGCCTCAGCAATAGTGAAAGGATTTGCGCTGAGGGTTGTAAATCTGCCATGAAGGACCTCTTCAAGATAACGAAGACGGTTTGCATCTATATCAAGAAGCGTGACATTGGCACCCATACCCAGGGCCATCTGTGCGGCATTTGTTCCCACCACTCCGGCTCCGAGTATGCTTACATCTGCAGGCCTCACACCGGGAACTCCACCCAGAAGCTTTCCGCGCCCGCCATATGTCTTTTCCAGATAATGTGCTCCTACCTGTACGGCCATGCGGCCAGCCACCTCGCTCATGGGGATAAGAAGAGGCAGAGTTCCATCAGCATGCTCAACTGTTTCATAGGCTATTCCAGCCACCCCGGTATTTATCATTTCCACAGTCAGGGACTTTTCTGCGGCCAGATGCAGATAGGTAAATATAAGCAGTCCTTTGCGAAAAAAACCGTATTCAGAGGGCTGAGGTTCCTTGACCTTGACGACAAGATCTGCTGACCATGCTTCGCGAGCGCCCGGGACAACAGCCCCGCCCGCCGACTTATACTCCGGGTCGCTAAAACCGCTTCCATCTCCTGCGCCTGCCTCAACCAGAACCCTGTGCCCGGCCTCCGAAAGCTGTTTAACTCCTCCCGGAGTCATGGCCACCCGGTACTCATTATCTTTGATCTCCCTGGGCAAACCTATAATCATACCATTCCCTCCTTTAAGCTGTTTTAAGCAACCGGTTTCTTCAGCTTTATTCTTATTTCATTTTTATACTGCTGAATTCGATAGTCATTGAAACCTGCAGACTCAATCATAGCAACTGCCTGCTTCCTGCTATACTTTCTCAAAGGATTGATCTTGCTCAACAGGCTGTAAATAAAATAATATATCCTTTCTACAGGTGTAAAGGAAGCTCTCCACTTTCTTTTATCTATCTGTGATGAAACCCTTGCAGGATCATATATCCATGCCTCTCCCCCGGGTTTCAAGACCCGATAGCATTCCTTCAATACCTTTACAGGTTCTCTCAGCATGTGCAGCATTCCTGTGCTTATTACCATGTCAAAAGAACAGTCTTCAAACCGCAGCCTTCCTGCATTCCCGACTTCGAAGTCCAGTCTTTCAGACACTCCTGCGCTTAATGCATTTATTTTTGCTATTTCTATTAACCTTCGCGTCAAGTCTATTCCTGTTACTCTAATAGAAGAAGACCTTTTTGCTATCTCTATTGGAAGATACCCCGGTCCGGTGCCTAAATCAAGGAGTTTGCCTTGCTTCTGCCATGACACAACCTCCTCCGCGACCTGGCTGTAATAGGTCTCTACAACCATTCTGGTCGCCTTCTCATAAATAGAAGCGAGAAACCAGGGAATCCTTTCATATAATATCCACACGTCTGTTTTCCTTTTTTAAATAAACCCTGTGCCGCAGCATTTTTATTGTTGAATTTCATTCAGCTTACTTTTCATTAAACGAATCTTATAACAATATGTGTAATTCAAATTCAATATAAAATCAAAAATGTTGTCTTAAAAACATCAGGAATATAGTATAGCTTTCATTTAAAAGACGCAGTTTTTTGATCCAGCTCATTGCCTTTAGCAAGAATAATCAAATATAATAAAAAGAGTATCAGACGGCATATTCTATATAACTGAAAAAAGATTATTTATGGTAACTATTAATAATACAACAAAATACCACAGGGACTATCCAATAGACCTTATGACGGAATTTACCATCTGCGAGTCCTTTGCCACATTGAATTCCCCTTACATGGTGGCGCTGGAAACTCCCAGACCATACGGTGCTGTTATCGGTGATATGCTAAAGGCAAACAATTTGATAAATCCGGGTCTGAGTATATGCGAAGTAGGCGGCGGCTACGGAAACCTTATGGCCGGCCTGCTGGAACCATATTCTTTTCAGATAGATCATGTGTGCATGATAGATCTATCAATAAAATTATTGAAAAAGCAGAAAGATAGACTGAAGAAATGGTCACATATTGTTGACTTTGTTAATTCTGACGCCATGGAACTGGTGCCTGCATTATCAAATGTGGATGTGGTTATTCTTAATGAGGTAATTGGAGATCTTGATACATGGAAGGATATAGATGCTGGAAAACTCCCTGATGAGGTTGCTGATCTGGTCAGTCAATATAAACTTGATATTCCATCAAAAGGCACTTTCAATTTCAATATGGGGGCGGTATTGCTTGCCGAAGAGCTGTGTAAAAAACCTCTGGCTTCTTTTATTTCTGAACATTCAAGCGACCCTTTACTACCTGATGATATGGATTTTTTACAAAGGGGTCTTGAAATAAACGGATTCCCAAGGGAAATCAAACTGAAAGAACATTCCGAATTTACCATAAGGTTCTCTCACCTGGTCAAGGTAGCTCAGGCCTGGGGCAGGGATATTGCTACTGGATCTTTGATTGATCTTGTAGGAATAAAAAAATCGCCAAAAATGAAATTCATTTTTATTTCACATGCCTGTGCAACTGAAGAGCAGGAAATCATATTTGAGCTTCTGGATCATATCCGTGAATACCGGTGGCTCCTTATTAAGTGACTAAAAAAAATCCTGCCAGGCTGAAATATCCGTTTAAACAGATGAGATATTTCCAGTCATGTAAATGGCAGGTTCAAGGTCTAAGGTTTAAGGTGTTATACTTATACATTAATGATGCAAACTCCTTCAGTCTCAGTATAAATTTCCAACTTACTTTTATAAGCCTCTCCATTTCTGGTGTTCAAGGGCCTCCGGATTTACAAGATGATCAGGAACCTTTTCATTTACTCCGGCAATCAGGTTTTTTGCAGCCATAATTGCCATTTTGCCCCTGGTTTCAATTGTAGCGCTTCCAACATGCGGTAAAATAAGACAATTGGAAAGGCTCATTAACCTGTGACCGGAAGGAATCGGTTCGGGATCTGTTACATCCAGGGCTGCATAGGTGATTTTTTTATTGCTCAGGGCATCATACAGGGCATCGGAATCAACAACCGGGCCCCGTGAGGTGTTTATAAGGATGGCCGTTTTCTTCATCATGGAGAAGGCCGAAACATTTATCAGGTGATATGTTTCAGGCGTAAGCGGGACATGAAGGCTTACGAAATCCGCCCGTTTAAGCAATTCATCGAGTGTAGCACACTTTGTGGCACCGATATGCCCTATTTTTTCAGAATCTGCAAAGGGATCATAATACAGGACATCCATATCAAATCCATTTGCCCTTCGCGCCACCTCAAACCCTATCCTTCCCATCCCGATGATGCCAAGAACCGTATGGTGAATATCACGGCCCAGGAGTTCCATGGGCCTGAATGTCTTCCATTTGCCTGACCTGATATGATCTATCCCCTCCCCAATACGTCTGGCCGCTGCCATCAGCAGGGCAAAGGCCAAATCAGCAGTAGTCTCAGTCAGGACACCAGGCGTATTTCCCACTAAAACGCCGCGAGCAGTTGCAGCCTCTACATCTATGTTATCGAATCCCACGGCGTAATTACTTATTATCTTCAGGTCTGGACCTGCCGTATCCATTATCGGGCCATCTATCTTATCAGTCAAAAGACACAAAATCCCTTTTACCCCTCTAACCTTTTCCAGCAAGATTTCGCGTGAAGGAGGAAATTCATCCGGCCATATTTCTGCTTCACAGGAATCCATAACTGCTTTCAAGCCCGCTTCAGGTATCAGGCGTGTTATAAATACCCTTGGCTTACTCATTTTATCTGTACCCCTTTCTGCCCATATATAAAAATAAGAATCCTCTTTTACATATGGTTAAAGTAAAAGAAAAGTCGGCAAGAAAAATATTTCCCGCCGACTATCAACCGTTATTCCGGCCAGCCTAAGGCTTATAAACCAGCCAAAAACACAGGCGAGTAAACTCCAGCCTGACCCGGATTCCTATTCGGGGCAGGAATCCGATATGCCCTTGTGTCGTCATACCGGCGAAAGCCGGTATCCAGAACTTAATGAATCCCGCCAAGGCGGGACTGGATTCCGTGTCGCGCTTCGCTTGCACGGAATGACGGAGATAGGGACGGATTCAGTGTTCCCGGATCAGGTCCGGGATGACAAGCCGAAGCAAGCTTCAGGGAATTGAACCCATAAAGATTTAAATACTCGAAATATTATATCTAAAATTTATATACAGAATCCAGGTCCTCGTCAGAAACATCGAAAACACTGTTATGGGGAGCAATCTTTTCAGTCTTCATGAATTCAGGCAGCCGGTCGTCAGCCGTGGTAAAACCGGCCCGCTCGTTGAAATCACGCTCCATCTTTAATACTCGTATACCAAGAGCAGAGACATCGTCAACAACAAGGGAAATACCGTATTTGGCATTCAGCATGTCCACAATGGCAACAAGGGCATCAGGATTGTCCAGGACCGGAAAGGCAACAAAAAGACAAAGCCCTGCCGTATCAACGGCTGCGGTAGCTATCTGAAGGTTCTTTGATAACTCAGCCTGTCCCTCTGTAACCAGAGGATCAACATAGCCTCCCACCTTCATGATATTGGTTCCTATAGCGTAACCGGAAGTATGATCAGCCCCCATTGTGGATGTTGCATAGGTTACACCTATACCTTTAATAGCCCTTGGATCATAAGCAGGCATGGCCTGGTTTTTGACTACCGGTATCCGTCTTACGCCAAAGACCTTTCCTGTTGCCGCTGCCCCTGATCCAATAATCCTTCCAAGAGGTGTGCCCTTCCTGACCTCGTTTAACAGTTCTTCGGCACCGGCCCAGTCTCCGAATTCCTTAACGCCAGCCTCCATGGCCACAGCAACCGCATTACCTGTTTCAATTGTATCAAGGCCTATATCATCACAGTTACGGTCAATGCGGGCTATTGCATCGAGGTTGTCAACTCCGCAGTTAGGGCCCCATGCCCAGACTGTTTCATACTCAGGCCACTTTGATACATACTCGCCCTTTTCATCCAGGAAAATTCCTGAACACCGGATAATACAGCCGGACATGCATCCATGGGTCGGGTTTCCATTCCTTTCAACAGTGACCTTGTTCAGGGTTTCACCTCCGACCTTATCAGCACCCTCGAATCTTCCCGAACTGAAGTTTCGGGTAGGAAGCCCGCCTGCTTCGTTTATTATGTTTATAAGTACATCAGTACCGTAAGTTGGAAGCCCCTGGCCGGTGACGGGATGATCTGTTATAGCCTTGGCAAATCTTTTAGCCGCACTTTTAAACGCTTCCGTGTCAACAATAGGTGCAGCTTCTCCACCGGTTGGATCAATTATTACAGCCTTCAAACCTTTTGAACCCATTACAGCACCCAAACCTCCGCGACCTGCATGGCGTGCAGGCCGGAGTTCCTGGTCAGTGAATGCAACACTTGAGCTGGCCAATTTCCACTCTCCCGCCATTCCTATGCTCACATAACCTGCCTTATCGCCAAAGGTCTTCCTAAGCTTTTCAACTGTATCATAATTTCCAAGACCCCTGAGGTCTTCTGCCGGCGAAATTTCGACCTTGTCCTTACTGATAAAGAGTTTATAAAGCCTGTTGTCTGAAGGCTGCTCTTCAAATATTAGTGCTGCAATTCCCAGCCTTGACAGATAACCGCCTGCCTGACCGCCGGAATTTGCTTCTTTTATTGTTCCGGTCAAAGGACTTTTTGCGCCTACCGAGACCCGGCCCGAATTTGCGCAATTTGTTCCACCCAATAAACCGGGCGCAAATATAAGTTTATTATTTGGACCTATTGCCGAACAGGTCGGATCAACTTCACTTGAGACAATGGCAGATGTCAAACCTCTGCCGCCCAGTCCCTGATATTTTTCCGGAATATCTTCCTTTTTAATAGAAAGATCGGACATGTTAATTCTTAAGATCTTAAACATGATGGCCTCCTTTTCAGAAAAAAGGTTATTATATGATATCGTGATAAAAGAACAGAATATTGGCTTGAGTATTTGAGTGATTTGTTGACATTAGATGACTAATTATCAATAATGTCTATAATCAATTTTTTCCTTTTTGTCAATTTTTATGGATGGGTAGGAAACCATGCAAAAATTTTAAAGGAAATGATTTATGCCTCTAAAGGTCTTTTTAAGCTCCTCCCTTCGAAAATACGTATCCCAATACAATCCAGTCGAAGGAATTGAATTTGAATTGGAGGATAAGTCTACTGTGGCCGAAATCTGCAGGAAAATAAATGTCCCTGTCGAGCAGATAAAGGTTATTATGGTAAACGGCCGAAATGCAGAATTTGACTTCGTCCTCAAAGGCAACGAACGCATAGGACTGTTCCCGTCCATAGGAGGAGGTTAATATGGATAGCAGCGATGACTTTATTACCATTCACATATTTGGGAATCTGCGTCAATATATGGATAAAATGGGGCTGCCTTACGAACTGACAAGAAAAATCAGCCATGAAGGAGAGTCCAGTTATGATATTGCCCTCCAGCTTGGTCTTTCTCCTGATAAGATTGAGGCGGTGTTCCGTAACGGCAAGGTAATCAATATTTATGACCCGTTATATCCGGGGGATCGTGTTGCATTTTTCCCTTACGGCACACCCGGACCCTACCGGGTTTATCTGGGCCTGGCAAAGGAAAACCTAAGGCGTAGCGATATTGAAAAGAAAAAGAAACAGAGCCTCCAATGAACAACAGCCATTGTGATAATATTGCTGAGTTGATATATAAAGAATCAATCAGCGTGCTTCATCCTGGCGGAATGGAAATTAATGTCTTGAAAGATCGGCAGGCAATACAAATAGCTGATCTTTGCCATTGTACTGTAAATCATGTATATCGCGAGGCCTTGAAAATTAAAATCTCTCCGTATCGGTATATTCGCGACAGAGAGTCAATTTCAAATGAGGAGCAGCTCAGCCTTGCGGAATCAACTGTTGCAGTTGTCGGAACAGGGGGCCTTGGCGGTCATGTTATATTGCTGCTGGCACGTATCGGAATAGGACATTTAATCATAATTGATAATGATGTCTTTGATGAGACTAATTTAAACCGCCAGGCCCTGTGCACCCTTTCGTCTCTCGGAAAGGCCAAGGCTCATGAGGCTGCTGCCATAGTTTCCATGCTGAACCCCGGAGTGAAAGTATCACCTTTTAAGTCGATGATTGATGAATCAAATGCTGAAACCCTTTTATCGGGTTCAGATATTGTTGTAGATGGGCTTGACAATATACACGACCGGTTTTTGCTTGAAAAAACGGCAAAAATCCTGCAAATTCCATTTGTGCACGGGGCATTATCCGGTTTCGAAGGCCGGATCATGACCATTCTGCCTGGAGATAAGGGGCTGAGCTATTTATACGGAAAAGACCCGGCAGTAAAAGACCACACAAAACCTCAAGAGGCTATTCTTGGAATTCCGGCCTTAACACCATCCATTATTGCAACTCTGCAGGCAACGGAGGTTATAAAACTGATCTTAAAACGAGGAAATATCTTCAGGAATGCCATGTTTCATATTGATCTTGAAAATAATGAATTTGCTCAATTTTCCTTCTAATATTCTGGTTATTATATAAGAAAAGAGTCCTTGCTTTGCTTGACAGCTCTTCGAATGGGCGAATGGGGTCGTGCCATGTTAACTATTGAATATTATTTAAAATCGATTGTAAAACAACCCATAATTCAGCCCTGTTTGCAACTTTTCAGGGTCAAAAAGAGCTTATTAACGATAATCGATGGCAAGAGCCAAAAGGCATTGCATCCCGGGGCAAATATGGAACATCACCCACAGGAGTCATAACAGAGACTTGTTAGTGGAGCCCCTCCGGCAGGAGCCGGAGGCTCCATTCTACAACGCGACATCCCGCGACTAGCAGAAAGCCCCCAGCGGGAACTGGGGGCTTTCTGCAGCGGGGTAAAAACTACAAAGACTTTCGTAACGGATAAATTGTTTGTTATGTCAGGCAATCTTCAATATGCGATATCACCCTACCCAATGCCCCACGATTACACTCAACAAATTCTCTTGCGTGACTGCCCATATTTTGTTGTATTTCAGTTTCTGTCAAGATTCTTTTAATAGCGTCATAAAGCTCGATTTCACCTTTTACCCGCAATCCCCCCCCTGACTCAATTAATGATTCCGACATCAAAGCAAAATTGTAGGTGTATGGCCCAAAAATAACAGGGATGCCGAAGCTTGCAGGCTCCAGTAAATTATGCCCTCCGACCGGAACCAAAGACCCTCCCACAAAGCTTATCCGGGCCAGACCATAAATACGATTAAGCTCACCCACGGTATTTAGAATTATGATATCATTTGAAATTTCGTGTGCCTTTATCTCTGTTTTTAATATGGCCTTAAACCCACTAAATTCAGCCTTTTTAATAATTTCAGGTGACTGCTTTATCTGCCGAGGGGCAATTATAAGTCTCAGATCAGGAAAAAAAGATCTGAGTCTTTTGAAAACACTTAACAGGATCTCTTCCTCGCCATCATGCGTGCTACCTGCTACCCATATAAGGTCTTCAGGATCAAGCCCCAAAATATTCAACCATTTGCGGCGCTCATCATTATTCATAGGAACCCACAGACGATCAAACTTTATATTCCCAACCGTAATGACCTTCTCCTTTGGACGTACCCCTGCCTGCAATAGTCTTTCCCTGTCAAGATCCGACTGCATAAGGCATAGGCTGATCGGTTCAAAGAGTTTTCGTGTAACAAAAGAAAGCTTTTTGTACGCCTTGAATGTACGCGGTGAAACCCGGCCATTAACCAGAATAGTTATGATGCTCTTCTTATTTAGAAAACAGGTAAGGCCTGGCCATATATCCGTTTCAACCAGAATAAAGATTGAGGGTTTTATATAATTAAAAATCCTGCGTATGAACCAGAAAAAATCTAATGGCATACTGAGTAATGCCTTAACTTTACCCTCCAGCTTGTCTTGTGCAACAGCCATGCCTTTTGTAGTAGTCACAGTAAAAACAATGTCTCTTTCCGGAAATTTATGGTTAATAGATTCAACCAGTGGGACAGCTGAAATCACTTCTCCAACCGAAAGTGCATGTATCCATATATTGCCTTGTTTAAGGATAACTGAGGGAAATGTTAATGACAGCTTTTTATTGAATTGTTCTTTTCTGAAAACCAGTATGATTGGAATAACAAAAAAAAGTGCGAAAAACCACAAAAGATTATAAAAAATTAGCATAATTATCGTCTCGTAATAAATCCAAAAAATAACATTTTTTGTCATCCCTGAAGAATGATGATTGACATTTAAATCGCGGGAGTAATAAGTTGCCTGATTTTGATTATTATATTCTATCAAAACCTTTTTTCTTCATCTCTTTAATGAATCAAACCCTGACAGGCAATTCAATTATAAATTTAGTCCCTTTAGGTTTATTATCCTGAACCCTTATAAAACCATTATGGTCGGTGATTATGGTGTTGGCAATCGCAAGACCTAAACCTGTACCTTCCTTTTTTGTAGAAAAATAAGGTTCAAAAAGACGAGATTTATGTTCAGGAGATATTCCCCTCCCATTATCTCCAACTACAATGCGTATCATCTGAAGTACCTTATCATATTTGAGATTGATAACCACCTCGCCTTTGGCTTCAACCGCCTCAATAGCATTATCAAGAAGATTAATAATTACCCTTTTTATCTGTTCTCTATCCAGATTAAAAATCGGGACATCAAGCGAAGGCCGAAAAATAAAGCTAACATCTTTATGAGCCTCCTTGTACAGGCTCAATGCCTCCATAATAATATTTCGGATATCTGCCGGAGCTGGATTGGATGCAGGCATGCGTGCAAAATTGGAAAATTCGTTTACCAATTTCTTTAATTCCTCTACTTGTCTGATAATCATCCCGGTGCACTCATGGAATATATTGCCTTCCTCGTTTTCAAGCATATTTCCATATCTTTTCCTGAGTCGCTGAGCAGAAAGCTGTATCGGTGTTAGAGGATTTTTGACCTCATGCGCTATACGTGCTGCAACCTCCCTCCATGCAGCCATACGCTGTGCCTTTTCAATCTCACTTAAATCTTCAAAAACAGCAACAAGTCCAAGATAGTTTTGTCGATCATCACGCAGCACATTAAGATAAACAAGGAGCGCCAGTCTTCTGTTTTCAAAGGCTATCTTAATTTGCTTTTTTAAAAAGCCTTTTTTAAAAAGTGCTTCATCATCGATAAAACCATCTATAATTTTGCTGTAATCCTCGGAAAGCACTTCTTTATAGTTTTTACCAATAATACTTTCCCTGTTTTTTATATTAAGCATGATCTCAGCAGATTTATTTATAGTGAGAATTCTACCCTTAGCATCTGCGGATACAACCCCTGCAGCCACATTTGCCAGAACAATCTCCATATATATACGTCTTTGTTCCAACTCGAAATTACTTCTTATAAGCTGCTCATTTGCCTTTTCAAGCTTATTTTTACCTGTTTTCAGATCCAGGGTCATTCTATTGAAGGAATTTACTAAAGCACCGATCTCATCTTTGGCCTCTAAATCAATGAAAAAATCATAATCCCCTGATGCAATCCTGTTTGTCGCCTCTGCCAGTTCCTGAATAGGGATGGTTATTTCCTTGGAAAGATAAAAACCGAACCACACCGAAGAAAAGATAATAAGAAGAGTAACAATCGATAGTGCGATCATATGGCTGATTTTTATTGGTTTTTTAAGCATCTTAAGCTGACGGTATTCCTGAAGTCCCCTTGAAATAGCCTTTAGACGATTCACAAAAGAGCCTGGCACAAATTTTCCCAATACAACAAGACCAACCACAGCTTTTGATTCAGTCCTTGAGAATATAGGTACTATTCCGGTTACCAGATCTCCATGAGGAGCAGATTGAATATCCTGGCTGTCCATCCCTTTTTCAAAGGTCTTATTTAATATTTCTTTATTAGGACCTTTAAATAAACTCAAATCAATCCTGTGATCATTAGAGAGTGCCCTCTGCCCCAGATCAGATGATAGGATTTCAACTGAAGTCAAAGCATATTCTTTCTGTTTCTCGTTAACAAATTTTTCAAGAGTTTCTTTTTTTGTAAGCAGGAGATATCCTTCATAAGATATTATTCGACTTAAGTTGTTTCCAAAAGAAAGGACTTCATCAGTAAGTCTATTATAATAATCCTGGCCAACCTCGAGTGAATTCTTTAAAGATTGTTCTATCTGAAGATTGAACCAGTATTCTATAGAGGAAGATATAAATTTAACCGACACAAAAAAGAGAATAACTGTAGGTAAAAGCGAGAGTGTTACAAAGGCCAAAACCAGCTTAGTCCTTAGCTTGGCCCCCATTATATTTTTTTTCCTCTCAAAGAGAAGTTTTACCAGATTTCTTACAGTCAGGAAAAGAAGCAGTAGAAGAAGAATTACATTGATATTAATTAAGGCAAAAATAAATATACTATTGGAAATTGGAAGATCTAAGCCCAGATCAAAGACTCTGATGCCAAAAAAAGTCAGGAAGCAAATCACCACAAACAGAAAAATCACAAGATACCGTTCACGGCGCCGCCTCATCAAGTCATTATTTTTTGCCTCTAGGTAGTATTTCATAAAAAATAGAATATTTCAGCGATATTCATGATACTATATTAATTTACTTGGCCTTTAAACTGATGTCTCAACCTTTCCTTCCTTAGCTACTGCTCAAATTTCCTTTCAGAAAAATGACCATTGGCAGCATTAATGTATATTACGTTAGCGTCTATTTAAATGCAAGGGCAATAGGACAGTGAAAAATATGCTGTATTTATAAAGAGTCACCTATATCTTAAGCTTTTAAAAAAGAGAAATCTCTGCTGCTGATATCGGCTAATAGTCTTACGCCTGATTGAATTTAAAGTCTGTGCGGGATAGAGAAGGCTTGCAAATACAGGAGGTAAATCCTTCGGGTTATGCAGGAACAGGATCCAGCTTACCAAATACTGGTATTTTTACACTTTTTTCATGACATTCTTCGGGTTTGCCAAATACTTCCATCTTCCAGTGTTTGGGTGTTCTAACCAGCTTATGAATCATTTTTTGATTAAGAAAATGGCCGGACCTTTTAATTACAAAATGACCAATTACTGGAGACCCAATTACAGAAAGATCTCCAATGAAATCAAGAAGTTTATGCCTTACGAATTCATTCTTAAATCTAAGGCCATCTTCGTTGATTATTCTAAACTCGTCAATGATAACTGCGTTGTCAAGTGATCCCCCTTTTGCAAATCCGTTTTCCTGAAGTGTTTGAACGTCTTTCAGGAATCCAAAGGTCCTGGCTGTGCTTATTTCTTTTATAAAATCCCCGCCCGAAAAAATCAGCTCATATTCCTGATTTCTTAAAAGAGGATGCTGAAAATCAATCATATAGGTGATCTTAAGTTCTCTGGATGGCAAAATTTCTATTGATCGATTGCCATCTACAACTTTAAGGCGTTTTTTGATAACAATAAATTGTTTAGGGTCCTTCTGTTCCTTTATACCTGCACTCCGAAGCAAAAAAATAAAGGGGGCCGCACTTCCGTCCATAATAGGAACTTCCGGGCCATCAAGCTCAACAACAGCATTATCTATACCCAATCCAAAAAAAGCAGCCATTAAGTGTTCAATGGTCGCTGCCTTGCAGCCATTCAATCCTATAGTAGTTGCAAGAACAGTATCAGATACGTTCTCAACACATGCTTTAATCATTGGGTTTCCATCCAGGTCAGTTCTGATAAATCTTATTCCGGTATTGCATGGTGCGGGCTTTATTTTCAGCCTGACCTTTTCCCCTGAATGAAGACCAATGCCTGTACACTCAACCTGATTTTTTAAAGTCCGCTGCCTGTAGTCCACTTATAGCTCCTTATTGTTATGAAACGCTGGATCCATCTTTATTGTTGTTATGATAGCAAATAGCATGCCACAACCATCGCATTTCAGAAAAACCATTCAGACAGCCTCATGGACTTGATATAATTGCATTATTCTGCTATGGCTGTTCAGCCTGAACAAACGTTAACACATGTGAAAACAAAACTGTGTTAAAAAGGACACGCTTATCTTGAAAAGAGACCACACTTACAGAATCATAGCGTTCCATATTTTACTATCTAATATAAATGCGACAAGTTTCTTGAAAAAATGCTGCTTTTATGTTACAGATTTATTGAACCATAGGTTGGTTTTCCTCATTTTCTACTTGAAATTTTCTTTATTCTTGATAATAAAATCGCCCGCTCGAATTTTTGCTAAGTGAACAGGAACTTTGCCCTTTTGCGAAGCAGTCAGAAACAGGTATTATGTTTTTTGTCAAAAATCTGATTAAATCACTTCTCCTTTTTATTCTTTCCTGGCTTTTGGCCTGTTTTCCAGTCCTGGAAAAGCAAGTCCAATACCCGAATGAAGCTATTGTGCCAGTCAGATTTTTTCAGCCCCATTTCCATGATGATATGGATATCGGTTCACTCATATTGGCTATTGAAAGAAATATTGCCTATCTGGATCGCCTTGATCCAGAGGCTGTGTTTCAATATGGCCCCCATGAAATTAAATGCCGACAGGTTATTGAAACCCAGAAATATTTTATTAGTCTCATAATCGAAAATGACAATCTGGAACAATTGAATAACATAATCAAAAAAAATTTTCAAATTTACCACGCTGCAGGCCGTGTTGGTAATAATAAAGTACTTTTTACAGGATACTTTGAACCTGTCTTTGATGGAAGCATGACTCCTGATGAAGTATTCAGGTTTCCAGTCTATAGAAAGCCTGATGATTTAGTTGAGATTGACCTTTCTGACTTTAATGACAAATACAGAGGTGAAAAAATTATAGCCAGAATTGAAGGAGAGAAGGTTATCCCTTACTATGCCAGGCACCATATAGAGATGGAAAACGCACTTCATGGAAGAGGTCTTGAAATTGCCTGGCTGAGAGATCCGGTAGACGTAGCATTTTTACACATACAGGGATCGGGGCGATTACGGCTGCCTGATGGAAAATACATTATGGTTGGCTATGAAGGATCAAATGGGCGCCCTTACCGCAGTATCGGACGGTATATGCTCGAGCAGGGTTTTCTTACACTTGATGAAATTTCAATGCAAAGCATCCGAAGCTATTTGTCAGAGAATCCGGAAGTCATCCAGGATGTTCTTAATTATAATCCATCATACGTATTTTTTCAGTTAGTTGAGAATGGGCCTTTGGGGAATATCAACGTTCCTCTTACCCCGGGCAGATCTTTAGCCCTTGATTCAAAACTTTTTCCGAAAGGTGCGCTATGCTTTCTTTCATGCCGCAAACCCATTGAGGACGATTATGGTAACATAAAAGAATGGAAGGATTTTTCTCGTTTTGTTCTTAATCAGGATACGGGCGGAGCAATCAAGGGTGCAGGAAGGGCTGATATCTTTTGGGGAAGTGGCCCATATGCTGAACTGGCCGCAGGCCACCTGAAACATGATGGAGAATTATATATCCTCATCAAGAAACCATAACAAACACGCTTAAACAGAAATCTTTGAAAGGTCGGCTGCGCTTAAAAAAAGCCTTTCAAGGTATTGCAGGAGACCAACCCTGTTTTTCCGCAGTCCCTCGTCGTCCTTCGAAAGAACTTCAACTCCATCAAAAAAATCATCGACTGGTTTTCTAAGCTCTGCCAAAAGGTTAATTGCCCCATAAAAATCGCCTTTTGTAAGGCACCTGTCAAAATCATTTTTTATTCCATTATATGTAGTCCATAATAGAATTTCACAACTTTCCTTAAAAAGTTCAGGGACAACTTCAAAGTTATCCTGCTGTTTCTTCAAGATATTTTTCACCCTTTTAAAAGTTGAGGCCAGGGCCTGAAAATCCCCGGAATCTGCAATAAATCTCCTGAGCTGATCAATTCGAGATGCAAGCAAATGTATGCGATCAAATTCGGCGGATATAACAGCCTCTATCAACTCTGGTTCATAACCCGACCTCAGCAACATCTGTTTGTAACGTTCTCTGAAAAAATCCCTTACCTTTAAAAAAACTTTTTCTTTATCAAATGTTATATCTTCAGCCAGAAAAGAAATGGATTTCTTTATGAATTCGTTCAGAGAAAGATTCCATCCCATCTCCTGAATTATCCTGATAATGGCAAGCGCATGCCTGCGAAGCGCAAAAGGATCAGTATTGCCTGAAGGCTCAAGCCCAACAGCAAAACAACCAGAAATAGTATCCATTCTGTCTGCCGAACCTACAATAGCACCAACTTTCGAGGACGGAAGCTCATCGCCTGCCCTTAATGGAAGATAGTGCTCACTGATTGCGTTGCTAACCTCTTCAGAATAACCATCCATAAGAGCATACTCTTTTCCTATTATACCCTGCAGGGAGGGAAACTCTGTTACCATATGGGTAACAAGATCACATTTGCACAGTGTGGCTGCCATTAACACATCTTCAGTTATTTCGGGCATCAGTATTTCGGACAAATATTCACCCAATTTGGAGAATCTTTTTACCTTATCATAGGAAGTCCCTAAATCTGCCTGATAAATAACCTTTTTCAAATCTTCAAGGCGTTCCTTTAAAGGCCGCTTTCTGTCTTCCTCAAAGAAAAAGGCAGCATCGGAAAGTCTCGCTCGTAAAACTCGCTCATGTCCTTTACGTACTACTGATTCATCTCTTGAATCAGTATTATTAATGGCAATGAAATTTGGCATCAGTCTGCCTTTGTCATCATATATCGGGAAATACTTTTGATGCTCCTTCATAGGCGTAATCAAAACAGATTCAGGCAATTCAAGGAATTGCCTGTCAAAACTTCCACAAACTGCTGAAGGAAATTCTACAAGATTGGTTACCGTCGCAAGTAACTCGGGATCAATTGCCGGTTTGCCCCCTGCTATTTCAGTGGCCTTCTCGGCTGCCAATATAACGTGCTCCTCTCTTTCCCCCCTTTCAATCAAGACCGAACATTCCTTTATAATAGTCAGGTATTGTTCAACACTATTAATCTCCCTGAAATCGGGCGACATAATTCGATGTCCCTGTGTAATGTTACCGCTCTTGACACCGGCAACTTCAAAGGGGATTACCTGGCCATTTATAATTGCCAGCACCCAGTGAATAGGCCTGGCAAAGGAAAAGCCCACATCCCCCCATCGCATGGACTTTGGCCACGGAATTTCAGCAATAAGTTCAGGCAAGACTTCCGCCAGGACATCCTTTGTTGATCTGCCGGCCTCACGGCGTTTAACATACAAATATTCCCCTTTGGGTGTTGTTATACATTCCAGATCGTCTACCGGTACTCCCTGCTTTTTAGCAAAACCTAATGCGGCATTTGTTGGCTTTCCTTCACTGTCATAGGCAACATTCCTTGGAGGCCCTGTCATCTCTATCTCCAGATCCTCCTGCCTATCGGAAATACCTTTACAGATAAGCACAATACGCCTTGGTGTCCCACAGGTTTCAATAGGATCCGAAACCTCAATCCGGTTTTCCTTTAAACAAGCCTCTGCAAGCTTTTTAAACTCATTCAATCCATCTTCTAAATAGCCGGAGGGAATCTCCTCCGTGCCAATTTCCAAAAGAAGTTCAGCACCCATTTTCAAATCCTAACTTTTTAATGTATTCCTTCCTTAGTATATAATTCCTGCAACTATTCGATATATAATAATCAATTATAAGAGACATCATTCTTTTTTTTCTAAGGATAGTGGAAATCCCATCTCTTCTCTTTGTATTAGATAATTCTTGGAAACAAGTCTCGCAAGGTTTCTTATACGATCGATATACTGAGTTCTTTCTGTAACACTGATTGCCCCTCTGGCATCCAGTATATTAAACGTATGTGAACATTTCAGGCAATAATCATAAGCTGGAAGAACCAGTCCTTTTCCACTGATCCTGATCGATTCATTTTCATACATATCAAACATCCTGATAAGCATATCTACATCGGCCATTTCAAAATTATATACAGAAAGCTCCCATTCACCTTTTTTGTGAACATCACCATATGTTACCCTGTTGTTCCACTTTAAATCAAAAACACTGTCTTTTTCCTGAAGATACATGGCTATTCTTTCCAGCCCGTATGTAATCTCTACAGAGATCGGTTCAAGCCTGATACTGCCTGCCTGCTGAAAATAGGTAAACTGGGTTATCTCCATGCCATCAAGCCATACCTCCCAGCCAAGACCGGAAGCACCAAGTGTTGGCGATTCCCAGTCATCTTCAACAAAACGAATGTCATGATCCAGAGGATCAATCCCCAAAGCTTTTAGGCTATTAAGATAGATATCCTGAATATCAATTGGAGAAGGTTTTATTATCACCTGGTACTGATAATAATGACCCAGGCGGTTTGGATTTTCTCCATACCTGCCGTCCGTTGGGCGTCTTGAAGGTTCAACATATGCTACAGACCATGGTTCCGGGCCCAGAACTCTCAACAGGGTTGCAGGATTAAAAGTCCCTGCACCAACTTCAATATCGTATGGCTGCTGGATCAAGCAGCCTTTCTCCGCCCAGAAACCTTCAAGTGTAAAAATTAAATCCTGAAAAGTCATCCTTCCCTCTCGAAACATTTTTTAATAACTAACAGTAACTCTACAGAAAAATTATATATGAATTATCTGGCAATTTATAAAAATAATCTTCTAAATATTATAAATATAAAAAATTTATTTCGGGCTGGTCATTTTTATTTAAAGAAAAATTCCTTTGACTATCAATCGTAATCCAGAAGATCGTTAACTACCACCCAAATATCAGCTTGTCAAGATGCCATAAAAACCTGAGGCCTTTTCTATTTTGAATATCGGTCAGTAACCATAATTTCAGGAAATAATTACCACATCATCCTTAATTGCAAATTGACAATTGCAGCTAAAAAATTTAAATTTGTACCCACTTTTTTTAAAAATATCTCTTTTAAATATAGGATAAGAAAAACTCCTCCTTATTACACTGAAAGTAATTATTCTCAACTTTGGAGAATGAGTTGGCATGAAGAATAAGAAGCAAGGCATCCTGGACCAGATTGGAAAAACTCCTTTGGTTTCAATAAACAGGATTAATCCCAACAAAGAAGTTGCGATCTTAGCCAAGCTCGAATCATTTAATCCGGGTGGCTCCATAAAAGACAGGCCAGCCCTTTATATGATTGAAGAAGCTGAGAAAGGCGGCAGCCTGACTAAAGATAAAATCATCCTGGAGGCCACAAGCGGGAATACTGGGATAGGTCTGGCCCTTGTTGCCGCTGTCAAGGGATATCGTATTCTACTTACTATGTCTGAATCCGTCAGCGAGGAGCGAGTAAAAATCCTGAGAGCAATGGGTGCGGAAATACAATTTACACCTGCGAGACTTGGAACAGACGGGGCTATTGAATTTGTATACGGTCTCATCAGAGAAAATCCTGAAAAATACTGGATTGCCGATCAGTACAACAATGAGGCAAACTGGATGGCACACTATTACGGTACGGCTCCGGAGATCTGGGAACAGACAAATGGCAGAATTGATTTTGTTGTGGCAACTATGGGCACTACCGGTACTTTGATGGGATTAAGCAGACGACTTAAAGAATTTAACCCTGAAATTCAGGTTGTTGGTGTTGAACCATATTTGGGGCATAAAATCCAGGGCCTTAAAAATATGAAGGAATCATATCAACCTGGAATTTATGAAAAAAAGCGCCTGGATCGCATTATTCATATTGACGATGAGGAAGCGTACCAGATGTCACGCAAGCTGGCGAAAAAGGAAGGTATATTCGTAGGAATGAGTTCCGGCGCTGCTATGGCCGCGGCTATCCAGCTTTCGTTAGAAATAAAGACGGGTCAGATAGTAGTCATACTACCAGATGGAGGAGAGAGGTATTTAAGCACTCCTCTTTTTGTGACCAAAAGGACATCAGGTCTGCAACTCTATAATACTATTACTCGCACTAAAGAAGAATTTGTACCCATTGAAGAAAGCAGGGTATCCATGTATTCCTGCGGCCCCACCCTTTATAAATGGATTAATTTAGGGCAATGCAGGCATTTCGTTTTCTCTGATCTTATAAGACGGTACCTGGAATTAAAGGGTTACGAAGTGACCCATATCATAAATGTCACAGATCTTGATGACAGAACTATTCAGGGTTCTGAAAAGGCTGGTGAACCATTAAAAGATTTCACTGAAAAATATTACCAGGCCTTTATGGAAGATCTGGACAAATTAAACATAAAAAGGGCCACTGAATATCCCAGGGCAAATGAGCATGTAGAGGAAATGGTCAATCTAACCCAAAAATTGGTTGAAAAAGGATATGCATATGAAAAATTTCGATCAATTTACTTTGATATCTCTAGATTTAAGGATTATGGCAGGCTATCAAAAATAAACCTGGAAAAAATAAGGATCGGCAAAACTGTTGACCTGGACCAATATGAAAAAGATAATCCGCGTGATTTCACTCTTTTCAAGAGATCAACTCTCAATGAACTGAAGCAGGGAATATTTTTTCAGACAAAATGGGGAAATGTCAGACCCGGCTGGCATCTGGAGTGCTCGGCCATAGCCATGAAATATCTTGGGCCAACGTATGATATACACACAAGCGGAGTCAATCTTATTTTCCCGCACCATGAGAACATAATTGCTATCAGTCAGGCCAATACAGACAGCCTTCCTGCCAACTACTGGATCCACAACGAATTGGTCATGACATATAAAAATAAAGGGCCAGAGGAAAACCAAACTGAAACTCACAGTCTGAGGGAACTTCTAAGTCAGGGATTCACGGGACGCGAAATTCGGTACTGGTTACTAAGCCGACATTATAGAAAACCAGTATTCTTTTCCCTTAGTAAATTACATGCAGCCAAAAATACAATCAGTCATCTGGATAATTTTGTACAAAAGGTCTTCTTCTGCAAATCTGCATCCGCAACTGCTGATACGGACCAGGCAATTTACGATTTAAGGCACAAATTTGAAGAGGCCATGGATGATGATTTTAATATTGCAGGAGCCCTGGCATCCCTGTTTCAATTCACACGTCGGATAAACAAGATGATGGATGTTAAAGGCATATCCGACTCTGACAAAACAAAGATATTAAATGAGCTTGAACGTATCAATTCAGTGCTGGCGGTAATAGACCTTGAACCAATTGAAACTGATAAAGATATTGAGTTGCTTGTTAGAGAAAGGGAAGAGGCCAGAAAAAATAAGGATTGGGATAAAGCAGATGACTTGAGACTGAAATTGAAAGAAATGGGAATAGACGTGATTGATACCAGGGAAGGCCCCATGTGGCGCAAGGCAGAAGCTTGATCATGACTTTATAACTATTTTTTATTTATACGCTTCCTGTTTTTTTGATAAATCTGAACTGCTCTGTTATGTTCTTTTAGACTTTCCGAAAAATAATGAGTTCCATCATTCTTTGAGACGAAATAAAAGTAGTCGGTATTAGAAGGTAAAAGGACTGCCTTAATTGCATCAAATCCCGGGCTTGCTATTGGTCCTGGAGGAAGTCCTCGAATAACATAAGTATTATAGGGCGTATTTTCACTCAAATGCTTTTTTTTAATATTACCATTAAAATCCTTGATACCGTATATCACAGTCGGATCACTTTCAAGTCTCATTCCCCTGTTCAGCCTGTTAAGAAATACACTTGCAATAACAGGCCTTTCCTCAGGGCATGCTGTTTCCTTTTCAATAATTGATGCAAGGGTCACAATTTCATCCAGATTCATATTCGAGGCTTCTATGCTCTCCTTGAACGGCTCAATAACCTCGAAAAAACGATTCACCATTGTATCAATAATAGAGATGGCGGACTGGCTTCTGGCAAATCTGTAGGTATCAGGATAAAGATAACCTTCCAATCCATGGCCTTTTATACCGTATCGGCCTGCTATATCCTCATTTTCTGTAAGTAATAAAAATGTTTCTTTGTCCAACAGATCATTTTCTTCAAGCAATTCCCCTATCTGTCTCCTCGAAAATCCCTCCGGGATTGTAACTGGATATGTAATTATTGCTCCTTTGCTCAATGCTGATAGTATGTTGGATGGTGGCATACTGGAATTGAGACAATACTCTCCTGCCTTAATTTGCCTGCTCAAGCCTTTAACTCTGGCCAAAATAGTGAAAAGCAGGCTGCTTCTAATAATCCCTTTTTCCTGAAGATCTCCGGCGACCTCACTAAGCGTGGTCCCCGACCTGACTAAAAAAACCTGATCAATTCCAACCGGTTCGGCTGGGATTGAATTATAGACTTCAAATGCGATTATTATAAAGACGATAGTCACTAAAAATATCGTTGTTGAAAACACAAAAAATCTTTTAGAAAAAAAAGATTTCAATAAAGTATTCTTGAAAGATACTGCATTCATTGCATATATGGTTTTGGATTTATCATGTGTTTATCAAATTAACTGCCCTAATTAATGGACAAAATTCAGGCTGAAGCTTAATTATGCCTTTATAACAGTAAATATACCTATTAATATAAAACCAATACCTGCAGCAATCGATAAGTATCTTGGGTTGATAATTTGGGAAATAACACCTCCTGCTGCAACCCCTATTGCCGATGTAACTACAAGAGCTGCAGATGCAGCAATAAAAACGACAAGTTTACTTACTTCTTTGTCAGCTGCATAAAGTATGGTCGCCAGTTGTGTCTTGTCTCCGAGCTCGGCGAGAAAAACAGTTGTAAAAACCGTCAGGAATAATCGCATCTCCATTTTCACCCCTTCTTCAAAGGTCCTTAAAATTAAAAAAATCTTTTTCAGCTAAAGAATATGACCAAATATAATCTGCCATACCTTTACCTTTTTGTCCAGAACCGAGAATTTGGAGCAGCTGAATAGATTGTCCATTCACAAAAATTTATAGCGAATAAAATTACTGCGGAAAGTCTTGACAGCATCTCAGAAATAAAGGACATTAATTGACTTTAATTGGAAAAATATGTTAAAAAAATTCTGTTTTTTTCTCTTGGTATCCATATTTATGAGGAGGCACAATATGAACAGGCAGGAATTGATGACATTATTTAACAAGTATCCAAGGATCGGAACACTCAGCACTTCAAATAAAGAGGGCGATGTAAATGTAGCTGTCTTCGGCTCTCCACAAATGGTAGATGAAAATACCGTAGTCATGGGTATAGGCCAAAATCGATCTTATAAAAACCTTCAAAGAAATCCAAAGGCGGTTTTTATTGTTATGGAGCCAGGTGAAACTGCGAAGGATTGGAAAGGCGCCAGAGTATATCTTGAGGCAGTTAGTATGGAAACTGAAGGTGATTTTTATAACCAGATTAAGCAAAAGCTTGAAAAGGTAGCCGGCAAAGGGGCAGCGGAGATGGTTCATGCAGCAGTTCTTTTTAAAATCACAGAGGTTAGGCCAATAGTTGATATGGGCTGAGCTGACATGTTCTTTTTTTTGGGTTTTTGAGCTTGCATATCGGGACTGCACCAAATATGATCACTTTTTTCATTAACTGGTAATCATAATCATCTTAAATAAAAGATACGGATTGCCTAAACCAGCGAAAGGAATGTATTAGGATCGAGCCTTACGCTGGTATCTGAAATTATAGCATTATCATGATCCTTTAACAGTCTCAAAAAAACACCGGATGACTCAGCCTGAACCTGAATAATGATACTGAACAGGTAATCAATTTTATTGACCGGATATACAACACCCCTTTCATTAGCGTCAGAAATATGTCTGTGAGAAAGAGCTGATAACCACAACTCAAACCCGAATTGTTGTGAAATTTGTTTAAGACCTTCAAAAACAGATGTCTCTGTTGTTTCAAAATCAAGTCCATCCAGAATTAACGCATCCGGTTTGAAATCAAGCTTTTCTTGCAGGTTATTAAGATTAAGACGCAGGCGATCCAAATCAAAGCTCTGATGCAAATAGGCTAATATCATTCTGCTTCTATCAATAATCATCCTATTCTCATCATTAGAATCCTCTATATTAAGTGCCTTTACCAAATCAGAATATATGACATTATAATAGGACATTACTTTTTCCGGTCCTTCTTCAAGTGAGACATGCACTATCTTCCCTTGACGAAATATTCTGTCAAGGGCAATATGAATAAGACAGGCTGTCTTACCGACCCCAGCTCGTGCAATAAGAACGCCAAGATTGCCAGGCCCTAATTCCTTCCGAGAAGACTTGTCCAGGATCTTCAGCGGACTTACCGAAATAAAGTTTTTCATTGTCTTATTCCTCCCTTTGCACTTTCCTTCATTCTTGTTTTTAATTCATCAGCTAAAGATTCAGGAAGCCTTGAATATTTTGTGAACTCCATGGTAAATTCAGCCTTTCCTTGCGTAATAGACCTGAGTACGGTCGCATACCCGAACATTTCAGATAGAGGGACCTCAGCTTCAATGGTTGTAAATACTCCATCTTCCGCTGAGCTTATAATAAGCCCCCTTCTCTGATTAATTGAAGACATTACATTCCCCTGAAACTCGGATGGGACTTCAACACATACCTTCATGACAGGCTCAAGAATAACCGGCTTGGCTTTCATATATGCCTGTTTGAAAGCTCCTATTGCTGCCTGAGTAAATGCCATCTCTGACGAATCAACACTATGAGACTTACCATCCTCGACAGTTATCTTCATACCAAGAACAGGAAATTCAAGCATCCATCCTTTTTTCAGGCAGGACTGAAAACCTTTATCCACAGCAGGGATGTATTCGGTTGGAATGGTGCCTCCTTTTACCTGGTTTATAAATTCATAGATACCTTTTTCAGATGGCTCCATGAAACCCATAACACGTCCAAATTGACCTGCGCCCCCTGTCTGCTTTTTGTGTGTATAATCAAAAGCGGACTTAATGGTAATAGCCTCGCGATAAGCGACCTGCGGGGCACCTGTTTCCACCTGTGCATTAAATTCCCTTTTCATCCTTTCCACATAAACGTCAAGATGCAGTTCACCCATGCCTGAAATAATCGTCTCGCCTGATTCTTGATCCACATATGATCTAAACGTAGGATCTTCGCGAGTGAACCTGTCAAGGGCCTTGGACATGTTATTCTGGGCCTTAATATCTTTTGGGGTAAGAGATAAGGAAATCACAGGTTCCGGAATAAACATTGAAGACATACTGCAAATAAGACTTCCATCGGTAAAAGTATCTCCGGAATAACATTCCACGCCAAAAAGCGCTACAATGTCTCCTGCATTGGCCGATACAACTTCCTCCATCTCGTCTGCGTGCATCCTGACAAGCCTTCCAACCTTTATCTTCTTCCTTGTTCTGGTAATCACCAGATCATTACCTTTTCTTATGGTCCCCTGGTAAATTCTTATATAGGTAAGCTGTCCATAGGGCGTAACTTCCAACTTGAAGGCAAGGGCTACAACAGGCATTTCCGGATTACTTTCGAGACAAATTTCTTTTTCATTATTATTCATATCCAAGGCGATATTTTTTACCTCCACCGGCGCTGGAAGATAACTGTTTATCCCGTCCAGCAGAGTTTGAACGCCAATATTTTTATATGCAGATCCCAAAAAGACCGGTGTTATCTTCCTTGATATCGTTTCTTCTCTTATGACTTTCCGGATAATTGCCTCGTTTATCGTTTCCTCAAGAATGGCCTCTGTCAGTTCATCCGAAAACATGGAAAGATTATCCAGCATTTCCTCCCTTTTCTTTTTAGCTTCTTCAATTAAATCTGGAGGAACCGGGCCGGATTTGACCTCATCGCCATTTGGCCCTTCAAAATAGATTGCCACCATGGAAATCAGGTCCACAACGCCTGATAACTTTCCTTCCAGGCCTATTGGGATCTGCATAAGCACGGCATTATGATTCAATTTCTGCCTCAACTGCTGTACGACCTTATATGGATCTGCACCAGCCCTGTCGCACTTATTAATAAAGGCTATTCGGGGCACTTTATATCGATTCATCTGCCGATCAACAGTAATTGACTGGGACTGAACTCCTCCCACAGAACATAATATCAGGACTGCACCGTCCATAACCCTTAAGGCTCGTTCAACTTCTATAGTAAAGTCAACATGGCCTGGAGTATCAATAATATTTATTCTATGCCCTTGCCATTCACAATGCGTGGCGGCTGACGCAATGGTAATACCCCTTTCTTTTTCCAATTCCATGGAATCCATTTTTGCGCCAACTCCATCTTTTCCCCTAACCTCATGAATAGCAAAGATTCTTCTTGTGTAGTAAAGAATCCTCTCAGTCAGAGTAGTCTTTCCGGAATCAATATGAGCGCTGATCCCTATATTTCTTAATTTTTTAATCTCATCAATCATAAAAAAACCTCAACTATATCCATACATAATATTTCAAAAATATTAATCCCTTTACCTTTAAGGCATAAACCTTTGCCGACTTATTGTTGAGTTGATTAGGAAGGCCTAAATATAGAAATTAATTAGCCTCATACCAGTATAATAACTTGAAAAATATAGCATCCTGGGTTCTGAGGCCTGAATTCTTAAACCAGCTTTAGTCGGTATGACCGAAATCCCGTCGTTGAAAAGAAATCAACTTTCATTATCGGTAAGTATATTTAATAAGTCAGGGAATGTAATACAATATTTCAAGCAAATCAAGTCAAAAAAGGGCCTTCCTCTTTCTTGACAGATAAACTTTTGCACTTAAAATATAAAATAATACCTTTTAAAATTCCAGCAAACAAAATAAAATTATTACAGTGAAAAAATTCGATCAAGAACTGTTTGCTGCTTCTATATATAAGGAGAAAAAATGCCTATTTATGAATACAAATGTGAGCACTGTGATCTAATGTTTGAGCTGATTCGACCCCTGAGCCAGGCAGATAATAAGGCCTCTTGTCCTCATTGCAAAAAAGAGTGCGGTCGAATGCTTTCCCCATTCGCATCTTTTTCCAGGGGAGCAGATGGCGTTTCTGTTTCCACTGGTGGAACCTCGTCTTGTAATGGTTGCACTGCTGCCAGTTGTTCTTCCTGCAAGGCATGATAGCAAATTCCCATTTTAATTGAAAGGGAGTCAATTATCATTTCAATCCGCCAGAGGCGGACGAGAGTTCGATTCCCCGCCCCTTGGGGCGTTCAATGCTTTTTAAGATACACCGCTGCTCTGCGGCGAGGTAGTTCATTTAGTTTTGGAATTTGAAAACAAAAAATTTTTATATGCCAAAAGGTCTTTCGATGTGAAAAAATTCATGGGAATAAACTGCCACACTTAAAAGGACAGGCAGTTTACCACCTGAAATAGAGAGTTTAAGTATTCCGCAACTTTTTGGACAAGCTTGAAAGCAACTTTATTCCAGTCTCTGAAGCCTCAGGAGCCATTGTACCCATCCCGCAGGAAGGTGTCAGTATTGATCTTTCGGCGACGACATCAGGGTCCAGCCCCCATTCATACATCCTCTCCAAACCTTTCTCAAGCCTTGCCAAAAGGCTCTCAGTAGATTCATTCCCAGTAAAGTTTGATGTCGGAACAATACCCCACGCCACCGTTCCGCCTTTTTTTAGAAAATGCTGAATATCATCTGAATACAGGAGAAAATAATCCATAAATTCGAATGCATCAAAGTTGATAATATCAGGACCTGCTTCAATAAGCATTGACCAGTCTGTGTTACCACAGCAATGAATGCCTATCAGGGTATCAGAATTATCTCTTAAATATTTTATTATTGTACCAATAAGAGAGACCACCTCATGCCGTTGAATTGGTGAAAAGGCGGAACCAAAACCTGAAAGATAAGGTTCATCAAGAAAAATAACTGGTATTCTCCCTGATTTGCCAAGCTCACGTACCTGCCAAAGCGCCTTTATAGCCAAACCGTTTACCATTGCTTCCAAAAGCTCGGGGTTATGAAGCAACGACTTGCCGTCAAGGTCAGCAATTCCAGCCGCAAAGGTAATTGGACCAACTGTTTGTCCTTTTATAAACTGCTGCTCATGATCATTGCCTTTATCAATTAATTCAAGAAGTTCATACATTCCCGGTGCATAATCCCTGCTTATTTCAAAGTAATCAATATCATGCGCTAGAAATCGATCATAAAAGGATACAAGTTCGGCCTCCCTGTCCCCCGATGAGCATACCTCAAGACATCGTTTTTTTTCATTTACTTCGAGAAGGGGTAAACCTTCGCTATACTGTATATACATATCCTCTACATAGCTGCGTTTAACTAATTGTGGCCAGAAAGGCATAACAGGGAGATGATGTAAAATTTCCTTGCATGTGGCTTTTACATTTTGAAACGGCACGCTCCCTATTCCAGTGGCCAGGAAATGAAAATCTAATGTACTATATGCCATTTTTTGACTCCCTAATTTTCGTCAACCATCCTTCAAGAAATGAAATCATTTTAACCTTTATAACACTGTCTTTATCTTCTTTCATGCCAGGCTCTTCGCTTTTCAAGGCCTTAAGTTCATCAAGGCGCAGTTTGGATTCATTGTCATCCGGGTCGTTTAAAAGAATTTTTTCATAGGTTCGAATTGCATTATTAATCTGCCCCTGACTAAAGAATATCTCGGCCAAGGTTGGTGTTGCGAATTCGGAATACTCATCCTCATCTCCTGTACCCGCAGCAAGTCCGCTGGAAACCTCGGATATGCCTGAATCATGTTCTTCTTCAAGAGGTATTGATGGTGATTCAACTGGGATTTTTATGCTCGTCAATAGCTCAATAGCCTCACGATCATCAGGTTTGTGTGCAAGATAACGTTTCAATGCCTCAAAGGCTTCCTTATGCCTTTTTTGCTGCGTATAGAGTTCTGCCTGAAGTTTATAGACTGAAATCAGTCTTTCTATATCTGAAACAACTTTTAATAATTCCGCTTCAGCCTGGTCAAAAAATCCCTCCTCAAAGTAAATCTCAACCAGCAGGTGTCTAAGAGGAAAATAGTCAGGAAGGACATCCAATGCCTTTAAACATATCTGAATTATATCGTCCAGTCTCCCCTCTTCCTTCATCTTGTTTAATAAAAGGAATAAAGCGCCTTGAGATTGGCTGTATCTTAACATGCCTTCCGTTGAATCATTCAATGTCTCCATCTTTGGCAACTCCATCGCTATGTTGCTTGTTTTTATTGCCGGCATTGTTTTCTGGTATTTCACTTTCGAGTGAATTAAAATAGGTTTCGTCTTTTTTAAACCTGTATATTATTTCATTCTGTTTGATGAGGTTAAGTTCCTTTCTTGCCACAGATTCAATATGCTTCATATCACTTCGAAGACGTTGAACCTCTCTCTGAAGCTCTTCATTTTCCTTAATTAAATTACGTATTTTTTCAATGTATGCCTGCCGTTCCATTTCGGCATGGTAAAGACGAATAAGTCCTCGATCTCCACCATAACCCAATAGTACAACGATAGGCAGAAAAAAAAGGAAAATAATCAATAGTATTTTCCATAATTTTTTCTTATTAGGCTCCAAGGCTGAGTATCCCCACTAAAAACCTTTTTCAGTCTCGCACCGCGCGGCGATTAAAATAGACAAGACCCCGGCCCGCTTAGCAAAATCCATTACATGAACAACTCTTCCATGTTTTACTTCCTTGTCTGCTTCCAACACAAGACTTGTCAGACCATTATTCTTGACAAGGTTCTCCAACCTTAAGCCAAGATTTTTAATATCAATCACTTCACCTTTTAAATAGATGCGCCCTTCTTTATCGATAAGGAGAATTATCCTTTCAGACTCTCTGTGAGTAACCTGTTGTCCTGTCTTTGGCAGGTTAATCTGAATTCCTGAAACAACACCAAAATGGGATGTCATCATAAAAAAAATGAGAAGCAAAAAAACAATATCAATAAGAGGTGTAATGCCCAGTATCGTCTCATCTTCTTTGGCTTTTTTAAATCTCATAGTCTATACTATTCAATTTTATTATAATTCTCAATAAGTTCTATTACTTTAATAGAATTTTCTTCCATTTCGAAAATAAGCCTGCTGGCTTTATCCTTTAAAAATCTGTAACACACTAGAACAGGTATGGCCACACAAAGACCAGTAGCAGTAGTAATCAGCGCTTCTGCAATTCCTCCTGCCAAAGGCGCTGGATTACCAATACCCTGAATTGAGATGGCTTTAAAGGTCTTTATCATTCCGGAAACCGTCCCCAGAAGACCAAGCAAGGGAGTCAGATTCGCAATAGTTGACAGTATTCCTACGTTTTTTTCTAAAATAGTGGCCTCGCGTCCACCTCTATCCTCAATAGCTTCCTTTACAAGCCACATACCCCTCCGTGTGTTCTTCAGGCCTGCCAAAAATATTTTGGCAATCGATGACAGATCACTCTGACATAAAAATATTGCCTCTGGGATTTTTTGTTTTTTAAGAAGATCTTCTACATTTTGAATAAATTCCTGCGGAATAATATGGTTTCTTCTGAGTACCCATAAACGCTCCAGAAATACAGCTAAAGCCACAATAGAGCAAAAAATAATAGGATACATAAAAATCCCGCCCTTAACGATCAGATCAATCATTGTTCCCCCAGATAAAAAAAATATGATTATGATGGAGTTAATTTTTTATGGTATATTATCACATTTCCATGTTCATGAAAAAGCCAAAAAGATCTTTTCTATTAAACAACAGACCTTGCAATTACAGCATAGCCTCAAAATTTACTCTTGACAATTGCTCAGGATTTAATAATAATATCAAATGGTTTTATCGCATAAAATATATTAGTAGTAAAAATTGCAAATCAGCAGATAGTCGAATTACGCTTCAAAATCTTCATATATATCCATCGTTAACATAGTGAACTGTTATTTAAGTCTTTTATTATTAATGAACTCTCAAAAAGTCATAAATTGCTTTTTTCCGTCATCCCGGCCCCGAATCAAGGGCATTGTTCATAGGATGCCGCGCACGGCATATATTAGCTTTTTACGAGCCTTTCATTATTGACTGACGAGTATTTAAAACTCTGTATGAGGTATTCATTTTATAAATGTCAAAAATATCCCCAACCATCAAGAAAACTAAGCGAATAGCTTCTGCGAGTAATTTGAAGCCTTTTATCAAAAATTCATACTCAATGACAGCTCAAGAAACCCTGAACCTTATTTTAGAACATCACAGTCCAGGTCAATTAGTTCGCAGTCTGCCTGTTGAAGATTTTTTCTGGCTTTTAAAAAAAATAGATAAAGAGGATTGCCTCCCCCTGCTTGGTTTAGCCTCTGAACATCAATGGCAGTATGTTCTTGATCTGGAGATCTGGCAAAAGGACCGTTTAAGCCTTCAAGAAACATCTGAATGGCTCGAAAGGCTCCTGCAGGCTGATCCGCAACGACTGGCTAAATGGTTGCTTAATAAAAGCAGTTCACTTGCCTATCATTATCTCTTTAATAGTGTTCAAATAGAGATATTTGAAAATAATGAAACTTATGATCCTAAAGATGATTTTTTTACACTGGACGGTGTCTTTTTTATCAAGATAATTGATAAGGAGCACCGGGAAACAATAGAAAATATCCTTCGCATTTTGGCGGATGAAAACCTTATCAAGTATCAGGGGATTTTAACAGGTATAGCCGGCCTGATACCTGCTGAAAACGAGGAAGAAATGTACCGCTTAAAAAATGTTCGACTTGCAGAACATGGTTTTCTTCCGTTTGAGGAGGCTATATCTGTTTATGCCCCGCTAAATACTGAATTTTTAACACTCGGAAAGGCTGAAAATAGAGTCGGGAACCTGCCTTACGAAGAGATTCGTGGATTAATACCTCTCTCACCCCTATACCATGCAATGAGTAAAAATATCCTGAGTGAAACAATTTCCTCAATTTTGGACAATATCCTTCTGGAAAGGCTGCAACTTGAATTTGCAGGTCTTTGTAATCAAATAATTTCGGCTGACGGCCTCCATATCAATCAATTTGATATCCTGATTAGAACATGTCGAAAGGCTGCAGGGTATATAAACATTGCTCTTGAAAAAACATCTAATGGAGACATCTCCCAGGCAGCTGATATATTAAAAAATAATCCTCTCATTTCTGTCTTTCGTGCGGGCTATGGTCAAGCAATAGAGCTTAAGCGGGAAGCAAACCAGTGGATAAAGGATAGCTGGTTTTATAACAATGGGCTGGAGTTCAATTTCTGGGGTGAGGAATGGGGTGAAACAATTGCCGGCATTTTAAAAAAAAGACCAAAATTATTTTGTGGCAATAGTGAGGAAGAAGATTACAGGGATTTCGAAAGCCTCTCTGAAATAGATAGATGCAGTAATCTTATTAAAAAGCTTAAGTTTCTTGATAATATTTTTAAAGATCTGGGCGATATTTATCCATTGGATAAAGACATGATACGGGCTCGCAATCTAACCTTTCAACCTTTGCTTATAAATCTCTGGGCAAGGGATTTATTGAAACTGGAAAAAGGTTTTTCAGGACTTACCCTTGTGCAGGCAAAAAAATTTCTAAACCATCTACGGGTCAAAGAAATATCCCCCCCTTATAAAATGTCCGGCTTTAAAAAGGCATTTACAGCCTTTTTTCTAAAATATCCCCATCCCGATGAAACAGTTAACAGTTCAGTGCTGAAAGATACTCTTTCACTGATATGGAATGAATTTAGGGATGAATTTAAATGGATTTCCACTGAAGAACTGGAAGATAAATTTGTAAACTCCATATGGATCATACCAAAGAAAAACCTTGACTAACCTTATTCACTTCTGTTTTATATTTCACCCATCCATTTTTTAACTTTAACTTGACGATTCAGGGCACTATGTGCCCTTTTCATGCTGTATCAATCATGGTTTCTTTTTTGAGAACATTTAACTGACATAAAAAGAGTAACCACAGTTTAATCCTTGTCATGAAACTTTGGTCAGATGAAAAATTATATTGGCTTGCACTTTTCCTTATTCAAGGATTGGGCAACAGTGTTTATAGAAAACTTTTGGAAAGATTTGGCAGCCCTCGATCTGTTTTTGATGCAGATTTCCCCGAATTAATGAAAATTGAAGGTCTCAAAAAAGAAGTTGCCCAACGTATTATTAAAAAGGAATTTGTCTCAAATCCCAATGAAGAATTAAGGCAGACAGAAAAATGCAATGCCAGGATTATCACCTACAAGGAACCCTCTTATCCTGAACTGCTAAAGCAGATTTCTTCTCCTCCCATGCTTTTGTATGTAAAGGGAAAAGACCTCCCTGTCAAACAAACACTAATCGGCATAGTTGGATCGAGAAATCCTACACACTATGGACTGAGGTCTTCCGAAAAAATTGCTCTCGGGCTTGCCAGACGCAATATTGGCGTGGTCAGTGGTCTTGCAAAAGGGATAGATTCAGCAGCTCATGAGGGCTGCCTGCGAGGGAAAGGCTTCACAGTAGCTGTCATAGGCACAGGAATCAATATTGTTTATCCCTCAGGCAACAGGAGGCTGTTTGACCAGATAAGCGAAAGTGGAACAATAATCTCCGAATTCCCTGTAAATACACCTCCTGAGCCAAAGAATTTTCCTATACGTAATCGTATTATAAGCGGCCTCTGCAAAGGAATTGTGGTAGTTGAGGCAACAAAGAGAAGCGGCTCTTTGATAACAGCCTCTTTCGCGCTGGAACAAAATCGTGAAGTATTTGCCGTCCCCGGCAGTATTGATTCTCCTCAGAGTATCGGAACACACTTTTTAATCAAGCAGGGAGCCAGGCTTATTGAAAAACCCGATGACATCCTTGAAGAATTTGGATTTTATTCAGATGGAAATAGAGACACCAATGTTTTACTAAACAACGCCAGTATACTATCTGATATGGATGAATCAGAAAAAAAAGTTTATGAGGTCTTGGGAGATTATCCTATTCATATAGATGAAATCGTTAGAACAGTCTCTATGGACACAGGTGTAGTATCGGGTATTTTGATGAAAATGGAATTACGGGGAATTGTCAAACAAATTGTTGGAAAAATGTTTATCAGATAATGCCAGGCAAAGAAGATAGAAAATTTAAACAAAAAGTATAATTCTGAAAATGAACTATCCCGCTGCTTGCGGCGGGGTATCTTGAAAAGCATTGAACGCCCCATGGGGCGGGGGCTTGTCCGCCGTGTTTATGGCGGGCTTGTCCGCCGTGTTTATGGCGGACTTGTCCGCCTTTTATCAGCCTTCGGCTGACTGGCGGATTAACTTACGCTTGAATTTATTTATTGATCACTAAAAAATCAAAAATTGGATATAAGAATGTCAAAAAACCTGCTTATTATTGAATCT
>ERZ795057.477-NODE-477-length-41679-cov-39.287743_pt1 | contig 41679 bp, 41 predicted proteins | sample MGYA00375141_ERZ795057 | MGnify/ENA primary metagenome ERZ795057 (study PRJEB30186, sample SAMN05720163) | activated sludge metagenome | isolation source: Anaerobic digester | place: Hong Kong | collected 2015-01-26 ...
CTACCCTTCTTTCCAGCAGGCTTCGGAAGCCTGCCCTGACGGACCTTGCCGGGGATGTTCCGGCCTTGAGCCTGATTGCCAGGGGAGAGAGGAACATGCCGCGCCTGCTGCCCAGCACCAGCAGCGAATCCCCCCTGAGCGCTGTTCTGGCCAGGGCGGCGGAACTCACCCATACATCTCCCCGGGCGGTGCTGAGCAGAGCTCCACGGGAGGTTACTGTGACCACACTCCCCCTTACCACGCCTTCACTACGGCCCTCCGGAGCCTTCGTACCGGCTGCGGCAGCCATTCCACCGGCCAGGGCAAGGAGGAGCAGTGCGGTCACATGGGTCTTGAGCTTCACTTCCATGGCTATATTTACCTCCGAGATACACTCGATTTAAAGGGGGTGATCCTTGAGCGGACCGGTCATGGCGGAGATACCGGATGCCATTGAAGCCGTATTCATAGAAAGACCCAACAGGTTCCTGCTTATTGCCGGGGATGGTATGGGAAGCCGCTTCGCCGTTCATGTTCCTGATCCAGGCCGGCTCAGGGAGCTTCTCTACCCCGGGAACCGGCTTCTTGTCATTCCTTCCCCCGGAGAGGGCAGGAAGACGAAGTGGACCCTGGCCGCCGCCCGTCTGGGAAGCAGCTGGGTGCTTGTAAACACAACCTTCCACAGGGAGATCGCCTCCAGGTTCCTTCTGGGGGGACATTCCCCCCTGGGCAGGATATCGGCCCTGCGGGCGGAGGTAAAGTCGCCTTCGGGAGGAAGCAGATTCGACTTCCTCGTGAACGACCGTCTTTGGCTTGAGGTGAAGGGATGCACACTCCTGAAGAACGGAGTGGCAATGTTCCCCGACGCCCCTACCCTCAGGGGCCGGAAGCATGTGAACGAACTGATGGAGATCGCTTCCGGCGGGTCACCCGCCGGGGTGCTCTTCCTGGTGTTCGTGAACGGAGCGGAGTACTTCACAGCCAATAGCGAAACCGATCCCGGCTTCGCAGAAGCTCTGAGAACGGCGGTATCCGCCGGGGTGTCGGTATGGTGCGCCGAGATGTCCTTCGACGGGAAGAGGGTGTTCCTGGAAGGCGAACTCCCCTTCAGGGTGCGTCCATGACCCTCACATCGGTGATGAAGTCCTTTATCACGAATGCCCTGATGGTGTTGGACTCGCTGTCCATGGGGTAGATGAAGAAGCCTATGTCCTCGGGACTGAGGACCTCGACCCTGCCATAGAACCTTTCTCCGTCGCGGAACTTGATCATCACCTTCTTGCCGTAGCCGCTCAGGTCGTCGAAGGTGTGAAGGGTCTTGTGAAGGAAGTTCCCCTGGAAGGAGCGCACGAAGAAGACGGCCTTCAGGCCGGCCAGCTCGATGGTCTGGTGCATCGTGACGCCGTCTTCATCGGTGGTGAGCAGGAAGGAGGGCCGGTCCTTGGAAAAATCGGCGGTGTAGCCCTTTATGATCTCGCCGGTGCAGGTGTGTACCACGACCCTGTTCATGAAAGCCTCCCGGACAGTGCCCTTCTTTATCTATGAACCATGCTGCCGCTTGTCAATGACCGTTCCCCGTTTTAGGATTCCCCGATGATCACGTCATCTTACCCGGTGTTCGTTCTGGATTCCCTGAGAAGCGCCTTCAACGTAGGCTCGGTCTTCCGTACCGTGGAATCCATCTCCCCCGCGGGAGTGATCCTATGCGGCATATCGGCCAGACCAGGTGGAAGAAAGGTGGGAAGGACCTCCAGGGGCACCCATTCCTCAGTTCCCTGGAGATGGTTCAGGGATGCCGTGGAAGCAGCAGAGCTGCTTTCCCGGGGAAGGACGCTGGTATGCGTGGAGAACTCGCCGGACGCCGTGCCTCTCCACCTGGCGGAACTGCCCGCGGGAGGAGCATATGTCTTCGGAAACGAAGCGGAGGGCGTATCACCGGAGGTACTGGAGATGAGCCATATGAAAGTGACCATACCCCAGAGCGGAGGCAGGAGGTGCATCAATGTTTCCAGCACCGCCGCCATGGTTGCCTGGGAGATCCAGAGAAGGCGTCTGAAGGGAGAATGACCCCATGAGATTCGCAGCTACCATGACCTTCATTGCCCTGTCCCTGCTCCTGAAGTGGGTATATCAGGTGGACAAGGCCAAGTGCAACGGATGCGGCAACTGCGTCTACTTCTGTCCCCAGGGCGCCATTACCATCGCAGGGGGCGACGCCTGGATAGACCCGGAACTCTGCGACGGCTGCGGAACATGTGTGAACTACTGCCCCAGGGACGCCATATACCGGGTATGGTATACTGGGGTCGAGGAAACCGAAGGACCCATGGAGGGGCTCCGCCCGGGGGTCAACCCGGTTCGTTCCGGTTCCCTCACCGTTCTGGGCGCTGAGCCGGGCTGCGAGGTGCTCCTGCTCGACCGCACCGGAAGGATCGTTTCCAGAGGAACCTCCAGCATCCAGGGAACAGTGGAGCTGGATGTGAACGGGCTACCCGGGGGATCCTACAGGGTAATATCCGGGGAGGCTTCGGCGTCGGTGTCCATTATCTGATGTAGCCCAGGTTCCTCAGCTCCCTGGCCGCTGTCTCGCTGTAGTCAACGACGTCCGCCATGACCTCGGGAGGTGTTGCCCAGTAGAACCCGGCTTCCTCCAGGAGATCCTGACAGGGTTCCACCGGCTCGGTCTCCGCCGGATCATCCCCCAGATGGAAGGCCTGAACCGAATCGTCCTCCACGCTCCAGATGAGCTTCATATCGCCCTCCACCACCGAGACCAGGTCCCCTTCCTGGCGCCACAGCACACCGCTGGCGAAGATGCGCCTCATGACGGGCTGTTCTGCCGCAAGGTCGACCTGGTGATCGAGTACGGGAAAGTCCACTCCAGTCGCCCTGGCCAGGGTAAATGACAGATCGTACTGAGCAACGGGTTCCTCTATCACCCTTCCCCCCTGAAAGCCAGGACCGGCCAGGATCAGGGGCACGTGGGTCAGCTCCTGATAGAGTGTTCTGCCGTGCTCTATGCCGTCGTGTTCCAGGAACTCTTCACCGTGGTCGCCCACCAGGACAATGATCGTATTCTCCCCAAGGCCGCGGGCTCTGATCTCCCTGAGAAGCCTTCCTATCTCCGAATCGGTGTATGCGATCTCCCCGTCGTAGAGGGCTACCAGGTTGTGAATATCGGCTTCGGAAGGCACGGTTTCCCCGGCGTTCACGGCCATCATTTCGGTAATGCCCGTTCCCCATGAAGTTCCGTATTCGCCCTGGTAAGAGGGATCGGTGAACATGGTATCCCATGGTGCAGGGGGGTCGTATGGAATATGCGGATCATAGAAATGAACCGCGGCGAAGAACGGTTCGGAACCGTCGGAGGAGTCCAGCCAGGCAAGGAAGTCGTCAACGGTTGAGCCGGCCTTTCTCAGGCTGTTGCCGCTGGCCACTCCCTGGCAGTCGAAATGCCTGAATCCCCGGTGGAAACCGAAGTCCTCGTTCATGAACATCACATTGAAGAAGGCTGCGGTCCTGTACCCCGCTGAATAAAATGCCATGGGGAGCCATGGAAGGTCGGGTGAAACACCATGGAAGACACCGTTCCGCCTTCCGGCGCCATGTTCCACCGGTGTCCTTCCCGACATGATCGTTGTCATGGAGGGAAGGGTCCAGGAAGACTGCCCCTGGCATCTGAGGGCCATCGTTCCAGTCTGTGCAAGGCTGTCGATGAAGGGCGTGGTCTGTCTGGAGTAACCGTAGCAGCTGAAGTGGTCGGCCCTTACCGTGTCCACGAGGATCAGCAGGACATTCGGCCCATCACCGCCTCCGCAGCCTGTGAGAAAAAGCAGTGACAGTATCGCCAGCAGTATGGAGGTGTTCTTATTCATACGGTTTTCAATGACCCGCCGCCAACCAGTTCTCCCCCGTTCCCGTTTCAACGGTCAGGGGGACATCGAGCTCCAGCGCCGAACCCATTTCCCCTTTCAGTATTCGGGACGCATCCCCGGCCAGTTCCCCTGGACAGGTTACCACCAGTTCATCGTGTACCTGGAGTACCAGTGAAGCACCGGGCAGTTCCCTGTTCAGCTTATCAGCCACCTTGATCATTGCAAGTTTTATCATGTCAGCGGCGGAACCCTGGACCCTGGTGTTCACCGCTGCCCTCTCCATCTGCTTCCTGGAGTTGCCACGAGCTCCGGCGAGCTCCTGGAATGGTCTCTTCCTTCCCAGTATCGTTCGAACTTCCCCCTGTTCCTCGGCCAAGGCAACGGTTTCCCGGTAGAACCGCCTTACCTCGGGATAGGTTTCATAATACTTCGATATGATTTCCGATGCCTCGCCCCTGGGAATGGAGAGCCTCTGGGAGAGCCCGTAGGCACTTATTCCGTAGATGATGGAGAAGTTAACCTCCTTGGCCTTACGCCTGTGCTCCGGAGAGGCGTCCCCGAAGATGGCCTCCGCCGTCCTGGAATGGATGTCGGCATCCTCCAGGTAGGCCCTGCGGAGAATGCCGTCCCCGGCCAGATGGGCGAGGATGCGAAGCTCTATCTGGGAATAGTCGGCGGTAACGAAGACATGATCCTTCTCCGGAGGCACGAAGCACCTGCGTACGGCCCTGCCCCTCTCGGTCCTTATTGGAATGTTCTGCATGTTCGGGTTGGAGCTGCTCAGCCTGCCGGTGGCGGTAACAGCCTGGTTGAAACTGGTGTGTATCAGCCCGGTACGGGGATTCACGAAGCCGGGCAGCTTCTCGATATATGTATTCTGAAGCTTTGAGAGCTCCCTGAACTCTATAAGGGTCTCCACGAAGGGATGCTTCCCCCGCAGGGCCTCAAGAACGGTCATTCCCGTGGATCTGGCGCCCCCGGAGGTCTTCCTCACAGGATCCAGTCCCAGTGTGTCGAAAAGCACCGTTGCGACCTGCTGGGGGCTGGCCAGGTTCACTGACCTTCCCGTCTGCTCTCCGGCCTTCTCCATAAGGGCGAAAAGCCTGGCGCTGATGGCGTCCCCCTCCTGTCTCAGGGCCTCCCGGTCGAGACCGATGCCCCTCCGTTCCATGGCGGCCAGCACCGCCGAAAGTGGCAGCTCCACGGTACGGTATACCCTGTTCAGACCCTGATCCTTTTCCAGCTCTTCGTGGAGCCTGCGGCAGAGGGCCATGGTCGATGAGGAATCGGTGCAGCAGTAGGAGGCTATCTCTTCCATGGCCACCTTCTGAAGCGAACTGTCTCCCCCGGTTATCTCAGCGAAGGTCGGGATGGTCCTGCCAAGCCAGAGAGGGACCAGCTTCTTCAGGGAATGCTCCCTGGAATCCGGCCGCAGCAGGTAATCGGCAAGATAAGGGTCGCCGGAGGGCCCGGGAAGGTGTACTCCGCAGTTCATCAGCACCCTGGCGTCGTACTTGGCGTTCTGGGCGATGTAACCCCTGGCAGCCGCCTGATCCTCCAGGACCTCGAGAAAGTCCTTCTTCCTCGAAGTGCCCCGGTAATCCACGTAAACCGCCGAATCGGGTTCCGCCGATACCGAGAACCCGATGAGTTCAGCCTGGGATGGATCCCTGGAAGTGGTTTCCGTGTCGATGGCGATGGGCCCTTCCCCGGGCAGCGAGATGTCCCCTGGACCGGAGGCGATGGTTACGGCGCAATCGTACTCCGGGATCCCTGCGGAAGGAACGATGTTCATCCCTGCGAACTCCGCGGTCCTGGAAAGGGAGAGGCGCTGAAGAAGGGGAAGCAGTTCCTCTTCCCTTGGCGTGCCCATTGAGATGTTCCCGGCGGAAACGCCCCGGGGCAGTGGACGGTCGAGCCTGGTCAGACTGAGGCTCAGCCTGACCGCATCTTCGGAATCAGCAAGTTTCCTTCGGAGGGAGTCGGGGGTTACGGAGTCAAGATCGGCGTAAATGTCTTCGATGGAGTCATATCGCTGGAGCAGGGAAGCTGCTCCTTTTGCACCTATGCCCTTCGCCCCGGGGATGTTGTCGGAGGAATCACCCATCAGGGCCAGAAGGTCCGCCACTTTCCCGGCGGGAACACCCATGATCGCACCCACACCCCCCTCTTCAACCAGTGTGGAAGAACCGCCGTATCTCCCCGGGCGAAGAACGGATATCCGACTGGACACGAGCTGCAGGAGGTCCTTGTCCGGTGAGACTACGAGAACCGGATCGCTGGATTCACGGGCCAGACCGGCGATGAGGTCGTCGGCCTCGTATCCCTTTTCCTCTATGAAAGGAATACCCATCAGGGGTATTATCTTCCTTGCCAGTTCAGTCTGGGTCCTGAGATCCTCCGGGGTCTCAGGTCTGTTGGCCTTGTATTCGGGATAGATCTCGCTCCGGAAGGTTGGACCCGGGGCGTCGCCCACGGCTGCCACCAGGGCGCCCGGGTTCTCCTCCATTACCCTGGTGAGTTCCGACAGCAGGTGGCTCAGACCGCTGGTGACAGTTCCATCGGCGCCCTTGAGGGGACGTTTTATCATGGCGTAGTGACCCCTGTAGAGGATCCCCAGCGTGTCGAAGAGAATGAGTTTCCGCAACCGGAGCGCGCTCCTTTCTGGCCTGTTCACCGGGAAATATAACGGGTTTCTTGACAGCTTCCTTCCCGCCGCGGTATTCTCGCCTTCATGGCGAGGAAGAAAAGAAGGTTCCGCAGGCTGAGGCATTCACTCACCGTTCCACTGGTGAAGGCCCTGATCCTTTCATGCAGGGTTACGCCCAGGCCCTTCCTGAGGGTCCAGGCGTGGATACTGGGATCCCTCCTTGCCTTTCTTCCCCTGAAGGGAGGCAGGGTAATACGCCTCCACAGGGAGAAGGTCATGGATCGACTGGGCATAAAAGCCTCCACCAGATCGATATACGCATCCGTAATACAGGGCTACTTCGATTTCTTCCACCTGAATGGAAAGGGCGACGCCTCTTTCTGCAGGGCCGTAAGGGTCCAGGGGGAGGAGAACCTTCATGCTGCCCTGGGAGCAGGCAGGGGCGTCATAGCGGTCACGGCGCATTTCAGCGCATGGGAGCTGATACCCAGGGCGGTGAGGCTCCTTGGGGTGGAGACCGGTGTAGTGGGAAGGGAACTCACCCACAGGAAGGCTTCCAGGGTCCTGGAGGACCTTCGGGCCTCCCACGGGATACACGTTCTCTCCAGGGACGGAGGCGTGGGGCCCATCGTCAGGCTTCTCAGAAGCAACGCCGCAATAGGCATACTCATCGACCAGTACACCTCCAGGGTGAGAAGCGAAACGGTGGACTTCCTGGGCATTCCGGCCAGGACCCCTTCGGCCCCGGCCACCCTTTCCAGGAAGCTTAACGTTCCCGTGGTACCCATGCACATAGAAAGGCTCAGGGACAACAGCTATCTCATCACCATCGAGGAACCCCTGGAATACTCCCCCGATATCCTGGACATACTGAACGGCAGGATAGGCGGCTGGATACTCTCAGCGCCGGAGCAGTGGGTCTGGTTCCACGAGAGGTGGAAGGGTACCGGCCTCAGGGAAAAAGCACCGAATCGATGACTTCCTTCACCCTCCTGGAGGACCTTCCGTCCAGGCCCGTGAAGAAACGGTTACGGTGTTCCTCAAGGCTCATCTTCATTTCCCGGTCAGGGTCAAGAGCGCTTTCCACCGCCCCCTGAAGCTCGTGGGCGGCGCTGATGTGGGGAAAGGCCCCCTGAAGCCATTCCGCAGGATCCAGGGAAAGTACCGGCATTCCGTCGGAATGCCTGGGATTTCCCTGGGGAAGAACGCAGATCACACCGTGCCTTCCCAGGGCGAGGAACTCGTTCACCACGCTGGATGTGTCGCTCACCAGTGTATCCGCAGCGAAAAGGTAGGGATACACGTCGAAATCGTCCCTGGGAACCAGGTGGAATCCGCCGGTTTTTCCCTGGAGTTTCTGGAAGAGCCTGTGCTGGGAATGCGGAGCGTACTTGCCCCCCCATGAATAGGGATGCAGCTTCACTATGAGGTTGTACCTGGGTATCAGCTCAAGGATTCCCTCCCCTATGATGTCGATGCAGCTGGGCTTGTAGGAAGGGGCGTAGAGTACCGTTTTCTTCCCGGGATCCAGCCCCAGCCTTTTTTCAATGGCCCCTCTGTCATAGAAGCCCGGCGTGAAGAACGGATCGAGCTTCGGCAGCCCTGTGATGTGGAAATCCGCCCTGTCCTGCCAGCCAAGACCCCTGATGTAGTCGTACCAGTACTCTCCCTCCAGGAAGACATGATAGCGGCGGTCCCTCTGCCTCACGATGTTCCTTATGCGCAGGGTCTTGATACCCACTCCGTGGTCCAGGTGGAAAAGGGGCACGTCGTCGTACCTTTCCGGATTCCTCAGGGCGTCGCCGCAGACAACGCCGTGGAAGCCCCTGGTCTCTCCGGTTACCCTGAAGCCCCTCTCCCTGAGGTCCTTCTCTATCCTGCCCCGGTTGGAGACGGGAATGACCCCGAGCACCCTGTGGCTGTCGCTGCCGGACCTGATCCACAGGTCGTAGCGGTCGTCCTTCTCCAGGGCCCTGTAAAGGGGAAGCAGTGAGTTCAGGTAGTACTCCTTCTTCAGGTCGAAAAGTATCCTTTTCACCGCTTCTCCCCCAGAAGCTCAGCGAAGTGCTTTACCCTGAGCATGAAACTGTTGTGGGCGTTGAACTCCCCCCCTCTGGAAACTGAAGCCGTCCCCGTCTTCCACATACCTTCCCGGAACACCGTCAAGGTACATCAGATTGTCCACCGACTGTCCGAAAATGGACTGGAGTTCGTTCACCAGGTATCTTCCGTCGGCGGTCTCAAGTATGTCTATGGCCATGGAATGGAAGCCTCCCCTGTCGCATATCTCCCTGGTGAGTTCCAGGAGCTCCTGCGGTGGCGCTCCCCAGCCCTTCAGGCGCGTTCCGCTGGCCAGACCCTTTTTCCCGATAAGCTTTCTGTGACCGAAGTAGGATTCTCCGATCCGCACCATCCTCCATTCCCACTTTATGTCCTCGAACCTCTGCAGGAAGAGTGAATGTCTTTCCCGAAGGCCGTAGGCGGGTACCCTGATGACACTGCCGGATCTGACCGGCGTGTATCCGGTTACCATCGAGGGAGTCCTGAAAATGCCGAATACCATGCGGCCGACCCCCTTAACCGCACCTGGGCTTCTCAGTACCCTGACCCCTGATGACTTCGCTCCGATGTTCGTTTTGCTGATGAGGGGATAATCCGCGAAATCCTTCAGGAACTCCCTGAGGTCTCCTTTCCTGTAGAAAACCCATGTCTCAGGGTGGGGGAACCCCTGGAGCTTCAGCCAGTAGTGGGCCATCCTCTTGTTCTCGTAGATGAGCATCTCGTCAAGGGAGGGATATATCTCCCTTTTCATGAACCTGTTGAGAATGGTGAGCCTCTCGTCGAACATGGTCTTGCGTTCCTGGACCTTCGAAGGAGGCCGGCAGAGGTAGCCGTCGCAGCCGCTCCTCTCCACCTTCTCCATCCAGTCCGGCGCTATTATGTCAACCACTTCGTGTTCGATGCCCAGATCCCTGCAGGACCGGACGTAGTGCATGTACTCTCCGCAGAAGCTCTTCAGCACACCCAGTTTCATATGCCCTCCAGATATTCCAGGATGGCTTCCGCTGCCCTTCTCGAGGAAGGCTTCTCCGTTATGTGGAAATACATCGGTATCCTTTCCCTCTGAAGAGCAAGGCAGCTATCGTCAGAGGAAGGCAGTTCATTCAGGATCGCCTCCAGTTCGGAGGTATCGTCGGCCACCGGACCGTACTCCCAGAACCTGTAGTTCCTGTTCCCTCTCCACTTAACACCGTGGGCGTTCAGGAAGACGCACGGCCTGGGCTTCACGGCGATGAACTCGTAGACCATGCTGCTCACGTCGCCGGCGTAGAAGTCGGCGGCCCTGAGCCAGGTTCCGTCCACTGCTCTGGTGCTTCCGTAATCGATGATCACGTTGTCCCCCTGGTCCTCCTGGCGGAACACCTCGTATCCGTGGTGGACCCTCCAGTGCTTCACAAGAAGGTGCGGGGCGAATATCAGGTTCATGTCGGTACGATGTCGGAAGTATTCCAGGATCCAGCGGGAGAACGCGTTGTAAGAGGTAAGCCCCGGCTCCCAGTGGGGGCAGTAGAGAAGGGCAGGGTTCCCGTTGGGAAAGGGTTTCCCGGTGTATCCCGATGTGATGTCGAACTTGGGCCAGCCTACGATCTTCCATGGCATGTCATGCAGGATCCCTTCATCCCGGAGTCTCTGCAGATGGTATTCCCCAGGCAGGAGCATCATGTCCATCCTCCTGAAACCCTTTTCGAATCCATAGCTCCTGTCACCGCAGCCGTGGTACTGGTAGATGATCCTGGGCCCCGTTATGCCGTGCTTTCCGAAGATGCCGGGGGTTCCGTGGGAGGTTGTCACCACCGCGTCGGCGTCCCTGAGTATCCGACGCGCTCTCCGCACCATGGCGTTAACAGAGGGATACAGTTTTCCCTTCAGGTTCAGGTGCCTGTATCTGAAGGGCTGGGGTATCTCCACTATCTCCGCGGCGGTACCCGGAAAGAGTTCCCTGACCCTCTCCAGCGCTTCGGTATGCAGACGGTTGCAGGAAAGGCAGAGCACCTGATGCCCCGGACCTGCCATACGGCCGGTCTCCATGGCGGTTCCGGCGGTATGGTAGAGCTGGTGAAGCCCGTTGAAGAAGAGGAATACTGTTCTGGTCACCCTGCGCACCCTTCACCTGCGGGTAAGGCCCACATTATAATTCCACGGTTCCTGACCACCCAGACATACGGTATGGAGTTGACATGAAGATAGAGGTTCCCCACGGTGAAGTGGTAGACAAGGTAACCATCCTTTCCATCAAGCTGGCAAAGATAACCGACCCGGACAAGCTATCCAATGTCCGAAGGGAGTACGATCTGCTTTCGGCTGCCATGGAAGGGCTGGGGATCACCCCGCGCTCCCGGGAGTTCACTGACCTGCGCTCCGTGAACCTGGAGCTCTGGGAGATAGAGGACCGCATAAGGAAGCTGGAGGCCGCCGGGGACTTCGGGGAGGACTTCGTCGAATGCGCCCGGAGCGTCTACAGGCTCAATGACACCAGGGCCCGGCTCAAAAGGGAGATCAACCGGAGGACCGGTTCCCTTCTCGTTGAGGAGAAGGAATACGCGGACTATTCGGAATGAAGGGCCGCATCCCTCCCGATGCCCTCTCCAGGGTGAAAAGGATACTGATCATACAGTACAAGCCCTTCGGCGATGTACTCCTTAACACTGCGTATCTTCCGGCGCTCAGGGAGGCTTTCCCCGATTCAGAGATCGAATACCTCGTGCAAAGGCCATACAACGTCATCCTTCAGGACAACCCAAGCCTTGATCGTCTGCTGATCATGGAGAGAAGGAAGAAGGGCACCGCCGGCTACGCCCGGGAGCGGTTGAGGGTGCTGGGGGAGATCCGCCGTCGGGGCTACGACATGGTCATTGATCAGGCCAGGGGACCGGCCTCGGCCTGGATGACCCTGGCAAGCTGCGCCAGGCACAGGCTGGGTTGGCACAGACCCGGGAAGTGGAGCAACCTCATATACAACCACCGCGCGGTCAGGGATCACCGCAGCTACGCCGCAAAGGCCAGGTTCGGCCTCCTTGAACCTCTGGGGATACGGTATGACGGATCAGGAACTTTCATGCACATAACCGGAAGCTCCAGGGAGAAGGCGGCTGCCTGGTTCCGCGGGAACGGCCTCTCAGGGGATGATACCGTGATCATCTCCCCTGTCACTCCAATAGCCAGGCGCCAGTGGAACCTCCGGTGCTACGGGGAGCTGGCGGACATGATCGTATCCCGTACCGGGCTCAGGGTTGTGTTCCTCTGGGGACCGGGGGAGCTGGAAAAAGTCAGGGAGATAACCTCCGGAATGAAAAGGGAGTCCCTGGCAGCACCGGCGACCACCTTCAACGAAGCAGGGGCATTCCTGGAGAAGGCCAGGGCGTACATAGGCAACAACGGCGGGGTTCACCACCTGGCCACGGCCATGGGAACCCCTACTCTGACGATATTCGGGCCGGGAACCAACCCCTGGAAATGGACAGCGTGGCACATGCCCGTCCACCGGCATGTGATGAGCCAGGCCCTGCATGAAAGGACCGACGACCGGCTGGGGCTGGAACCCGGGGAGGTGTTCGAGGCTTTCTGCGGGCTTCTCGACTACCTGAGATAGCCCTTTCTGAAGATGGAATGCCAGACGATCTGACCCTTCCTGAAGAGGTTCAGCGGTTTCCTTCCAGCGGGTCCGGGCCGGGTTTCCAGAAGGTCAATTATTTTCCCGGATACGGTTCCGTCCAGCCTTGGGTTCACCATCTGCATGTGCTCCCTGCGCATGGAGCTGAACTCCCCGGGATGCCTGAGGCATCTGTCCACCGCTCCCCGGAGTTCCCCCGGGGCGGTGATGTCGATGCCTTTGTCCCTTCTTCCCATGGTTCTGAAGGTAACCACCGGCTTGTCCAGGGCCACGAATTCGTAGACCACCGAGGATGTATCGGAAACGAGCACGTCCGCCATGTGCAGGAAGGGGGTTATGTCATATCCTGTGGCCATTCTTATGCCTGAACTCTCCAGACGGCGTACTGCCTGCTGATCCATGAACTCGTGGGGCTTGCAGAACCAGATCTCCCCCGGACGCGGCGTTTCTGCCAGTACCGGCAGCAGCATGCCCGCGGACTCCATGGACCTGCTGTGGGTAGGGGCGTAGAGTACCACCCTGGAATCCGGTTCCACCCCCAGTTCCCTCCGCACGCCGGAGGCATCGTAACGCATTATGTGGTCCATCTTCGGCCAGCCGGTCTCGAAGACCCGGAAGTAGCCGTACTTCCCCTGGAGTTCCAGGAACCGGCTGGTCACCACCGGACCGGATGTGAGGTAGATATCGAAGAAATGCCTGATGGCGTAATGGGAAGGTTTCTCAATACCTATTCCGTGGAACAGCTCGACCTTTATCCCCGGCAGCCTGAAGTCCACGAAGTTCCCCGGACAAAGGACATAGTCCGGTCCCCAGTCAGAGGCCCGGGCCAGGTCCATGAAGACCGGGACCCCGGAGAACTGATCAGGCAGGTTCCTGGCCACCTTGCCGCTCACGAAAAAGGCACTTGGTATCCCTCTGCTCAGAGCCTCTTTCAGAACAGGCAGCACAACCGGTATGGAATAGAGCTTGGAAACGTAGAAGAGCAGCTTCAACGGATCGGTTCGCCTTTCCGGACGCTGCTTCTGATGGTGGTGGTGGAGATGGATTCGGTCCTGGGGAGGTAGACCACCCGGCAGAGGTCCTGAAGGAAGTCGAACTCCCCCTTCCAGTCTTCACCGATGACGAACACCCCCACCCCGTGGCGGATCACATCCTCCCTCTTCTGTTCCCAGCAGGTTTCAGGGATCACCTCGTCCACATACCTGATGGCGCCTACTATCTCGGCCCGGTGCTCCCAGGGGTATATGCACTGCTTGTGCTTCGTGGCGTTGAACGAGTCGGTGGATACGGCCACTATGAGATAGTCCCCCAGTTCCCGGGCCCTTCGGAGAAGGTTGAGATGCCCGATGTGGAACAGGTCGAACGTGCCGTAGGTGATAACTTTGATCATGCTACCAGCCCCTCCTGATGAGTGCCGCCCACTGCTCCAGGAACTGGGTCTCCCCTGTGGCGGGTTCAGAATCCCAGCCTGTGAAGGATCCCTTTCTGTCCAGCGCTATCACCGGTATTCCAAGGGCGGTTCCGTGGAGCCAGAGATCCCGCTCGGTGGTTATCACCGCGGATGAGCCGGCCACGATGGCGGCCATGAGGGAAGGGCCGGTATCGGCGGGTATCCCGGGATTCTTCCCGTTGGTTATCACCAGTTTCAGGGGTATCTCGGCCCTTTTTTTCTCGAGTATCCCCGCGGCCTCCTCGGTTGCCAGCATGTAGGGCAGCGTCCTATGGGATACCGGGGAAAGTATTGCAGCTGCCTTGTCTGAAAGGATCGAGGGAGCTTCGGGCTTCCAGGCTCCGAAACCGGCCAGACCCAGAACGGACATCATACCGTTCACGGCTCCGGGAAGGGGCTCGTTCTGCATCCTCACCCGTATGTTCACCGCCGGGTGTTCCCTGAAGGAGACACAGGCCGATGGCTGTGTTCCTTCCACGTAAGCGGACAGTCCATCGTCGGGTTCGGTGGAGAAGAGAAGGATGTCCGGGGGAGCCTCCGGGCTGGGGGAGCCGTGGTCCCCTTCATAGACATGGATCTCCGGCTTCCAGGGCAGGAAACCCGCCATTTCCTGGTAGTCCCTGTGTATGACCAGATGTACAGGCGTGTTGCGATAGGATTCCTGGAGGGCCCTTGCCATGTAAAGCGATGACCATACGCCCCCGGCCTCTGCAGGGGCAAAAACCCCCACTGCACCGGGATTCCTCACATTCTCCGGAAAGGTGAACGTCCTCAGGGTGGAACTCAGCCTCTTTCCGCGCTTCTCACCGAACAACCTTTTGAGGAATCTCACCGTTCGTATCCTTCCATGAGCCTTTCGGCAATTCTGGAGACCGCCGGGTTGCCGGCATCGATGCCGGCGAGTATGGCGGCGGCTGCTCCATGTTCACCGGAAGCCTGAAGGCAGTGACCGTGGAGCACCGGGGCAATGGCGTCTCCCGGGTAATTGTACAAAAGCAGTCCTGAAAGCGCCAGTGCGCCCTGGCGATCCCCTGTTTCCAGCAGTGCCAGACACAGGTCCACAGCACTCCAGAAACCCTTTCTGGCAGTGTCCGCTGCGGCCAGGGAAAGCAGGAACCATTCGCCGGCTTCCTCTCCTGCGTTCCTGTAGAGCGCCGCTGTCCCCCTGGCCCGGTAGAGAAGCCAGGGGTCGTCGCTCTCTATACCGTCCATAACCCCGGCGGCCAGTTGTGAGAGACCTGCGGTCCATGCCGCCCTTGCCGTCCAGTAGTCAACCAGGGCCGTATCTCCGCAGAAGGGAGCGAGGGTTTCGATCATCAGCAGAGCCCTGTCCCCCTCCCCTGCGTAGAGGGCTTCCTCCAGCATCCTGCAGAGTATCCTTGCCTGACCGGGTACACTGCCCTGCTCCGCCCAGGCTTCTCCAGCCTCAGGGAGAAGACCTGCGTTCTCGAGATCAAGGGCGCTGGTAGAGAGCAGCGCGGCAAGGAGCAGGATCATCTGACATACCTCTGTATGAGGCGTCTGGCGAACCTGAAATAGCTAAGCACACCAAGGACGGCGGCGATCGGTGTGAGGATGAGCGATATGTGTGTAAGCTCCCTGAAAATGCTCTTCCCGGGAAACGCTCCGGAACCGGCTGCGGTTATCACCAGAACATAACTCAGGATCACCGTCAGCCTTTCGCTGGTGGTTATGGCTACCACCGGGATGCCTATGCTCAAGGATACCAGCAGAAGCCCCAGCACCACCGCTATGTGATAGTATGCAGGAAGAAGGGCCCATTCGGTGGCTATGATCCCTGTTTTCACCAGGAGGATGAGCATCACGGAGAGGAAAAGCTTGTCGGCCAGCATGTCCAGTGTTTTTCCCGGCGTGGATGAGCCGTGAATCCTCCTGGCGTACCAGCCGTCGAAGTAATCACTGGCAGAGGCAATGAGGACCAGCCAGAAAAGGGAGGTCCTGCTGCCGTTGAGACCGCACCAGACGCATATCGGAAGAAGGACTATCCTTGTCCAGGAGATCAGCGCGGGCCCCAGGGGAAGCTGCTCCTGGGAACGCCGTATCATGTCCATGGCGGCTTCCAGATGAGCGCTCTGCCTGCCCAGAACGGTCATGGGGAACGCTCCAGGTCCGAAAGGAAAAGGTGATCCCTGCCGCTGAAACCGGGAAAGTACCGGGAAAGTATGGCAATGTCACCGGTGGAGACTGTCTCTTCGGGATGAAAGCCTCCGTCGGGCCTGGGGACCATCCAGCCGGCGGAATAGACAGCCTGGATCAGTTCTCCTGAATATCCTTCAACCGCCGGATCCCCCTCCGGGAGTCTGTTCATCGAGGGACGGAGGGTGTACCTGCCGTACCAGGCCAGCCAGGCAAGCAGTTCGCCCCGGGCAGCAGGCGGATCTTCCGGGCTGTTCCACAGGAGTTCAGCAGTTCCTGTATCGCCGGAGGCCACCAGAGAAGAAACCCTCTGATGCAGGCCGCCTTCTTCACAGGGGCCGGAATGGTGCAATGAGCTCCAGAATGAAGATGCAAGGATAAGAATGAAAAAGGGTGAGACGATCATGTCAGACAACCCCGGTAATGGAGCGGGCAACGGGGATCGAACCCGCGACATTCAGCTTGGGAAGCTGACACTCTGCCAACTGAGTTATGCCCGCTCTGCGCATCAGGGAAGAAGCTCTCCTCTGTAAACAATCCTGGCCTCTCCCTGAAGCCACCAACCGGAGTGGTCGCGCCCCACCGTGAGTGTTCTCCCGCTGCGGACGCGTATCTCCACCGGGAGGGTAACATTCTCAAAAATCTCTGCGGCGGCAAGTGCCGAGGCAACGGCTCCCGTTCCGCAGGCAAGGGTCTCCCCCTCCACGCCCCTCTCCCAGGTCCTCATGGAGAGTGAGCCGTCGGGTTGAACCATTACCCAGTCAGCGTTGGCGCCGGCTTCCCCCATATCCAAAGAGCGCCTCACAAGCGGGGCCAGCTCTTCGAAGGAGCCGTCCTCCATGTCCCCTGCGAAAACAACGCAGTGGGGAACGCCGGTATCCAGGAAGGAAGCCACCAGCCCCGGGGGATCCGACAGGGGTCGTTCCAGCCAGTGAACCCTGGGTTCCGTGGTCCATATCCTGGCTTCGGTGTCCGACAGCACTATGCCCCTGTGGATGCCGGCGTCGCTTTCGAAGAGGAATTCCCCGTTCATGGGGACCAGATCCAGATGAGCGGCGAACCTGCAGATGCACCTTGCTCCGTTGCCGCACATCTCCGCTCTTCCTCCGTCGGAATTGTAGTACCGCATCATGAAGGCCGCGCCCCGGGAGCCGAGTATCTCTATGAGCCCGTCGGCCCCTACGCTGAGCCCTCTGGCGCACAGCTCCGCTATCATCTCCCGGTGGATGGGTCCCGATTCACGGTTCCTGCCGTCCACCATGATGAAGTCATTCCCCGCGCCGCTCATTTTCCAGAAAGTCAAGCCCATTTCATGGCCTTTCATTGTTCTCGAGTATGCCCATGTGATATGCCGCCCTGGATGTCATGCCCCCATCCTCCAGCAGCCTTATCAGATCCAGACGAAGCTGGGGGTCAGGTCCCCAGGCGTCGAGGTAACATTCGAAATCAAGGGCCAGCCTATCAAGTGAATAATCCCCCTCCAGATAGGCCATCAGGAGTATCTGCAGAAGCTCTATGGAGGCGTCAACGGGCACCTCCCCAGGGCACTGGGAAAGGAGCAGTAGAGCTGCTGATATCCTGCGTGGATCCATTGAAGCGAAGCCAGCTTCCGCCATGGCGATCCCTGCTTCCACGGGCCAGGTCACAGCCTGCATGGCCTGGGGGTATTCTGTGAAGAATGCGCCGTATTCCCTCTCCCAGAGAACCTGTCTGTCAAGGTCTTCCGCCGGCTCTCCGTCAAGTTCATAGACCCTCAGTGAACGGCCCTGCCACACCGGAGCGAGCCTTTCCAGGGACTCCGGATAGTAGTGCAGCCTCACCGCAAGGGAGCCATCGGGGACCTGGGTGAGACCCGCCAGGTAGAGCAGCCCCTGAAAGGAGCGGTCAAGCGTGAAGTCCGCCTGGAAAACCAGGTAATCGGCCCCCTTCTTCTCCATGAATTCGGCCATGTCAGCCTCGGAGCCGTATATCCGTTCTGCGAACTCGACTATGGTCTCCCTGTTCTCCTTGTTCTCGAAGAAGGTGTGGGTAACGGTGGGGGCGTCTGCATAGGCCGACAGCAGACCGGATATGTGCCAGTATGAGAGGAAGGTCCCTTCCCTGTCACCGGCCCATTGAAGGAACTCGTCAAGTTCGCTGTCGGTGAGGAGGGATCCCCCCTCTCCCATCTCCGCTCCCCAGCGGGAGAGGAGTTCCCCCTGGGCAGGAGCCATCATGGAGAGGGTCCCGAAAAGAGGTACCGCAGCCGCCAGCAGGTACCTGTTCCTCCCCAGGGCCGCAACCATCGGAGGGATGATCGCCGCGGCCAGCAGCACATGCAGTCTGTCGAAGAAGAGGTAGCCCGCCAGGGAAACGAAGAACAGCCAGTAGATGAGTGACTTTCCGGAAAGGGAATGAAAACGCCTGAGCCCTGCGAAGGCAGGTATGGCCGCGGCTCCGAAGAGCAGGAGCATCTGGCCGGGTGAAGGACTCGTGTATCCGCTCACCCAGAAAAGCCTTGCGTCGGCACTGAGAAGGGTCGGGTCTTCGGGGTGGGCAAAGAGGAACCTGAGCTTCGCCAGCACCACCGCGGTAACATGACCCGTGGAATCCGACGGGAAGAAGATCGAGGCAAGGAGCGCAACTGCAATGCCCGCAAGGCCAGCGGCCCTCCTTTTTCCGGTAATAGATGAGACGGCCGCCGCCGCGGCCATGACCGAGGCCGGTGAAAGTATGGCGCCGTCGTGCCTCATGTGGGAGAGCACCAGGGCTGCCAGGAGCTGTGCCGCCACGAATGGCAGAACCGTTCTGCTGTCCGCCCTGGAGAAGGCCAGCCAGACGAACAGCAGGAAGGAGAGGAATCCGGTAACCTTCCAGGCTGCCAGCGCGCAGAAAAGCAATGCCCCGCCGGCGGCAGCGGCAAGGAGGGCCTTTCTGCCTGCCCTTCCCCGGGAGATGTCCGCCAGCATCAGCGCAGCCAGTAGTATCGGGAGGGCAACGGTTTCCCTGTAGAGACTCTCCCCCCTTGACCTGAGCAGGGCGGGCAGGAACACCGCATAAATGGCGGAACCCAGCAACGATTCATCGGTACGGTACCCGGTGTTCCTCATCCAGAAGAAGAGAACGGGAATGGTGAGGAGGGGAAAGAGCCTGGAAAACAGCCTGATGAATGAGTCGAAGTCTCCCCCTGTAACTCGGTGAAGCCCCCCGGCCAGGTACTCCTCGAATATGGAGTTCTCCCCTGTGACCATTCCTCCCGGGCGCATCACGAGGGTGTCCACCTGGGGAATCCCTGTTCCAGACGATACCATTTCGGCATACCTGTAAGCCTGGGTGGTCTCCCCCTGCATCCTGTCCGGAGGAGGCATCACCGCCTGGGCGAAAACCGTGCGGAAAACCAACCCCCCTGCCATGAGGATCAGGAGGAGAAGTGCGGTCTTCGTGTATGAGGCGGAGTCAGCCGATGCGCGCATGGCGCTTGGCGATCTTGGCTGCAATTATCTTGAGGGTCTCTGCCGGGCCGGTGCCTCCAATGGCAACGGAATCAACCGTTGGCCAGCCGAACCTGTTAAGGTCCCGGGACATGTCCTCGGTGGACATTATTCCCGGCAGGTCACGCTTGTTGAACTGGAGGACGATGGGGATCATGGACATGTCGAGGCCGTAGCTCTTCAGGTTGTGCTCGAGGTCGTCAAGGGTGTTCAGGTTGGCTTCAGCCCTCTCCTTCTGGCTGTCGGCCACGAAGACTATGCCGTCAACACCGTCGAGGATAACCCTGCGGCTCAGGGCGTAATAAGCCTGACCGGGTACGGAATAGAGGTGAAGCTTGAGCCTGGTGTCGCCGATCCTTGCGAAGTTCACCGGAAGGAAGTCGAAGAAGACCGTTCTTTCGCATCTGGTGCACAGAGTGACGAGTCTGCCGCGGTTTTCCGGAGCGATGAGGTCTCTGATGCCCCGAAGATTCGTGGTCTTTCCCGAAAGACCCGGACCGTAGTAAACGATCTTGTAGGCTATCTCGTTGCCGGACCTGTGCATTGATCCCCCCTCTTACAGTCTGAGACCCGTTTCACAATATATAACCTTCTTCGGTACTTCTTTCAAGAAGCAGCTCCAGCCTCCGGGCAGCCTTTTTCCCCGTGAGCCTGAACCTGCCGCTTATCTCGTCGGGGGCACCGTACAGATATTCGTCCAGGAGGTAGGAGAGAACCGAACGCAGCCTTCTTGCCCCTATGTCCTCCTTCTCCTGGTTAAGATGCCTCGCCGCGGCGGCTATCTCCCGCATGGCCCCGGACTCCACGACCAGCTTGAGACCGTCGGCCTCAAGAAGCTTCAGGTACTGGTCCAGTATGCAGTGCTCAGGTTCGGTCAGTATCCTGAGAAGGTCTTCCTCCTCAAGGGGATCCAGGGATACCCTCAGAGGAAAACGCCCCTGAAGCTCCGGTATCAGGTCGCTGGGGCTGGTTCCATTGAAAGCTCCTGCGGCTATGAAGAGGATATGGTCAGTCTTGACAGGGCCGTATCGGGTTGGCACGGTGCTTCCCTCCACCAGCGGGAGAAGGTCTCGCTGAACACCCATTCTGGACACGTCGGGACCGCTGCCCCCCTCCGACCCGATTATCTTGTCTATCTCGTCTATGAAGATGATGCCTTCCTCCTGGGCGAGCCTGATTCCTTCGGCCACATGGTCTCCCCCCTCGAGGATCCTCTCCATCTCGTCATCGAAGAGCTTCTTTCCTGCGTCCGAAACCTTCATCCGTATCTTTTTCCGTCTGCGTCCTATTACCTTGTCCAGCATCTTTTTCATCTGGTCGTTGATCTGATTGTCGAAGCCCTGTCCCGGAACCATGGGAAAGACTTCGACCCCCATGGCCTGTTCTGAGACGGACAGTTCTATCTCCATGTGGTCCAGCCTGCCGGAATCCAGCATGGCGCCGGCGGTTTCCGTGGTTCCCAGGTCGGGTGCCGCGGAGAGTATAGCCGAAAGCAGACGGGCGCGGACCATGTCTGCGGCCTCCTTCTGCTTTTCTTCCCTGGCCTTCCTGGCGGAAATGTTCACAGCGGTCCTGGCAAGGTCCCTGATGATCCCCTCCACGTCCCTTCCCACATAGCCGGTCTCCGTATACTTCGTAGCTTCCACTTTTACGAAGGGAGCGCCTGTGAGGCTGGCTATCCTCCTGGCGATCTCTGTTTTGCCCACCCCGGTGGGACCCATCATGATGAGGTTGCTGGGGTAAATCTCGGTACGGAAGGGTTCCGGGACAAGCCTTCTTCTGTAGCGGTTCCTCAGGGCGATGGCCACCGCCCGCTTCGCCTCGTCCTGGCCGATGACATGTCTGTCGAGCCACTTGACCGTCTGGACAGGTGTCATGTCGTCCGGGCGCATATTTCCTCCGACTGTACTTCGCCGCCGGTGTAGATGCAGATGTCGCAGGCGATTGAAATGGCCTCCGTGGCAAGCTTCAGCGGACCCATCCTGGTGTGACGGTCCAGCGCTCTGGCGGCGGCCATGGCATATGGGGAACCGGAACCCACCGAAACTATCCCATCGGGGGATTCCACCACCTCACCGGAGCCGCCGATAATGAGCGCGTGAGTGCTGTCCACCGCCGCAAGCATGGCGTTAAGCTCCCTGAGGTACTTGTCGGCCCTCCATTCCCTGGCCAGCTCCACGGAAGCCCTGGGCAGGTTCCCCCTGAAGGTCTCCAGCTTCTCCTCGAGCCTTTCGACCAGAGCGAAGGCGTCGGATCCGGCTCCGGAAAACCCCACCAGAACGGTCCCTCCGCAGAGCTTCCTGATCTTTTTGGCTGACATCTTGAGTATGGTATCCCCCAGAGTTACCTGCCCGTCTGCGGCCATGGCCGCCTTGCCGTTCCTCACTATTCCCAGAACGGTCGTGGACCTGAGTATCATGATCCCTCCCCGGTGAGTTCATCGAAACCGATGCTCTCCAGCACGGCCTCCCGGGCCTCCGGAGAGAAGGACTCCATGGAAAGGATGTACCACAGGGATATCCTCCGGGCCTCGTTCGGGTCGTCGAGGAATCTCTCCGCCAGGGCCGCCACCCTTTCTCCTCCCCTTTCCTCGCCCAGGACAGGGGCCATGATGGAGCCCAGGGCCACCGATGCCATGACCTCGTTTATGGAGGCGAGGCCGATCATCTCCGTGATGACGTCTTCCGAGGAGAGGTCTTCCCTCCACTGAAGTCCCGGGCTCTCCTGGTCCATGCTCCCTATCACCGCGGCCAGGGCGGTATCCATGATGTTGAGACCCGCTGAATAGGGAGAGAGCACCGTGTGTCTGTCAACAGTGCAGGACATGAGTTCCATGAGGGCTGCGTCTCCGCCGCCGGTTCCCAGGGAATCCAGCACCCTCCTCGCGTTTATGTAGTCTCCGAATGCCAGGGCCGCCTCGATCCTTATCCATTCCTGCGCCGGGGTGCCATCGCTTATGGAGTCTATTACCGAAGAGAAGGCCTGTGCTTGCTGGAACTCCCCCGCCACCGCAGCCAGCTGGGTAATGGCGCTGTTCATGGCGCTGGAGCCGGAAGCGGCGGCCACGCTGTCCATCCATGCCACGGAATCGTTCACGTAAAGCCTGGCCGCCTCGGGACCCTGGGTGCCCATTACCAGCCTCGCCTTGAGCATCACGAAGCTGGGCATTATGGGAAGCCATTCCTCGGGCATTGCGGAGAACAGCTCCTCGGCGCTTTGGAGACAGTACTCCATGTTCTCCGGGTCTCCCTCGGCCAGGAACTGGGCAGCAAGGCGGGTGTAGCAGCTCACGTAGTTCCTGGCTATCTGGACCGCCTGGTCGTCCTTGTAGACCCCGGGATCGGTAAGTCCGGTAATAAGATAGCTTTCCGCAAGTTCGAGACCCCTCCGGGTGTCAACTGGGACACCTCCGGGTCTGTCCATGACCATGAAGGTTATTCCCTGCATCTGCAGGTAGTCCTCTATGTACTGCCTGTTGTCTCCGGAGACAGTTCCGGCGATCATTATCTCCCTCCCATGGAGGTCCCTGTTCCTTATCATGTTGATGAGCAGAAGGTCCTGCATGGGGATGGACCCCTGGTTCCCCCGTCCCATGCTGGGAACCGTGATGGCCGTGGGACCGCCTGTCATCACCCAGGGCCACTGACCGGTGAATGTCTGGTCCAGCACGCTGCGGTCAACGCTGGATGTCCTGGGAAGGCCTTCTTCGGTCACATGGAAGAAGTTCGGTCCCCAGATGAAAACGGGCTGTATGGAATCTACGATATCTTCCTGATAGGAGAGGAGAAGAGGATCCTTATCCATCAGCTGCCTCATGTACCACCTGGTGTTCATGAGGCTGAGGTTGCTTATGAGAACGTCCCTTCTCACCCCCAGAACGCCCTGGGCGAACCACAGTGGAAAGGTGTCGTTGTCGCCGTTGGTTATGATCACGGCGTTTTCCGGACATGACTCCAGCAGGTTGATCCCGTAGTCCCGGGCCACATAGTCGCCTGAGCGGTCGCACATGTGCCAGTTCATGACCAGTGCTGCTGCGGGGAATGCCAGCAGCAGCCATGCCGACCTGCGCACCGTACGGGATGAAGCCTTCTGAAAGAGGGAACCGGCGCCGATCATGGCCAGGACCGCGTAGAAGATGAATGAAGCTCCGAAGAAGTAGTCCCTCTCCCTTACTTCCCCTGTGGCGGTGCCCTCCGGTCCTGTCTTGAAGTTCAGGTAGACCACGAATGCGAAACTTGCCATGAAAAAGGTCAGGCCCACCAGAACCAGCAGGTCCTTCCGACGCGCCCCCAGGGTGAAGAGACCGGTTATGGAGAGCATGGCTGTGGCAAGCCAGAGGAAGGCCCATGCGGCGCCTCCGGCGGGTCCCATTGGATCGGTCCATGCCTGGGGCTTTCCAACCTGCCATGAAAGGTATTCCCTGAACAGGCCCAGCTGTTCGCCGAAGGGGCCCTTCCTGTCCAGAATGGAGACCTGGCCGTACTGCTTCCTCTCCAGTGCATCCCTGAATTCGGACCAGACGGACGGATTGGTCTCGTTTATCTCAGGGTTCTGAATGGCCCTCAGGGGCATGTAGAGGTGAACGCTGAAAGCCAGCACCATAAGGGCCAGGAACATCACCACGAAACCGGGGCTCCTCCACTCGAAGGCATTCTTCCTGAAAGCGTAGAGGACGTACATGGCGAAGATCGGAAAGACCACGATGAGTGCGCTGAGGTGGTTGCCTATGGAGAGCGTCATCAGGTATCCGGTGAGGAGAAGCTGTCGTCCCGCGGGTTTCCCCTGGAGCCTTCTCTCGATCCAGATGTCGAAGACCCAGAGGATGAGAAGGGAGAGCAGACCGGCCATGGCATAGGTTTCAGTGGCGTTGTTGTTCCTCCAGACGGTGTAGCTGAAACCCGCCAGGAGGGCCGCCGCCGCGGAGACAGGTCTGTAGAGCCAGGGCTCCCAGCCCATCCTGACGGACCACCTCTGTATGAGCCTTGCCACGAGACCTATGGTGATGGTTCCGGCCAGGGCGCACATGAGGTTGACCCGTGCGGCTATGGATGGAATGAAGAAGAAGACGATGGTGGCCACCCTGCCCATGAGGACGAAGAAGGGGACTCCCGGCGGGTGCGGAATGCCCGCTACCCAGGAACATGTTATGTACTCGCCGCTGTCCCAGAAACTGACCGATGGGGCCAGCGTGAGGATGTAAACTGTCAGGGCCGCCAGCGCCGATGCGGCGGCGATAAGCCTGTCGGTGTTGAAGGTTTCCCTTGTTCTCACTTCTTCCCCCTGGGATGTGTCTTCATGTAAACGCCCTTCAGTCTGTCCGTGGTCAGGTGGGTGTACACCTGCGTAGTTCCTATCCCCGCGTGGCCCAGCAGTTCCTGAACCGTCCTGATGTCCGCCCCTGCGTCCAGGAGATGGGTGGCGAAGCTGTGACGGAAAGAATGCGGCGTTGCCCCGGCTGCCCTGGCAGCTCCGCGGACCCCGGATGCAACAATACGCCGTATATCCCTGGGGTCAAGCTTTCTGCCGTTTACGCTCAGGAAAAGTGTGCCGGGATCCTCCCCCTTCACGAACGCCGTTCTAAGGGTCTTCCACCTGGCGATCCATTCACAGGTTCCCTCTGGAACCGGAACGATCCGCTCCCGGCGTCCCTTTCCGGTAACCTTCAGCAGGCCCCTGTGATCCATTGCGTCGGCGGTGGACAGCGATGCGGCTTCAGCCGCCCTGAGACCCGCTCCGTAGAGCACCTCCACCACTGTCCTGTTCCTTATTCCCAACGGTTCTCCGGTATCGTATGCGTTCAGAACGGACCTTACCTCGGCCACCGCCAGGAAACCCGGCAGCTTCCCGGAAAACGACGGGCAGCTGACCTTCGAGGCTGGATCGTCGCCGCTCCTTCCTGTGTCGTACTTCCATGAGGAGAAGGTCCTGAAGCAGCTTGCCATCCTTGCAACGGTCCTTCTTGAAAGACCCCTGGAGGAGCTGTCTACGATGTAGTCCCTGATGGATTCCGCTGAGAAACCGTTCCCCAGCGAACCGCCCTTGTGCACGAAATCCTCAAGCTGCCTTCCGTAGGCCTTTGCTGTAAGCTGGGAAAGACCTCTCCCGTACAGCAGCTCATCGATGAACGCTTTGAGGATCAGTCTATCTTCTTCCTGCAATTGGGACAGAACACCCCCTTCTTCCTCTGCTCGAGAAGCGGGAATCCGCATTTCGGGCACCTTCTGTCAATCGGTCTGTTCCACATTGCGAAGTCGCAGTCCGGGTATTTCGAGCAGGAAAAGAACACCTTTCCCTTCCTGGTGGTTCTCTCCACCAGTTCGCCGCTGCACTGGGGAACGGGACACTTCACCCCCGCCGGCAGGGGCCCGGTATAGCCGCAGCCGCCGGTGGAGCAGGCGGCGTATCTTCCGAACCTGCCCTTCCTCACCGAAAGGGTTCCCCCGCATTCCGGGCAGCTGGCGTTCTCAATCTTTTCCTCCGTACCGGTATCCAGAGGCCTTGTGTACTTGCAGGACGGGAAACCGGGGCAGGCCAGGAATTTGCCGAATTTGCCCATTTTCTCCACAAGCGCCCTGCCGCACTCGGGACATTTCTCTTCCGTTTCCTTCACCAGGGAGGCTTTCACGCCGGGCAGCTTCTTCATGGCCTCCTCCAGCGAGGCGGCCAGGGGCTGGTACAGCTGGTCCACCGCCTGGTGGTAAGTCTTCCTGCCTGCGGCTATCTCGTCGAGAAGGTCTTCCATCTCCGCAGTGAACTCCACCCTGAAGAGCCCCGGGAAAAGGTCCGTAAGAAGACCTGTGGTGACCGTTCCCACCTCGGTGGGATGGAGCTTCTTTTCCTTCAGTTCCACATAGGCGCGTTTCTTCAGGGTGCCGATGATGGAGACATATGTGGATGGTCTTCCTATTCCCCGCTTCTTCATTTCGGAGACAAGGGAAGCCTCGGTGAACCTGGAAGGGGGCGATGTGAACTTCTGCTCGGTTGAGACGTTCAGAAGCTCCGCGGGACCCTCCTGAAGGGCGGGCATCTCCGCGGTGAGCTTGACCTGCCATGGATCCACCTCCGTGAAGCCCTTCTTCATCATTTTCTGACCGGAGGCCCTGAAGACGAGTTCTCCACCCTGCACCAGCGCTTCGGATTCGGAGATCAGAGCGTCTGACATCTGGGTTGCAACGAATCTGTTCCAGATGAGCTCATAAAGTTTCAGATGTCTGGGCTCGAGCTTCCCGGCAAGGCTTTCCGGTGTTCTGGTGACATCCGTTGGCCTGATGGCCTCGTGGGCGTCCTGGGCGCTTCCTGAGGAGCGGTATCTGCGGGGCTTGGGCTCAAGGAGTTCCTTACCCCACCTGCCGGCTATATAGCTTCGGCACTCATCTATGGCCGCCGGTTCGATCCGCACCGAATCGGTCCTCATGTAGGTTATGAGACCCGTTGTCTCACCGTCTATGTCGAAGCCCTCGTACAGTTCCTGGGCAAGCCTCATTGTCACCGAAGGCGAGAAGGAAAGCCTGGAGGATGCGGTGACCTGCAGGGAACTGGTTATGAAGGGGGGGGACGGTTTCCGCTTCTTCTCCCTGTCCTGCACCGAGACGATGCTCCAGGAAGCCTTCCTGGCCCTCTCCACGGTTTCACGGGCCTTATCTCCGCTGCCCGGGGAGTATCTGTCGCCGTCGGCCCTTCTGCCGCCGTCACGGTGAAGTTTTGCCTGGAATTCGCCTTCGGATGAATGGAAGAGAGCCGTGATCGGCCAGTACTCCCGGGGGATGAAATCCCTTATATCCGCCTCCCGCTCCACTATCATCCTGAGGGCGACGGTCTGCACCCTTCCGGCGCTGAGCCCTTTCCCTACCGTTCTCCAGAGGTAGGGGCTGACCCTGTAACCCACCAGCCTGTCCATGACCCTTCTGGCCTGCTGGGCATCCACAAGGTCCATGTCCATGGAGCCGGCTGAACGGGAAGCTGCTGTGACAGCCTCCCTGGTAATGGAGTTGAACCTTATCCTTCTGAATTTCCTGTCGCCGCCGGAGAGGAGCTGGGACACGTGCCAGCAAATGGCTTCTCCCTCGCGGTCAGGGTCGGCTGCAAGGTAGATCTCTTCGTAGCCCTCCGCCGTCTTTCTCAGCTTGGCCACCACGGAGCGCTTTCCCGGAAGCACCGTATAAGTGGGTTCCAGTGTTTCCAGATTGACGCCTATCCTGTTCAGGGGGAGGTCCCTCACATGTCCGTTGGAGGCTATCACGTCCCATCCGCTGCCGAGGTAGTTCCTCAGGCTGCGGGCTTTCGCAGGGGACTCGATTATGAGCAGCTTGCGTTTTTTTCTGGTAGCCATCGAATTGCGAACTCCCGTTTTGTTAGCTGTTTACTGGTTTTCCGCAAGCCACGAGCTGACCGGGCCGGAAATCGATTCCCAGCAGTCTTCCCTGTAGCCGAGGAAATCCTGGAACTGGACAGGGCTGATGACGCCCTGAACATTGGGGAAGTTCGATGACACCAGACTCATGATGACGGTGTTCTGGTAACGGTTCTCCCTGTAGAGAAGGACAAGCTGATCCACCCCTGAAGGGGTGAGCCATTGGGATACCCTTCTCAGTACCTCGAGACGGGTCTCGGTTTCCTCGGGATGCCTCAGGGCAAGAACCAGCACTTGTGTGGTGTCATGATACTGAAGCAGGACGGCGTCGTCGAGCTCCACCGGGATCCATGCGGCGATCACCGACAGCTGGTCGGCGATCATCTCCATCTCTTCGTCCAGGACCGTGGCCCTGACAGAACCGGGTGCGGATGTCCTGAACGGGACCGGAGGGGGATCCGCGATGACGGAGTACTCGTCGGCGAGTGTAAGCCCCCTGAGTCCCAGGGGGTCATCGTCCTGTATGGCCACGGCTGAGGTGTCGGCGGGTAAGGTGTCCGGCTGTGCGGCCAGGGTGTCCGGAAGGGCGATCTGAAGGGTGTCAGGGTCGCGGGGACCGGTGGTATCGGCGGGGGTTTCCGCCGGGGATTCCGCTATCCTTTCGGGATCACCGAAGAGGTTCATGGGATCCATCAGGTAAAACACCGCGGCAAAGGCCGCCAGGAAGAGCAGTCCCACCAGCGCGTACCTGACCGCCGATGAACCGGTGGGCTTTTCCTCCGCTTTTGTCTCATCGGAGTCGAACACGAGACCCTCGTCCCTTTCTGGCTCGACCCCTTCATTGGCGTGCTCTATGGCCTTTCCCGATGCAGCGCACTTGCTGCATACATGGGCGATCCTGTCGAAACAGTCACGGCAGGTGAGGTCGCCGCAGGTCCTGCAGGGGGCAAGCTTCTCGCCGTCGGTGGGGGTCCTTCCGCAGATATGGCACCTGTTGGTGCTGCGGACCTCGTCCCTGGCCGAGGTTATGAGGATGTCTTCTTCTTCCTCTTCTTCCTCTACCTCTTCAGCTTCATCTTCCCCGATATGCTGGATCTCCTCATCGGCCTCTTCGTCGATGTCCTCTTCGTCGAAATCTGCTTCAGGGATTTCCTCCGCATGGGCAGGGGCCGGCGCCGGTGCTTCTTCCTCCTCTTCGTCGTCGAATCTGGGGAGAAGGTCGATGTATGGGTATAGATCCTTCTGTATGGCCCTGGCCTCCCCCATGGGAACGGCTTCGCGGATTACGGAAGGTGAGTTGTTCACCGCCTCTTCGGCATCGGACATGGAGAGATCGAGACTGGTCACCAGGAGCTTCAGGACCTTCCTTTTCTCTTCTTCGCGGCCCAGTCTTACAAGCAGCAGATCAACAAGGGATTCAGACATCAGGCCCTGCCTTCCAGAAGCTCGAATTGCCTGTGAAGCCTGGCGATGACCATTCTGCTCACCCGCCTCAGTGTTTCGAAAACACCCCTGCCGTCGGAGGCAACCGATTCCAGGCATGGAACTTTGGAGAGCCCTAACTCCTGAACTATCCTGGAGACCGGAACAGCATCGGGAAGATCACGCTTGTTGCACTGGAGAACCAGGCTGACGCCCTTCCTTTTCTGTGTTCTCAGGTTCTCCTTGAGATCCCTGAGACTTGCGATGTTGGCATCCATCCTGGATTCCTGAGAGTCGGCAACGAAGACTATGCCGTCCACCCCCTGGAGAATGAGCCTTCGGCTGTCGGAATACATGGCCTGACCGGGAACACTGTAGAGATGAAGTCTTATCTTGAAACCGTTTATCTCACCTGAATCCAGGGGCAGGAAATCAAAGAAAAGCGTTCTCTCGTTACCCGCTGCCAGCGAGATGAGTTTTCCCCTTGAATCGGAGTTCACCTGACTGTGTATGTACTTCACATTGGTGGTCTTCCCGGAGAGGCCGGGACCGGCGTAAACCAGCTTGCAGTCGATCTCCCTGGCGCTGTAGCTAACGGTTGCCATTAGGTGTCCCCTTCATTCCTGTCTGTGTCGCCGCTGTTTCCGTCCATACCGGTCTCCCCGTCTTTCAGCCCCTTTTTGAACTGGGTGAGTGAACGGCCTATGGACCTGGCTATCTCCGGTATCCTCTTCGCGCCGAAGAGAAGGAGGAGAACCACCAGTATTATGATGAGTTCGGCGGTTCCAATGCGGCCCATCTGTTTCCTCCCTTTCTCCTAGAACCATTTGTAGAGAACACCAACCGTTACCAGCCCGGCGAAGGTCATGATGTTCAGCTTCACTGCGATCTCCGCCAGCTGGAACCTGAGTATGTGTATATCGAAACCAAGTGGCCCCACGGAGAACTCGGCACTGCCGCCGAAGAACTGCCGCAGAGCGACAGAATTGTCGGGAAGCAGAGCGCTTACCGCTTCTCCGAAAACCGTTCCGGTCACCATGCCGGCAACCGCCAGGAACACCCAGAATCCGCTGGATCTGCCGTGAAGCAATTCCTTCCTTCCAACCTGTGTATCTTAATCCAACACTCTGTTCTGCGCAATGCCGGAAAACCGGGTGAAGAGACCGTCGAACCTTTTTGCCAGCACTCCCACGAGAACTCCGGAAACAACCCCCCAGCCCGAGAGCAGGGGTACCATTCCCTCCACTGGTATATCATGCAAAAAAACTCCGGCGACAAGAAGCTGTGACCAGAGAGAGGTGACCGCCCCTGCAACGGAGATCCCCGGGATAGAGACCCTCTCCCCCAGGAGCCTTCGCAGGATCCCCATTGCAGAAGCCGCAGCCGCGGCTCCGGACAGGGAAAGGATGAAGGTGGGCGTGGCCACCGTCCCCATGACCAGGGCCACGATGAACGCCCTGAGAACATTGAGTTCCAGGGTCCGGATCCATCCGAACCTCACTATGGCGATCACCGAAGGTATGTTCGCAAGACCAAGCCTCATGAATGGAACCGGTCTGGGAACCATGGAATCCAGTACCCCGAGGACGGTGGCGCTCACCACCAGAAGGGTCAGCTCCCTGCGGCCTTCTTCAGGCATTCCTCAACCTTTCCGAATAGGCGCTTCGATTCGAAGAGGGTCTCGGCACGGTGCCTGGCGGCCTTCCCGGCCCCTTCCCTGAAGGATGTGCTTCCCTCCATGGTCATCACCGCCTCCATGAGCGCCCTGGGGTCACCGGCGGTGAAGTGGAGGCCGGTCAAGCGGTGGCTGTTCACCCAGGTAACACCTGTGGGAAGGTCGCTGGAAAGAACCGGGGTTCCACATGCCATCGCTTCCAGCTGCACCATGCCAAAGGCTTCGCTTCTCTGCGTAGATGGCAGTATCAGCGCCCTGGCCCCCGAGTAGAGTTCACGGAGTCCTTCGTCTGAGACATCGGAGAGTATCCTCACCGGCAGCGACTTCTGCGAGACCGTCCTGCGAATCCGCTCTTCCAGGGCTCCTCCCCCGGCAAGAACAAGGGGCGGCGGATCCTCCATGAGCTTCCAGGCGTCAAGGAGAACCGTTATTCCCTTGTATCGCCTGAAGCGGCCCACGAAGAGATAGTAGTTCCCCCTGGGTACGCCGGAGGGCCGGAAAAGCCCGGTATCCACCCCTATGGGTATCACCTGGACATTTCCCAGGGGGCTGAGGTACCGTGAGGTCGCCTGGTAGTTGCGGGAAGTAGCAAGAACGGAATACGCCCCTCTGAGGAAACGGCGGAGGAACGGCGCGTAAAAAGGCATTGCGAAGGCCTGCCTGACGATGTCGCTGTGATAGGTCACCACCCATGGTGTTCGCCTCCTCGGTGGTCCTGCAAGCCAGGCAAGGACCGCTGAAGGGAGCGGCAGATGGAAGTGAACCACCTGGTGGCCCCCTCTGAAGAGAGCCCTGGAGAGGCCCGGGGCAACCGGGTTCGAAAGTATCCTTCCAAGTTCCCTGACTCCGTGAACCGGTATGCCGTCCACTTCCCTCTCGCCGCCTCCGGTCACCAGTATCTCCACCTGGTGCCCCCGCGCCGCCAGGAAAGCCGACAGGTCGTGGACGTATCGCTCGATCCCTCCTGAGACTTCGGGGTACACGTCCTTGTAGACCTGGAGTATCCTCATTCCATGACCTCCAGGTAACGGTTCCAGGTTTCCCGGGCCATGCGCTCCATGGAAAACTCCCTTGCGAAATCCATCAGCTTTCCCCGGTCATGGACTGTATCCAGGGCTTCCATCACGGCCCTGGCGATGGATTCACCGGATCCGCCACAGAAACCCGCGGCAACCTGCCCGTATATCTCCCTGAGAGCACGTGCGGGACCGAGGACGGAGGGAGTTCCCGAGACGGCTGCTTCCAGCGGCGGCAGCCCGAATCCCTCGTAAAGCGAAGGATAGACAAGGAGTTCCGCCGCCGCCATGGCGCTTCTCAGCATGTTTTCAGGAACACTTCCGGTCCATCTGACCCCGGGGGTCTCCCGGAGGAGCTCCCTGATCTTTCCTGGGCCCCAGCCCCACCTTCCCGTGACCACCAGCTCCATGTCCCGGTGAACCTCCCTGATTGCGGGCCAGCCTTCCAGAAGGCCCTGGAGGTTCTTTCTGGGCTCCACGGTGCCGGTATAGAGAATGAACCTTCCCTGCAGACCGAACCGTTCCCTGAACGGCAGAGGATCTCCCGGGGTCTCCGGGGCTGAGAGGTAGACCCTGCGGCTGGAAAGTCCAAGCAGTTCGCCTATCTCGCGTGCGGTGAAGTCGCTGTCGGCGAGGACGAGGGACGCTCCCCTGGCTATCCTTGGGAAGTGCAGCCTGTAATAGAGAGACCTGAGAGGCGGGAACCAGTTTGGATTCCTAAGAAAAGCGAGGTCGTGTACGGTTACCGCATATGGCACGCCAGCAACGGGTCTTCCTCCGAAGGCGGGCAGATGGAGAAGGTCATAGTTACCCCTCCTCACCGCGGCGGGTATGGCAATGTGCTCCCGGATCAGCCTGGCCATGGTTCCGCCGGCTTTCCCCAGGGGAATGACGCCGGTTATGCCCGCCAGCGAAAAGCCCTTCAGCAGCCTTTCGGTGTATACGCCGGTACCGCCGCGGTTTCCCGAGGCGGCCCCGTACAGGGCAACTCTGTGGTCAGCCTTCGGCAACCGAGTCGTCGCCCAGGAGAACACCGCCGCGGAAGCCTGAAACGGTCACCCTGCGCCCGGTGACCGAAGCGCTGAGGCGGGAGTCGCGGAAAACCGAGAAGTCCCCGGCTATGGTGTCCGATATCTCGCATGCCTCCACGGATACGGATTCGCCAAAGGATACATGGGGGCCCACCACGGAATCGGTTATCACGCAGCCCTTCTGGAACGAGCAGGGCTGGATCACCCTGGAGCGGATCAGTTCCGGGGTTTCCCCGGGTCCGTTCCTGTCCAGAAGGACCCTGTTGGTCTCAAGGAGGGTCTCGGGCTTGCCGCAGTCGTACCAGCCGTCGATATCAAGTATTCCGAAGGGCTCACCGTTCCTGAGCATCAGTTCCATGGCGTCGGTGAGCTGGAACTCTCCCCGGGTCCTCTGCCCCTTTTCCACAAGGGTGCGGCAGCCCTCCATGAGTCTCTCTCCGCTGGCGAAATAATAGACCCCCACGATGGCAAGGTTGCTCACCGGCTCGGAGGGTTTTTCGATAAGCCTTACGACCCTTCCTTCCTCCAGCAGGACCACACCGAAACGGGAAGGGTCCTCCACCGGACTGGTGACTATCATGTTCCTGGTTTCACCCCGGAGAACCGAGAGATCAGCTGAGAAAAGGGTATCCCCAAGGACTACCATTGTGGGTCCGTCATCGGTGTACTCCCAGGCGAGGAGAACCGCCGAGGCCAGTCCGTCCGTTTTCTCCTGAACTGCGAAGTCAGTGCGTATTCCGGGGTATTCCTTCCGGACCCATGAGACTATTTCATCCCCAAGGTAGCCCGTGATCAGGGTCACATGGTCCACACCCGCATCCACCAGCGTGTCCATCACGTGTGCCAGCATCGGTCTGCCGGCCACAGGCAGAAGTGGCTTCGGTGTTGACCATGTAAGGGGTCTCATCCGGGTGCCTTTCCCGGCCGCAGGTATTATGCAGTGCATCTATGCGCCTCCAGTGTTCCATGAATCCTCGTTAAGGAGTATCTCCGGATATTTTCCAACCACGTAGGAGTGGACCAGGGCCCTCACCCTGAGGCCGGTCTCCATATCCAGCGACTTCCGCGCCAGTTCCCGGGCGCCGTGGGTGGTCACCACCCCTATCATCTTCTTCACGTCGGGTATCAGGGTGGGGGCGACACTCAGTTCATCCAGGCCGAAGCCAAGCAGGAGGGGGACCGCCAGGGGGTCGCCGGCCATGGAACCGCATATGCCCACCCATTTGCCCAGGGGGTGGCAGGTCCTGACAACATGATCTATCTGCCGCAGGACGGCCGGGTGGAAATAGTCATAGAGTTCCGCCACCCTGGGATTGCCCCTGTCCACCGCAAGGGTGTACTGCGTAAGGTCGTTGGTGCCGATGGAGACGAAATCCACATAGGGCAGCATCAGGTCCAGGGCAAGAACCGTTGCGGGGGTTTCCACCATTATTCCCACCTTCATCTTCTCGTCGAAGGGAACCTTTCGCTGTCGAAGGTCGTTCTGCACCATCGAAAGCATGTCCCTGAGCCGTCTGAGCTGATCCACGTGGGTGACCATGGGGAACATAAGGCTGACATTTCCCCTGGCTGAGGCCCTGAGTATGGCCCGGAGCTGCTTGGAGAACTCCTCGGGTCTGTCCAGGCAGATCCGCACCGCCCTGTAGCCCAGGAACGGGTTGGCCTCATGGATGTGGTCGAATCCGGTGCGGAACTTGTCTCCGCCCATATCGTAGGTTCTCACTATGACGTTCTTCGGCGTCATTTCCCGGGCCACCATGTCGTAAATGGAGAAGTGATGCTCCTCCGACTCGCCGTTCTTCTGAAGAAGTCTGATGAACTCCGTCCTGAACAGCCCGATCCCGTCAGCCATGAACTTCTTTACCAGGTTCACTTCGTGTGGAAGCTCGATGTTGGCCGCGAGTTCGACCATTACGCCGTCCTCTGTCATCGCCGGGCCGGAACTTTGGGTAAGGATGTGGTCCTCGGCCTCGTTGAATTTCCTTTTAACCTCGGTGTAGTAATCGAGTTCTTCCCTGGTGGGGTCCACTATCACGTGCCCGTGGATCCCGTCGACTATGACCTTGTCCAAAGAGTCGATCTTTCCGGTTATGTTCTGAAGACCCACCACCGCGGGGATCCCCATTCCCTTGGCGAGAATGGTGGTGTGGGAGGTCATCCCCCCCATGTCGGTCACGAACGCCATGACCTGCTCAGGTTTCAGGGAGGCCGTTTCTGACGGGTCAAGGTCCACAGCGACCAGGACCACAGGTTCGCCGACCTTCTCAAGGCTGTCCTTCTCCGCTCCGGTGAGCTTCGCTATGACCCGTCTTCCCACGTCCCTGACGTCGGCCACCCTTTCCTTGAGATAGGGGTCCGACATCCTGTTGAACTTCTCCGCCACAGAGGCAAGCGCGGTGCTTACGGCGTACTCGGCGTTCACGCCCTCGCCGGTGATGATTCCCTCCACATCCTTCTTTACCATGGGATCCTGAAGGAGAAGAAGCAGGAACTCCAGTATCTGCCGCCCCTCCACGACGTCGGCCACCGAGTCCGCGATGTTCTCCAGGTCGTGTCGTACATCCTCCACCGCCTGCCTGAAGCGCTGGACCTCACCCCTGATCTCCTCCGGGGAACCGCAGGTCTTCCTGGGATGTTCCAGATCATGCGCCTTCAGGATGAAGGCCGGACCGATGGCGATCCCGTGGGAGGCGGGTATCCCCCTGTAAAGCATCAGAGCATCTCTTCGCCGAAGCCCGATCTTATAACTTCGGCCACGGCTTCCGCAGCTTCCGCGTGATCATCACCCTCCGCGGTTACCACAACCTGGGTACCACCGGATGCTGCAAGGGTCATCACGCCCATAATGCTCTTGGCGTTCACCCTCTCCTCTCCGTTGGATATCCATATGTCGGCTTCATACTCCACCGCAGCCCTCACTATCAGGGCCGCGGGACGGGCGTGTATCCCGAGCTTGTTCGGTACGGTAACGGTGATCTCGGTCATGTTTCTTCCCTTATCCCCGCCATTCCCATGCGGGAAATGAGTTTTCTGTTAAGCCTCTCCGCCGATGTGCAGCCGGTGTTCTTCGCCTGAATGTTCATCATGGCCGCAACTTCCAGGAGCAGGGTTATGTTCCTCCCCGGGAGCACGGGGATCTCCACCAGGGGGATCTCCACCCCGAGTATGCTCATGCTCTTCCCGTCCAGGCCCGAGCGGTCGGCTTCGTCTACTATTCCCGCGTCTATCAGCCGCACTGCAAGGTCAACTGTCTGTCTCTCCTTCGTTGCGCCCACTCCGAAAAGCTCCGCTATGTTCACGAAGCCTATTCCTCGAATCTCCATGTGAAACCCGATGAGGGCGTCGCCGGTGCCTGAGAGCCTGTCGCCGGCGCGCCTTACCCTCACCAGATCGTCCGCCACCAGCCTGTGCCCCCTTTCCACGAGGCCCAGGACAGCTTCGCTCTTTCCGATGGCGCTCCGTCCCATCACAAGGAGCCCTTCTCCGAAAAGGTCCACCAGGGTGGCGTGGAGGGAAACATGGGGGGCGAACACCTCCCCCAGGAAGTCCGTCAGGTCGTGTATCAGCGGCGTTGTATCCCTCGGTGACAGGAACAGGGCCGTTCCCGCCCCGGAAGAGGCGGCAAGCAGTTCCTCGGGGGGTTCGAGACCCTTGGTAACTATGGAGCAGACCACAGGAAAGCCGAATACATTCCCTATGGCCGCTCTCCTCTCCTCCGGTGTAAGGGTATCCAGCAGCGTGATCTCGGTCTCACCGAATATCTGTACCCGGTCGTGGAGGAAGTTCCTGGTGTAGCCGGTGAGACACAGGCCGGGCCTGCTGATGTCCGGAGAGGCCAGTCTCCTGGAAAAACCCGCGTCACCGAAGGCCGGCTCTATCTGAAGCCTCTTCCCCAGCCTCTGGTGAAGAAGACCAACGGTCATCGAGGCCGGATCGGGATACCTGTCCTGCACCTTATTCCCTTGGGGCCAGTTCCACCACCTGGGTAACGCCGCTGGTGGTCCTGTATACCGCGGAGAAGGAATCGGTTTCGGTGTTGAAGAACACCAGGTGTTCGTCGGAGCCTGATACCTCGAACTCGGTCATTGCCTGGTTGGTGGTGAACCTCCTGACCTCGCTGTCATCCCTGAGAAGAACAGGGCCGTCGAGTTCAGATGGTTCAGCGGGAACGTACCATGCCCCTGATGATGGTTCCCTTCCGTTGGTTCCCCTCCTGGGGTGATCGTGATGGGTTTCCTTGAATTTCCTGAGCTGCCTTTCCAGACTGTTAGCACAGTCGTCGAAGGCAAAATACATATCATGCCCCTTGGCCCGGGAATCCAGCCTGAGCCTGTCTCCCCTGAGCTGAACGTGGGACCTGTTTATTCCGGCGGAGAGTTCCAGTATCACATGGACATCGTCGATTCCGTCGTAGAATTTCGCAAGTACGGAGAGCTTGTCCTCAACGTGGTCCTTAAGAGCATCGGTGAGGTCGAAGTGCCTTGCGCTGATCTCGATGTTCATGGTAACTCCTTTCATGTTAACGGAAGCGGAATTAAAAACCGCCTCCCCCGATGGTACGGGGAAAGCGGCTGTGAAAGTAATGCTTCCGATTTCACGATACGATAATATCATTGCCCGCTGGAACGGTCAATACTGACCCTTGGTTTACCCCGGCGTCCATTGTGGTTATTTTCGCCCATTGCACCGCATTCAATTCACCTCGAACCCAGTCATGTCACGCATGCGAAAGGAACCGAATTGCAGGACTACACCGAACTCCGGGACCTGGGCTTCAGGGGGGGGCTGGAGACCCACCAGCAGCTTGCCACCTCAGGAAAGCTCTTCTGCCGCTGTCCCGCCAGGATAAGGAACGATGGCCACAACCAGGAGCTGCTCAGGCACATGAGACCCACCCTGAGCGAGTTCGGGGAATACGACGGAACAGCACTGATGGAATTCAAGACCAGGAAGCAGGTCCATTACCTTCTATACAATGATTCGGTATGCACCTATGAAATGGACGACACCCCGCCGTTCCAGACCAATCCCGAGGCGGTTGCCATCGCTCTGAAGCTCGCCATGATGTTCAACATGTCGCTGGTTGACGAACTGCACATCACCAGGAAGCAGTACCTCGACGGCTCAATCCCCACCGGGTTCCAGAGAACGGCCATCGTGGGGGTCAACGGGGTCATCCCTTTCCTCGGCCGTGATCTTCATTTCGTGCAGATGAGCCTTGAGGAGGATGCCTGCAGGGAGGTAAGCGACCACGGTCACCACATCGTTTTCAGGACCGACAGGCTCTCCATTCCCCTTGTGGAACCCGTTACCGCCCCTGAGCTCCTCACTCCCCTGGAGATGGCCCTGGCGGCAAGGCTGGTTGGAGAGACCATGCGCTCCACCCATCTTGTGCGCAGGGGGATCGGCTCGGTACGCCAGGACGTGAATGTCTCCATTGCTGGAGGAACGAGAATAGAGATAAAGGGGGTTCCCAGGATAAGCATGATCGAACCTCTTTCCAGGATCGAGGCCTACAGGCAGAAAGCCCTTCTCGACCTTCGCCACCTGCTGAGGCATTCCGGGCTGAAACCGGAGGACTTCACACCAAAGTTCAAGGTGCTTCCCACCGAGGGCCCCGGTGACACCGACAAGACGGCGCTGATGACCCTCCGGGGGTTCGCTCGGTTCCTGAACCACCCGACTCAGCCTGGAAAGACCTTCCTGGACGAACTCAGGGGAAGGGTTCGGGTGATCGCATGCCTGGACAGGAGCCCCTACCTTCAGGAGGCGGGTCCCGACCTGAAAAGCGAGATGGACCTTCCGCCTGAAGATACCGCGGTGCTTTTCACCGGACCCGACGAGGACCTTATCACCGCAGCCAGGGAGATATGCATAAGGATCGGGGAGGCTTTCCAGGGAATACCGCCCGAAACAAGGCAGGCCCTGCATGACGGCACCACCGATTTCGAGAGGATCCTCCCCGGAGCGGACAGGATGTATCCCGACACGGACCTTCCTCCCCAGCCCATCCCCCCTGAGACCTTCCAGGAACTCAAGAAGGTCCTTCCCCCGAAACCCTGGGAGAGGAGGGAAACCTACCGCAGGCTGGGTCTGAGCGCCCACCTCATGGACAGACTTCTCAACCTGGAACTCTGCGACCTCTACGACACACTTGTAAGGAAGGTGGACATGAAGCCCGCTCCCCTTGCCAGTCTTATCGCCGACAGGATGCGGGGTTCGAGAAGGGCCGGGATGGACTGGATGGCGGTCCTTGGGGAGAAAGGCATAATCGACTCCATTGTGTGGCTATCCGGGAAGGGAGTCACCGCTAAGGGAGCCGGCATGGTTCTGGACGAGATGTGCGCACCCCGCCGTCCTTCGGTGGAGGAGGCGTACAACGGAGTGAAACCCCAGGGAACCGGAGCGTAGATTGTCAACCGAGGTCCTGAAGGCGCTGATACAGAATTCCACCCTGCTCGTGGTGGCGTTCCTGATGCTCACAAGGCTCTCCAGGTGGAGGCTAATCAGTCAGGGTACGGGAAGCAGGATACTGCAGGGGGCAGCCTACGCCCTCTGCGGGTTCCTTGCCATGCTGTTCAGCGTTGAGGTTCTTCCCGGGGTCCTGATTGACATGAGAACACCCATAATCGTCGTCGCGGTCCTGACAGGAGGCCCCGTCGTCGGTCTCATAGCCCTGGTCCCACTCCTTGCCTACAGACTCTTCGTAGGGGGAACCGGAATGACCGCCGGGCTGGGAATAATCCTGTCGGCCTATGCCTTCGGGCTTGTAATGAGGCGGTTTCAGAGGAAGCCGGAAGGCTATCTCTTTCAGCTGGCTGTTGGAGTGGGTTCCGCGGTGATCTACTACATCTGGATACTCACCCTTCCAGGGGAGATCGTGTTGACCGTCCTCAGGGAGACCCTTATCCCCCTCACAGCAGGGTCCATTCTGAGCATACTGGTGATCTTTCTCATAAGAAAGAGGGAAGCGGTATACGGAGAGGTCATGGCCAACCTGAGGGAGATGGGGGATCTCTTCGAGGAGATATCACTGGATGAGAACATAGGCATCGTTGTCCTCAGAAAGACCAGGATCGAGTATGTAAACCTTCCCCTGCTGGAAAAGTTCGGCTATGTCTCCTTCGACCCTGGGAACAGCGAGCTCCTCGATATCATCGCGCCTGAACAGCATGAAAAGGTCGTGAGTTACCTGGATAGGGTATCTTCGGGAAAAAGACCTGAAGCGTTACCCATGAGACTCACCGTCCCGGGGAGGGGATCCCTTACTTTCCTCATTCACGCAAGAAAGCTGCTCTACAGGGGGGAAGAGAGCGTCCTTGTGGTATCCGTCGACATAACAAGGCTGGTGGAGACCGAAAAGGCGCTGCAGAAAAGGGTGGATCAGCTCAAGCTTTCCCTTGAAGCTTCCGATGCCGTCCTCTGGCGGGCGGACATTCCCTCGGACCGTCTCATTGCGGATGACGATTTCTTCAGTATGCTGAGATACCGCCCCGAAGAGAAACCACCGCTGTTCTCCCATTTCATGGTTGGTACGGATATGTCCCCGGAACTCCGGGCAGCCTTCAGGCAAATGATGGAGAGCGGCTCCGGCGGCGTGTTCGGCGAAATACATTTCACCGGCGAAGACGGCGCGGACAGATGGTTCAACATAGGTGCCAGGGTTACCGGCAGCCATCCAGGCGAGGTGAACGGGATACTCTATGAGACCACCCCCATCAAGGAGAGGGACCTTTTCCTCAGGGAGAAGGAGATCGAGGACCTTCAGTCCCAGAAGATGGAGACCGTGGGCAGGCTTGCCGGCGGGGTTGCCCACGATTTCAACAACCTGCTTCACGTGATAATGGGCTACACCGAGATACTCAGGAAGGTCTCAGGGGACGATCCCGTCACCGGAGACCTCACCGGTCCGATCATGGAGGCGTCTTCGAAGGGCCGTGAGCTCATCAGGCAGCTGCTTCTCTTCAGCAGGCACAGGAGCCCGCTGCTGAAACCCGTGGACCTTGCGCTGGTCACACGCAGTTTCACCGGCATGCTCAAGCGGATAATGGAGGAGAACATCCTCATCTCCGCGGATATCCCCGATGACCTTCCCCCGGTTCTGGGTGACGCCGGCCAGATGGAACAGGTGCTGATGAACCTCTGTCTCAACGCCAGGGACGCCATGCCCGGCGGGGGAAGCATCAGGATCTCGCTTCGCAGGGAAGCCGTGCCCCTGCAGAGGAAGACCCTTACCGGAACTCTGGAATCAGGAAACTACGTTGTTCTCACCGTGGCTGATACAGGCCCGGGTATTCCCCCCGAGAGACAGAAGCTGGTCTTCGAACCCTTCTACACCACCAAACAGGTGGACAGGGGAACGGGTCTCGGTCTGGCCACGGTACAGGGAATAGTCGAGTCCCATGGAGGCTCCATAGACGCCTGTAACCGTGATGGTGGCGGATTCACCATAACGGTGTTCTTTCCCGAAGACGGATCAGGCGGGACCGGGGCCGTTATGGAAGCCCCGGCCGGGCGGGAACGCAAGGAGGCTCCCCAGGGCATCACGGTACTTGTGGCCGAGGACGATCCCAGGGTCAGGGATCTCACCGTTGAGGGGCTTGGGGCCTCGGGAATAAAGGTGCTCAAGGCATCGGACGGCGCAGAGGCCGTGAAGGTGTTCATGAGCAACACCTGCTCGATCTCGGTCCTGGTCTTCGATGTGGTAATGCCGGTGCTCAGCGGCCCCGACGCCTACAGGGAGATCACCGCGGCGGGCTACGACATTCCCGTGGTCTTCACCACAGGCTACGCCGGAGATCGCCTCTCAGGGCTTCCCGGAAAGCACCTGGTGCTGCACAAGCCATATATCACAGGCGATCTCGTTCAGGCCATTGCCGATCTTGCAGGAGGAGGAAACTGACTTGACGAAGATTGAAGATATGAACGGACTC
>ERZ795057.478-NODE-478-length-41661-cov-27.420949_pt1 | contig 41661 bp, 34 predicted proteins | sample MGYA00375141_ERZ795057 | MGnify/ENA primary metagenome ERZ795057 (study PRJEB30186, sample SAMN05720163) | activated sludge metagenome | isolation source: Anaerobic digester | place: Hong Kong | collected 2015-01-26 ...
CGCCTCACCTTTTGTTGATATTTTCTTTGCACTGAGACTATAATATCTGGTAAAGAATTGCAATTGTAAAGGCTCAAACTAGATGAACTCGCAAAAAGTCGTCACTCCGGTGGAAACCGGAGTCCAGATGTCACGTAACTACTTAAAAAGACTGGATTCCGACTTTCGTCGGAATGACGAAAAGTGGTACTTTTCGACTTTTTGCGAGTTCATAAAACTAAGACCTTGAAAATTTAATTCGGAGGATTGTTTATGATTCAAAATAAAAGGATGGATCCGGAAGTATTATCCATGGTTCTTGATACAATAGCCAAGCTTGAAAGGGAGAGAGTTTCTCTTGATATCAAGCTGGAAATGGACCGCACCGGTGAGTTTCCAATGGAACTTATTCGTTTCATGTTAAGTCCTGAGATAGCCCTGCACCTGATATTTATTCCTGAAGAGTACGGCGGCCTGGGTGCAGGTGCGACAGAAATAGCAATAATATCAGAAAGAATGGCAAAAATGGATCTGGGTGTAGCCACTTCGTTTCTGGCAATCTGTCTTGGTATGGACCCAATAAGGGTTGGTGCCACCACCAGGCAGAAGGAAAAATACCTGCGGAAGATTGCGGAAGAGGGTCTTATTGTTGCTTATGCAGTCACAGAGCCTGAAGCAGGATCAAATGTGCAGTCCATCAAGACAAAGGCCGAACGTGTCATGGACGATGATGGTAATATAAAGGGATATATGCTGAACGGGCAGAAACAGTTCATTACCAACGCAGGTGTTGCAGACCTTTATACTATTCTGGCGGATACCCCTGACGGTCCATCCTTTTTTATTGTTGAGGCTGGTGCGGAAGGATTATCTCCTGGAAAACACGAGGACAAACATGGTATTCGTGCTTCTGATACATGCCCGCTTACATTGGAAGATCTTTTTGTGCCCGCTGAAAATCTTGTTGGAGAGGCAGAAGGACTCGGACTTAAGCAGGCCAATGAAGTATTCGGATATACGAGGCTAATGGTGGCCACATTCGGTCTTGGCGGCGGCATGGCTTCTCTTGAAAGGTCAATCAAATATTCAAAGGAAAGGGTTCAGTTCGGAAAGACACTTGCTGAAAAGCAGGGTTATACCCATAAGCTTCTGGTGCCCCATGCAGTGCGCCTTGAGGCAGCGCGTGCATATATTGAGGAAGTCGCACTCAGGCTGGATACAGTTGAGGATGATCTTCAGGTTGAAGGTTCAATTATCAAGTACTTTGCGACAGAGGCAGGCGACGATATGGCTAATGATGGAATACAGGCCTTTGGCGGATATGGTTATATGCGTGAGTACGAGGTGGAAAAGATCAAACGTGATGTCAAAATACTGCCACTGTACGAAGGCACAAGTGAAATTCAGCAGAATATTATTTCCGTTTTCCGAATGAGAAGTGTGGTTCGTACAAAGGGAGGCTTTTATCTGGAAATGGCCGATGCACTGGAAAAACATCCTGAAGAATGCGGCGGTGGTATGCTTGCAAAGGCTCTGGTAACAGTCAGTGATACAGTAACTAACATTAGGAAACACAAGTTGACAAGACATCAGTTTGTAATGTTTCAGCTTGCAGACATGATGACCTGGGCGGAAATAGGTGCGTCCTTTTGTCGAAAGGCTGCTTCATATAAAGGCGGTCAGAACAGAACTCCTGAGTTTATAAAGGCGGCTTCTAGGATATTTGCCAGGGAGGTCCTTGAAAAGATTTATTCTAATGGCCTCAGGATAGCGTACGGGTGTGATGATGTGATTGAGGATCTGGCAGGCCGGATAAAAACACTCGATATAGGATCAGCTATGGAAGGCAACCTGAAAGACATGGATATGGTTTCATTGGAATTAGTAAAATAAAAGAGACCTCTGCAAAACTCTTGTGCGCCTCAGGCGCAATCGTTATTTGTCCCAGCCAATGGCTGGTTTATCCCGCGCTTGACGCGGGGCCGGAGTGACGATTTTTTATGAAACCATCAATTAATATTCAAATAAATTTTATGAGTTTAACTGCATTTGATTAGAGAAAGGAAATACCAACGCAGGCCGGCAGGGCCTGGAACAGGAAAAAGACCTATCAGAAAAGGAAGAGCCGGTCTGCGCAGAATTTCTTCCAGAAAATCCCAGTACGGAAAACCAAAGGTTGACTCATCACTCAAGTCTGTGTTTCAAAAGATTGGCGTTCCCGAACCCGAACCGTTTAAGCCCGATCCTTTTCAACTGGAGGCGCTTGATCTGATTGAAAAACATGACCTGCTTGTAAGCGCTCCAACAGGCTCGGGAAAAACGTGGATTGCCTCTCAGGCAATACAGTCCTGTCTTAAAAAAGACCTCAGGGTATGGTATGCATCTCCCCTTAAGGCCCTTTCCAACTCAATTTACCAGGAATTTTGTCATGAGTTTGGCCTTTACCAGTGCGGAATCCTGACCGGTGACCGAAAAGAAAATCCCGAAGCTCCTATAATAGTTGGCACAACAGAAATACTGAGAAACCAGCTGTATGATGCAATGCACAGAGGTGCCAGTATCAACGCAGACCTTGTTATCCTGGATGAAGCACACTATCTAAGCGATAGTGAAAGAGGAGTTGTTTGGGAAGAAGTGCTTATATATCTTCCTTCAAGGGTAAGGCTGTTGCTGCTTTCTGCAACAATATCCAATGCGGATGAGGTATGTGATTGGCTGAGTGAGATCAGAGGCGTGCCCAACAGGGTTGTATTGTCTGAAGAGCGTCCGGTGCCGCTGGAAATGCTGTTCCTTTTTCCTGACGGCTATATTATTCCTCTGGGAAGCAAAAGGGGCCTCAATCATCGTGTCAGAAAATATCTTGCATCTCAGTCTGAGGTTCGTGGAAGGCGATCTGAAAAGGTCGATTTCGGCAGTGTTATTGAATGCCTGAGAAAATTTGATTTACTGCCGGCAATTTTTTTTCTTAAGTCAAGAAAGGATTGTGACAGGGCGATATTAACATGCCCTGAAGTTTACACTGACAAAAAGGAAAAAGAGCGTTTTGAAAGATCAGTCGGGGTGTTTTTGAAAGAATACCCTCATCTAAGGAAACACCGTCAAATATCTTTTATTTTGAAATCGAGGGTTGCTTCACATCACGGAGGGCAATTACCTTACTGGAAAGTGCTTGTTGAGAAGGTAATGAGCGAGGGATACCTGGAGGCCATATTTTCTACATCAACAGTAGCTGCAGGCGTAAATTTTCCGGCCAGGACTGTTGTACTGGTGCAAAGTGACCGCTACAACGGCCAGGAGTTCACCGATCTGACGGCAACAGAGCTTCATCAGATGGCAGGCAGGGCTGGAAGGAGAGGGAAGGATAATATTGGATTTGCAGTTGTTTTGCCAGGGGTTCATCAGGATCCAAAACTAATTCATGAGTTGACCGATTCCTCACCCGAGCCGATCATGAGCCAGATTCGAATCAATTTCTCCATGACATTGAACCTCCTTCTTTCACATACTCCCCTGGAGGTCAAGGACCTGCTTGAGCGCTCATTTGCCGCATTTCAGGAAAGAGGGACGGGCTCTTCGCTAAGGGCACGCTGGGATCGCATTGTACTGGATCTTGAGAGGCTGCTTCCAGACTCCAGGTGTGACATTAAAGATCCGTATCAAATTATTGAAAATAAACAGAAAAGGGATGAATTGCTGCATGATTTAAAGGGCATCAACCGCGATATAAAGGATGCCGACATCAGGGCAAATACAAAAGACCTTATAATTCAAAAACTAAGATCACTTGATTGCGAAGGCTGCAGACATGTTAAAATCTGTCACAGGAATAAAAGGGACCGGCTTTTTCATTTGACACGGGATCTCCGTTTGATTTCAGGTCATATTGAAGAGATGACAGGAGGTTTGTGGCTTAGCTTTAAGCGTCATGTAAGGTTTTTAAAGGAAACCGGATTTGTTGATGGTATGGAAAGATTGACTGCCGATGGATTCTGGGCTTCAAAGCTAAGGCTGGATCAGCCCTTATTGATCGCCGAGGCAATCAGGAAGGGCGCAATGCAGGGTGTTTCTCCTGATCTTATCGCAGGGAGTATAGCTCCTTTTGTTTGGGATAAAGCGCAGGAAGTGGATGTTGATCTGCAGAAGGGAGCTGATTACAGTGAGATTGAAAAAAGGTTCAATCGGATTCTTGATCATATTGCACCATTAAAGGCATTAAAGAACAGGAGAGGTTTTGAGAGCCCCCCTATTATGTTCTGGCCGGCGGCAGCACTTTTCATATGGTCAAAGGGGGTTTCATGGGAACTGCTGCTTAATGTGATGCGTATAAGTGAGGGGGATATGGCGTCACTTATAATGAGGACTGCCGATCATCTGAGACAGATCTCAAGTCTGGCTGACACCCATCCTCAGCTTGCGTATGTTGCAGAGGAAGCAATCGGCCGTATAATGAGGGAACCCGTATATATTTAATTTGTCGTCATGCCTTTATCCCTTTTTATTGCTCAGGCGATTAAAAACATCAATTGTCATGCCGGACTTAATAAGCCTGCTCCGGACCACGATCCTCGGGCATACAGTCTTTATAAGCACTTATGAAATCCCTGAACACCGGCCCCGTACAGGAATTCGGGACAGGCTGGAGCTTGTCCGCCGGTGTTTATGGCGGGTTTACCCGCCAATGTTTGTGGCGGGTTTATCCCGTACTTATTGCGGGGCCGGGATGACGACTTCCAACGAAGTCGTTTTAAATTATATGAAGCGATGGCATTATAACAATATGAAATATTTAACGCTTCACTTGTTTTTTGACATGCTTCGTTGTTCATAGGCTGCCTCAAAGAGGCATAACTTAGCTTTTTACGAAACCATTATAACTTGATAAATAGTGAAAATAACGACGGAAGGTTTAGAAATTAAGGCAATTTTTGGCAATCTACCAGCAATTATGTCTTTAAAGCAATACTGCAATTAAGAAACAAGCTTTAAAATCATTTCTTCAGCCTTTTCCAGGCTGATACGACTCATATTTATTACCAAATCATAAAGACGGGGATCATTCTGAGAAAGTCTGTCATTGAAATGACTTAAGAAACGCTCCCTTATTTTATCTTCCTGTTTAATATTTGTCAGGGCATCTTTCTCGTCATAATTAAGTTTATCCATTACGAAACGAAGCCGATAATCATTATCAGCCACAAGGAGGATATGCCATACATTCTCATATCCTCTAAGGATATACTGGCTTCCTCTTCCTATGATTACAACGTTTCCATGCTCGTACAGTTCTCTGATAATGGCTTTGAGCATCTCAGCATAACGTTCCTCGTCCATGTAGCCGTATTTGTCTGAGATAAGGCGCTCAATAAAATCTGAACTCACTATTTTATCAAGAAATTTCGTGAGTTTTGTGGCCCCGTATTTTTCATAGGAAAGGACATCGCCTGAAGAAACCTTGATTTTTTCAGCAATTTTAGTGATAATCTCTTTATCCACATATTCATAGCCAAGTTTTTTTGATATTATTTCCCCAAGAGTTTTACCTCCGGCACCGAATTCTCTTGAGATGGTGATGACAGCCATATTTTTCTCCTCTGGAAACCTAAGTGTAGATCACATGAAATGTAAAATTTCTGTACCTGTGTCCCTTTATAACAGATGCAAAATAAAATCATTAGAATTACTCAAGGGCTTTTTCTGGCATACCTCCAAAAGGGGTAATTATTATATAGCACCGTATGCTCACCTCGTCAATTTATTTGCTTAAATCTGATTAATTATTAATCGGCTTTCTGTCCGCGATCTGAGAGTGCTTGTATATCATTGAAAGTCTTTACAGATTTCTCGGACCGGACTTCTCTGGGCTCGAAATGACAAAAGAATCCAATTACGACATAATATCTAGATTGGAATGAAAAGGGCTAAGGGAGATGAATTGGAGAGAGGTTTTTGTGATCCTGTTGTTGACAATTACAGCAGGTCGTTTTATTCATGGTCCTTACGACTTTGCAATAAATTAGTCTAAATAAGATTTTGATTTTTTTTTAAGGGAGGGTTTTTGGGCAGAAGAGATCATCAGATAAAGGTAAATGACCTGGGCCGACTTCTTGTCTATATCCTCACTCACAGGCCGGATGAATTCTGTCTTGTGCCGGACAGTGACGGTTTCATTTCATATAAGGAATTGATACAGGCCATTAATGAAGAGGAGGGCTGGCAATATGTAAGACAGTCCCATATAAACGAAGTGCTTATGGGAAAGGACAGGGATCTGTTCGAGGTCAAGGAAAAAAAGATAAGGGCCATGGAAAGAAGGTGGAGTCTTGACATTGAAAACCCTGCTGATTCTATTCCGGTAATTCTTTACTGTGCAGTAAGATCAAAAGCCCACCACGTTGTGATGGAGAAGGGATTAAAATCCTTGCAGGGCAGGCCTCTTGTTATGTCGGGCGAAAAGGAACTATGCCTTCGAATCGGGAGGCGACGCGATCATAAACCAGTTTTGCTTGAGATAATGGCTGAAACTGCCGCGGAGCAGGGGGTTTTGTTTTATACCTTTGGAAGTCTTTTTCTGAGTCCTGAAATACCTCCCCAATTTATTGCCGGCCCCCCTGTGTCGAAGGAAATCCTGGAGGCCAGGAGAAAGAAGGAGGAGCAAACTGAAAAAATGGAAAAAGTCCGCCGTGTGCCGGCTTTTACTGAACCAGGAACCTTTATTCTTGAAAGTTCCAGGGATCCTGATCCATTCAGGAGGGCCAAGGGAAAAAAGAGAAGGGGGTGGAAAGAAGAGGCAAGAAGCATGCGGAGAACCAGGCGCTGAGATATGCCATTTCTACAAATCTTTCAAATATTGGGTATCAGCCACCTTTTGTTCTGATCCAAAAATCATGTTATCCTCTATTCTATCCATGCTTACAGGAACAATAAGTCCTTTTATATCCCGTGAAGATGAAAAAATAACAGGTAAATAGTTATCACTTATACCCTTGTAAAAATAATTTTCTTCTGAATGCCATCCTTCGGCAAGCACTTGGAATTCCTTTCCAAGATTCCTGCGATAAAATGCTGACCTTTTTGCCTGACCCAGTTCTCTAAGTTCCGATGCCCTTTTTTTTGCCAAACCTGGTTCAACCTGGTTTTCAAGGCGGAAGGCTGCAGTACCTGGTCTGGGTGAAAAGGGAAATACATGAAGATAGGATACGGGCAGATCCCCAACGAGTGACAGGGTATTTTTATGCTGTGTCTCTCCTTCTCCGGGGAATCCCGCCATTATATCAATGCCTATTGCTGCTTCAGGTATCCTTGCATATATAGTCTCAATTATTTTCGCAAAGTCCCTCGCTTTATAGATTCGGTTCATTTTTTTCAGGATGCTCTCATCGCCGCTTTGCAGTGGAATATGAAAATGCCTGCATATCCATTCTTCTTTGCCTACCATGTCTATAAGATCATCGTCTATCTCCATGGGTTCAATGGAACTCAGCCTGATTCTGACGGAGAGGTTTTCTTTTCCGATTGATTGAAGAAGGCCTTTGAGGTTTATGCTCTCTTTCAGGCCAATCCCGTATTTACCGAGATTTATCCCGGTCAGAACAACTTCCCTGTAACCTTCTGCTGCGAAAGCTTCAAGCATGGACAGGACGTTTTTCATGGGAAGGCTTCTGTAAGGCCCTCTGGTAAAGGGTACGATGCAATAGGTGCAAAAGGATTGGCATCCGTCCTGTATCTTCAGATATGCCCGTGTACGGCCTGGAAAACGCCTTACAGGCATGGATTCAAAAGGCATTCCTGCTTCAAATCCATTAATGGAGATGATTATGCCTTGCGAGTTAAAAGCATTAATCAGAAGTTCCGGAATTTTTGTTTTATTAACATTTCCGGCAATCAGTTTGACCCCTTTTATCAGTTCGATTTCCTTCGGAAAAACCTGAGGATAACAGCCTATGGCCGCTGTTATTCCTTCAGGATTTTCTCTCAAGGCCTTTCTGATAGCCTGTCGTGATTGATGAGCTGCTCTCCGGGTTACAACACAGGTATTGACTATCGTGGCATCCGCCTTTTCTCCCTTTCCAGCCGGCCTCCATCCTGCATCCATTAGGCTATCATTCAGGCAGGCGGATTCATACTGGTTTACCTTGCAGCCAAGGGTTATGATTCTGAATAATTCAGGCATTTATCTGTCAGCCTCTTTTTTTATTATCCAGCCACCGCCTATCAGCCTGTCGCCTGTATAGCATACAAGGGCCTGGCCAGGGGTGATTGCCATCTGAGGTTCTTCGAATCGAAACCTGACCCTGTTAGAACCAGTCACTGTGAGGCGGCCTGATGCAGCCTTGTGGCGGTAACGGATTTGGGCCTTAAGGTCCGGTTCATTCGAAGAGGGAAGGGGGCCGATCCAGTTGAAAAGCTCTGCATCAACGTTTTTTGAAAAAAGCTCCTCCTTTCTACCTACAACAACCTCACGAGTGTCAGGCCTGATTTCCTTTACATAATACGGCCTCGAAGATGCTATTCCAAGGCCGTGTCTCTGGCCTATTGTATATCTGTGAATCCCTTTGTGCTCACCAAGCCTTTTGCCATGTGAATCAATGATGTCTCCATTCATATCAATGCTGGAACCAAATCGGTTTTCAAGAAACTCACGGTAGTTTCCGTCTGATAAAAAACATAACTCCTGGCTTTCAGATGTTTCACGGCATGGCAGATCAAGTTCAATGGCAATATTCTGCACATAACGTTTGTTTATCTCGCCCAGAGGAAAAACAGCCATAGAAAGAGAGTCCTGATTTAACCGGTGCAGGAAATAGGATTGATCTTTTCCTGAATCCTTTCCTCTCCACAGATCAGTTATTCCCTGCCTTTTTACGGCCTTTACATAGTGCCCTGTTGCCAAAAAAGGAATCCCCTTCTGTTTTGCGTATAAGCGAAGATGCCTGAATTTTATTTCTTCATTACATATGACGCAGGGATTTGGAGTAAATCCCTTTGAATAGGCGCTAATAAACGGTTCTATGACAGATGCGATGAATTCTTCCTTCAGGTCAATGATCTCCAGCGGAATTTTAAGATGATATGTGACAGCTTCAACTGCCTTAAGCCTTTTTCCTCCTGTTGAACCCGTGGCAGGGAGTATCAGGAAAAGCCCGTGGACATTCCATCCTCTCATTTTGAGGAGGGCGGCAGCAACAGAACTGTCCACGCCACCGCTGAGGGCCACAACAATATCCGAAGGCTGTATGTTCATAGCAAATAATTCATCGTGATTTGACAAAAGAAATATCCCTTAAGGCAGGTGTATGAGATTGGCACTGGAAAAATCAGTATAAAATACTCCTGTTAAATTTTACCTCCATAGCCCAGGCAGGGCAGGCTAGAACGCATAATTCACAGGCGCTGCATTTGTCCTTATCAAAAATGACTTCCATTTCAGGCCTTTTTATATACAGGGCACCGGTAGGACAGACAGCCGTACAGGCACCGCAGTGAAAACATTTTTCTTCATCACGCTTTATATCGTTACCGATATCTTCTACCTTAACTCCAATTTTTTTCAGGTAACGTATGCCTTCCTGATAGTTTTTTCTGTGCCCACTCAACTCAAGGACCATAAGCCCTTCTTTTCTTGGGTATATAGTGGCCTTAAGTATATTAAAGGAAAGATCGAATTTTTTTACGAGAGTTGCAGCAATGGGCTCGTTGACCATTTTTTTCGGAAATCTCAATGCGAGTACTTTCGAGTACATTTTCTAGACTCCATACTTGTTTTAACTGGATTAGTATTTCTTGATTGTCCTTTCGAATCCCGGCATCGACTTTTCAATAACTTCATCTGAGACACAGTATGAAATCCTGAAATGTCCTGGCCCGCCGAATCCGCTGCCTGGCACAGTCAGTATATTCTCCTTCTGAAGTTCAGCTACAAAGGCTACATCATCATCAACGGGGGTCTTTGGAAAAAGATAAAAGGCACCCTGAGGTTTTGAGAATTCATAGCCGAAGGATGCAAGGCCATCACACAGCAAATCCCTTCTTCTCTGATAGACGGAAATATCCACACTGTCTTCAAGCAGATGAGAAACAGCTCTCTGCATAAGGGCAGGGGCGTTAACATAACCAAGTATGCGGTTACACAGGACAAGACCTGCCATAACTATCTGTCTGTCCAAGATATCAGGATGAGCCGCGACATAGCCGATCCTTTCACCCGGCAGTGAGAGATCCTTAGAAAAGGATGTTACGGAAAAGGTCTCATTATACAGATCGAAAACACTGGGGACGGAAATCCCGTCATATACTATCTTGCGGTATGGCTCATCCGAGATCAGATATATGACATGCCCCAGTTTTTTGCTGTATTGATTGAGCAGGCCTGCAAGCCCTCTGAGTTCTTCTTCGCTGTAGACCCTGCCCGTGGGGTTGTTTGGAGAATCAATCAGGATTGCTTTTGTCTTTTCTGATACGGCTTTTTCGATTTCGCTGAAGTCCAGGGAAAAATCAGGTTTTGTCGGCACCGGCCTGGACACTCCCTGAAAGTTGTCAAGGTAGAAATCATATTCAACAAAATAGGGTTTTGGGATAATTATTTCTTCTCCCGGATTGAGGATAGTCTTTAATACTGTATTGAGACCACCACCTGCCCCGACGGTCATGATTATATCTTCGGCCTTGAATTTTGTCCTGTTATGACTGCTCAGGTATTCAGCAACAGCCTGCCTGGTTTCCGGAAAACCTGCATTTGGCATATAGCCGTGAAGACCGGGCCTTGAATCACTGATAAGCTCTTTAATGATTTCATTAAATCTGGGCGGAGGCTCCAGGTTCGGGTTGCCGAGGCTGAAGTCAAAGACGTTTTCCGCGCCGTATTTTTCCTTTCTCAGGGCTCCTTCTTCGAACATCTTCCTGATCCAGGAGGTTCTTTCTATGAATGAAACAATCTTTTTTGATATTGGCATTTTGGTTCTCCTTTGAAAGTCATAAAAAAATAAAATCGAACTTTTCTCAACTATTGTCAATAAAAAAACCGGTACGCAGATTTCTCTTTTATCAGTATCCGAATTTTATAATTAAGATTTCTCATCACGGCACAACATGATTTGCAGTTTTATCAGCCTCTGGCTGAGACTTTTTCCAATTTCGATAAAGTCTCTTGACCCGTAATCTATAGAGCACTTGAAAGTAAAGGATTATGTGCAATCGAAGCACAGCCTGTCCCGGATTTCAATCCTGAAACAGGGAAAATACCTTATTTACAACCTCCGCATTTATGATATAATAATGTAAATTATTCTTAAATTTCATAAGCATGAAAATCAAATTTCAGGTTATTCTGTAATTGCAGTTAATTACTGAATATGAAACCTTTTAATATAGGCTCATCACGTCGGTTTTTAAACAAAACCATTTAGAAGAAAAAACTTGTTTTTGCGGTAATCAGGTTTGATGAACTTGCAAAAAGTCGTCACCCCGGCCCCGCGTCAAGCGCGGGTTAACCTGCCACAAACACAAGCTGGCAAGTTCCAAAAAGAGTCCAGATGCTGCGCAACTGCTGGAAGACGCTGGATTCCGACCCCGAACAGGAGTCCGGGACAGCCTGGAGTTTACCCGCCAATGTTTGTGGCGGGTTTACCCGCCAATGTTTGTGGCGGGTTTACCCGCCAATGTTTGTGGCGGATTTATCCCGCACTTGATTCGGGGCCGGAATGATGGAAAGAGAGCATTTTTGCCTTTTTTCCAGTTCATCAATAATGAAAATCAGCTGAAAGAGAAGACATGATAATTAAAATTCTGGGTTCTGAATCTCTTGGAGTCCGCGGGCTTTCATGTTCGGTTGAATTGAACAGCAGGAAGATAATCATAGACCCGGGAATAGCCTTAGGCTGGTCCCGTTACGGGTTTCTGCCGCATCCTTTTCAGATTGCGGTTGGAGCAGGAGTCAGAAAGAAGATTATTGAAGAATTAAGAGATGCCAGTGATGTTATTTTCAGTCACTTTGATGGAGATCATTGCCCTTTAGCGAATCCGAATCCTTATCAACTGGGCATACACGAGGTGAAAGACAGTTTGTCAAAATGCCGGATTTGGGCTAAGGGCCCGGATAATTCACCGCCAACTCAGCAAAGAAGAAGAGGGGAGCTGTCTGAAATAATCAACAGAGACCTGCCGAGTGCTGATGGAATAAAAGATGGACCTCTGGAGTTTTCTTTTCCTGTTCCCCATGGACAGAAGGACGGAAAGGAGCGCACGGTAATGATGAGCAGGATTGAAGGGAACGGGATAACTTTTGTTCATGCTTCAGATATCCAGCTCCTTGACAGGGAAACAATAGAAAAGATTCTGGAGTGGAAACCGGATATTGTTTTAACCTCGGGCCCGCCTCTTTATCATTATTCTTCTTCTTCATCATCTCAGACTCAGAGAGAAAACGCCTGGCAAAATGCAGTAAATCTGGCTGAGAATGTTGACACATTTGTTATTGACCACCACCTTTTGAGATCTGAAGAAGGTATGGAATGGCTCGAAGAATTGAGATATAATAGTAAGGGAAAGGTCTTATGTGCGGCAGAATATATGCAAAGAACCCCTGTTTTTCTTGAGGCCTGGCGGAAAGAACTGTATGAGTGGCTTCCTGCTTACAATGGCTGGCATGAAGATTTTCAGCAGGGAGCAGTGGATCTTGATTTTTATCGTATCAGGGGATGGGAGGTCTTAGTGAGAAACGGGAAAATCAACCCGTGCAGGTGGTATTACTTCTGTCCGATAAAGGAATATACTGATGAGGCCAAACTGGAAAGAGACTGGATTGAAAATTACTGCCTTGTGAGGAATAAAAAATGTATTCGCTACCAGATGGAAGAAAGGGGTGAGTATCACCCGGATAACATGCTGCCCAATGGTGAAATAAGGGAAGATTTGTATTGAGAGGGATATTAAATGAATTGCGGGAACAGAAGTACGAATTTGTTAAGGCATTAAAAAATGCAGTGAAGATGTCTCCGATTAAATTGCAACGGGGTAAAAATCTCTTTTACGATAAACAAGGTGGTATCTAATAATGAAAAAACTGAGAAATTTCGTCAAGACTTCCCTGATCGGCGGGATTGCGGTTATCCTGCCTGTCACCATTTTATTCCTGATTTTCAAATGGATTTTTAATTTCATTATTAATATTATTCAACCCCTTACAAATCTCCTGGTTGCCAGATCCAACCTTCAGGAACTCGTTGCTATATTGATTGTAATCTGCATCATTTTATCTGTCTGTTTTTTTGTCGGTGTTCTGGTCAGGACAAGAGTAGGCCGTTTTATTCATGAGCATCTCGATAAACGTCTTTCAAAGATTATTCCGGGTTATGGAGCAGTCAAAACCACAGTGAGCCAGTTTTTTGACAGGAAATCGACCCCTTTTTACTCGGTGGCTCTTGTAAGAGGCTTTGATGATGAAAGCCTTATGACAGCCTTTATTACAGACAACCATCCGGACGGGAGTTACACTGTATTTGTTCCCTGCGGTCCGAATCCTACCACAGGATATATCCTGCACATGAAAAAGGAACATGTGCATCCGGTTCCCGTATCAGCTGAAGTTGCCCTGAGGTCCGTAATAAGCTGCGGGGCAGGGTCACAGCCTATCCTGGCAGCCTTTCATAGGAATGAAAAGAATAAATTGTAAACTGATTAATTTGACGGATATTATCTCCTTGAAAATGTTAGTAAACTTATTTTATCCAAAAAACATAAGGTGAGGATCATGGGAAGTCCTTAGCATTGAACGAATCCGCGTATTTACAGTGGAAGCCTTACTTGAGCAGGCCATAAGGCTTGAAAATGCTCTGAAAGATGAGAGCATGGGTGGGCCTTCGCTTTCCGACAGGGATGAACCATGGCGGGATTATCCGCCAGCCTTTCGAATGCTGGCAGAACTGAGTGCACAAGGCCTTGATCCCCTGTTTCATAGAGCGCCAGTGGTAGTGGCAGTTCATGTGCATCCGCATGAGGCCATTCATCCTGAGGTAGAAGCAGGACTGGCAAGCATGTACATGGTACTTATGGCCACCAGTCTCGGCCTTGGCACATGCTTTTGCGGATTGCTGGATTATGCTGCCTTTCACAGCGCAGACCTGAGTCGAGTTATGGGACTGTCGGAAGGCCAACATGTGCCAATCTCGTTCATGCTCGGCTATCCTAATTTGGAATATCCCCGCCTGGTGGTACGCCGCCCGGCCCGGGTAACGTGGATTTAGACCTGAATTACTGGACTGTGCCCATTGATTTTTAATGAATTTGGGCTGTCTGCCGCTGAAAAAGAATATAGGGACAGAATTACTTTTATTTGGTCTTGTCGAAACATCGGTTATGGGCGCTGTTGTAACATGGTTCTTTCGTATAGAGACAACGGGTTTAAATCTGGAAAAGATCGGTCACGAACATTAGTGCTTAATTTGAAATATCCTGAGGGGGATGAAAACTCTATTCAAGGAGCTTAAGATGATGATGAATAATAAAAAAAATCGATTTCTCCCTGCCCTTTTGTTTTTTCTCCTAATTTTTGGATGCCAGGAGTCATTGGCTCGGGAAGAAGTAAATAACATCCTCGGGCCGCAGTCCATCCTGGCTAAAGGGGAGCAGTATGTATTGATGGCTGCCGTCAGATTTCCGGATGTTGAACCATCTGTTCCGCTGGGTAAAATACGCAAAAAGACAGTTTATTATCTGAATAAATATGTAATGGAACAGTCCTACGGGCAGTCATGGGTAAAGGCTGACTTCCATGGCTGGGTGAAGTTGCCTGACCCGATTTCAGAATACAACGTGAGCCCTTATAATTTCAAGGTCGACCGAAGTCGGGTAAAAAAGTTGATTGAAGATACAATGACAGCCCTGGAAAGGGAAACAGTTTTTTCAAGGTATAAGCATTTGCTGATCATCCCTGGTGTTTTAACAATGCCTGGAAAAGGCTATGGCATGATCTGCTATTGTGCCAATCCCGGCATGTTGTCAGGAGTCCGGAGAGATGTCCACTATGTGCCGCTGAAATCAGAAGGAGGACAGGAATTTGGAGGAGGAGTTTTTGTAGGGGCTGAGAATGCCCACCTTGGCATGTTTGCACACGACTTTTTTCACGCACTTGGAGGGATTTACAAGAACAAACGTCTTGTACCCTGACTGTATGACTTCGAGCGTCAGTCTGACGCTAATCAAACACCTTCCCCGGAACATCACGCCATATATATGGGGCCTTGGGACATCATGTCAGAGCATTTCGTAAAGAAAGGTCATCCACCTCCAGGGATATCTTCTTTTACAAAAATCAGATTAGGATGGATTGGGACCGATAAGGTCCTTTTGGTCAAACCGGGAGAAACAGCAATGAATTTTCTGTCACCCCTTTCGCAGAACGGCGATAAGCTTGTTGTTAAGATTCCCCTGCGTTATGACAGGTATTATCTTATTGAAAATCGTCAACCTGTTGGATTTGATCAGAATTTACCGGATTCAGGCATACTGGTACTCAAGGTGAACGCCAGAGTGGAGGAGGGTTCCGGTACTGTAAAAGTTATGGATGCAGATCCTGATGCCAGGCATTTCATACATGCTACCTTTAGGATCGATGAAAGCAAAAGAAATCTATATATTGACAATGATTACAATATCGCTGTTATTCCTCTCTGGGCTGATAATGGGAAAACCGGTGTACTGGTTACCACTCCGGAAAAAAGTTCAGAGGCCAGAGCCGCAGCCTTGATGATCCACAAGCTGTTAAGTCGATATCCTGAATCGGAGGGAATTGAACAGAGTAAGCTTGTGGAAAAATGCATTGTGACATTTAAAAAATTCGCTTTCAATGATTGTATTCAAATGGCCCGTAAGGCACTTGCAAATTAATTGAGAGAGGATTGTCCCTGATTCTCAGATATTATTGAATTATTCAGGAATGTAGTTATGGCTCCTGTGTTTTGAAGGCTGTTATTGCTTCTTAAGACATGCATCATTTGTTTTTTATTTCGATCAAATTCATCCGGCTTATCTCTTTAAGGAGGCTATAATAAAAATATAGATCATTGTTCTTCTGTTCCTGCTAACTGCATTCCAATTTGATAAGTTGCAGCCTTCTAGAAATCTTTTGACCGGCAAATATAAATGGACTTATTCTTTTCATGTATCAATAAAAAAGGAGTAACTGTCTGAAGAATATGATAAAAACCGCTTCACAATATCACGATTTTACAGGTTACATTAGAGGCAAAATCGCAGGCCATTATCTTGACTGGCAGAATCAGCCGAATGTTTTCAAAGAATACCAGGGGATAGAGCCAATTCCACTGCCCGAGGATATACCTCCTCTAAAACAAAACCTGTTATCCCTGCTTAAAGAGGAAGGGGCTGATTCAGCTTCAAAAAGAATCGATATTTCGGATCTGGCTCTGATCCTTCGCCTGACATGTTGCCTTACAGCAAAAGTTCGATCTGCTGGTGGAGATTTTTATTACCGAAACACTGCTTCAGCAGGAGCGCTTTATCCCACCGAGATATATGCTGCAACCAGCGGAATAAAAGGTATTGACGACGGTCTATACCATTTTGAAATTCACCGGCAAAGTCTTTCAACATTGAGATCAGGTGATTTTGCCGATCATATCAGCAGGTTTATTTTCAGACCTGCGGGAAAATCACCGCATCTTGTCATTATTTTTTCTGCTATTTGTTTCAGAAGTTCGTGGAAATACCGGGATCGTGCCTATAGATATCATCTTCTTGACACGGGACATGTAATAGAAAACCTGTTTTTTGCCATGAAGGCACTAAGACTTCCTCTTGATGTATACTATGATTTCAATGATAGGGAGATAAACAGACTGATCGGAGTGGATGATAACAGGGAAGTAGCTTTGGCGGTTGCAGTTGTTTGTGGTTCCGGGTCTGTCCGTGATTTAGAGGTACCCAGTATTGAAAAATTGCCGGAAAACCTTATTAGCAGGAGTATTGTATCAGGGCATGAGATAGACTATCCGGCAATAAATGAGATTCACAGGGCGGGAGAGATGTATGAGGAGAAAAAGGATCACAGCCATGAATTTCCTGTAAGCCCTTCGTTAATACCCAAAACCTGGCAAAGACTGCAGGATTCATTCTCAAGCGGCCAGGAGATTGAATACCCTCGATGCCTTTTTATGCGCCGTTCAAGCCGTAATTTTGTGGATGCGCCCATAAGTAGCAATAAATTTTTTTCACTTCTTGATTCCCTGTGTTTAAATTATCATCCAAATCCGGAAAATGCCTCAATAGATTCATCCATGTTATCTATTGGATTTATAGCTGAAAATATAGAAGATATTACTTCTGGACTATATGTTCTGGATACTATTAAAAGACGGTTTGAGATGGTGTCTTCCGGTTCCCTGACAGAGATGATGTCCCATGTATGCCTTGATCAGGAATGGCTGAAAAGTGCAGGTATTCATTTTCTATTCATCAGCAACCCGGGGCTCCTTGACAGGAAATACGGTCCAAGGGGTTACAGATATGCCATGATGACCGCGGGCCGTATGGGGCAGAGAATATATATTTCTGCAACTTCCCTTGGGCTCGGCTGTTGCGGAATAGGGGCATTTTATGACAATGAAGCAGCCGATCTTATAGGCCTGAGCAATGATTCAAGGCTCCTTTATCTTGTTGCTGTGGGAAGGGTAAAGCGTTTACTTTCATGAGCTGAAGATGGGAATGTCATGAAAAATAAATAAGATTGCAATAATGACTTTTGTATTAGACTTATTTCAATACCTGCACATCACGAGTTTTTACGAAAGCTCCGAAAACGACAGATAGTGCAAGTCTAAATTGCAGTATTCGTATATTTTTACAGGGATTAGTGCGATTCAAAGATCAATTAGATTCCCGAAAAGGAAAATAGACAACGGAATCATTTTTGACATAACTTCCTTTTTCATATATAATTCACTTAACTATATTTATTTATTATGGTTTTTAATTCAATTCCAAAGTAAGGAAAGATGATTTTGAACCACCTGAAAAAATTGTCAAATTCTGTTTCGAACAATGAAATCGAATCCACATATAAGGCCCCTTGCGAACTGTTATCGGTCTCTAAGGCCCCAAACGCGCTTGCAGAGAGGATCAAGGAACTAAACTGCCTTTATGGTATTTCCAACCTTTTTGAAAATCAAGATGTATCCTTATCATGGATTATGCAGCGTGCTGTTGAGTTAATTCCAGCTGCATGGCAGTATCCTGAAAATGCTTGCGCACGTATTAAGCTGGACGGGCAGGAATATACCTCGATCAATTTCAAGCCGACCCACTGGAGGCAAAACGCAAAAATCATCTTGAACAACACACATGTAGGTGAAGTGGATGTATATTATTTACATGCGCCAACGGACATTGATGGAAGCCCCTTCTTAGAAGAAGAATTCCGCTTGTTAAGAGCCATTAGTGAACGTCTGAGCAAGGTTTTATGGCTAAAACGTTCTGAAGAAGCCCTTAAGGAAAGTGAGGAACGTTATAGGGTTCTTGCTGAACAGATTGCTGAAGGTGCTGCTCTTGTACAAAATGAACGTTTTATTTATGTGAACCCGGCATTTTGTAAATTGTTCAATATACCTTCGCCTGAAGATATTCATGATAAGCAGGTGGAAAATTATTCTGCTGCTGGTGTGAATGAAATAGCGAAACTGTACGGATTAACGGCAAATGGTACTATCGAGTCCAAAGTTGAGGCAGTTCAAAGGCTTACCAGATCCGGAAGTACATTCTGGATAATGGTTTGTCATAATCCAATTACTTATAAGGGCCGACCGGCATTATTATCTACATTCCACGACATTACTGAAATAAAAGAACAGCAAATGAAGGCTGAACGTATGGCTGTTTCGTTAGACAATGAAAACCGAATGTTGAGATCTTCATTAAAAGAAAGATATAAATTTGGTGATATTCTTGGTCGTTCCCCAGCCATGCAGGAGGTCTATGAGCTTATTCTCAAGGCTGCGGCTACGGATGCAAGTGTTGCCATATTTGGCGAATCAGGTTCCGGAAAAGAATTAGTCGCCCACGCAATACACGAACATAGCTCCAGGAAAAATATGCGATTTATTGAAGTGAATTGTGGCGCTATACAGGAGTCACTTTTTGAACGTGAATTTTTTGGACATCGTAAAGGATCATTTTCAAGCGCTCATGCCGATTCCCCTGGTTATTTGGACATGGTCGATGGGGGGAGTTTGTTTTTAGATGAAGTTAGCGAATTAACATTGAACATGCAGGCAAAATTATTAAGGGCCATTGAAGGAGGAGGGTATAGGCCAATAGGAAGCACGGAAACCCTGTCATCAGATTTTCGTATTATTTCGGCATCAAACACAGACTTAAGTGAAAAAGTCACCAGTGGATATATGCGTAGTGATTTTTTTTATCGCATCCAGGTAATTCAAATTCATTTGCCACCATTGCGTAATCGGAGGCAGGACATTCCATTGCTTGTAGAGCACTTTATGCGGGAAATAAAAGCTACTTCTGGTATGGAAAGAATTCCCGGTCGCACAATGGATATCTTAATTGAATATGACTGGCCTGGCAATGTGCGTGAATTACGAAATGTATTACAGCGATATATAACCCTTGGCCACCTCGAATTTCTTTCACCCATTTCAGAATCCACAAAAATTAAGATGGCATCAGAGCTTAAACTTCGTGAGGCTGTACAAGAACTGGAAAAAGCTCTTATTTCAAAAGCGCTTAGAAAGTCTGGCGGTAACCGCACCCGTGCTGCGACCCTATTAGGTATCTCCCGACGTGCACTCTTTAGAAAAATGTCCTTGCAATGAGTGCCTTAAACGCCCGCCAGGGGCGTTTTCGCTCTCTCGAATAATTATAATGAAATCGGACTGTTCTGGCAATTTATAATATTTGAAGGGGCGATATTTTCCCATTGATGTTTCCAATAACACCTCGCTTTATCTAATTCTACTGGAATATCATCTAGTTATATTATTCAGCCCACTCTGGCATTCTATTTGCAATGTTTTGATTTTAAAGCAGAAATAAGAATGCCTATAACTATAATTATATCTGTCATCGCCTTGGTTGGCTATAACTATACACTAGGAGTTATTTTCCATGGAGTTAGTCAAAAACAGAGCTTCCGGTAAAACATTTATTGTTATTGACAATAATGAAGAGACATATTTTCTCCTAATCACACCTGAAGGCAAGCTAAAGCGCCTAAAGCGACATTTATTCGGGCCTCTTATTTCAGTTGATCCTGGAGAGATAGAACAAAAGCTCGATATAAAAAAGATACAATTAGATAAGTACTCGGAACTCAAAGAATACGGTGATTATTTAATGCCTGACAATTAGTAGTAAGCAAAATTTATGAAAAATCAATTGAAGGCTTTTTAAAGAAGCTTTGCGGGAAGAGAGTAACTCAATGAAAAACGATCCATTTGGAAACCTTTGTGATTGGGGAACTGTACTGGACATACTGGAAGAATTATCAGTAAATGGCCAGTTGTCTGACTGTCAATCTGGTCTGATTCGGGTACTTCGATACAAGGGGAACTGGCGTCTTCGTGAAGAGGTATTAAAACGAATAGGAAAAATTAGAACTCCATCCCCTCAGTTGATTTTACAGACACTCAGTATATTGACAGATGACAATATTTACTACGATGCAAGAATTCTTGCAGGCGAGGCTATACTTCAAATTCTTAAAAACACTCGGAATAATGCAGGTACTTCCGGGATAAACATGTCGGTACGAAAAGCAGCCGTAAGACTGATAAGTACACCACAGCCACCTGTTTTTGAAACTGCGCTGAAAAACCTCTTATCAGAGACGTGATGTTAAAGGGATGATAATAATCTTATTCGAATTCATCAAGGGAAGCTTCAATGTTAAAAGAAATTAATGATCTCGGAATATGTAACACATGTATTTATAGATCAAAATGTCTTTCAATGAAAAAAATCCTGAAGGAAGGGAAGTATATTTTTGATTGTGAAGAATTCAATAATTCTGAATTTACTGATGACAACGAAAGTACTCGTTCACTCAATACCTTTGCTGTACTTCCATGTTTTTCCTTAAAAAATCTGATTCCGTGACAGGTAACAGACGATTATTGAATTCTAAAAAAGAATGGAGGCAGCGTTATGGCATCAAATTTTAAAATTATCTCATATCAAAGGTGTGATTCCCTGTACTTAAAATTAGTTGGTGACTTTGACGGCAGTTCAGCTTGGGAATTAATAAATTTAATAAAAAAAACTCCTAAAAGTTACCGTAAAATATTTGTCAATACCAGCGGGTTAAATAATATTTATCCATTTGGGGTGGGCACATTTCAAAAAAATTTAACTGAACTAAAAAAAGATCAGATTTGTCTTTTGTTTAAAGGCAATAAGTCAAATCGGATATCAGCTGCCTTTTTAGAGTAAAGAATATGATAAATTGTATCAAAAACAGATCCGCATTTTGAAAGAAATAAATGAAGATGAAAAAGAAAAATTTATATTATGCTCCAATCTTGGAACAGCGAGCTTTGCTGTAAACATAATTTCATGCCTAATCGATCTTCTCCAGTGGAGAAGATGCCAGTCTTTATTCCAGTCTTTATTTAATTTTTTTTAAAAGTATCTTGATAAAAAAACCTGTATTAGTACCTGAAGAATATTTCTAATATGAATAAAAAATATCAGGAATAAATAGAACTTGCATGATCAGAATATTATTAGTACGTTTTATTCTATAGAAGATATTTACTTCAAGTCTTTAAATAACGGATACTGATAAAAAAAAGATTTTGAATGATATTTTCCGGTTCCCTGACAGAGATGATGTCCCATGTATGCCTTGATCAGGAATGGCTGAAAAATGCAGGTATTCATTTAATAAGCTGAAGAGGGGGAGCCGTTTACGTTGCAAAGGATAGGGCTTGGTGTTAAGAGGAACTGGAGAAATAGGATAGTTTGGATTTATTGATTTTTTATAGAAGATCCGGTGAATAAGATGGGGGCCGTAAAATCTTCTTCTGATGCTTTTCAAAAAGTCTCAGATAAGGTGATAAAAGCCTGCCTTGATGTACATTATTGTGCAAATAAAGCATGCGCGGCTGCGGTTATATTTAGTGATTGGGCAGACTCAACACCATTGAATCAATATACTGCAATATTACAGGCTTGTGAGGCATATAAGCCGGGCAGCTTCTATCTCCGTGAGCTTAAACCGCTGATGGCCGTTATTGAGCGGATCAAAGAACATGTCCATATCTATCTTATAGATGCGTATTGTTATCTGTCTTCCCATAATGAACCCGGACTGGGGGCATACCTCTATGAGGCAATAAAGGGACGGTCTGCCGTTGTCGGGGTGGCAAAAAACATATTCAGACATTCGAATCATGCAATAGAGGTCTTTCGTGGCAACAGTAAACGCCCTCTTTATGTGACATCCATCGGATTGTCAAAGGAAGAGGCTGCATCCAGAATTTCAATAATGGCAGGTAAATTCCGCATGCCGACTCTTATTAGAATGACAGACCAGTTGGCGCACAAAGTGATTAACGAAGATGAGAGTATTTGCATAGGATGAAAATTTGAAATTCGCTAATTTGTTCAACCTTGATTCCATCAGACAGGGATGGAATAAAAAGAGTAGGAAGGGTGTTAACGTATTATGAAATTAAAAACAAAATACCTTATTGTCCTTATTGTTCTGGGATTAGTAGATATAATCATTCCCGTACCTATTGTTGCCTTGGTTTTAATATATGTAATGTTTCAGAGACCTCCCTGGTTCATGGAAGCCTGTCAGGGGATTTATTCTCGGAAGAAATGATCTGGAAAGGCATAAATAGATGTGAATACGGCGATTATCAATGCTAAGTAACCAGAAATATAGAGGGGAATTAAAATGGAAGCTGTTTTTGTTAAGGATGCACCGGATGCTATTGGTCCGTACTGTCATGCAATGAAGGCAGGAGATCTCTTATTCTGTTCAGGGCAGGCCCCAATAGATCCAAAGACAATGAAACTGGAAGGAATAACTATTGAAGAACAAACCAGAAGGGTATTAAGCAATCTTTCAATTGTTCTGGCCGGTACCGGTTTGTCTCTCAAGAATGTCATTAAAACGACTGTGTATCTTAAAAATATGAATGATTTTCCTGGCATGAATAAAGTCTATGAAGAAATCTTTGAAGGTCACAAGCCCAGCCGGAGCACTGTAGCTGTCAAGCAAAATCCGCTGGATGCCCTGGTGGAAATAGAGTGCATAGCAGAATTTCAATAAAAAATAAAATGCAGCATTAGTTTTTAAAAAATGGAATGCAATTATGAGTTATTTAGTGGCCATCCATAAACCGAGAAAAGACACTAATGGGTTTCTATCTCGGAAATGAGCAAATTTCTACAAGATTAAGAAAATCAAGGATTTGGGAGGATGCTTACACCTGTACGCCGCACAATCAAGTCCGCCGGTTGAGGCTGAGATTGTAAAAAAGGGCCATTTCTGGATAGAAACTATTTAAGGATAAAGGACACATTAAAATTGCTCCTGCTTGACATAGAAATGATGGCTTACTATATTATATCAATGTTGTGTTCAGATAGAATTCTCCATCTTGAATATTGTTTTTTGTCAGAAGAGTTCAGAAAAACGTAACCATTATAAAAAGAGGAGGAAAAGGTATGGCACGATGGAAGTACAAAACAAGCATTATTGATCCTGAGAAATTAATACCGCCTGATGTTATTGCATGTGATGAAACAGGAATGTGTGTTATTGATGGTGTCCCAGGAACCCATGGATCTCTCGAAGAAATTATGGACAAGGAAGGTCAGAGCGAATGGGAACTGGTTGAAACCCATACCCATGCTGGAAAATGGCTCTTTATATGGAAAAAGGAGATTCAAGAAGCAGTTATCAGTTAGTGCCTGCCCATTAGATCCTTGGCTGATCCTGTTTATCTGCAATTATGGGTGCAAGAAATCTGGAAAGAGGATTTGTCTTTGAAAGACAAATCCTCTTTTTTTACCTGAGTATTTTTTGTTTTATTTATTTGAGGATTTAGATTCAGTTAGACAGGCAGGCCTTTATAAACCCGAAAAACATCGGCGCTGGTTTTTCCATCCTTGACTTGAGTTCGGGATGGGCTTGTGTGGCAGCAAAAAATTTTAGATCAGGCAGTTCAATAAATTCAACCAGACGTCCGTCCCGTGATGTCCCTGAAAATACCATTCCATTTTTACTGATAACAGAGTGATATTCAGGATTAACCTCATAGCGGTGACGATGCCTCTCTGATACTTCTTTGGTACCATAAAGGGAATGAACCAGTGTGCCATTTCTAAGAACAGCGGGGTATGCCCCGAGCCTCATGGTAGCGCCTTTTTCGCTGATATTTTTTTGCTCAGGCATGATATCAATAACGGGATAAGGCGTGTCAGGTTCTATCTCTGTAGAGTTCGCCCCTGTCAGTCCGCATACGTTCCTTGCAAATTCAATCACTGCCAGCTGCAGGCCGAGACAAAGACCTAGAAACGGGATATTCCGTTCCCTGGCTAAACGTATTACCTCAATCTTGCCCTCTGTCCCACGAGATCCAAAACCCCCGGGAACTACCACACCGTCTATATCATCGAGAAAAGATGTGTCCTTAAGATCAGTTGTTTCTATCCATTTGAGATTAATTTTACAGCCCAGATGAGCGGAACAATGGTTGAAAGACTCAATGATAGAGGCGTAGGAGTCCTCAAGCCTGGTGTATTTTCCGCACATGCTCACGGTAATTTCTTTATCTGGGTTTTTGGAGTTTTCGATCAGTTCTTTCCATTTCCTAAGGTCTGGAGGACTGTAAATGTTGAGCTTTTTATGAATAATCTCAGGCAGATTCTCCTTTTCAAAAACAACAGGTATTTCATAGATGTCATCAACATCAAGCCCTGTAATTACTGCTTCCGGGCTTACATCACAAAAACTGGAGATTTTCGCCTTGATCTCCCGGGTAAGAAATTGAGCGCATCTTCCTATAATGATATCAGGGAAAATACCCCTCTGCTTCAGCAGGTTTACACTCTGCTGGGTTGGTTTGGATTTTTGTTCGTTTACACCATTTGGAATTGGCACATAAGTCAGGTGGATATAGATTATATTTTCCCTGGAAACATCCTCTTTCATCTGGCGAACGGATTCCAGAAACAGTTCATTTTCTATGTCACCAACCGTACCTCCTATTTCTATTATCACGAGATCGGGATTTTCCTCTTTCACAATTTCAAAAACATGTGATTTAATTGCATCTGTTACATGTGGTATGTACTGAACTGTTTTGCCGAGATAGTCTCCCCGTCTTTCTTTATTTCTGACGGTTTGAAACACCTTTCCCATGGTCAAATTCCATTTGGATTTGCATGTTATGCCAAGAAAGCGTTCATAGTGACCAAAATCCATGTCCACTTCCGCCCCGTCATCAAGGACGAAGACCTCGCCGTGTTCAAATGGATTCATGGTACCCGGGTCAACATTAAGATAACCGTCACACTTGATGGGAACTATTTTTAACCTTGAAGAAAGAAGATGTCCAATTGATGCAGCTGCTATGCCCTTGCCCAGCCCGGACAGGACTCCTCCGGTAACAATAATATATTTAACAGGCATATAACCTCTCTGAACTAATCGCTAAGGGTTGCTACCATAACGGCCTTGATTGTATGAACTCTGTTTTCCGCTTCATCAAAGACCTTTGAATTTTTGCTTTCAAAAACCTCTTCAGTAACTTCACAGATATCTGGATACTTGCTTGAAAGATCTGTATCGGTATTATGAAAGGCTGGAAGACAGTGCAAAAAGATAACATCCGGATTCCCTGTTTTTTCAATAACCTCCCTGTTTACCTGGTAGGGCTTGAGAATTCTTATTCGTTCAGCGATTTTATCCTCTTCGCCCATTGACGCCCAGACATCCGTATAAATAACATCAACCCCCTCAATACCTTCTTTAATATCCGAAGTTATTAAAATTTTTCCGCTTGTTTCCTCAGTGAATTCCAATGCTTCTTTTACAAGATTGCTTTCAGGATACAGTTCCTTTGAGGATATGATTCTGAAGTCCATTCCCATTTTAGCAGCACCGATCATGAGGGAGTTAGCCATATTGCTCCGTCCGTCTCCCACGTAAGCAAATTTAATACCCCTCAGATATCCTTTATTCTCCAGAACAGTCATGAAGTCAGCAAGTACCTGGGTAGGGTGAAATTTGTCAGTCAGTCCGTTCCAGACAGGCACACCGGCATATCTGGCGAGCTCTTCAACTGTTTCATGCCTGAATCCCCTGAACTGGATACCATCGAACATTCTTCCAAGCACTCTGGCTGTGTCTTTTACTGTTTCTTTTTTTCCAAGCTGGATATCATCTTTGCCAAGATACTCACTATTGGCTCCCTCATCAAAGCATGCTACCGAAAAGGCACACCGAGTCCTCGTAGAGGGCTTTTCAAATATGAGTGCAATGTTTTTCCCCTCCAGTCGCCTGTCTATGGCCCCGGAGTGCTTGTATTGTTTAAGATCTATGGAGAGGTCGAGCAGAAACTCGATTTCTTCCTGGGTGAAATCCTTTAATGTCAGGAAATGCCTTCCTGTAAGATTAACCGGCATTTTTCCTCCATGGCTTAATGGCTAATACGTTTTGGAAGCCCGGGTTTTTTATCTTTCTGAGCCGTTATTTTTTTAAATCAAATAAAAGAGCCTTTAAAAACACAAATAAAAACATTGTGGCGGGAAGTCCAGCGATTGAAAGTGCGCAATAACTAATTCCCCATTTGAATCTGCAAGGTTAGCAGATTATGCTTGAAAATTTCCCTTATCAGGAATCCATAAATTTATAACAATAATAATATTACAAAAAAAATGGAAGCAAAAATTATCGATGCCTGAAAATATGGGTATTTGCAGAGTGCCTGTAACCAGAAATATTATTTAAAGATGAACGGTATTTGTTTTCAATTAGTTTTAAGCAAGATGAAGACAGCGTTTGATATAGTGTTCCCTGCATCAGATTGTGGATTTGGGTTGACTGACAATTTGTGCAAACATATATTGTGGCCATGCAAAAAACATCTTTGACAATCCATGATATCCTTGGACCGGCAGGGCTTCTTGCCAAGTCACTTCAGGGCTTTGAGTACCGGGCCTCCCAGGAAGATATGTCATTGCTGATCGAAGAGTCTTTAAATGAAAAGCTGTCGGCAATAATCGAGGCAGGTACGGGCACAGGTAAGACTTTTGGATATCTGATCCCTGTCATACTAAGCGGAAAAAAGGCCGTTATTTCAACCGGTACAAAAAACCTCCAGGAGCAGGTATTTCTTAAGGATCTTCCAGTCTTGAGAAAGATCATGCCCATGGATATTGATGCCATAATAATGAAGGGTAGAAAAAATTATTTGTGTCTCCATAAATATCATCAATTTTTTTCGCAGACCTCATTTATCAAAGAGAGAAACCGGGGTGTAAGGCATAAGCTGGAAAGATGGATTGAAAAAACAGAGTTTGCAGATTGTGCGGAACTTCCCTGGCTGGCTGATAATGATGTCATGTGGGATGCACTGTCTTCAACATCCGAGCAGTGTCTGGGTACAAATTGCATGTTTTTTGATGAATGCTTCCTGGGCAGGTTGCGAAGCAGAGCAGCAAGTTCAAGGATAATTATTGTGAATCACTACCTGTTTTTTGCCGATGCGATGGTAAAGATGGGAGGATTTGGAGAAATAATCCCAAGATTTCAGGTAGCCGTTTTTGATGAGGCGCATAAAATAGAAGAAATAGCAACTTCTTATTTTGGAGAAAGCATCAGCACAAATCAGATTATATCACTGGCAAATGAGATGGAAAAGGAGGTCAGGGAACACAGGGACAGGTATGGAGACAATCCCCAACTCATGAAAGATGTAATTTCGCTCAGGAACGCTGCTGAACAGATGAGAAACCTGTTCAATAACACCGGTAACAGGGGAAAGCTTGAGCAGGAAGCCCTGTCTGCCATCAAAGCAGGGCCTGCAAAAGAAATCGGCAGGGTCTTGAAACATCCGCACCTTATTGAAGGGATCACAGACCATGACCATAATACCATCAATTCCCTGTCTAACAGGGCGAGTGAGCTTGACGGCCTGCTTGATCATATCCTGGTCAAAACTGAAGATAATTGGTTGAAATGGTATGAACAGCAAGCGAAAAGCCTCACACTTCATGCATCTCCCCTTGATATATCCGGACACATGAATGATTTTGTTTTTGAAAAGGTTAAGACAGTCATACTTACTTCGGCCACCCTTTCGACAAACGGAAACTTCAGTTATATTCGATCGTGTCTGGGTTTGAAGAAGGAGGCACTGGAAGGAATCTATCCTTCTCACTTTGAATTTGAAAAACAGGGACTCATGTATATTCCAAAGGACATGCCCGGCCCGAATGACATCAGATTCGGGCCGGAGATTGCCGGAAGGATCATGGACATTTTAATAAGGACAAGTGGGCGTGCGCTGGTTCTTTTTACAAGTTATAACAACATGAATCTTGTTTATGAAATTCTGAAGGACAGGATTCCATATACTGTTCACAGGCAGGGAGATGCTCCAAGATCCATTCTGCTGGACAGGTTCAGAGAAAATATCAATTCAGTGCTTCTGGCAACGGGTTCTTTCTGGCAGGGAGTGGATGTGCCAGGTGAGGCATTAAGCTGTTTGATAATTGACAAACTGCCATTTGATTCTCCAGGTGATCCTTTGGTCTCCGCAAGGATTGACGCCATCCGCGAAAAGGGAGGTAATCCATTTATGGACTATCAGGTTCCTTCCGCAATCATATCTTTGAAACAGGGCCTTGGAAGATTAATACGAAAAAGCACTGACAGAGGCATAATTGCCGTTCTTGACAGCAGAATAATGACCAGCAGATACGGGCGTCTTTTTATAGAAAGCATGCCCAGACTGCCAATAACTCATGATTTATCTGATATCGACCGTTTTTTTGAAAACCAATAGCAGTCAGCATGCATAAATTGAAATGAACTCGTATTCAGGTGAAACTTCTAATCTGATTCTGTATTTATAATATTTACGGAAAGGAGAAAAAAATGTCTCCAAAGCCCTGGAAGATTGTATCAACAACAAGGGATAATTCATATCGAGTATTCAGCCTCAGGAAGGATCGGGCCGTATCACCCCGCACAGGAGAGGAGCATGATTTTTTTATCCTGGAGTCTACACCATGGGTCAATGTTATTCCACTAACGTCTGAAAACGAGGTCGTTATGGTAAGGCAATACCGCCATGGTCTGCAGGATGTGACCCTTGAAATTCCCGGCGGCCTTGTGGAAATAAATGACAGCCCGGAAGGGGCTGCCGGAAGAGAACTCTACGAGGAAACAGGTTTTCGCGCATCCAATATGATCCCTCTCGGAAGTGTTCATCCGAATCCGGCAATACTCAACAACCAGTGCTACACATTCCTTGCAAGGGATGTATACAAGGCAGGAGATCAACAACAGGATGAAAAGGAGGATATTGAAGTACTTCTTCAGCCATTAAGTGAAATCCCGCGTCTTATAAAGGATGGAGATATTACGCATTCCCTGGTGCTGGTTGCATTTTACAGGCTTTTTATTGAATATGGGGCCTTAAATATGTCTTCAGCAATTTGAATCAATGAGCCGTGGACTTGAGCATATAAAATCGGGTTTTATTTTTTTGCTGGTCTGTGAAAACCGATCTTCTTTGCAGTCGTCTTTGATAACATTGTATTCAGGCTTTATCCATGGTCCTTTTTTTAGCTTTTTCGATCAGTTCTACCAGTGAAACCACCTTCGGCTTTGGTGGTCTGTTAAAGACCTTTTCCCAGTCCTTCTGCGATAATCTTTTCCTCAGGAATTCTTCTGCATCAAAATGATCATTCCAGCAATTGATAGTCATGAAACAGGGAAGGCCGTTGTTTTCAGAAAGGCAATATGAAAAAGATATCTGATGCCCAAGCCTTGGGCATCGGATTTTATAATCATCATCTGGGTTAGTCTTTTCTGTTTTCATTTTCAGTATCTCCATATATTTCTCCGGAGGCCGTCAAGACCTCCGGAGAAATAAGTATATAGAAAAAATATCATTAAGAAAAATCAGCCCCTGTACTGCCATGGTTTGACCAGGGAATCAATATCCTTAAGGGCATTTTGAATCTGCTCGTCAGGAATGATATAATTCTTAAGCCTGCCGGCAAGAAAATCATCATATGCAGCCATATCAACCAGGCCGTGCCCACTCCAGTTAACAAGGATAACCTTTTCCTTTCCTTCCTCCTTTGCCTTGACAGCCTCCTGAATCGTTGCTGCTATGGCATGATTGGTTTCGGGAGCGCTTATGAACCCTTCGGTTCTGGCAAAGGCAATGCCGGCCTTGAATGTCTCAAGCTGTGGAACTGAAATAGCCCTTATTAGATTGCTAAGGAGAAGCTGGCTGACAATAGGAGCCATGCCATGATACCTGAGTCCGCCTGCATGAATGGCCTCAGGCACAAAATTATGTCCCAGGGTATGCATGGCGAGCAGGGGAGTCATTTGAGCTGTGTCTCCAAAGTCATAGGCAAATGGCCCTCTTGTCATGGTCGGGCAGGAAGTGGGTTCGACTGCAATGATATCGATATCCTTCCCGTTAATTTTGTCGCGTACAAAGGGAAGACAGTTGCCTGCAAAATTACTGCCCCCGCCGGCGCATCCGATAATAACATCAGGATAGTCACCTGCAATAGCCAGTTGTTTCTGACATTCAAGGCCATTTATGGTCTGGTGCAGCATGACATGATTAAGCACGCTTCCAAGAGAATATTTGGAGTATTCTTCCGCGACAGCACATTCTACAGCTTCGCTGATGGCCATTCCAAGACTGCCTGGACAGTCAGGGTCGCGTTTCAGAATTTCCCGGCCTGCTTCTGTTTCAGGGCTTGGGCTTGCAGAGCAGTTCGCACCCCATGTTTCCATCATTATTCGCCGGTAGGGCTTATGCTGGTAACTGATTTTCACCATATAGACCTTTAATTCCAGTCCGAAAAGCGCACACGAGTAGGCCAGAGCACTTCCCCACTGACCAGCGCCTGTTTCCGTATAGAGTTTTTTGGTCCCGGATATTTTGTTATAATAAGCCTGAGGAACTGCAGTGTTGGGTTTATGACTTCCTGCAGGGCTGACACCTTCATTTTTAAAATAGATTTTTGCAGGTGTGTTCAAATATTTCTCAAGGCCGTAGGCTCTGTAAAGAGGAGTGGGCCTCCAGATCAGGTATTTTTCAAGTACCTCATCGGGAATATCAATGAATCTTTCCTGGCTTACCTCCTGCTCGATAAGCGGCATGGGAAAGATTGGGGTGAGGTCTTCCGGGCCGACAGGCTGGCTGGTCCCCGGATGAAGGGTGGGTTCGAGGGGTGTCGGAAGATCAGGCAGAATATTATACCATTGGGTAGGCATCTCCGACTCTGGTAAGACAATTTTTTTTGTTTTCATAAATCGCTCCTTTTTAAGTGGTTGTTAAAAATATATTTATATTTAAAAAGCTTTTGCCGTAATGCTCAATAAGGGCTGATCAAAGTTTTGCAAAACCCTTAAATACAAAAAAGGCCGCGGGGTTGGCATCCCACGGCCTTTTTTTACTATTAGATATTAAAAAACCATGGGACCTTTTGAAGCAGTCCCACGGTTGTTAAGCTAAAAAACCATCAATATTTTAACGCTGGTGGGCATACTTCTACGTATGAGCTGCGCCACCACCAATTTCTGTTAACTGAAATAAAAATATGTCTACGTAAATAATCCATGCTGATCTTTTAGATTTTAACAGGAATATTGTCAAGAAAATTTTTTAGCCAGTGAATAGTTATGGGCATTCATGTCTCTACACTGTATAAGGCTTTAATTTTGTGATTTTTGGAACACTTTGCTTTTTGATATATTATTAAAAATCTGGTACTAATAATATTTAAACAATTTAAGCAGAAAAATCAAAACAGGGTAATCTGCGCCCTGATTCATTAATTAAGGAGTAGTAATATGGGAAAACTGTTCGGAACAGACGGTATCAGAGGGGTTGCCAATGTGCATCCCATGACTTCGGAGATGGCACTTAAGGTGGGCAGGGCAATAGCCTATGTTTCAAGAAAAAAAGGGCATACGGCGAGGATATTGATAGGGAAGGATACGAGGCTGTCAGGATATATGCTGGAAAATGCATTGGTTTCAGGCATATGTTCCATGGGTGCGGATGCATTGCTCGTAGGTCCCATAACAACGCCCGGTGTGGCATTCCTTACAAAAAGTATGAGAGCTGACGCCGGCATTGTTATATCAGCGTCTCATAATCCCTACCAGGACAACGGGATAAAGATATTTTCAAAGGATGGCTTTAAACTCCCTGATAAAAAAGAGGAAGAGATAGAAGATCTTATAAATACCGAAAATCTTTCCAGTTTGCACGCAGAGCCGAATCTTATGGGAAAGGCCTACAGGATTGAGGATGCAAGAGGGCGATACATCGTGTTTCTGAAAAATTCTTTTCCAAATGAATATACTCTGGAAGGAATGAAGATTGTTTTGGACTGCTCGAACGGTGCTACCTACAGGGTAGCTCCTGAGGCATTTTTTGAGCTTGGTGCTGAGGTTATACCTCTTTTTAATACTCCTGACGGGAAGAATATAAACAAAGACTGCGGTTCACAGCATCCTGAGACCCTTGCTCACGAGGTTGTTAAAAACAGGGCTAATGTCGGATTTGCATTTGACGGGGACGGTGACAGGGTAATCTCTGTTGATGAGAATGGAGATGTCCTAACCGGCGATCAGATGATGGCTATTTGTGCCTCTGTAATGAAAAAACAGGGTAAGCTGAGAAAGAATCTTGTGGTAAGCACGGTAATGAGCAACATAGGTCTTGGGCTTGCATTAAAAACTTTCGGAGCAAAAACAATAGCAACAAAGGTGGGAGACAGATATGTTCTTGAAGAAATGCTTGCAAAAGAAGCGGTTATAGGAGGAGAGGATTCCGGTCATATTATATTTCTTGATCACCATACAACAGGGGACGGGATTATCGCCGCATTACAGATGCTCAAGGCAATGAAGAACGAGGACAAGCCTCTTTCTGAATTAGCACGGATAATGAAGGTGTTTCCTCAAAGACTCATTAATATAGATGTAAAATATAAACCTGATATCAATACAATACCAGAGATTGTTGATGTAATAAAGGAAGTTGAGGCAGCCCTTGGCGATAAGGGCAGGGTGCTGGTGCGTTACTCGGGAACTCAACAGATGTGCAGGGTTATGGTCGAAGGGCCTTCTGAAAAGGATACAGAGATTTATTGCCGGAAGGTAGCAGACGTTATTACTCAGAAGCTTGGTTAACAGCAGGGCACTATGATGCCATGCTATACAATCCGGCAGGTTTCCGGATTTCTGTAAAACATGAGGTCTTCAACCTTTGTCGAGGCGGTTTGATTGCTGATATCTTCTATTTGAATCTTGCGTTCCTGTACCAGAGACATATTTTCCATCAGCCCCGTTGCGGCTTCCCTGTCGAGGACATATACCATCCGGCCTCCGTTCCCGGAATATATCTGTCCGTAAGATATGGGGACATCAGGGCTTGGGTCCTTCAGAACAGATTCGGCAACCGGATCTGACTTGCGGGCTCCATTTGCAAGAAGGATCACGGTTCTTGCTTTATATACCTGATTTGCACCCATTGAAAGTGCATATTGGGGGCTCTGTTCTTTGTCTGGAAAGTGGCCGTCCTGGACAGCATTTATAATGGTATTATCATCAAGTTTAACAAGAAGCATTCTATTGTTTTTAAAGGGTATCCCTGACTCGTGGAAAGCAACATGACCTCTCCCTCCCACGCCGATAATCTGAAGGTCTATCCCCCCGTTCCTTTCGATTTTTTCAACATAGGCATCCTGTACCTCGTTTTTAACCCATTTCAGGTATTCTGATTTTCCATCTTTTTTAATTATTACTGCCTTGCCCCTGTCAGTACCCTGTTCATACCAGTCGGCAGGGTTCGAACGCAGTTCTGATATAAATATGTCCTGGTCTATCAGGGTTCCCCAGGGAACATTTGTCTCAATGAATTTTTTATTTAACAGGCCGAAAAACTCCTGGACCATAAAATAACTGTAACTTTCAGGGTGGAGTACTCTCTGCTGGGGGTTTTCACCTGGTAAACCTATATATTCATCAAGATTAAAGCTCTGGAGTTTTGAAGAATCAAACTCGCCTGCATTAGCCGCCTTTGCAAGGTGTTTGTATAAACCAGTTGGAGAATTTCCAGTTGCAAGGCCAAGCACATATCTGTCCTTTTTGATAAGATTTGCTTTTATCTCCGAAATTACTATCCGGCTTGAAACTTCGCTCATATGATCAAAATTACTGCATATTATAATCTTAAATGGCATACTGCATACTCCCTTTGAATTGAAAGGCACTGACTCCATAAACATATTACAGGCAAAATTGCAATATATTTTACAATCTGCAGCATCTGTAAAAAAGCATGTCAAGGATTTGGGGGGCTGGTATTTTCTCAAAAAAAGTAGAATAATACTGCTTGCAGAGGTGATATAACACGTGCTGAAATATTCAGAATGGATTTATAAAGAACCTTTACGTATTGATTTAAAAGAGAGATATTTATGATGTTCGGATCAGTCTCCAAGAAAATAAGATGTGCCCTGCAAGGTAATATGAAATCATTACTGGAATGGAAGGTATTCGTCGGCAGGGAACCTGTAGATTTGCCCTGCAAATCCATAATTATATTTCCACTTATCACTAATGCCTTGTTTTGCGGGCTGACAGGTATGCTTGTAATTAAAAAAAGGACAGAGATCAAAAACAATTTCCTGGCTGCACTCTTAAATCTGTCAAAAGAAATAATTTCCAATGATTTTAAGAAGATGTTATGTAAGGCTATTTCATTAGAGAATTATCTCGGAGGTTTGGAAAGACTGCGAAAACTTGAGGACAGCATACTTTATTTGAAGCAGGATACAGGAATCGGGGATGTGCTGTTTAAAAATGGTGGGGAAAAAAGGCTGTCTGATCTTGCTTCAGACATGTACAGCTTTCTTGAAAAGGAAGAAAAACTAATTGAACAGAATGCCGATAGATTATCTTCGGCCGATCTTGAAGAGATTAACAATCATATCCTGGCGTTAAAGGATTGTGTCTGGGCACTTCAAAAAGACGTACTTGAAAATATTATAAAAACATGCTCCCTGGCAGGCGAAAATGATGTCAGGAATTTGTCACAGGAAGTTTTTGAGAAATATTTGAAGATAAATTCATTGATTAATTCTATTGACAGGCTGGAAGTCAGAGGAAGAGATTCTGCAGGGATACAAATTGTTATAACTTTTGAAGAGACACAAAGCCTGGAAAGTATGATTAATGAACTCAAAAAAGCAGGCCTGTATAATGCTTTTATCAAGAGAATAACGCCGGGAGATCTTCTTAATTATGGCATCCATTTGGATTACGGCACAGGAAAACCATACAGCAGTGTAATAATGTTTACTTATAAAAAGGCATCCGTTACAGGAAGGCTTGGTGAGAATTGCAGATATTTAAGAGATGTCATAACTTCCGACAATATACTTAAGGCCTTTATCAGAGAAAAAACTGATCTTAAAGTGTGTTATGGGCACACAAGATGGGCATCCGTGGGGGCGATTAATGAAGAAAACTGCCACCCCGTCAATAATTTCACCTTGAATACGGAGATTGAGTCATTATCCGGCATCCCGTCGGCATTAAAGGAGTTTCCTTTCTATGGCAAGGGGGCCTGGTCTATAACCGCAGCGCTAAATGGAGATATTGATAATTACAAAATTTTGAGGTCACATCTTGAAACAGGGGGATCAGAGATAATTGATTTCAAGATTAATACTGATACAAAGATAATTCCGGTTCAGATAGAAAAATATCTTAATGCAGGCAATGATCTCAAAGAGGCATTTCGTCTGGCACTGAATGATTTTGAAGGTTCCCAGGCTATTGCAATGCATAGCAATCTGGAGCCGGGAAAGATATTTTTGTCTCTCAGGGGCAGCGGGCAATCCCTGTATGTGGGACTGTGCGGCAATAAGTATGTTTTTTCTTCAGAGGTTTACGGTCTTGTAGAAATGACACCATTTTTCATTAAAATAGATGGAGAAAAGGAAAGGATTGAAGGGGATGACAAGACCAGGGGCCAGATTTTTGTGCTAGACAATTCTTCAGAAGATATTACGACCGGTGTAGATGCTTTTTATTATGACGGCCATCCTTTGGAAATTAATAAATCATTTATACAAAGAGCGGATATTTCAACCAGAGATATAGATCGAAAGCAATTTCAACATTTTTTATTAAAGGAGATTTCAGAGGCACCTTTATCAATAATAAAGACCCTTAGAGGCAAGTACAGGATTGAGCGTAAAAAGGGTAGAAAAGTAATTGTTAGTTTTAACCTTGGAGAAGACGTTGTTCCTCTGAGTTTAAAGGATGCATTTTTGCGCAATAATATAAGGAATATTTTTGTAATAGGGCAGGGTACAGCCGCTGTAGCTGCAAATGCGATTGCTGCTGCTATTTCAGTATATATTAAGGGGCATGGTATATCTGTAACTGGAAAAAAAGCCTCAGAATTCAGCGGGTTCTGTCTTGAGTCTGACCTGTCGCATACCCTGGTTATAGCTGTAACCCAATCGGGCACTACAACCGATACAAACAGAGCCGTGGCAATGGCTAAGGAGCGCGGTGCTCATCTGATCGCGGTTGTAAACAGAAGGCAATCCGATATTGCCCAGAAGTCTGCAGGTGTTTTTTATACGAGTGACGGAAGAGATATAGAGATGTCTGTGGCATCAACAAAGGCATTTTATTCTCAAATTGTCGCAGGTGATATTCTGGGGCTGTTTTTTGCCCAGATTATGGGAACATTATCTGATCATTTTATTGCACGTGAACTGTTGTTGCTAAATCAGGCCCCTGAAATGATGAACAGGATTATTTCAAAAAGTGATCTGATAAAAGAATCTGCCTGGCAGACAGCTAAGAGAAAGAATTATTGGGCTGTCGTAGGCAGCGGAACTAATAAGATCGCAGCGGATGAAATAAGGATCAAGCTGAGTGAGCTATGCTACAAGACCATATCATCTGATATAGTGGAGGATAAAAAGCATATAGATCTTTCTTCTGAGCCGCTGATTATAGTGTGTGCTGCGGGAAATCCGGAACCGGTTGTTGATGATATAGTGAAAGATGTCTCCATCTTCAAGGCTCATGCCGGATCAGTAGTTGTTATTGCAGAAGAAAGGGAAAGGCGATTTGACTATATTGCGGACTTTGTAATAGCTGTTCCAGAATCAGTCTTTCCGGTTTCGATTATCCTTAACACTCTTGTTGGTCATTTATGGGGTTATTATGCTGCATGCAGTATAGATGAAGAGGCCGCTTTTTTCCGCAACTTCCGAAGCAAACTGTCTAATAAGAGAACTGAGTTGAGCGCCAGATTATCACCTGTTTTTGAAACAGTTGCAGATAGCGGCCTGCACAGGATTATTGAATTGTTTTCATCAGAATATCACAGCCGAAAAAACAGGGGTTTTTTATCATCGATGAGCGTGGAAACGGCTTCAGATATTACCCTTCTTCTAAAGTATGCAATAGGCAAGATGCCATTAGAAGATTTCTGGCAGGACTTTGAAGACAAGAGGACGTCGTCATCACCCCTTGATATGCTGGATATTTGCCTGGGACATGCTATTGATGAGCTTTCAAGATCCATTGATGCAATCAGACACCAGGCAAAGACTGTCACTGTCGGAACAAGCAGAAAAGAAATTGCACTTAAGGGCATTATTTTTGGGATTCTAAAAGAGCTTGGTTTTTCCATAGAAAATCTGACAAGCAGAGTCGGGATCAGTGCGGTGAGAATACAGGCCGCCATCTCAGGGATAAATGGGTTTACCCTTTATAAAATTGATAATCTTGACGATGAAGGTAAGGCAGGAAATATGTCAATTATATCTATTGCAAAAAGATCCGGTGTATCTTTTGAGATGAAGACAAGGGTGAAAAAACCAGGCCCCCTGAGCGGCACAAAAAAAATAATCACAAACACTGGAGAGATATTTGCAGGACTTGGTAAATCGGACAAGGCTCCGATTATTATTATTCCCCTCCTTGGAAAAGAGCATATTATAAGTTATATCCTTCTTTTACACGTAACTTTTAAAGAAGGACTTTCAATAATGGAGAAAAGAGAAATCCTTGCAGATAAATACAACAGCCTGTGCGACCTGATTAATGAGTATAATTTACACTGGAAGGACAGGTATCTTGGGGACCTGAAAATCGAGTTTCTGCTTGGAGAATCTGTTGATGTAATTGCCTCAAGGATAATGGAGTCATTTAATCAAAATTAAAAAAGGGACTATAAATGGATGAAATGGTAGCGGTTCTGGACTTCGGATCACAGTATGCTCAATTGATTGCCAGGCGAATAAGGGAGCTGGGCGTTTACTGTGAGATATTGGGCCATAATATATCAAAGGATGAGCTTTCTAAGATCGGTCCTGTTGCTGTTGTACTTTCAGGAGGACCATCATCCGTACTTGAGCCAGGTCATCCCGGAATGGATCCCGGGATACTTGACACTGGAGTTCCAATATTTGGAATCTGCTATGGAATGCAGCTGCTTGCAGGTATGCTTGGCGGTAAAGTCGAAAAGGGAAGATCAGGTGAATACGGCCCGGCCGACATAGATATAATCAATTCACAGGGAATATTTCACAATCTGGATGGTTCTATTGATGTATGGATGAGCCATGGAGATCATGTGACTATTATGCCTGAAGGTTTTCATTCATCAGCCAGCACATACAATTGTCCTGTTGCCGCGATGGAAAACGATACCAGAAAGATCTATGGGGTTCAGTTTCATCCTGAAGTCGTTCATACTCCAAAAGGAAAAGAAATTCTTGGAAATTTTCTTTTTCATATTGCCCTGTGTGGTCATGACTGGACCATGGACAGGTTTATTGAAACATCCGTCTCTCATATCAGACAATCCGTTGGGGATTCCAGCGTTATATGTGCACTTTCAGGGGGCGTAGATTCTTCAGTAGTTGCGGCACTTATCAATAGAGCCGTTGGAAATCAGATGAAAGCGATTTTTGTGGATAACGGACTGTTGAGGGCTAATGAAGTTGAGGAAATAAGGTCAATATTCACGAATGATTATCCACTTGATATTGATATTGTTGATGCAAAAAAGGAGTTTTTAAGTGCTCTTGAAGGAATTATTGATCCGGAGAGAAAACGTAAGATTATCGGCGAGATGTTTATTAAGATATTTCGTGAAGAGGCATTAAAAATAGAGGATGCAAGATTCCTTGCTCAGGGCACCCTGTATCCTGACGTAATTGAAAGCAGGTCAGCTCATGGAGGTCCTTCTTCAATAATCAAGAGTCATCATAATGTCGGAGGCCTTCCTGAAAATCTTGGATTTGAGCTGCTCGAACCATTAAAAGAACTTTTCAAGGATGAAGTACGAATTCTGGGAAGGGAGCTGGGTCTCCCGCAGAGATTGTTATCACGTAAGCCTTTTCCGGGGCCTGGATTGGCTGTTCGTATTATAGGTGATGTAACTGAAGATAATCTGGAAATACTTAGAAATGCGGATTTAATTGTAAAGGAAGAAATCCGAAAGCATGAGGATTATGATGATATCTGGCAGTCTTTTGCAGTTCTGCTGCCAGTTAAGAGCGTTGGAGTGATGGGGGATGAACGAACCTACGCAAATGTCATCGCATTGCGCATTGTTACGAGTATGGACGGAATGACTGCAGACTGGGTCAAGCTGCCTTATGAAATACTGGGAAAGATATCTTCAAGAATTATCAACGAAGTGAAGGGTGTCAACAGAGTTGTATATGATATAAGCTCGAAACCACCCAGCACAATTGAATGGGAATAGTTTTCTACGGATTACCGGGATGCTTTCTTTCTGTTTTCTGACATTACTGCTGCCAGTTTTATTGCAGCCTTCAGGCTTGATGCATCGGCCTTGCCTTTTCCTGCAATGTCATAAGCGGTGCCATGGTCTACAGATGTTCTTATTATAGGGAGACCCAGCGTAACATTAACCGCATCAGAGAAATGCAGGAGCTTCAAAGGGATAAGCCCCTGATCATGATACATGGATATTACAGCATCAAATTCACCTGATGCAGCCCTGACAAATACCGTATCAGGCGCATACGGTCCGCTTACATTGAGTCCTGCATTTAAAGCCTTTTTTACCGCTGGTAATATCAAGTCGTTCTCTTCTGATCCAAAAAGGCCGGATTCTCCGGCGTGAGGATTGAGTGCTGCAACAGCAAGGCGTGGCTTTTTAAATCCAAAATCCTGCCTGAGTGCCTTTGATGTTATGACTATTGTATTAAATATTATATCCGTATTGAGAATATGAGGGACATCCTTAAGTGCGCAATGGATGGTAACCAGGGACACACGCAGTTTATTTCCTGCAAGCATCATCACATAGGAGTTTGTTTGTGTCAGATGTGAAATGAGTTGAGTATGTCCGTCATAGTGATAGCCGGCACTGTGCATTAGAACCTTGCTTATTGGACAGGTAACCATGGCCTCCAGTTGACCGTTCAAGTTCATTTCCACGCAGTTGGTGATATATTTCACCATTGCCTTGCCGCCCTCAAGTGCAGGTTTGCCGGGAAGTATCGTGCTGCAGTTCAAGGAGGATAAGGGCAGCATATCAATATTGCCATAGGATGCCCTGGCATCTGAAGGATCGGATATAATATTAAGTAACAGATTGCTGGAATTACTGGTAATAGCTGAAGATAGAATCTCTACATCTCCAAACACCACTGGCTTGCAGTACCCGTAGATGCTTTTATCAGCAAGGGCCTTGACTATTATTTCAGGTCCGATGCCCGCAGGATCTCCCATGGTGATGCCGATCAAAGGAATGTCTGGCAATAGTTATCCCTCCAAGTCTTGTTAAATAAATAATTATAGGATATTCTGCCAGTGATATTTTATTTTGACAAGAAACAATATTTGCACTTTCGCAAAAAGTCTAACAATCGTCATTCCGGCCCCGAATCAAGTTCGGGATAAACTCCAGCCGGAATTTATAAGTATATGAAATCACTGGACCCCGGCTTTCGAGACGGTGTCATAATTCCATTTTCGTCATTCCGTGCAAGCGGAGCGCGAAACGGAATCCTGTGTTTTTAATGTGTTCTGGATGCCGGCTTTCGCCGGCATGACGTTTTTTTGGCATTTTCTCCAATTACGATACTAACTTTTCGCCGGGGTGACGAAAAAAAGTAATTTATGACTTTTTGCGAGTTCATCAATATTTGCACTTTCGCAAAAAGTTAAATTTGTTTTTGGTGGTTCTTTCTGCTACTGAATTTTCAACCCTAAGCAATAGCTACTCTTCAGCAGAGCGGAATAAATCCAGGTTAAATTGACTTTGTAACCTGATTTTGATAAATAAAAAAATTCGATTTTATGGCTCCTAACTATTCTCAGCCGATGTTAAGTATGTTATAATGAAATCAAAC
>ERZ795057.481-NODE-481-length-41501-cov-65.110867_pt1 | contig 41501 bp, 34 predicted proteins | sample MGYA00375141_ERZ795057 | MGnify/ENA primary metagenome ERZ795057 (study PRJEB30186, sample SAMN05720163) | activated sludge metagenome | isolation source: Anaerobic digester | place: Hong Kong | collected 2015-01-26 ...
CTTCCTGCGAAAAAGGCATGGAGCCCGAGTCAAACCAGACGTCTATCAGATCGGATTCGCGACGCATGGGTTTTCCTTTTGCCGAGGCAAGGATCCATTCGTCCACAAAAGGTCGGTGCAGATCAATTTTATCGTAATTCTGAGTGGAAAAATCTCCTGGAACAAAGCCTTTGTCTTTCAGGGGATTGGACTTCATGAATCCTTGTTTGACAGATGCTTCCAGGGCATCGTACAATTCCTGCAACGATCCTATGCACCTCTCTTCGCTACCGTCTTCGGTGCGCCATACGGGTAGTGGCGTTCCCCAGAAACGGCTGCGGGAAAGATTCCAGTCCTGGAGATTTTCCAACCATTTTCCAAAGCGGCCTGTTCCAGTGGAAGCGGGCTTCCAATTAATGGTGTCGTTCAATTCCATCATGCGGTCTTTAACGGCCGTGGTCCGGATGAACCAGGAATCCAGCGGGTAATAGAGTACCGGCTTGTCAGTCCGCCAGCAATGGGGATAATTGTGGACCATTTTTTCTATGCGAATAACCAGCCCGTTCTTTTTCAACCACATGCAAATATCCACATCTAAAGAATCAAAATCTCCGTTCTGTTCTTTTTCTTCTGTCCATTGGGGGTCGTAAACGTTTTTCACGAAACGTCCGGCAAAGGGCCTGTAAGCCTCTGTATTTACATTGGAGGCCACAAAAGCCGGATCAAGTTCTTCCGGCAGGTAAAACTTCCCGGTTTTATCCACCATGGGACACAATGCTCCGTTCCTGTCGGTTAAAAGCAATGCGGGAATCCCGTATTTTTTAGCCACTTTGTTATCGTCATCCCCAAACGTAGGCGCAATGTGTACAATCCCGGTTCCTTCTTCTGTAGTCACAAAATCTCCGGTAATTACCCGGAACGCCCCTTCTCCCGGATTGATCCAGGGCAAGAGCTGGTTGTAACGGATCCCCTCCAGGTCTTTTCCCTTATACGTTCCGGACTCCTGTACATAAGGAACGGTTTTGTCTCCGGGTTTGTATGAATCCATGGATAATTCCGCATTTTTTGCCGGAAAGAGGGTTTCCTTCAGTTCTTCGGCCATAATTACCGATATGGGATCTCCGGTGTACGGATTATAAGTACGCAATTTTATATAGCGTATGCCCGGCCCTACGCAAAGGGCTGTATTGGAGGGCAAAGTCCAGGGGGTAGTGGTCCACGCCAGGAAATATACTTGCTCCCCTTCCCTTGTGAAAAGAAATTTGCTTTTCTCATCCGGGATTACGGCAAATTGTGCGGTACAGGTGGTGTCTTTGACGTCTTTGTAGCAACCGGGCTGGTTCAGTTCATGTGAGCTGAGTCCGGATCCGGCAGCCGGAGAATAGGGTTGTATGGAGTACCCTTTGTAGAGCAATCCTTTTTTATGGATTTCCTTCAGCAGGTACCATACGGTTTCAATATAGGAATTGTGATACGTTACGTAAGGGCGGCTCATATCTACCCAGTAGGCCATTTTCTGTGTCAAAGTTTCCCATTCCCTGGTATAGCGCATCACCTCCTTGCGGCATACCGCATTGTATTCTTCCACAGATATGGTTTTGCCAATGTCTTCCTTGGTGATGCCCAGCATCTTTTCCACACTCAATTCTACCGGCAATCCGTGGGTATCCCAACCGGCCCTCCTCTCTACCCGGAACCCGCGTTGTGTCTTGTACCTGCATACCACATCCTTGATGGTGCGTGAAATGACATGATGGATGCCCGGTTTTCCGTTTGCCGAGGGGGGGCCTTCAAAGAAAATAAAGGCAGGCGCTCCGGGCCGGTCATCAATACTGCGCCGGAATGTATCCCGGCGATTCCACAATTCAACAATTTCTTCCTGTACGGCAGGCAGGTCAAGGTTCTTATATTCAGGGAACTTCATAACAAAACGCGGTAAAAAATAGTTTGCAAAGATACGAATCTTAGCTATCTTTGGAAACATGTTAGCGAAACTTTCACTCAATTACATAGATATCATACTTTTAATAGTATGGATACTGGCCATTATTGAAGGACTGAGCAAAGGGCTCATCAAACAGGTTTTTGGTATTCTGGCACTGATCCTGGCCTGTTATTTCTCCTTTCATTTTTCGGGATTTGCCGCCGACCACATAGTGGAATGGTTTGGATGGAACGGGGACGGTCTCAAGATTGTGGCTTTTGTGGTGACATTCGTTATCGTAGTCATAGTTGTCGCGTTGTTGGGACGTCTCCTGGACCGGCTTCTGAAAATCGTCCTGCTGGGATGGCTCAACCGTCTGACAGGAGCCATATTCGGGTGGATAAAATGGAATATTCTGCTTGTCATTTTATCCTATGTTTTAACCCTGATCAATGACTATGCCCCTTTCCTGCCAACAGAAGCTTTCGAAGCTTCACACTTGTATCCGGTAGTAGAGAAATTTTCATCCATCCTGATGCCTTACCTGCCTTTCCTGGGATCATGATTGTCTCATTTCCCAATTATTGATTTGGTCCTTTTATTTTTTTTGTCCCGGAATTTCTATTCCGGGAACTTAGGTTTGCAACATGAAGGCAAACCAAAAACCGTCCTATCCCGCTCTGGCTGGCACGACAATCGGCCGGGAAATTTTTGACAAGAAAGATAAGAAGGGGTTTTTCATTTTTTTCATAGCGATTATCGTAGCTACTGTGACGGGAATGGTTGCTTTTCTGTTGTTCGTATCCACGGGGTTGTCCGGGATGAGGGGTTCGGGAAGTGTCGTAAACGGGGATGTGCGGGCTCTGTTTACGGTATGCGGACCGGTGCGGAAGAAAGAGACAGCTCCGTTTATTAAGGCACGTGGGGATGAGAAAAATAAAATTCAGGCAACACCATGTAAGTGATTGCGGAGCGGCATGCCTGGCGTCTGCTGCCGCCTGGTTCGGATTACGCTTTCCTCTGGAGCAAATCCGGCAAATGAGCGGTACGCAGACGCATGGCATTTCCGTCCAGGGAATCCGGGAAGGAGCCCAGGCATTGCACCTGGTGGCAGACGCCTACGGGCGCCCGGGCCAGGCTGCTCCGGCAGACGAAACAACGTTCAAAAACATTCCCGTTCCATCTGTTTTTCACATTCTAAAACCAAATGGATATACACATTTTGTGGTTTATTACGGCCTTACCCGCGGGCACTTTGGACAAAGCAGAAAATGCCGTATCATGGATCCGGAAGACGGCCGTATGCACCGGATTTCCATAAAAGAAATGCGTTCCCTGTGGACAGGAGTGGTTGTGACACTCAGACCCGGGCCTGATTTTAAGAAAGGGAACTTTACACCCCGGTTCATACACCGCGTAATGGCCCTGACAAAAGGACAAAAAAAGCTGTTTTTCAACGGATTGGCAGCCTCTTTTCTGTATACTTTTACAGGTATTGCCTCTGCCCTTTTCCTGCAGCAGATAGCCGACAGGGTGTTACCCGGGGGACAGGGAAACGCTTTGCAGGTATTGGGATTGTCCATGGTATATATTGCTGTTTGCGCCATGGCATTGAATGTTTTCAGGGTGCGTTATCTTTTGCAAACCGGGTTCAAAACCGCCCTGCGTCTGGCTACCGGGTTTTACCGGCACCTGATGTACCTGCCGCAACGGTTCTTTGATCAAAGGCCCTCGGGGGAACTGGTTGCCCGTATGAACGACACTTTCAAGGTAAGCAATTTCCTGAGTAACGGCTTGATGAATATTGCCCTGAGCGTTTTTACATTGTGTTTCTCTTTTGGGATCATGTGGCTGTTCAACCGGAAACTCACCCTCATTTGCCTGGCATGCCTGCCCCTTTACGCAGGCATTTATTACCTGTTTGACCGGCGGAATAAAAAAACACAACGCCTTATCATGACTTCACAGGCTGCTCTGGAATCCCAACTGGTAGATTCCCTTCGCGGAACGGCCCAGATAAAATACAGTGCGGCCCAGGAACATATCATCCGTAAAACCGGAGAACAGTTTGGCCTGTACATACAACATGCCTACCGTGGGGGAATGAATCAGCTGCGTGCCGCCACGGGAGGTGAAGCCATCAACCGCGGATCGGGACTGGCCATTTTGTGGCTGGGAGCAACCTTTGTTACCCGGGATATCATGAGTTTTGGGGAATTGCTGTCTTTCTATGCCCTGACAGCATATTTTTCCGCCCCTGTAAGCGAGATAATCGGATTCAGTCAAAAATACCGGGATGCCCGGATTGCAGGTGAACGTCTTTTCGAGATCATGGAACTGGAAACAGAACAGGATCCATCGGGAAAAGGAACGGAGCAGGGAAAAGGAACGGAGCAGGGAAAAGAGCCCTTGCCCGGAAATCCTGCAGGAAACCTGGTCCTTGAACATATACAATTCCATTACCCGGGCCGGATGATCCTGTTTGAAGATTTCAATTACGAATTTCCAGCAGGAAATATCACGGGTGTTGCCGGAGAAAGCGGTTCGGGGAAGAGCACCATGGGACAACTCTTGCTCAGAATGTATGCCCCGGACAAAGGAACCATCCGGCTGGGCAATACACCTGCCTGTGATATCCCGTTGAATACATGGCGAAAACAGATTGGCATTGTACCTCAGAAAGCAGATCTGTTCCGCGGAAACATCCTGGAAAACATCACCCTGGGAGATGAGGCCCCGGATATGGACCTGGTACTTGCGCTTTGCAGGCAACTGGGACTGGATTCCTTTCTGGATGCTTTGCCCCGGGGTATATTGACTCCTGTGGGAGAACAAGGTGTTCAGCTTTCCGGGGGACAACGCCAGCGAATTGCCCTGGCGCGTGCGGCATACCGCAGACCCGCCTGGCTGATACTGGACGAGGCGACATCTTCCCTGGACAGCACATCGGAAATGTTTGTGATGGAAGCGTTGCGGTGCTGGAAACGGGAAGGGACCGGGATCATAATCATTGGTCACAGGATGTCTACTTTATCGGTCGCCGGAACGGTACTATTGCTGGAAAACGGCTGCATTGCGGAAAGGGGCGACCACAGGGAATTAATGGAAAAAAACGGGAAATATGCTGTTTGGTGCAAACAGCAGGGATTATAAAAGCAAACGCGCGCTTGCCGGCGGAATCTCACGCGCCTGAACAGTGAGAATTTATTTATTAAAACCTAAAAAGTATGAGTGATTATGTGATGCAGAATTTTGGGTTCACTCCACTGGACCAAACGGCCCGGTGCGTGGTTACCGGAGGAAAACGTCAGACTGCCCTCAATACATGCCGGGCTTTGTGTCGCTGAGCGACAAGGCCTGTTGTGCCGTCGCGGGAGGTATGTCCGATTTTGATGCAGACCTGGCATACAAATTCGGAGAAATCCTGGGAAAGGCATTCCGTGCTCTGTACGATATGGGATGCAACCTGTTCGGTAAACTTACAAAAACGGCCGTTCCGGCCTGATGCGTAAATATTTATTCTTAGCCTATCCCGTCGGGCTATATGTCATTTTTTCGTTACCGGTGTTGTTACTTTCTGTCATGCTAAAAGCAGTATTCGGGACAGACCCGCTCATGACACACGCCATTGGGGCCATGGGTATGGCTCTGTACCACATAAAAAGAAAACGCAAACAAATGACAAATATGCCTGCGGTACCCTGGAAACGGATCTTTTTTCTAGCGGGTATTATGTTCGTTCCGGTGGTGACGCTGACCCTGGGCCTTACGGGAAAGGCTTTTTTCAAAACAGTCACGGGATCCTTCCCGGTTATAGTTCTGGGAACATTTTTCTGGGCGTCTCTGAGCGAAGAATTGCTATTCAGGGAATTTCTTACCTGCCGCATGCAAAAGACAGGCATGTCCCGCTATATTATCCTGTTGCTTCCGGCCCTGATGTTTTCCTTGTGCCACCGTCCTGAATCCGCTTCTTTGTTTGCCCAGCGTTTCATACTGGGGACCGGGCTGGGCTTCTTGTTTCTGAAAACAAAAGACCTGGCTTTGTGTACGGCAACCCATTGGATATACAACATTGTGATCTATACCTTTCATTATACTTTCCGGGAAGTCAGCCTTCTTTACTCCCCTGCACGGGCTGCGCTGAACGTATTACTGTGCCTGCTTTCTCTTTTGGGCATTGTTGTTGCATATTCTATAAATAAAAGTAAATTTGCAGGATATACTTAGTTATAATTATGAAATACCGTCCCTTTTATTTGTTGCTTTTGGTTTTGCTTCTTCCTTTATCCTTAAAGGGCCAGCAGGCATGGTCCCTGGAAGAATGCATCCGTTATGCCTGGGAGAACAACCTGACCATCAAACAGCAGGAGCTGGGTGTTGTTCAAACCGAGAACACCCTTTTCCAATCAAAAATGGCTTTTGGGCCCTCTGTCAGCGCGCGTATTAATGAAAATGTCAACTGGGGACAGTCCGTAGACCTGTCTACCCTGACCATTTTGAATCACGTACGCAGCAGCAATACAGGCATGGGGATCTATGCAGACATGGATCTCTTTACGGGTCTTCAAAAATTCAACACAGTCAAACAAGAAAAAGCCAAGCTCAGTATAGCCATACAGGAAGTTCAAAAACTGCGCAACGAAATCTCCATTGAGATCACCCGCAGTTATTTGAACGTTTTGCTGGCCGGAGAAATCCTGGATGCTGCCCGTCAAAGCCGGGAAAGCGTAGCCGAACAAACCGCCAGAACACGCAAACTGGTAGACGCCGGAAGCCAGCCGTTAAGCGCTTTGCTGGAAGTGGAATCGCAACTTGCCACCGAAGAATTGCAGGTGGTCGAGGCTCAAAACAATATGCGTACCTATTATTTGGTTCTAAAGCAATTGCTTGACCTGCCTACAGATACAGAATTCAGTATTGTAACCCCTCAGATTGGAGACCTTCATGAAATGGAAGCCGTTTCTGTGGATGAACTTTTCTATGCCTCCCAGGAACTGCCCCAGATAAAAAAGACTGAGTTCACCCTGGAACAACGCCAACACGAACTGGCCATAGCACAGGGCGGTCGTTACCCCCGTTTGTCGCTTTCATTGGGGTATTCTTCGTTTTATTCAGATGCCAACCGCAAGAAAGGGGACGACACCCCGGAAGAAGAAAACGGAAGCGGTTCCATAGACGATCTGCTGGGAGGTTCTTCCGCCGGGTTCTGGGATCAGATGAAAAACAACAACAACCCGTCTATAGGATTGTCACTTACCATTCCCATCTTTAACAAATGGCAGGTGAATACCAATGTAAAGAACGCCAACCTGGGCGTGGAAATGGCGGAACTCGAGATGAAAAACGCACAACAATTGCTCATGAAAGAAGTGCAGCAGGCAGCCAACGATGCCACATCTACCTACCTGAGGGTACAGGCGACCGAAAGGAACGTTAAGGCTATGGCAGAATCTTTCCGTTACGTGCAGCAAAAATTTGATATCGGCATGCTCAACGGAACGGATTACATTGTATCCAAAACAAATCTGTTTAAAGCAGAAAGCAATTATTTGCAAGCCAAATACGAGCACGTCTTCAAGCTAAAGATACTGGACTTTTATAAAGGCATTCCCATAACGTTATAATAATTATCATCATCCCATGAAGAAATCAATATTGTGGATCATCATAAGTGCCGTTGTACTTATAGTCATTCTGATCATAGCAGGAAGAAGCCGCTCGGGCAAGGGTGTCCAAGTAACCGTGGATAGCCCCATCATTAAAAACATTACCGAGATCATTCCGGCCAACGGTAAGATCCAACCGGTAACCGAGGTGAAGATCAGTCCGGATGTATCCGGAGAGATAATCACGCTGAATGTGGAGGAAGGAGACCATGTGCAACAGGGTCAGGTTCTGCTACAAATCAAGCAGGATCAGTATATATCGGCACGCGACAGGATGAAAGCAGCCCTGAACCAGGCCAAGGCACAGCTGGCCCAGCAGGAAGCACAATACGCACAGGTGAAATTATCCTATCAAAGAAATCTTTCCCTGCATCAACAAGGAGCCATATCCGAAGCCGAGTTCGAGGCATCCTCCTCTGAATATGCCATAGCTGAAGAACAGCTGAACGCTGCGCGTTTCCACGTGGAGAGCTCCCAGGCGGGACTTGCCGAGGCGGAAGAAAGCCTGACAAAAACCACCATTCTCTCCCCTATGAACGGAATTGTATCCAAACTGGATGTAGAACGCGGGGAACGCGTTGTGGGAACAAGTCAGATGGCCGGAACGGAAATGCTTCGCATTGCCAATTTCCAGGCAATGGAAGTCTTGGTGGATGTCAATGAAAACGACATAGTACGCATCATGCAGCAGGATACCGCCATGGTAGAAGTAGATGCCTATCCGGGCCGTCAGTTCACCGGAGTGGTGACACAGATCGCCAACTCGGCAAAAAACATTGGCTCTGCCCTGGAACAAGTGACCAATTTTGAAGTGAAAGTCTTTATTCTTCCGGAATCCTACAGCGATCTGGTAAAAGAAGGTTTCAGCACGCCGTTCAGACCGGGCATGTCGGCATCGGTATCCATCCAGACCGAAACCCGTCGCAACGTGGTGGCCATTCCCATTCAATGCATAACAACACGGACGGAATTGCTCCCGGACAGCATCCGTATTCAGTTAGGACCTAACGAGCTGGTGGAACAAGTCTTTTTACTTAAACCCGATAACACTGTGGAAGCCATCAAGGTTAAATCCGGTTTGCAGGATCACATGCATATCGAGATTACAGAAGGACTGACGGTTGAAGACCGGGTAGTGAGCGGTCCTTATTCGGCCATTTCCAGGACTTTGAACAACGGGGATAAAGTGGAACCGGAAACTGAATAACAGATTGGTGCAACCCTTCTTGCTCTTACTTGAAACAAGCACTGCGGTTTGTTCTGTTTCACTGGCGCGTGGAACAGAAATCATCACCCGCAGACAGTCTTCCGCACCGAAGGCTCATGCATCCATGCTGGCTGTTTTCATAGACGAGGTCTTGAAAGAAAACCACATGACTTTGCTGGATTGCCAGGCGGTTGCCGTCAGTGGCGGGCCGGGTTCATACACCGGTTTGCGGGTTGGTGTATCCACAGCTAAAGGGTTGTGTTTTGCTTCTTCATTGCCCCTGATTGCGGTAAGCTCCCTGGACCTGATTGCACAACTAACCATAGAAAAACTTGCCGATGAGCCGCCGTACCGCATCTTTCCCATGATTGACGCCCGCAGGATGGAAGTCTATACAGCTCCATATTCCGTGACGGATACTGATGATACGGGACAATTGGCAAAACGTGAAGGGCCTGTAGTTGCCACAGTGGTGACCGGGGAAAGTTTCAAGGAAAGCCTGGATGCCGGTCCGGTAGTATTTTCAGGTGACGGAGCGTACAAATGCCGGGATGTTATCATTCACCCTAATGCACGGTTTATGGCCGTCTCTTCTCATGCAGACGGAATGGCAAAAGCAGCCCTCAAAGCTTTCAAAGACAAAACATTTGAAGATGTAGCCTATTACACACCCTTTTACTTGAAAGAATTCCGGGCAGGCCGTCCTAAAACAGCTTTTTGACTTCCCTGATCACTTCCTCTGCATTGCTCACTCTTTGAAGAATGGTGCCCTCCTTGTTAATAATGAAGAAGGTAGGTATTTCCACTACATTGTATGTTGAAACAGCCGGTGAATAGATTCCGGAACCATCACATACACTGATCCAGGGCAATGACTGGTCTTTGACAACCGTAGCCCAGGCGGTCTTGTCCGTATCCAGGCCGACCTGGTAGATCTCCAAGCCACGAGGGGCATACCTCTGGTATATTTCCTGCAGTTCCCGGTTGTCCAGTCTCATGTCAATATTGCCGGAATGCCAGAAAGAAAGTACAATGGTTTTTCCTTTCAAAGAAGATAAACACACGTCTTTCCCGTCAATTCCCGGTAAACAGATATTCGGGAAATCGGCGATTTCCGCATTTGAAAAGGCTTCTTCCATTTGCATGGCTTTCTGCATGCTTTGGTAACGGTCCCTGACAGCGTTTACATAAGGAGAAAGCGGGTAATCAACAGCCAGCGAATCGTAAACCCGTTGCAATAAGGCGGCGTCCCTGGAATCTGAAAAAACATACACCTGGCGCGGCAAAGATTGAAACACAACGGAAGTATTTACAAAGGCACGCGGGTGTTCGTACAAAAACCGGATTGTTTCCTGTTTGTATTTCACAAAAAGACGTCCCAGTTCCAGGCTCAATGACTCCAGCTCCTTTTCGGGAGCATTTTCGTACAATGTGTAAAGGGAATCGAATTTTGCGGCAGTCGTTTCCAGCTTGTCGTTCACTTCCTGCAGCAGGATGGATTCCGGGGATCCTTCCAGTTTCAGTATATTCCCGTCAGGGGTAAGCTCCAGATGAACTTCCCCGCCATTTTTAAGTATAAGTCCTGCGATCCTTTTGTTGCCTGAATAAAGGTAATAATACCCGGGCATGTTGTTTCCCGCGTCAAAACGGTAATTGAAACGGCCGTCTTCCTGAACTGCCAGTGTATCCAATACGGTTTCCAGAGTAAAGTCCAGACGTTTGAGAACCAGAGATGCTTCCGGCGGAAAATCTTCAATAATGCCGTTAATACGGATTGTATCACTTTTGTTGCACGAGGTAAGCAGCACCGCTCCTAAAACGGCGGCGGCAGAAATCATTTTAATATATTTCATGGTGGTATTATTCGAATTTTGCTGCAATGGAATGGCAAATACGCTGCATTTCTTCTTCAGGAACAGCGCATACCGGGTTGCTCAGATTCATATCTTTTTCTGATTGCATGGGGATCAAATGTATATGGGCATGAGGCACCTCCAGGCCCAGTACACCCATTCCCACCCTTTTGCAAGGAATGACCTGCTCAATGGCACGGGCAACCCGCTGGGCAAAACGGAACAAGTCTCCCAACTGTTCCGGATCCAGGTCAAATATGTAATCCGTTTCCTGTTTGGGAATAACCAATGTATGACCCGGCTGTTTGGGATTGATGTCCAGGAAAGCAAAAAACCGGTCGTCCTCTGCTACCTTGTAGGAAGGAATCTCTCCGGCAATGATTCGTGAAAATATACTGGCCATATCAGATGGATATTTCAAGAATTTCAAATTCAATGATCCCGGAAGGAGTCTGTACCTGTGCAATTTCCCCTTTCTTTTTTCCCAGCAATCCTTTTCCTATGGGAGATGAAACGGCCAGTTTGCGCTCTTCCAGGTTAGCCTCACTCTCCCCTACCAACGTAACTTCCAGAGTCGATTTGTCTTTCATGTTGCGGATCTTAACCTTATTCATGATCTGCACGGTATGTGTATTGAGCCGGGACTCATCCACCACCCTGGCGTTAGCTATCAGATTTTGAAGTTTGGAGATTCTCAGTTCCAGCAATCCCTGTGCGTCTTTGGCTGCATCGTATTCGGCATTCTCGGACAAGTCTCCCTTGTCCCGGGCTTCAGCGATAGCACGGGCGGCAGCCTCACGTTCCACGGAAGTGAGACGGTGTAATTCTTCTTTTAATTTCTCCAGACCTTCGGCTGTGAGATAATGAGTCTTGGTCATAATGTTCTCTTTAATTAAAGCAGAAGAAGAATCCTGCATGTGCAGGACTCTTCTTAATGACAAATATAATACTTCTTTATGAATCAACCAAATTCGTCGTACTTAGGTTTCAGTATCTCTGAATAAAGGACGGCATCTTTGGCATTGAATCCGTATTTCTTTTGATTCGTAGCGGGCTTTTTCTCTATGTGAGGGTCCGTTATTGGTTGCTGCAAGGTGGCGGGAGGAGCTTCCTCCGGTAATTGGTTGCCGTTAATAGTGGGTTTGGAAGCCTGAAAGGAATATTCCCGTTGCATTTCGGATTCATGTGGAAAATTTGGATCACGGCGTACGGGAGGAATAGCGGTTGTGTGCCGCTTTTTTTGCCGGGCGTTGATGATCCCGAAAATTATGGCCAGCAGGGTCAATAACAGGGTTACCAGGGTTTCGGAATTCATAACAATGCTTGTTTGTCTTTGTTCAATTGTTCTTTTAAGGCATCCAGGGAAGGAAAAGCAATTTCCTGCCTGTGGTGTTTCAGTACCCGGACCGTAATATCCAGCCCGTAAATTTCATCATCAAATCCAAAGATATGAGTTTCAATGGTATGTTCCAAATTATGGGCTACGGTGGGTCGGAATCCAATATTCATCATACCATGATACCATTGACCGTTCACCCGGGCTTCTACCTTATACACACCGTTTGCGGGAACCTGTTTCAAAGGCTCGTAAAGTTGCATGTTGGCTGTAGGAAAACCCAGGGTTCTTCCAATCCGGTTCCCTTCCACCACAACGCCGTGCAAAGTGTAGGGATAGCCCAGCCACCTGTTGGCAGATTCAATATTCCCGGTAGAAATGGCGGCCCGGATCTTCGTAGAGCTGATATGTTCCTTCTCTGCGGTAACAAACTCGGGAACCCGTATAATTTTAAGTCCCATTTGATCTGCCTGCAGATCCATTTTTGAAGGATCATACACGCCGTCACAACCCAATCTGTGATTGTATCCTGCCACCAGCATCTTCACCCCGTAATGGTCCAACAGGTAGTCTCTGAAAAAAGAGCCGGCAGGAAGTGCAGAAAAATCCCGTGTAAAGGGGATGATCTGAAAATCATCCACCCCCATATCCAGGATCATTTTCTTTTTTTCTTCCAAAGTGGTCAGCAAACGGAATCGCTGTGCATCCTGTTGCAAAACAGCCCTGGGATGGGGCCAGAAAGACACTACCAGGCTTCTGCCGTGTTGTTGCCGCGCTGTTTCAACCAACGCAGACAGAACGGCTTTGTGTCCTAAATGGACTCCGTCAAAAAAACCTGTTGCTGCTACAACCATTTTACCAAAGCAAAATCCTGCCGGTGCGGCATTTTGGGGTTATTGGCATATATCCGGGAAGCAATGTAATAAGAACCTGCCGATTGTGGTATCAGTTTACATACGTATACGGCTTCTCCGTTATTGACTTCTTCCAGAGTGTATGGAATGATGTCGTCTATGATGACTTCTCCGGCCTTGCCGCGAGTAGTGATAACCATCTCTACACCAATGTCTTCTGCCGAAAGCGCTCCCAGGTATATTTTCACGCGGGATTCGCTTTCGCTTCCCAAAGTGAGGATGTCTTTGCTGTCGTTGGGATGTGTGTAGGATAACACTTCCAGCGAGCCCCACTCCCTTTCCAGTTTTCGTTTCCAAAAAGCGGTTTCTCGGGCCTGGGCATAATTGTCTTTAACCATTTGGGCATATCTTTTATGGAGCGGCTGGTAGAATTTGACTTCGTAATCTTCCATCATGCGGTTGGTCGTATAATTGCCGGCCACGTATGCCACCGTGTTTTTAATATGTCGTATCCATTCCACGGGAATCCCTTCTTTGTTCCGTTTGTAAAACAATGGAACGATCTCGTTTTCAAGCATGCTATAGATTACTGCGGCATCCATATCGTCCTGGTATTCCTGGTTTTCATAGGTTCGTTCTTCTGACAATGCCCAGCCTGCTCCCGGCCGGTATCCTTCCACCCACCATCCGTCCAGAACGCTAAAATGCATTACGCCGTTCAATGAAGCTTTTTCCCCGCTGGTACCGGAAGCTTCCAGGGGACGTGTGGGTGTGTTCATCCACACATCCACTCCCTGAACCAGGCGCTTGGCCATTTCCATATTGTAATTGGGCAGGAACAATACCTTGCCCATAAAACGTGGCATACGAGACACCTCAACTATGCGTTTTATCAGGTCCTGACCCGCTTTGTCGTGCGGATGGGCTTTCCCGGCAAAGAGAAACTGTACGGGACGTTTGGGATTATTTACCAGGGCATCCAGTCGCTCCAGATTTGTGAACAACAGGTGCGCCCTTTTATAGGTCGCAAAACGCCGGGCAAAACCTATAGTAAGAATGTCCTTGCTCAGAGCAGCCCGGATAGATACCACATCCCGGGGAGAATAAAATTCAGGGGCCTTTTCCGTACTGGAAAGTGCCGAGATTATCCTATCCATAAGCTTGGCTCTCAATTTATTGCGAACGTCCCATATCTCATTGTCTTCAACGTCTAAAAACGCTTTAAAACAGTCTCTGTCATAATGATGAGTCCCAAAATCCGCACCGAAAACACGGGAGTGCACCTTTTTCCATTCAGAGGCCGTCCAGGTAGGATAATGCACCCCGTTGGTCACATAATCCACATGCGATTCCTGGGGCAGGTATCCCGGCCAGAGGGGATTGAGTATCTCCCGGCTAACCTGCCCGTGAAGCTTGCTCACTCCGTTGATCTCCTGGGACAGGTTGGCTGCCAGGAAACTCATAGAGAATTTTTCATGTGAATCACAGGAAACGGATTTACCCAGTGCCATAAGAGTCTCCCAGGAAGTTTTCAGACGGTCCGGATAATGGGAAAAATAGGCACGTAACATATCTTCGGTAAAAGCATCGTGTCCTGCGGGAACCGGTGTGTGTGTTGTAAAGAGTGATGATGCCCTTACTACTTCCCGGGCTTCTTCAAAGGACAGGTTTTCTTCTGTCACATACTCCCTCATACGTTCCAGTCCGGTAAATGCGGCATGACCTTCGTTGCAATGATAGATATCTGCATCTATGCCCATGGCGCGCAACGCCCTTATACCTCCCACGCCCAACAGCAATTCCTGCTTGAGTCTGTTTTCCCAGTCACCGCCGTAAAGTTGGTGGGTGATGGGACGGTCTTCGGGCATGTTGTCTTCAAAATCGGTATCCAACAGGTATAATGCGGTTTTACCAATATCAACCCGCCATATCCTGGCATATACATTTCTTCCCGGGAATGCGATGCTGATGGTGGTCCAGTTGTCCTGGTTGTCACGCACCGGCATAACAGGTGTTTTTTGAAAATCAATCACTTCCCTGTCGCTAACCTGATCACCCTGTGCCGAAAGGAACTGACGGAAATAACCGTAACGGTACAACAGTCCCACCCCGGTCATGTGCACTCCCTTATCTGAGGATTCTTTCAGGTAATCTCCTGCCAGGATCCCCAGACCTCCGGAATAGATCTTCAGGGTCCAATCCAGACCGTATTCCATACTAAAGTATGCAATACGGGGGCCTTTCATTTCCTGACGTGCGTTCATGTATTCCCGGAAACGGGCTTCCACCAGGTCCAGTTGTTCCAGGAAGGCCTTGTTCTTTTCCAGGGCTTTGTATTTTTTATAGGGTATCTTATCCAGCAACACAATGGGATTCTTTTCCACCCGGCGCCAAAGATCCGGATCTATACCGGAAAAAAGCTTTCTGGCATCCTGGTTCCAGGACCACCATAAATTTTTGGACAATACTTCCAGGAAAAGCAATCGCTGGGGTAACTGTTTTTGAATGGTAACAGGAGACCATGTGGGTATGGCACTGATCAGATCCCTGTGGAGGGTAGAACACTCATCCCTTTTGACGGGAAAAGCACCCATGTTTTCAACTATTTTTTCCAGCGCAATGGCATAGGCCTTCCGGTAATACTTCAATTGGTTATCCCATAGGGCGATTGTAGAAACATCGCGCGCATTGTCTTTTACCTTCATGGCATCCCGGGGCGTCAGCAGACTCATTTTTCTTACCACGGCAGCCACGTCTTTCACAACGGATTCGTGGTTGTAGTCATCGCGGTGAATAATTTGAATGCCGGGATGATCCTTCTTGTACATTTTGTCTACCCACAATCCGAACCCGGCAAGGGAAGTGGTGACAGTAGGCACGTGGAAGGCAAGGCTTTCAAGCGGAGTGTATCCCCAGGGTTCGTAATAAGACGGGAAAATGGAAAGATCCAGACCAATGAGCAATTCGTAATATTTCTTGTCTATGAGTCCGTCATCCCCATTCAGGTAACAGGGAATAAAAAATACATTTACATGATTCTTTTCCGAGTTCCGCAAATTTTGCTCACGCAATACATTGAGCACCGGATCGTATTCCGGATCGTTAAGAATATGGGTAGTAAACGGATCGTCATAATTCTTCCTGGGTCCTTTATGATAAGCCGGGATCATAAGAAATGCCAGGATCTGGCGATCCGCAGATCCTCTTTCCCTGTCCAACATAGCCATTGCTTCCAGGAAAACGTCTATTCCTTTGTTTTTGTATTCATAGCGTCCGCTGATTCCCACTAAAAAGGCATCCGGATCCACTTCCCGGTGAAGCATGCTCCCTGCGATTTCCAGTAATTTATGCCTTCCCTCCATGCGGGTTTCTTCAAATTGTTCCTCTTTGGGTGTTATGCTGTTTTCAAAACCGTTGGGAGTCACTATGTCCACTTTCTTTTCCAGAAAATGGGCGCACTCCCGGGCTGTAATATCACTTACGGTAGTAAAGGCATCTGCATTGAAAGCAGCCGTCTTTTCCAGGGAATGTTTTGCTATGATATTGTATTCACGTGCTTTTTCAGCAGGATTGTACGTTTCCATATTATTGTACAGGGGAAGCATGTTTCCTGCAATGGAACGTCCAACGACCGTGGCATGGGTGGTAAAAGTGGTGGCAACCGGGATCTTCACGGATTTAAGGTACAACAGACCCATGCCTGTCATCCATTCATGGAACTGGGCTACACTCTTATGATGAGGAGCCAGGTTAAAGCGCACAAAACTTTCAATGACAATCCCGGATGCATACCCAAACAGGGCGGGTTCTATATAATCCCATTGTCCGCTGATGGAATCCAGTTTGTATTTTTTCCAGAATTCGGTAAAAATTTCGTCTTTTCTTGATATATAGGATGAGAAATCCACCAGTACGGCTATTGGATTTCCCGGTACATTCCAGCGTCCCACCCTTATCCTGAGTCCGTCCTGTGCGGCACGGTCCCTCCAGGAACGCAACAGCCGGGGATCTTCCAGGAACTCGGGGTTTTGTTTTGTTTCTCTCCATACATCAGGGCCTATCAGGATATGTCTGTTTTCCATTTCTTTTGACATATTCAACGCCTTGGTCGCAATTACGGTATGGATTCCTCCTACCTTATTGCAGACTTCCCAACTCACTTCAAACAAATAATCGGGACTAAGATTCAATTCACTCTTCATACTTTCTTTTTAGTAGTGCGCAGCGTAATATCGCTCAGCACGTTCATATAATTAATAAATGCCTCGTACGGGGTATCGTAGGGATTGAAATATTTATGTACGTCCCCGTCCGAAAAGAATTTGGTACACATGTAATAAAAATGGTCACTGGCCTGAAGCCTTCGGAAATCACGCTGTAAGTGCGTATCGTTGCTTTCCCTGACCTGGTTTTCAATTTTATACAAATTGACAAAAGCTTCCTTTTGCAATTCATTCCCCAACCAGGCGCTAATATCCCTTTCTTCGTCTGCCCAGGATATGGCATAAGGAACGTTCAAAGGTGCAATGGGCTGATGTTTTGCGGCAGCCTGGGTGGGAGTGAGCATTTCTATGCCTGAATGATTAAGAACCATACCGGGTAACGCTTTCAGGAAATCAAATATTCCGGAAGAAGTCTTTTGGTGTTCCCCAAAACTTTCGTAATCCATAAATATGTTCAGGATATCATCTTTTTCCAGGGCCCCGGCTATCCAGGATGCGTATTTTTCTGCAGTCAGGGGCCAGTCGCCCCAGTTCCTGTCCGAAAAACGAAAAGCAATGTCATCGCTAAGCCTGAAATTTCTAAGCAGCAATTTCAATTTGGGATTCAGAGCATTGACATAGAGGTAATTCGGACTTTTCCAACCCATAATGTGTCGCGCCCCTTCTGTCAACATGGTGCTGAACCCCATGCCCGACACCATTTCACCAATGGTGTCCGAGTATATCAGTTCCGTATTTCTGAATGCTGTAGGTTTTTGTCCAAAATATTTTTCCACTGCCTTTACGTGCATGGTCGTCTGATCCCTGAATTTTTTGGGAGAAATCATAGAAGAGAGGGAATGAGAGTACGTCTCGGCAAGAAATTCCACACACCCGGTCTTTGCCAACTCCCGGAAAGAGTCCAGGGCATGCGGAGCAAATTGCTCCATTTGTTCCAAGGCAATCCCGCTCACGGAAAATGCAATCCGGAAGGCACCGTCGTATTTTTTGATCAGTTCCAGCATCAACCGGTTGGCGGGTATATAGCACCGGTCAGCCACCCGTGACATGATAGTCTTATTGGCAAATTCATCAAAATAGTCGTGGTTTTTGCCTATGTCAAAGAACCGGTATTGACGTAACCTGTAAGGTTGATGCACCTGAAAGTACAAGCAGAGTGTCTTTTTCATATTATTGAATTTTTGATTTTTCCCGGGTGACAGATTCGTAAATATCCCTGACTTTGAGAGCGGCATTGTCCCATTTTAGGGCGTTTACCTCTTCCAGTCCGCACCGCACTGTCATGGCAGATAAGGCTGGATAGGTCAAAAGGCCGTATATGGCATCGGCCAGGGCATTGACATCCCAAAAATCTACTTTTATGGCATGGTGCAGCACCTCGGCAACCCCCGATTGCTTGGATATGATGGTGGGGACGTTTGCCCGCATGGCTTCCAGAGGGGATATCCCAAACGGTTCAGAAACCGATGGCATAACGTAGACATCTGAATATGCAAACATGTTTTTCACGTCTTCTCCCTTCAGGAACCCGGTAAAATGAAAGTTGGGGGAAATGCCTAATTTGGCTACACGCCGGATGGCGCGGTTGAACATGTCTCCGCTTCCTGCCATGACAAAACGGACATTCTTAGTTTTCTGAAGGACCTTGTATGCCGCCTCTATAAAATACTCAGGGCCTTTCTGGAAAGTGATCCTTCCCAGGAACGTGACTATTTTTTCCGGTACACCGCGGGTTATTTCACGGTGTTCGCGTGAACTGAAATCTACGGCATTGTGTACGGTGATGACTTTTTCCGGATCAATATGGTAACGGTTGATAATGGTATTTCGGGTCAGGTGGCTTACGGCAATTACCTTGTCCGCTGTTTCCATACCCTTTTTTTCCAGGTCGTATACCTGTGTATTTATGTTATCTCCCGAGCGGTCAAATTCAGTGGCATGCACGTGAATGACCAAAGGTTTGCCCGATACGCGTTTTGCGGCTATTCCTGCCATATAGGTGAGCCAGTCATGGGCATGAATCACGTCAAATTGATTTTGACGGGCAATGGCCGCAGCCACCAGGGAATACCTCATGACTTCTTCCATCAGGTTTTTCCCGTATTTGCCCGAGAACTTATACTTCTGTCCGAACGAGATCCTGAATTCATTCCATTCTTTTTCCCGTTCCAAATCCACTTTTTCTTCAAATTCATCGGGGCCCAGGTACGGAATCAGGTTGGAGGTTACTTTCAGGAATTGCACTTTGTCAAAGATATGGCGGGCTTCCTGTTTAGTATGAAAGGCAGCTACATCACTGGCATTGATAATACGTACGGCTGTCTCATCCTCATCTCCCGAGGCAGAGGGCATCACAAAAAGCACTTCCACCTGTTGCTTGGCCAGTCCCCGGGTAAGACCGTCACACGCAGTACCCAGTCCGCCGGCAATATGGGGCGGGAACTCCCATCCGAACATTAATACTTTCATACTTTTTTGTGTTTTTCTATGAGTTTGATTATTCGCAACAATTCGGCAACGCTGCGGGCATTGGATATGCATCCGTGGGGGCGGTGAGGCGGATTGCCGTCGTACAACTCGGCAATGGATCCCAAACCGTGCTCGGCAATGTCTTCTTCAAAAACACGAATCATATCCTGGGCACATGAAGCGAAGGATTTTCCGTGAATACGAAATTGTGCATCTATATAATGTCCCAGCAGCCATGGAAATACAGATCCCTGTTGGTAAGCCGTGTTCCTTTTTTGCGGATTTCCTTCGTAATGACCTTCAAAGAAAGGATTTTTGGGAGACAAGGTTCTGAGACCGCGTGTTGTAAGCAACTCTTTGGTGCAGATTTCCAATACGGTATTGATCTTTTCTTCATTTAGCAGTGTATAGGGCAAAGAGCAGGCTATTAACTGGTTGGGCCTTGTATAGGTGTTCTGCCCGTTCCGGTCCACAAAGTCTGCCAACTGAGAAAGCGATTCACACCAGAATGTAGGTAAAAAGTTTTCCCTGATCAATTCGGGAATATCCCTGAATTCATTTTCAAATTCCTTGTCACCGCTGTCCCGGGCAAGCTCCATGGCAAAACATACGGCATTGTACCACAGTGCACATACTTCTACATTGTAGCCGGCCCTGGGGGTAACCGGTTTGTCCTCCAGAACGGCATCCATCCAGGTAAGCGGTGTTCCTTCTTTTTCTGCCCAGATCAAGCCGTTGGGATGCATTTGTACTATTTGCGTACCGTTTTTGTAGTTACGCAATACTTCTTTTAAGAAAGTCCCGTAAGATCGCCACACAGACTTTTTATCACCTGTTGCATTCAGGTATTGCTGTAGTGTCCAGAACACCCATAAAGGTGCATCGGCCGTCCGGTACAGATTGTTTTTATCTGCTATAAGGGTGTCCAGAGCAGATGTAAATACTGTGTTATTCGCGTTTTCTGCAGCCAGTGTCAGTCCCGGCAAGGCCATGGCTGTGTCCCGGGGACATTTTCCCAACCAGGGATAGCCTGCTATCACATGGGTTTTTCCGTTTCTGTTTATAAGGAACTGGGAAGCCGATAGTTTCAGGCAATTTTTAAAGGAATCCCGGGAAGGCCTGTTCGCGATTTCGTTGGTAAATATTGTTTTCAGGCGTGAAGGATTGGCCGGAGCAAGTGAAGCGGAAAAGACAATGCTTTGCCCTTTGCGGATGGGACATTCAAAATATCCCGGAACAAAGAGATCTTCGTGATTTTCGTAACCCCGGACACTTTCATGCAGGTATTCAATGTTTTTGTACCAGTCCGGATACCTGACAAATTCATTTTGAACGTTCAGTTGCATATACAGACGGGGAAATCCCTGGTATAAACAGTAGCCCACTCCTTTTTCCACATTCGAGTGAAAGATGTCTGCTGCCAGATTGGCATGTGTCAATTCGTGGATATTGCGAAAAGCCAGAAAAGGCTTTAGTCTCAATGTGGTTGGTGAATGCGCTTCCAGGAGTGTATACCGGATAAGCAATTGTTCCTTGTTGTGCAAGAAAACAATTTCTTTGCGAAAGATCATGCCTCCTATCCTGTAAGTCAGGACGATGTTTTTATCTATCTCAAAGTCAATAATATATTTATGTCCGCGTGGTTCATATATTCCGGGATAGCGGTGAATGCCCAGGTTGAAAGCCTGGTTGTGCTGAATGAGCGTTTCATCCAGCGTAGACAAGAGAACGTAATTGCCTCCTCCCAGTTCGTCAATGGGAACGACAAACAATCCGTGATATTTCCGGGTATTGCATCCAACCAGCGTGGTGTTGAGTTATTGCATAACCTTGCAAGATACTAATTTATTCTCTATTAAATACCATTGCAGTACGTGCCGGAAGGTACAGGAAAAGGACGTTGGTGCCTCTCTGAGGAAGTGTCAGATGGGCCGTTTCTTTTTCATTCCTTCCATATCCTCCGTACAAAGGATCATCCGTATCCAGTATGCAGCGGTAAGTACCGGAATCCACTTCCATGCCGTAATCTTTGTATGATCTGTCAGGACTCAGGTTGAAAACAAAAAGTAACCGTCCCCGTTCAAAGGCCAGCACCTGTGACCCGATATCCTGTACTACAGGACGCGGGGCATTACTGTACAAATTCTGTGCCCCGGACAAATGTATCATATCCCGGTCAAAAAGCTCAAGTTGTCCGTAACGCAGGAATCCGTCATCTGCCAAAGACCATTGCCTGCGGGCATAATGATAGCTCCATCCGTTACCTTCCCTGGGAAAATCTATCCATTCGGGATGTCCGAATTCGTTACCCATGAAGTTGAGGTATCCATCCCCTGCCGTAGCCAGGGAAAGCAGGCGGATGATCTTGTGCAGTGCCATTCCCCTGTCCACAACCAGGGATTGTATGTCTTTGCTCATAGATGTGTACATTTCCTTATCTATAAGCCTGAAGATTATGGTTTTATCTCCCACTAACGCCTGGTCGTGGCATTCTGCATAGGAAATGGTATGTTCGTCCCTGCGTTTATTGGTAAGTTCGTAAAAAATGTCTCCTACATGCCAGTCTTCGTCTTTGACTTCCTTTATCCATTTGATCCAGTGATCCGCGACCCCCATGCTCATGCGAAAATCAAAACCCATGCCTCCTTTTTCAAACGGATAAGCCAGGGTAGGCATACCGCTCACGTCTTCGGCTACGGTGATGGCATCGGGATTGCAATCATGTATCAGCTTATTGGCCAGACCCAGATAAGTGATGGCATCTTCGTCCTGGTTCCCGTCAAAGTAATGTCCGTATTCGGTAAATGCCCTTCCCAGTCCGTGATCGTAATACATCATGGAGGTAACCCCGTCAAAACGGAACCCGTCCAGGTGGTATTCTTCCAGCCAGTATTTCACATTGGATAGAAGAAAATGCATGACGGATCCTTTTCCGTAATCAAAACAGCGGGAAGACCATAAAGTATGTTCTCCGCGCGGACCGGCATGGAAATAAAGATCATAGGTCCCGTCAAAACGGCTGAGTCCCTCTATTTCATTTTTTACGGCATGTGAATGTACAAGATCCAGTATGACAGCAATGCCCAATTCATGCGCCCGGTCTATCAGTTTTTTTAATCCTTCCGGAGTGCCAAACCGGGAACTCACCGCATAAAAGTTGGAAACCTGGTATCCGAAAGAACCGTAATAGGGATGTTCCTGAATGGCCATCAGCTGCAAGGTGTTGTATCCCAGGCGTGCGATCCGGGGTAAAACCTTTTTCCGGAACCAGTCAAAATCCGCTACAGCGTGTTCCTCTCCACTCATGCCAATATGTGCTTCGTATATGAGGGGATTTTTCACCCGGGGCGGATTCTCGTGTTTCCATCTATAAGGAACGCGGGGATGCCACACCTGGGCACTGAATATCTTGGTTTCAGGATCCTGGACACAACGGCGGGCATATGCAGGGAGTCTTTCACCCGCTCCGCCGGGCCATTCTATGAGCCATTTATACAGCTGACCGTGTTGCAAGGTTTCTCCCGGAAGTTCCAGCTCCCAGTTTCCCATGCCAACCGGTCTGAAGGCGTAATCCGGATCTCTTTTCCATCCGTTGCATTCTCCTACCAGGTATATTGCCCCGGCATTGGGAGCCCATTCACGGCAAATCCATTTTCCGCGTATTTTGTGAAGCCCGTAATAGAGGTGATTGTTAAAAACACCGCAGAACCGCTCTTGGGAACCTTGCAATTCCAGCGCTTTTTGCAGACGCATCTGATGCCGGCGCCAAATAACGGGTTTAAATGGTTTCAGGTACGGGTCCTGTTCCCATATTTCCAAATTTTCCATCGTTAAAAATTATAACGCAACATACAATTCAGTCGCCATGTGTATCCTTTCTTGCCGTCATGATCTTTCCGGTCACCGTATACAGCTTCAATACCCAGCATCCCGTGCTGATAGACATTCCAGAAAGTATTAATGGCAGCATAATTGGTTTTCCGGTAGAAATAATCCGGGGCATTTTCATAAGGTTCTACATGAACTGCCGAATAGACCAGGCCGGTAAAACATTTTTCATTCCAGTGGTGTTCCCAGGCTGCATAATACCCTAAAGCACGAATCTTATCTAAATTACCCTGACCATTTATAAAAACATCATATCCCAAACCGCCCAGGTCCTGGATATAATGCCCTATGCCGGCTCCCCCGGTTGCCTGGAACATGAGCACATCCCGTTGGGTAAGGTTCATATGGCCGGACACGGCAAGTCCGTACCCTCTTTGTTTCTCCATAAAACGCAACACTCCGGCCAATTGCATATGCCACTTAGGCCTGTCGTAACCCGCTGAAAGTATGAGGTCGGGGAAATGTTGCCCCATGATTTGCACATCCTCCAAAACCATATTTTCAGGGACATCCAGCATGGTGATTTCCGGATCTTCCAGGGATGCAAAAAACCTGAATCCGTTGTTCCACATCCAGCCGTACCTTATTTGTGGCTGTCGCAGCCCGTTCAAACCCGACGGACCTTCTCCGTCAACAGTAGCCGGGGAAGCTTTCAGATCCATGATATTGCTCCAGGTCTGCCCAATCAAAAAATGCTTTACAGACAAGTAAGCATGTTTCATGGAAAAAGTGTTTCCCTGAGCTGAAAAACCTCCTTCAATATAAGCCTGTACTTTCCCCAAACGGGTATCTCCTATGAGTTGAAAAAAGATCCTGGAATTACTGGCATCCAGACTGAACCGCCCACTTCGCAAGGAAGAATGGTCCCTAGGTATCAAAGCGGTGATCAGATCCCTGGAAAGAAAGCCGGTCCCGTCGTAGTAAGCGTAACAGGAAACATACCCTCCCATTCCAAATAAATAATTCCCGGTACTGTCAATCATCACAAAACGCGGAGGTGAAGGATCGTGAAACACTTGGGAAGCAGATTCTTTGAGCAGGTTTATAAGCGGATGCGAAAGGGTATCGGTTTTCGATAGTTTCAAACGAGTTTGACCCTCCAACGGCTGAAAGGCCGCTACAAGCATCAGTATTGTTGCCGGGATCAGCAAACGTATGTTATTCTTTTTCATGAGAATCGAGCGCTTTTTCAGCATCTTCCTGAACCTGATGTAAATAATCCTTGCAAAAAGCAACCAGTTCCAGGGCCCTTTTAACTTTTGCCCCTATCACACCCAGATCCGCATCCGGTTGCTCCAAAGATGTTACCAGGGTATCCAATTCTTCCCTTGCCTGTTCGTAATTCAGCTCTGTTTTCTTTTTCATATAGAATTATTGTTCAACGTTTTCCACCATGGCATCAAAAGCTCCTCTTCTTACTACAGTATGCACTTTGTCACCGGGTTTGAGCGTGGCAGCGTCCTTTATGGTTTTGCCCCCACACATTGTCAGGGAATAGCCTCTCTCCAGCAATGTCAGCGGATTGTTCTTACGTATGCGTTGTTCCAGGATTTCCAGCTTGTGGGCGTGTTGCTGAATAAGCCACCTGACGGCACCTTTTATGTCTTTCAACACATGCTCCAGATCTTGTTTTTCCCTGCTTATCCGGTTATATACGGCCCGTTCCAGCCTATGGGACAATTGGATCAGACTGTCTTCTTCCTGTTCCAGCAAACTTGCCAGAAAATCAGCCACGGCCGTAGGTGTTTTGAGTGACATGGCGGCCACCCTGTCTGCTATATGTGTATCTCTCTGGTGGCCAATACCGGTTATTACCGGAATGGGAAACTGGGCTATATGTGCAGCCAGGTCGTAATTGTCGTAACAATGCAGGTCTGCAACGGCACCTCCTCCGCGAATCATGATGAGCAAATCAAAAGGAATTGCCGTATCGGCCACCTGTTCCATGGCTTTTATGATACTTCCCGGGGCTTCGCTCCCCTGCATAAGAGCCGGGAACAACGCTACCAGGAAGCCAAAACGGGAAGCCCCCAGGTGATTGGTAAAGTCCTGGTATCCGGCAGCAGCCGGAGAAGAAATTACAGCAAGACGCAAGGGTATGCGGGGAAAGGGCAACTCCCTGTTCATGTTCAGGATCCCTTCACGTTCCAATCGTTCCAGCGTTTTTCTTCTTTCCAGCTCCAACCCTCCCAGGGTGAAGGAAGGATCAATATCACTCACTACCAGGCTCAGTCCGTATAGCGCATGAAACCGGGGCTCCACACACAGCAGCACCTGTAACCCTGCACGAAGTTCCATGCCGGCAGTAGTTCTGAAAAAAGGTTCCAGCATGGAAAAGACACCGGCCCAGATGACTGCCTGGGCTTTAGCCAGCAGCCTGTCTGTCCGGGGTTCTTTCTGCACCAGTTCCAAATGACAATGACCGTTGCGCACATCCAAACGGTTAATTTCTGCGCGTACCCAGCAGGGTTCTTCAAAAGCCTCATTAACAGCGCATTCCAGCCGCTTTTGCAAATCAATCAAATCCAACCTCTCCATGTTACAAATTTACGTTAAAATCTCAGAAAAACATTACCTTAGCTTCATGGAAATTAATCAGGCCACATTTCTGGGAAGCTTCACAAAAACCGAAGAACCTGTGGAAAACGCGCCCATTGAATTTGCTTTTATTGGCAGGTCCAACGTGGGTAAGTCTTCCCTTATAAACATGTTGTGCAGAACAAAAGGACTGGCACATACTTCTTCCACACCGGGCAAAACACAATGCATCAACAAATTTCTTGTTAACGGAAAATGGATCATAACCGACCTCCCGGGATACGGATTTGCCAAAATTTCCAAAACGCTCAGAGCCCGAATGGAAGTCATGGTCCAAAATTACATACTCCGCACACCGCAAATGGTCCTGTTGTTTGTACTATTGGATTGCAGGCATCCGTTACAACAAATCGATCTGGAATTTCTTTTAAAACTCGGGTCCTGGCAAATACCTTTTGCCTTGGTACTTACCAAAGCAGATAAATTATCCGCGACAGCTCTGCAAAAACAAGTGGATTTGTTTAAAGAATCTCTATCCCCTTACTGGGAGCCACTTCCCCCATTATTTACCGTATCATCAAAAACAGCTTCCGGCAGAAAAGAACTTCTGGAATATATATTTCTTATTATCTTTGCCCCATCTAACCTAAGGGACAATGGATCATCTGCATTTATTTAAAATTTTCTCCTGCCGCGGATCCCGATATCTTGCCGAACGTATTGCTTCTCACCTGGGTATGCCCCTGGGACTGTCATCGGTAACGGTGTTCAGCGATGGAGAATTTCAACCGGCCTTTGACGAAAGCGTAAGGGGTTCCACCGTTTTTATCATTCAATCCACTTTTCCCCCGGTCGATAACCTCTTTGAACTTTTACTGACCATCGATGCCGCAAAAAGGGCCTCGGCTTACAAAGTGATTGCCGTAATACCGTATTTCGGCTGGGCAAGACAGGACCGCAAGGACAGACCGAGGGTCTCAATAGGAGCCAAGATGGTTGCTAACCTGCTGGAAGCTGCAGGCTGCGACAGGGTTATGACCATGGACCTGCACGCAGACCAGATTCAGGGATTTTTTGATTTCCCCGTAGATCATGTGTATTCAAGTTCAGTTTTTGTGCCATACATTAAAAACCTGAACCTTGAAAATCTTTCTGTGGCAGCTCCCGATATGGGAGGCGCCAAAAGAGCCAATGCCTATTCACGTAAACTGGAATGTCCGCTGATCATATGTCATAAATCCCGTGAAAAAGCAAACGTCGTGGGAAGTATGACCGCCATAGGGGATGTGAAAGACAGGAATATCATTATCCTGGACGATATGATAGATACTGCCGGCACGATCGCAAGGGCTTCGGATATGATGATGTCCAAGGGAGCTCGCAGCGTAAGAGCCATGGCCACTCATCCCGTTCTTTCCGGACTGGCATACAACACAATAGCCAATTCTGCACTGGAAGAAGTCATTGTAACCGATACCATTCCTTTATGTTCGGATCCCGATGTAGATAAAAGCAAAATCAAAGTGTTGTCCATAGCACGCGAATTTGCCGATATTATCAACAAAGTTTATAATTACCAGTCAATAAGCAGTAAATTCACACTGTAATGAAAACGTCAGAAGAAATTTACAGGATTCTGACCCACGGGATCAGGCAATTTTTTCATGAAGCCGGCAAAGAACGCGCGGTGGTGGGCATATCGGGAGGCCTTGACTCTGCTGTTGTGGCCTGCCTGGCCCAGGATGCGCTGGGAAAAGAAAATGTTCACGGACTGATGATGCCCGGGCCCTATTCTACCGTTCATTCCCTTACAGATGCGTTGAAATTGTGCACGCTTAACGAGATCGCTTATAACATAATACCCATAGACCCCATATTTCACAAATTTGTACGTGAATTGGCTCCGGTATTTGAACACGCACCGCACGATGTAACCGAGGAAAACATTCAGGCCCGGATCCGGGCTGTCCTTCTTATGGCCTATTCCAATAAAAAGGATCATCTGGTACTAAACACAAGCAATAAAAGCGAACTGGCCATGGGTTACGGAACATTGTACGGAGATCTGGTCGGAGCCCTGATGGTCATTGGGGATATATACAAGACAGATGTCTATGATCTGGCTGACTATCTGAACAGGAACGGGGAGCGTATACCCGCCCATACCATAAAAAAAGAACCATCTGCCGAGTTGCATATTGACCAGAAAGACAGTGACAGTATGCCCGAGTACGAAGAATTGGACCCCATTCTCTACGGACTGATTGAGGAAGGCCGTTCTGCCGATGACTCTGCTCTTGGCGGCGGAGGAAAAGAAAAAGCAGCCTGGGTTGCCCAAAAGATAAAGCAAACTGCTTACAAAGGGCATCAGTTACCTCCGCTTCTGGTGGTCACGGATCATCCCTTGCTCCCTGAATACAAGTGCTTAAGGTATCACTCATGACGGTTTTCCTGCTAACTCTCATTTTACTGGCCCTTGGGATCACAGGTATGAGCATTGCCCTGATCATTAGTAAAGAAAGAAGATTTCCGGACTCTTCCATAGGCAGGAATAAAAACATGAAAAACCGGGGAATAATGTGTCCTAACCAGGAAGAACGAATCCTTTTGAAAAATAACAAAAATGAGCATTGTTGCGATTGTAGGCAGGCCTAATGTGGGAAAATCCACTTTATTTAACAGACTGGTGGGAAAACGCCAGGCCATTGTGGATCAGACTGCGGGCGTAACCCGTGACCGCCATTACGGCAAAACAGACTGGAACGGAAGGGAGTTCTCTGTAATTGACACAGGCGGTTATGCTGAAAATACAGACGATATCTTTGAAGAACAGATTCGTAAACAAGTAATCCTTGCTATAGAAGAATCGGACGCCGTGATCTTTGTAGTTGATGTTCAGACCGGCATAACCGATTACGACCAGAGCATTGCCCGGATACTCAGAAAAGGGGACAAACCGGTAATTGTAGCCGTGAACAAAGTGGATCACGGGGGAAAAATATACGACACCTTTGAATTTCATGCCCTGGGACTGGGAGAGCCTGTCTCCATAGCCGCTGTCAGCGGAAGCGGTACGGGAGATCTTTTGGACAAAGTGCTGGAAGTGCTTCCACAGAATCAATCTTCAGAGGAAGAACACGAAATACCGCATATTGCCATTGTAGGCAGACCGAATGTGGGAAAATCATCCCTGACCAATGCTTTTCTAGGGGAAGAAAGAAATATTGTTACACCGCTGGCCGGGACAACCCGGGACGCAATTACAACACGGTACAATAAATTCGGACATGATTTCATGCTGGTTGACACAGCCGGCCTGAGAAAAAAAACCAAGACAAAGGAAGACTTGGAATTTTACTCTTCCATGAGAGCCGTAAGGGCCATTGAATATTCAGACGTATGCATTCTTATGCTTGATGCCACGCTGGGAGTAGAATCCCAGGACATGAACATCTTTCAGCTTATCATCCGGAATAAGAAAGGATGCGTTATCGTAGTCAACAAATGGGATCTGGTTGAAAAAGAGACGAACACGTTGAAGGAATATGAAAGAAACATCCGGGAACGCCTGGCGCCTTTCAATGATGTTCCCGTTATTTTTTCATCTGTGGTTAAAAAACAACGGATACTGAACGTGCTGGATGCCGCGGCCAAAGTATTTGAAAACAGATCCCGGCGAATCCCTACTTCACGGCTTAATGAAGTGATGCTGCCCGAAATTGACAATTATCCGCCGCCTGCATACAAGGGCAAATTTGTCAAGATCAAATACGTGACGCAATTGCCTACAGCATGCCCTTCGTTTGCGTTTTTCTGTAATTTGCCTCAATACGTAAGAGAAAATTACAAGCGATTCCTGGAAAACAAACTCAGATCTCATTTTGATTTTTCCGGGACCCCTGTACAAATTTTCATGAGACAGAAATAATTCAGTCTTTTTCTATACGAATTTGCTGAATCTGATGGGTTTCCCGTTGTGACTTTACAAAAAGTGTCACCCGGAAACGTTCGCCTCCGGCAATAAGATTGCCAATGCAATAACGCATAGGGAGGGAACCGCTCATATGAACAATTGAAAATGATTTGGGAGTGTACCTTTCGTAGAAATTTTTCATCAACTGTCTGGCCTGACTGAGACTGCATACACCTGCACTACCCAGAACATCCACTTCCATATCCTCGGCAAACCAGCGGGCAAATACATCAGCATCCCCGCTCTTAAGGTCATCACCTATGGAAGTAAACAGGACTTTGGATTCGTTATCCTGTGAATACGCCGTAGAAGGAATGATCGCGTAAAAACATGCCAGCAACAGGGATAAGATTGTCTTCCTCATCATAACAATAACTTAAATCAAAGGCAAGTTACACATAATTTCTTACTTTTGCCCAATGAATATGGTGTTGCTTTGCATCGGCAAAACTCAGGAAAAGTACCTGCTTGAAGGCATTCGGGATTATGAAAAACGTTTGGTTCACTACATTCGTTTTACACGTCTGGAATTGCCCGATGTAAAGAACACTTCTTCATTATCCTGCCACCAGATCAAAGAGAAAGAAGGTCGTTTGCTGTTGAAGAACATAAAACCGGGAGACCATCTGGTTCTTTTTGATGAGAAGGGCAGCACCTATACATCCAAGCAAATGTCGTTCCAAATTGAACAACATATACAAAAAGGGACACGCACACTTGTTTTTGCCCTGGGAGGGCCTTATGGTTTTTCTGAACAGGTAAGGGACCGGGCACAGGAAACCTGGTCATTGTCCTCTTTGACCTTTCCGCACCAACTGGTACGTTTATTGTGCATGGAACAGTTTTACAGATGTTTTACCATCATTAAGGGAGAAGCCTACCACCACCAATGAAGATACCGACATTACCGGAAAAAATACGGAAGAGAAAATTTCTCATACCACTGATAATTGCAGTGATATGCCTGGTTTTGTCTTTTTTTGAATTGACTTCTCATAACCGTCGTATGATGCGGTTGGTTAATGTGGAAAAAGTAATTCACCGCAAACAAAACGTTGTTGAGGAAGTTGCTTTAAGAGAACTGGAAAAGGAAGCGGTATCCGATCTTTCAGGAGAAGATGTGGATCAGGACATGGTCGTATACAAATATTACCGTGACAGTCTCATTTCATGGATCAACACCTTCCCCATTATAAACGACAGCTACAGCCCCGGGGCCATGTTTCCCAATTTTTCTTTTTTTTCCAGGAATACCAGCATGCACCAGCCGTTGTCGGGAGTGGATCAAAAAGAACAGTATCTGAATCTGGGAAGTGCCTGGTACGTGGTAAGGGCTTACACCAAAGAAGATGTAACCATCATTACGGGAATCCTGATCCGGACCGATTACCCGTTCAGTAACAATTTTGTGGAATCCCGCGTTAACAGGTCCCTGGGATTACCCGCTCATTGTTCCATAGTTCCCTTAAACCTGGATGAAGGATTTATTGTTTTTGGAAAGGACGACGGTGTTCTATTTACCATCCTGAGCGATACTTCCATGCAATCCTATTCAGAAGGGGTTATCCTCAGATGGTTTGCCATAGCACTCCTTTTACTTGCCATGCTTATGTTTTATATCCGGAACAGGCAGGTGGTATTTGCCATGGCCCTGATAGCCGGTCTGTGCATGTTGCGTTTTCTGACCTATGTGTATTCGTCATACCTCCAACTGGATATCCTTTTCTTTTCACCCCTTCTTTTTGCCGGTGGCCCCCTGGAAAATTCGCTGGCGGCCATGATCCTGAATACCGTTTGCGTGTTTATTGGAGCCTGGGCCGTTTACCTGTCCCGGGTAGATCTGGATAGCATAAGACAACATTTGAAAAAGCCGTTCCGGTTCCTGACAGACTGTCTTATTATGACGTTTGCTTTAGGGGTTTTATGGCTTATCCATCATACCCTGAAGGCCATCACCATGGACTCCAACATAGTTCTGGAACTCTTTAAAGTGGATGAGATTTCCGGTTACACCATAGTGGCCTATGTGGTAATGGCTTTGCTTTTTCTTTCCCTTTTCCTGATAATCCGTACGCTGTTGTTCGTAAACAAGTTTTCCGAAAAGTCTTTTTTTGCAGGAAACCGGTTCACCTACCTGTTCGTTTTTTCGGCTGCTTTATACACCTTGTTGACGGTCAGCTTTTACGGAAAAGAAAAAGAGTTGAACCTGTACAAAGTATGGACACAAAAAATGTCCATTGAAAGGGATCTGGAACTGGAAATGCAACTCAGAAGAGTGGAAGAACGCATTGCCATAGATCCCATTTTATCGGTTATGATTCAAATGGAGCAAGATCACGATCTGATCTTGTCCCGAATAAGGGAAACGTATTTTCAGGATTTTCTGCAGAAGTACCAGATTCAGATAACCATCTGTGAACCAGGGGATGTGCTTATTGTGGCCGGATTACCCCGTCCCGTTTCCTGTTACCAGTTTTTTCATAGCGAATTATTACGTAACGGAACACCTCTTGCAGAAAATTCCAAATTTTACAATATAGATAATAAACTGGGCAATATCAGTTATATAGGTGTTTTCACCTATTACAGCTACAGTGGATCCCAGGATCTTTATATTGAACTGGATTCACGATATATAAAAGACGCCCTGGGATATCCTTCGTTGTTATCCGACCGGTCGCAACTGGACCGTTTTAAATTACCCTATGACCATTCGTACGCCAAATATATTGACAACAGACTGGTTTCAAACAGCGGAAAATACGTTTACGCCAGCAAACTTTTGGAACCACCTCTGGACGGATTCAGTTCCCGTAAGGAAGGGCGGAGTTTTCATTTTATGTATAAAACCGGAAATAAGGTACTTGTCATCTCAAGACCCTTACGTACTCCCGTTCCTTACCTGGTATCCCTGTCCTACTTGTTCCTTTTTTACGGAATGCTCTTTGCCCTGGCCCTGGGCTTAATGAAAGAAAACGATCTGAGCATTAATCTGCCCAGAAATTCTTTCCGTCGCAAAATCACTTTTTTACTGGTAGGATTACTGGTTGTAGCTCTTGTACTCATGGCCGTCGGCAGTATAGGGTTCGGTCTGAAACTCTATGAAGAAACAAACAGCCGGCAAATGCAGGATCAGATGGATGCAGCAAGAGCCTCCCTGGAAGAATATATCAGATTTGCCGACAGGACCCCGGATCCTATGGAAAACGTGGTTGAATTGATGAATACGATTAACCGTCTTTCTTCCAACGTACAAATCCATGTCAACCTGTATGATCCTCATGGAAGACTTATGCGTTCTTCCCAACCCGAGATCTTTGAACGGCATCTTTTGGGTGCACGAATGAATTGGGAGGCTTTTAGGGAAATGTACCTGGAAGAAAAACCACAATTCATTCAAAAGGAACACATTGGATCTCTCATCTATTTTTCTATGTATGCCCCGTTGTATAATACGCACGGAGATTTGGTGGCATATATCAACATCCCTTACCTTTCCGGCCAGACAGATGTTACCAAGGATACCTCTTCAATTGTGGCGGCAGTTATCAACCTGTACCTGCTTTTATTGTTGGGAGCGGTTTTTGTCAGTTTCACATTTTCCAACCAGATCACCAGACCTCTGGCAGAACTGGAAGAAAAGATCAGCCGTCTGGATGTAACCCGTCAACCCGAGCATATTCATTACAATTCCGACGATGAATTGGGGGTCTTGGTCAATGCCTACAACAAAATGGCAGATGATCTGAATGAAAGCACCAAACGGCTGGCACAATCTGAACGTGAACAGGCCTGGAGGGAAATGGCACGTCAGATAGCACATGAGATCAAGAATCCGCTTACTCCCATGCGTTTGAGCATACAGCATTTGATCCGGCTGAAACAGGAAGGTTCTCCAAAATGGCTGGAACATTTTGATAAGATAGTGGCTTCCCTGCTGGAACAGATAGACATATTATCCAATGCAGCTTCAGAGTTTTCCAATTTTTCACGTTTCAATACAGAAGACCCTGTAGAAGTAGATCTGAATGCATTGATCAAAGAACAAATGATCCTGTTCTCTACTTTTGAAAACATCAGGATCCACTTTGAATCAAACGTCCGTCAGGCCCCGGTTAAAGTAAGACGTACACAATGGGTCAGTGTGCTGGTTAATTTATTGTCGAATGCTGTTCAATCCGTTCAGGAACAGGCAATCGGGGTGATCAGCGTTCAACTGAAAGACGAGGGTGAAACCTACCTTATAAGCGTTGCCGATAACGGATCCGGAGTCTCTCCTGAAAATCATCACAAGTTGTTCAAACCCAATTTTACCACCAAGAGCAAAGGCACCGGACTGGGTCTGGCTATTTGCCGCGGCATTGTGGAACAATACAGGGGTGAGATATTCTATACTTCATCCGAATGGGGAGGAGCCTGTTTTAATGTGAGGATCCCAAAACAGCCTGTTATTTGAACAATGGATCGGCGTATGCCTTCACATCTTCTTCTTGAATCATTTCCCGGGAAAGAATAATCAAACGCTCAATAACATTTCTCAGTTCACGTACGTTTCCGGTCCAGCTTAGTTTCTGAAGTTCTTCAACGGCACGGGGAGAGATCGTTCTTTTTGACATACCGTACTCGGCGCAAATCTGCTCCAGGAAATATTCAGACAACAAGGGAATGTCTTCTTTGCGTTCGGACAGCGGAGGCACATGGATAATAATCACACTCAGCCTGTGGTACAAGTCTTCCCGGAATGTTCCTTTGCCAATCTCTTCTACCAGGTCTTTATTGGTAGCAGCTATTACCCTGACACTTACATTTATATCCTTGTCCGAGCCCACCCGCGTGATTTTATTTTCCTGCAATACGCGTAAAACTTTAGCCTGGGCGGCCAATGACATATCCCCTATCTCGTCCAGGAACAAGGTTCCTCCATCTGCCTGTTCAAATTTTCCTTTGTGTTGCCTAATAGCAGAGGTGAACGATCCTTTTTCGTGTCCAAACAGCTCGCTTTCAATGAGTTCCCCGGGTATGGCTGCGCAATTGACTTCAATAAAAGGCATTTTGGAGCGTGTACTTTTTTCATGCAGCCAGCGCGCCACCAGTTCTTTGCCGGTTCCGTTGGATCCGGTTATCAGAACACGTGCATCCGTAGTTGCCACCTTATCAATAATATCCCATATACGGGTGATGGCTGGAGACTGACCAATGAGCGGCGGAACGTTGGTGTCTTTCTTTTTAAGTTTCTTGTTTTCCTGTACCAATGAGGTTTTGTCGTTGGCATTTCGCAAAGTGATAAGGATGCGGTTCAGGTCCAGCGGTTTTTCAATAAAATCGTAGGCGCCTTTTTTAATACACTCCACCGCTGTATCGATATTGCCGTGACCGGAAATCATGATAACCGGGGCATCCAGATCCATTTCCTGGATTTTTTCCAATACTTCAATGCCGTCTATACCCGGCATTTTTATGTCACAAAAAACCGTATCTATCTGCACTTTTCCCTGCTCCAGAACAGATAGTGCCTGTTCTCCGTTTTCTGCAAGCACCACCTGATGATCTTCGTACTCCAGAATTTCTTTCAGGGTATTCCTTATACTTTTCTCATCATCAACGATTAAAATTCTCATACAGCCTTCTTATATCGGGTACAAAGATAGTGGGAATTTCAGAAATAGGAGATTTTCATTTACATTTGGGTCACATTATGAAGAAGATCATCATTGCTATAGACGGCCATTCTTCTACGGGAAAAAGCACATTCGCCAAAGCCATTGCCGGGGTAATGGATTATACATACCTGGACTCCGGAGCCTTGTACAGGGCAGTAACTTTATACGCACTGGACCAGGGATGGATAGATCCCCATGGAAAACCAAATGTTCAGGCCATTATTGAACATCTTAAAGATATCCGGCTAACCTTTAAAAAAGACCCTGTAACGGGTCAGAACTGCACGTATATGAACGGGGAAGATGTAGAAGATCGCATACGCAGCATGATAGTATCGCACCATGTAAGTCCCGTATCCGAGATTCCGCTTGTCCGTGATTTTGTGGACTTACAGCTTAGAAAATGGGGCGAGAAAAAAGGAATCGTCATGGACGGAAGGGATATTGGCACAGCCGTTTTTCCACAAGCCGAGTTAAAGATTTTCATGACCGCTCCGGCGGAGATTCGTGCCAACCGCAGATTGCGGGAATTGCAGGAAAAAGGGATGGATGCCACATTTTCCCAGGTACTGGCCAATGTGCGTGAGCGGGACTACCTGGACTCTCACCGGAAAACGCACCCGCTGGTAAAAGCACCGGATGCCTTATTGCTGGACAACGGTCAGATGACTGTAGAAGAACAGATGGCCTGGTTTAAGAAAATCATGGAGGAAAAATGGGATATCAGGTTGAAATAGATAAAAAGTCCGGTTTTTGTTCCGGAGTCATCCGTGCAATAAAATGTGCCGAACAAGCCCTGAATGAAAAGAAAACAGTTTTTTCACTGGGAGCCATAGTGCATAACAATGAAGAACTGCAACGCTTGGAAACCAAAGGATTAAAAGTGATCCGCCGGGAAGACATGAACCATCTCCCGGAGGGTTCAACCGTATTGATCAGGGCACACGGAGAACCGCCGCATACTTATGAAATGGCCCGTTTCAATAAAATTGCCCTGTTGGAATGTACCTGTCCTGTAGTATTGCAATTGCAGAAAAAAATATTGAAAGAACACCACAGGATCAAACCTTTGGGAGGACAGATCCTGATATTCGGGAAAAAAGGACATGCAGAAGTGGTGGGATTGCTGGGACAGGTTGCCGAGGATGCCATAGTGATTGAAACGTTAAAAGATTTAGAGCTGGTCGTTTTTTCAGGCGGCCCCGTATCCCTTTTTTCACAAACAACCAAGAATCCGGGAGAATATAAGAAGACGGCGGAAAAATTACGCCTTTTAATGGAGGAAAAAGGAATTGATCCGCAAATGTTGAAAATTTTTAACACCATATGTGCCCAGGTTGACGGCCGGCAGGAAAAACTCACACATTTTGCCAGAGGCAAATCCCTGATACTCTTTGTGGCAGGAAAAGAAAGTTCAAACGGGAAAGTCCTTTTCCGGATCTGTAAAGAAGCCAATCCCCGCAGTTATTCTATAGAGAACCCGGGTAATATTGATCCCTCATGGTTCAGACCGGGAGATACCGTGGGAGTTTGCGGTGCAACTTCTACGCCTTACTGGCTTATGGAACAGGTGGCGGAAAAAGTGCGGAGTCTGTAATGGATACTTATGCCGACATACTATTTCCCCTTGCCCTGGAAAACCCTCTTACATACAGAATACCCGGGAATCTGGAAAGCGAAATAATTATTGGCAAGCAAGTCAAAGCTCCCGTAGGCAGGAAAATTTATACGGGTGTTGTATGGCACATACACCAAGACAGAACCCATCCTGTATCCGGGCAAACCTACAAAGAAATTGAAGGGATGGAAAAATCGCTGCCTGTTATCCCGGAGAAAACATTAAAATTTTGGGAATGGGTAGGTCGTTATTATATGTGTCCCCCGGGGACTGTCGCCAAAACATCATTGAGTTTATGGAAATTTAAAAGGCGCAATTCATTTACCGGGGAACCGTCTTTCATACAAAGCGAAGTCGGCAAACCGCTATATGTCAACGGAACAGGAAGAATGGATTTTTACAGGGAACACCTGCAGAAAATCATTTTGGCAGGCGGACAATGCCTGGTTTTGGGACCGGACAGGGTTACTTGTGACAAATTGTATGAAGCGTTGTTGCCTTCTTTTGGAGAAAAAATGCTTTGTTTTCATTCCAAAAGAACTCAGAAAGAACAGAGCCATGCACAAAAAGAGCTTTACGCAGGAAATCCGTGTATTGTCTGTGGAATGCACCATGCCCTTTTCCTCCCCTTTACACGTTTGGGTATGATCGTGGTAGATATGGAGGAACATCCCGGTCATAAAAAACAAGATCCCGCGCCGTATATTCATGCCAGGGATACAGCCCTTATGATGGGACAGATGTTCCGGGCACAGGTTGTTTTGGGATCTGTTGTGCCGTCTCTTGAAACATATTACAACCTGGTAAAAGGGAAATTTGAACACATTAATGCAATGCCCCAAATGCATTTTCCCAGCAAGTACCTGAATCTGATTGATACACTCAAAAGCCAACGTACGGCAAGAGAGGCCGGGGAAGTAATTGCCGGTGGTAAAGAAGTACTTTTTGTAGAATGTGATCCGGATTACCTGGAAGATGCTCCCGGGGATCCCGGGATGAAAGTATGCAGACCGTACCAAATGCATCATTTCATTGATGACAAAACGGGAATGATCGGTTTTTTGCATACAGAAAAGCTTTTATCCAGAAAGCATTTCCGGGCTACCGAACAGGCTCTTCAATTCACAGTTCATGCGTTGATCCTGGCGGCTGCACAAAAACCTCCAATTCCTCTGTTCCTGCAAACCTCAGACATGAATCACCCTTTCTACCAATGGATTAAGGAAGGAGATCTTTCTGCTCCTTTATCACTGTTGCTGGGTGAAAGGATCCGTTACGGCTATCCGCCTTACACGCGTATGATAACTGTAACGGTATCCCATTACCGAAAAAACATTGCGCTAAAAATAGCTTCAGAGATAGGTGAACTCCTAAGAAATAAAAATTTGCCGGTTCGTGTGGATGGCCCGTTTTCTCCTGTAGGGAACCGCAAAATCCTGTTTTCGTACCGGATACAACTTATTATCCCACCTGGGACCAAAGTCCGGGATGTAAAAGACAACCTTTCAGAGCTACTTTTACAGAATCCTTGTTCTCCCGCACAATGCAGGATAGATGTGGATCCTGCCTAGATCACATTTTGCGTACTTTCAACTTTTGCCCCGGATAGATCCTGGACCGGTTTCCCAGACCGTTCAGGGACCGGATGTTTTGCACAGTCATACCCAATTTGTTGGCTATATCCCAGAGGCTGTCCCCCGATTTAACTGTATAGTACTCAAAATCTCCATCATGGGATGTGGCAAGAGTGGCCGAGGTATAAATTTTCAGTGTACCTCCGGCATATATCGTACTGTTTCTCATGTTATTCCAGGAGCGGATATTAGCTGCACTTACCCCGTATTTTTCGGCAATTCCTCCTAATGTTTCCCCTTTTCTGACTTTGTGGGTAATCAGGTTTCCCTTTGCTGCTGTAGCAGCCGGGGAACTTTGCGTGGAAGCGCGGGGAGCTGCATTCCTGTCTGTGTAAATGATCAGCCGTTGGTTGGGCATGATTCTGTCTGAACGGAGTCCGTTCCAGTACTTTATATCGGCGATCCTTACCCCGTAACGATAAGCAATATGGCTTAATGTCTGTCCGCTGCGTACCCTGTGGGTAATTTGTGTATCGGTAGATTTAGCCTGCGTATTCAATATAAGCGGGTTGAAATAAACACTGTCTTTATACGAAAAAATGGAATCCTGAAGCGCTGCAAATTCTCCACTGTATTCAAAGGGAACCCGTAAGATATAAGGACGTTCCACCCCTGGAACGATATCTTTTACATATTGTGGATTCAGATCCCGCAGCTGGTCCAGGGAAATATTCAGGAATGATGTAACCTGCTCAAAATGTAACATCTTGTTCACTTCAAAAGTGTCCACATGGGCCGGCATTTCAATTGGAAGTGGTTTTATGTTGTGTTCATTATAATAGCGCATGGTATAAAGAGCGGCTACAAATGCCGGCACATAACCACGTGTTTCACGGGGAAGAAAAGGGTAAATATCCCAGAATTCCCGTGATCCGCCGGCCCGGCGAATGGCTTTGTTGACATTGCCTATTCCGCAATTGTATGATGCAATGGCCAAAACCCAGTCTTCATAAATCCTGTAAGAATCCAGCAAATAGCGGGCAGCAGCGTCTCCGGAAACGATTGGATCCAGACGCTCGTCCACATAAGAATTAATGGTCAGATTGTAGTTGAGTGCGGTCCTGTACATAAACTGCCACATGCCTTTTGCACGGGCCCTTGAAACGGCCCTGGGATTGAGTGCGGACTCAATGACAGCCATTGCTTTCAGTTCCAGCGGCATTTCGTAGGAATCGAATATCTCTTCAAACAGTGGCATGTAATATTGGGCCAGTCCCAGAATGGTGGGAATTCGGTCCGGCATTTTCTGGGTATAGTGAATGATGTGGTTCTTTACGATGTTATTATAAGGTAATTTTATAAAACAATTCATCCGGGTCAACCTGTCAATATAGACAGAATCGGGAATTTCGGATCTTAACGAGGCGGTATCCAGGTTTTCCAGCGTCATGGGATCGGGCATCTGGTTCAATACATTCTGATGATAATACAGACTCAGCCTTTGTTCAGTCGTTAGCGAATCGAATTCAAAAGTCAGATCCACGGGCGGGTTGTCAAATCCACCTTCATTGATTTCGTTGTCTGTTAACAATGTATCGGATGCAGGCATTTCCATTGTCAGAATTACCTGTTGCAGGGAATCCGTCAGTTTCAAGAGTGAATCCACCTGCCGGGTTAACTGTTTTTTGGTGGGTTTACGAAATATTTGTGCCTGTGAACTTTGGGAAAACAAAGTCATGGAAATTAGTAGCAGAATGATGTACTTGAATCTCATAAAGGTTCATTTTTTTAAAAAGTAATTCTCATTTGTATTCCCGCACCCGGGTATCCGGCAGATGCATACATGGACTGGGGAATGATCCCCGGTTCAATACGCAAAGTCAGATCATCACTAATATCAAAATCCTGGAAATGAGCAAAAACATTCGCATCTATTATATTGAGCGCGTATACCAGGACTGTGGCAATAATTGAATAATCCCGGTACCGCCTGAAAGAATCCCGGTACCATTTTATGTTTTCCGGAGTCATCCATCCATCATACCTGGAAGGACTGGCCGTTGCGTGGTTGTACATGGTTTTATATCGTTGGTACTGCATTCCGTTATATTGCCAAAAGTATCCGCATGCAATCAGGCCTCCGTATATGACGGGAATCTTCCAGTAATCCCTGTTATAGATCTGGCCCAGCCCCGGCAACAAAACAGAATAAAGAGTGGCCCTGGCCGGCAACACTTCTTTGTCATACCTGAATTGTACCACACCATCCAGCAAACTCCCCCAGTAAAAAAGTCCCGCTCCCACATAACACAGATTCCTGTACAAAGCATACTTATCGTCTTCCGTTTCCAGGTATTTCATATTGTTACGATATCCCATATATATGCCGGCACCCATTCCCGCATATACTACGGGAATCTTCCAGTACTGGCGGTTATAAGCCTGGGAGTAACCCGGAAGGACCACTGCCCCGGAAAAGACCCTTCCCAATTTTAAGGAATCTTTGCCGGCCAGGGCAGTAAAATATGTTTTCAGCTTAAATGGTTCTTTTGCCTGTACAGTGGTATCACTGCGTGACTGTGCTTTCTGTTCTCCCATGTCCACGGCAAACTGCCCGTAAACAAAAGTCACGGAAAAAAACAAGTATATGAAGATTAACAGGCAACGTTTCACAAATACGGGATCGGCTATATATTGTTCTTTTCTAATGCATCCAGGAAAGCTTCCATTTCCGAGTCA